>Ga0114939_10002799_pt1 | contig 12608 bp, 15 predicted proteins | sample AshMeaCrysSpring_FD_87196 | JGI IMG/M metagenome (GOLD analysis project Ga0114939, IMG submission 87196) | Groundwater microbial communities from Big Spring, Nevada to study Microbial Dark Matter (Phase II) - Ash Meadows Crystal Spring | ecosystem: Environmental > Aquatic > Deep subsurface >... | reverse complement strand
GGGCGGATGCCCCAAGGGCGATCCGCCATCATCCAAGCGGCCGAAATGGCAGAACCGCCTATCGGCGTTCCGCCCTACGCGGGCTCCCTCGCGTGGATTCCAGTACACAGTGGCCAGGGACCCGCGTTTCCAGGCAACGGGGCGCTTGGCATACAATCCCGGAGAACCCCGCCACCCTGGACGCTCCGAGGCGGAGCCCTGGATGCCCAGCCCTGGCCATCCGACTCAGATACGCCAAGCCCGTCGCGAGACCACCCCCATGCCCCACAGAGCCCACAACGTCGATCACGCCGAGATCAGCAAGTTCGAGGAGCTGGCCACCCGCTGGTGGGACCCCAACAGCGAGCTCAAGACCCTCCACGACATCAACCCCCTGCGCCTCGACTACATCGACCGCGCCGCCGGGCTTGCCGGCAAGCGGGTGCTGGACGTGGGCTGCGGCGGCGGCATCCTGTCCGAGGGCATGGCCCAGCGCGGGGCCCAGGTCCTGGGCATCGACCTGGGGGAGACCCACCTCAAGGTCGCCGAGCTTCACACCCTGGAGTCCGGGATCGAGGTCGAGTACCGGCGCATCGCGGTGGAGTCCCTGGCGGAGGAGCGCCCGGCGGGCTTCGACCTGGTGACCTGCATGGAGCTGCTGGAGCATGTCCCGGACCCGGCCTCGGTGGTCCGCGCCTGCGCCCGCCTGGTGCGCCCCGGGGGCCTGGTCTTCTTCTCGACCCTCAACCGCAACCTCAAGTCCTACGCCCTGGCGGTGGTCGCCGCCGAGTACATCCTGGGGATGCTCCCGCGCGGGACCCACGACTACGCGCGTTTCATCCGCCCGTCGGAGCTGGACGCCTGGGCCCGCGCCGCGGGGCTGCGGACCAAGGACATCACCGGCATGACCTACAGCCCGCTGACCGGGACCTATCGGCTGGACAAGGGCGATGTGGACGTGAACTACCTGATGACCTGCCGGCGCGATGCCGACGCCTGACCGGTCTCGCGCGCCGCGTTGATGCCAACCCAGGGCCACGCATCGGACCCGGGGGCCGAATGGCGTTTCCCCAACCGCGCCACCCCGCCCGGGTCCTCCGCGTACTACAGCGTGCGCCTGGCCCCCGCGGGGCTGCGCGACGACCTCGCCGCGGTGCTGGCCTGGCGGGATCGGGTGCGCGCCGTCCTAAACGAGGTCTCCGACGCGGGCGTCGCCCTGACCAAGCTCCAGTGGTGGCGGGAGGAGCTGGAGCGAACCTATGCCGGCGAGGCACGCCACCCCCTGAGTCGGGCCCTGGCCCAGGCCCTGGCCCGACACAGCCTGCCGTCGGAGGGATTCCTGCGCATGGCCGCCCAAGTCCAGACGGAGCTGACGGGCCAACAGCCGGCGGACCGCGCCGGGCTAGAAGGGGCGTGCGAGGCGGACCTGGGGGCCCTGTTCGAGCTGGTCACCCGCTGTCACGGTGGCAGCGAGCCCGGCCCCCTGGCCACGGCCCGAGCGCTGGGCGCCTTCTGTGCCCAGGTCTACCTGATTCGCGACAGTGGGCTGCACCTGCGCCGCGGCCGGGGCTTCCTGCCCGCGGATCGGCTGGCCCAACTGGGGCTGACCCATCTGGCGCTGCGAGACCAAAGGGAGCGGCTCGCCGCACTCCTGGCGGAGGCCGCCGGCGCGGCCCTGGCCTATCGCAAGGCCAACGGGATCGGACCCGATCTGTCCCTGGACCTGCCGGTGAGCCTGCGGGTACGCGCACGCATCCTCGCCGCCCTGCTTGCCGAGCTCGAGGCGGAGGGGTTCGACCTGGCGGAGCGGCGGGTCGGGCTCACCCCGGTGCGCAAGCTCTGGCTGGCCTGGCGGGAGGCGCGGCGGCGAGTCTGAGGGGCAGTGGCCAGGGCATGGCCGCGCCCAAGGACTGCCATGCGGCTTGTGCTATCCCAGTCATGCCCAATCCCATTTCCACCCGAACAACTGCGTAGCAAAGCAAACCCGAAACATCCATGCACCCATACGAACCCGTACCCGACCTGTTGCGCGACCGCATCGTCCTGGTCACCGGGGCCGCCGACACCCTGGGTCGCGCGGTGGCCACCGCCTGCGCGCGCCACGGCGCCACGGTCGTGCTCTCCGACCTCAACCAGGCCGATCTGGAGCCGGTCTACGATGCCATCGAGGCCGAGGGCTGCCCCCAGCCGGCCATCCTGCCGCTCGACCTGGAGCAGTGCCGCGAGCCCGACTTCATCGCCGCCGCCGACACCCTGGGTGCCGAGTTTGGGCGCCTCGACGGCCTGGTCCACTGCGCCGCCTTCGCCCCCTATCTGGCCCGTATCGACGACTACGACCCCGCCGAGTGGGACCGGGTCCTGCGCGTCAACCTCAGCGCCCCCTTCCTCCTCACCCAGGTCTGCCTGCCGCTGTTGCGCGCCGCCCCTGATGCGTCCGTGGTCTTCACTTCAGACCGCGTCGGCCGCCGCGGGCTGGCCTACTGGGGCGCCTTCGCCGCGGCCAAGTTCGGCTGCGAGGGTCTGATGCAGACCCTGGCGGAGGAGCTGCGCGACAGCAGCCCCATCCGAGTCAACAGCCTGGACCCGGGCATCGTCCAGAGCGGGCTGCGCGCACGCCTCTACCCGGGGGAGGACCCCAAGCGCTGGCCCACCGCCGAGGCGGTGACCGCCGGCTACGTTTACTTGTTGGGGCCGGACGCCCGCGGCGTCTCGGGCCAGGCCCTGACGGCCGATACGGCGGCGCCCCAGTGACTGGGCCAGGCCCTGGCCGACCTCACTTCACCGGCGGTATGTAGACATAGGCCGGCGGCACGCCTGCCCCTGGGATGCGGATGGCGTTGCTCTCGAAGAAGCTCCCGATGGCCACCCGCTGCCCGGCCGGGAAGGTCCCCAGGGAGATCCCGTCGGCCGTAACGACCATCGGACCAGGCCCGGGGGGCATCTGAAGATAGACCCTGCAGGGGTTGGACCAGCAGTTGCCGGTATCCCCGGGGGCCAGGTCGATCTCGCCCCAGTCGCTGACGTGGCGGCCGGTGGAGGCGCAGGAGCTCGCGAGACAGGCCAGGGCGAGCAGGCTGGCGCCCGCGACCGGCTTCAGTATCCAGGTCTTCATCTATCCTCCAGGCACGCGAGGGGCGGTGGCAGCATACAGACCCTACGGACCCCAGCGGGTTCCGCCCAGCGAGACGCGGCTCAGACCAGAACCAGGTTGTCCCTATGGATGAGCTCCTTCTCCTCCAGGTAGCCGAGGATCTCCTCGAAGCGTGAGCTGGGCTGGCCCATGATGCGGGCCGTCTCATCGGCGTCGTAGTTGATCAGGCCGCGGGCGACCTCGTGCCACTGCTCGTCGACACAGGCGACCACCTCGCCGCGGTTGAAGGTCCCGTGGACCCCCTTGACCCCCACCGCCAACAGGCTCTTGCCTTGCTCGCGCAGGGCCCGCACGGCCCCCGCGTCCAGGGTCAGGCGCCCGCGGGCCTGGAGCTGCCCAGCGAGCCATTGCTTGCGGGCGGCCTCCGGGCCCTGGGCCGGGGTCAGCAGGGTGCCGATGACCTCCCCCGCCCCGATGCAGGTCAGGACCCCGGGGCCACGCCCCGGGGCTATGACGGTCGCCGCGCCGCTGCGGGCCGCCAGGCGCGCGGCACGGACCTTGGTGACCATGCCGCCGGTCCCCTGGGCCGTGCCGCTCCCACCGGCCGCCGCGTCCAGCAGGGGGTCATCCACCCGGGTCTCGCCGATGAGTCGGGCATCCGGATCGCGTCTCGGGTCGCGATCGTAGAGCCCGTCCTGGTCGGTGAGGAGGATCAGCAGCTCGGCCTCGATGAGGTTGGCCACCAGGGCGGCCAGGGTATCGTTGTCGCCGAAGCGCAGCTCGTCGGTGGCGACCGTGTCGTTCTCGTTGATGACCGGGATCACCCCCAGGCCAAGCAGGGTGCACAGGGTGCTGCGGGCATTGAGGTAGCGGCGGCGGTCGGCGAGGTCGTCACGGGTCAGCAGGACTTGGGCGGTGTGCAGACCATGCTGCTGGAAGCAGGCCTCGTAGTGGCGCACCAGGCCCATCTGGCCGATGGCCGCGGCCGCCTGGAGCTCCGGCAGGGCCTTTGGCCTGGCACTCAGCCCCAGCCTGGCCATCCCCTCGGCGACGGCCCCGGATGAGACCAGGACCACGTCCTTCCCCGCCAGGCGACGGGCGGCGATCTGCTCCACCCAGGGGGCGAGGATGGCGCGGTCGAGCCCCTGGCCGTCGCGGGTCAACAGGGCGCTGCCGATCTTGACCACCCAGCGGCCGGTCAGCGGTAGGGTTGCGCGCGAGATCATATCGGGCCTGGGGCTGGTCGGGTTAGTCGAGGGGGTGCCAGGGGGTTTCGGCCGGGGCCTCTTCCGGTGTCTGCCCCGCGCCGGGCCTCTGGGTCAGGCGCTCGGCCTCGGCCCGGGCGGCCACGGCGGTCATGATGGCCTCCATCAGGGCCTGGGTCCCCTCGCCGCTGAGGGCGGAGATGGCGAAGACCGGCCCCTGCCAGCCAAGCTCCGCGACCACCTCCGCCTGGCGCTCCGCGGCCTCCTCGGCGTCGAGGAGGTCGATCTTGTTCAGCACCAGCCAGCGCTCCTTGCCCGCCAGCTCCTCGCTGTAGGCGGTCAGCTCACGCTCGATCTTGCGCACCTGCTCCGCTGGGCGCTCGCCCCCTGCCACCGGGGCCAGGTCCACCAGGTGCAACAGCAGCCCGGTGCGGGACAGGTGCTTGAGGAACTGGAGCCCAAGCCCGGCCCCCTCCGCCGCACCCTCGATGATCCCGGGGATATCGGCGATGACGAAGCTGCGCCCGCGCGCCATCCTGACCACACCCAGGTTCGGATGCAGGGTCGTGAAGGGGTAGTCGGCGACCTTCGGCCGCGCACTGGAGACCGCGCGGATCAGGCTCGACTTTCCGGCGTTCGGGAAGCCCAGCAGGCCGACATCCGCCAGCAGGATCAGCTCCAGGAAGAGCTGCCGGCGCTCCCCCTGCATGCCCGGCTTGGACTGGCGCGGGGCCCGGTTGGTGCTCGACTTGTAGCGGGCGTTGCCGATGCCGTGGAAGCCGCCCTGGGCCACCAACAGGCGCTGGCCCTCGGTGAGCAGCTCCCCGATGGGCTCCTCGGTCTCGGCGTCGAATACACGGGTCCCCACGGGAACCCGCACCAGGAGGTCGGCGCCACCGCGGCCCGTCATGTCCTTGCCCATGCCGTTCTGACCGCGCTCGGCGCGGTGCAGGCGCTGGTAGCGGAAGTCCACCAGGGTGTTGAGGTTGGCATCCGCGACCAGGTAGACGCTGCCACCGTCACCCCCGTCCCCCCCATTGGGCCCGCCGAAGGGGATGTACTTCTCGCGCCGGAAGCTGACGCAGCCGTCGCCGCCGTCGCCGGCCACGACCTGGATGCTTGCCTCATCGACGAATTTCATGGGGATGCCGCCGGTTACTGGAGAAGTCGCGCCGCGGGTGCTCTCGGCCACGCCGCCCTGTGGCCACTGGGGCCGGGGCGGGAGAAAGGGCACTGAGACCAGCCCCCGCCGTGGTGTGGACCGAGGCAGTCGCCCTGACCGTCGGCCCCGAAAACACGAAAGCCCCGCCGCTGGGCGAGGCTCTTCGCTGCCGCCAGGCCGGGCCGGGTTGGCCTGCGGGGGCTGGCCTGCGGGGCTGGGCGCCGAATCAGGCGGTCGCCGTATCGGTCTCGGCCTCGACGGTGACGAACTTGCGGTTCTTGGGGCCCTTGACCTGGAATCGCACGACGCCATCGGTCAGGGCGAACAGAGTGTGGTCCTTGCCCACGCCGACGTTGACGCCGTTGTGCACCGGGGTGCCGCGCTGGCGCACGATGATGCTGCCCGCCTTCACCCGCTCGCCGCCGAAGACCTTGACCCCAAGCCGCTTGGATTCGGAATCGCGCCCGTTGCGCGAGCTGCCACCTGCCTTTTTGTGTGCCATGCCAGTGTCCTCCGATGCTTAGGCGCTGATGCCGGTGATGGTGAGCTCCGTGAACCACTGGCGGTGGCCCTGGCGCTTCATATGGTGCTTGCGCCGGCGGAACTTTAGGATATGCACCTTCTTGGCGCGGCCGTGGGACTGCACCGTCGCCGTGACCTTGCCGCCCTCGATATAGGGCTGGCCGACCCTCACCTGATCGCCATCGGCGACCATAAGCACCTTGTCCAGCTCGATGCTGGCGCCCTCGTCGGCGACGATCTTCTCGATCTTCAGGGTGTCGCCCTCGGCAACCCGATACTGCTTGCCCCCGGTTTGTATGACCGCGTACATGTGCGTTATCCCCAACGGTATCCGAATCCGAGCCGGGCGCGTTTGGGGCGCCCCTCTAAAGCCGCGGGAGAATAGCCGCAAGGAGGCAAGCCCGTCAAGCGGCTCTTGCCCCCTTTGGCCCCCTAGCTTGGTTGAAGGACTGCGCAGACACCGCCAGGCCATGGCCGCTGCAGCTTGACAGTGCCAACCCCGGACACCTAGCATCCCGACGGTTTGCACGTAACCGCAACCATCGAAGAATTGCATGGACATTTCCGCGATCCGCGCACCTGTGGCAGAGGACATGCGGGCCGTCGACGCGCTGATCGTGCAACGGCTGCAATCGGACGTCGCCCTTATCAATCAGATTGGCCACTATATCGTCAACAGCGGCGGCAAACGCCTGCGCCCGCTGCTGGTACTCCTGGCGGCGCGCGCCTGCGCCTACGGAGGGGACCGCCACGTCGACCTGGCGGCGGTGGTCGAGCTCATCCATACCGCCACCCTCCTGCACGACGATGTGGTGGATGGCTCCGAGCTTCGCCGTAACCGCGACACGGCCAACGCCCTCTGGGGCAACGAAGCGAGCGTCCTGGTGGGCGATTTCCTGTACTCCCGTGCCTTCGAGATGATGGTCGCGGTAGAGCGCATGCGGGTCATGGACATCCTCTCCCATGCCACCAACCGCATCGCCGAGGGCGAGGTCCTTCAACTCCTCAATGCCCACGACGCCGACACCACCGAGACGCGGTATCTGGAGGTCATCGACCGCAAGACCGCCACCCTCTTTCAGGCAGGGGCCCGACTGGGCGCGGTCATCGCCGAATCCCCCGCCGAGATGGAGGAGGCCCTGTCGACCTACGGTCTGGCCCTCGGCATCGCCTTCCAGTTGGTGGACGATGCCCTGGACTACGGTGAGGCCAGCGCCGAGCTCGGCAAGAACGTCGGCGACGACCTCGACGACGGCAAGCCGACACTGCCGGTGATCCGGGCCATCGAGGTCGGCACGGCAGAGCAGCGCGCCGTGCTGCGCAGGGCCCTGGAGGAAGGTGGACGCGAGCACATCGATACCGTGGTCGCAGCGATTGCCGCCACGGGGTCGATCGCATACACTAACGAACTTGCGCGAACCTATGCCAAACAGGCCAGGGAGGCCCTGGCAGTCCTGCCGCCCTCCTCCCACCGGGAGGCGCTCGGGGCTTTGGCTGACTTCTCCGTCAGCCGCACCTATTAGGCGTCGCCGCACGAGACCGTTCGGGGTGTAGCTCAGTCTGGTAGAGCACTGCCTTCGGGAGGCAGGGGCCGTAGGTTCGAATCCTATCACCCCGACCAACTTTCCCGCGATTCCCAAAGCCGGCTGACGCCGGCTTTTTCTTGCGAAATCCTTGTCCGACCCGACTCACCACGTCCTCTCGCAGTTCTTGGGAACCGGCGTAGTTCTTTGTCCTAGTTATGTTTTTTAGGCTTTCCGCAATCAGGGGGCAAAGTTCTGGCCGCGCCTGGTCAATCAAGCGAGGCCCGCGGGTCTTCCCCAGCATGCACCGCTGCTCTCCCTGGCCGAGTAACCACCACGAACCGGCCAAAACGCTTCTGTGCCCATCCTGTGCCCAACCTGCGCCCATCCTGTGCCTATCCCAGAATGGCTCGATGAGAGCGACGGCAAAGCCGACCGCTGCCCTTTGTGCCCTTTACGAAGCCGCGGCCATCGGTAGCGTAGCGTGATAGTCGCGCCGAGAGCGCGCGCTCCAGTCCTCTTTCTCCCCAGGGGAAAGGGTTGGGGTGAGGGAACGATCACGGCGACGCACACCTTTCATCCCTCGGGGTGGTCGGAATCGCCATGATCGTTAGACCGGGATACTCCTGTCCTCGGCTGTTCGGGCGAGGTACCACGGACCCGCCTTATTTCTTGGCCTTGGTTTCAGTCCGCGCGACCCGACCGGGGCTCGGCCAACAGGCGGGCCCGTCCCCAGGGAAATTCTCCCGCTCCGCTAAACCCTTGCGGGCACACCGCGCCTTAGGCGCAGGCTGGTCGGGTCTCACTACTGGACCGGCCGGACGTCAGACTTCGGCGGATCAGTGATGTACTCGAAGAGATCGCCCACACCGCAGTCCAACAACCGGCAAAGCGCCTCCAGTGTGTCAAGCTCAACGCGAACGGCCGTTTCCTGATAGAGGCGCGTAATCGTCCCGCGGTTGACGCCGGTCATCCTCGCCACGTCGGAGATCTTGAGTTTCCGCTCGCCCATCAGGCGCGAGAGGTGACATTTCAGCATGGTCTTCCCCGAAATATTTTGTTCTTCAGAAGAACATTTTGACTTGACATGGATCTCCTATGGCCTATAATGGTCTTCAGAAGAGCATATTGCACTGCCAAAGCATGCTCTTCTCCTAGTGTAGATCAGTCAGGCATCAGGAGACACCCGAAAGATGAGCGAACAGACCTATCTGACCACCGACGAGCTCGCCTCGCGAATTAAGTACGACGTCCGCGCTATCCGCGACCGCCTCAAGGACTCCGTCCTGCTCGAAGGCGTCCACTACATCCGCCCGTTCGGGGGACGCAAGATCCTCTATATGTGGGAATCCATCGAGCGCGACATGGGCAAAGTGTCTAAGGAGAACGGTAGCTTGATTCCAATGGCCAACGGGGGGGTGTGTAATGGCTAGCGTTCGTGTCCGACCCGAGACCGATACCCTGTTCTTCGATTTTCGGTTCAAAGGGGTGCGTTGCCGCGAGCAAACCGTACTACCCGACACCCCGGGCAACCGCAGGAAACTCGGCAAGATCCTCGATCGGATTCAGGCCGAAATTGCCCTAGGCAGCTTCGAGTACCGGCGCTACTTCCCGAACAGCGCCATGGCCGAGCGCTTCGACGCCCCGCCCGCGCCCGCGACGGCCTCGGCGAGCGCGTCTCCGACGGCGTCCCCCGGTCCGTCCACCGACACCCCGCTCTTTCGCGACTTCGCCGAGCAGTGGTTCAGCGAGCGCGAGGTGGAGTGGCGCCACTCCTATCGTGCCACCATCCGGGTGTCGTTCAACCGCCACCTGCTGCCGGCCTTTGGCGAGCTGCCCCTGGGGGTGCTCGACAAGGCGCGCATCATGGCCTTTCGCGCCGCTTTGGCCAAGCCCAAAGACGAGGGCGGCTGCGGCCTCTCGACCTCGCGGGTGAACCACATCTTGAACCCCCTGCGCATGATCCTCGCCGAGGGGGCGGAGCGCTACGGGTTCGTGAGCCCGATGCAGTCGGTGAAGTCGCTGAAGGTCGCGCGCACCGAGGTCGACCCCTTCACCCTGGAGGAGGTGCGCCTGATCCTCGAGCGGGTGCGCCCGGACTACCGGGCCTATCTCACGGTGCGGTTCTTCACCGGGATGCGCACCGCCGAGATCAACGGGCTGCTGTGGCCCTACGTCGACTTCGGGCGGCGGCAGATCCTCATCCGCGAGACCCTGGTGGCCGGGCGCCGGGAGGGCACCAAGACCCCCGAGTCGCGCCGCGAGATCCAGATGGCGCCGGTGGTCGAGGCGGCCCTGCGGCGCCAGGAGACAGTCTCGCGCGGGCGCTCGGACTACGTCTTCTGTCTCACCAACGGCGCGCCCGTCCAGCACCAGAACTTCACCAAGCGGGTGTGGTACCCGCTGCTGCGCCACCTGGGCCTGAAGAAGCGCCGTCCCTACCAGACCCGCCACACCGCCGCGACGCTGTGGCTGGCGGCGGGCGAGAACCCGGAGTGGATCGCCCGCCAGATGGGCCACACCACCACCGAGATGCTGTTTCGGGTGTACTCGCGCTACGTGCCGAACCTCACCCGTCAGGACGGCTCGGCCATGGGGCGGCTCCTGGCGGCCCACGGGTTCGGCGCTGGCGCCGGGGAGGTGGGTGATGGCCGCGGTGTCTGAGGCGCTGGTGAGGGCGTCGGCCCCGGCGGTGCTGACGGAGGGTCAGGTGCGGCGGCTAGCGGAGGTGCTGGGACATGCCTTCCGCATCGCCGAGGGCGCGGGGCTGGTGGGGGTGCTGGGCACGGGGGCGGAGCGGGACAACCGCGAGGCCCTGGTGCACTGGGTGCGGGGTCAGGTGTTGGCGCTGGACACGGAGGTCGCCGGAGCACTGCTGCCGGTGCTGATCCGGCGCCTGGAGCGCACGTTGAAGACCTGGGAGGACCGGCTGTGAGCAAGATGACGATGACGGCGGACGGGCGTGGGGCGGTCATGGACGGGAATGGGGGGTGTGACGCGCCCTCCCCCGCGCGCGCGGCGAACGACCCGGTCCCTGCTCGGGTGCCGGGCCAGGCCCTCGGCGGCCGCTTCCAGGTGCGCCGGCCGTTCGCGGCGCGGGCGCGCAACGGCGCCCGCTTCGCCACCTTCGAGCTGTGGGACGGGGTGGCGACGCTGCGGGCCTATGCCTGGGAGGCGGACTGCCGGGGCTTCTTCCTGCCCCGCCACCGCGAGCGGGTCTATGCCGCGGGGCAGCTGCGGCGACGCAACGGGCGCCTGGAGCTGGTGTGCGCGGAGTTGCAGGTCGAGGACCCGACCCCGCAGATCCGCTGGGCGCGGGAGCGGCTGCGCGCCCTGGTGCCGGCCCTCGAGCCGACGGTGCTGCAGGCCTTCCTGCGCCGGGTCTTCGGCGACGCGGCCATCGGCCCGGCCTTCCTGGTGGCACCGGCGAGTCTGGCCCATCACCACGCCTTCTCCGGCGGGCTCTTGGTGCACAGCGCGGACTGCGCGATGCGCGTCCACCGCTGGTTGGAGGGCGAGCCCCACCGGGGTGTGGCGACGGTGGCGGCGCTGTTGCACGATGTCGGCAAGGTGCGCACGCTGGCCGGGGACATGACCCGCACCGTGCTCGGGACCCTGGTGCGCCACGAGGCGCTGACCTTGGAAGTCCTCGCCCCGCATCTGGCCTGGCTCGACGGGGAGTGGGTCGAAGGCGCGCGGCTGCTGCGCCACCTGCTCACGACCCAACCCCAGCGCGAGGAGCCCTCGCCCGCGCGCCTCGCGCTCGAGCTGATGCGCACCGCCGACCGCCTGAGCGCGGCCCAGGCGCCGGCGGGGACGGGGGCAGGCGCCGCGCACGGCCTGGCGCTCTGAGCCCGCGCGGGCCCTGCGGCGAGCCGATCGCACGGGCCCCGCGCTGCGGACTTCTCCTTGCCTTCCCGACCCGGCGATCCGCTCCCGCCCCCGACGGCTTCCCCGGCCGTCCGGGGTGTCCGGTCGGGGGCGCGACGCCGCTCGCACGCCGTGCCGGGCCGGTCCCGATCCGATCCGTGCCGCCGCAGCGGTTAGAATGCGCGGTACCCCGCCCGCACGCGCCGATGCCCATGGCCCACAACGACCCCACCGAAGACGACCTGACCCGCCTCCTGGTGACCAGCTGGGCGGCGCTGCGCGCGGGCACGCTAGATCCCGACCGCCAGGCGCTGCTCGACCGCGAGCGCCCTCACTGGCAGTGCGAAGCGGCCACGCTGATCGCTGAGGGGCTGATCGCCTACGTGACGGTCGAGCTGGTCGACCCCGACCTGGCCCACGACCGGGAGGTCGACCCCCACGACTCCTCCAGCGCCGAGGATTTCGCCGCGCGCCTGGGGGCGCACCTGCTGGACTTTGTCGACTATCGGGGGGATCTGCCGCGGGTGCGGCGGCTGAGCACCCACTGACAGCACGGTCCTCACACCCGCGCCAGCGGGCAGCCGTGTGGGCGTTCCCTCTTGTGCGTCGACGCCTGTGACGCCGGCGGACAGTGCCAAAGCTCGGTCGGGACTGTCTATCGGCCGTTGCACAACAAGGCGTTCTCAATACCTGCGCTGTCCGTGGCCGCGCGAGACCCCGCCGGGCAGGGCTTGGAGGTCTGCAACGAATGGACCTTGGGAATTGATCCCAAGCTTGACCTCGGCAGCCAAAGTTGCCGAGCAAACGCGTCAAGCCCAGCCGCTCGAGTTCTGCAGTCGACCGACCCCGGCTGGGTCCGGCGCCTTGTGATCGAGCCGGCTTGGCGCTCCTGTCGGAGCAGGCGAGACCGGATCGGTACAGCCGGTCGAATGTCCGCTTCTGCGGGCCTGGCGCTTGTGTCCTGCCGCCCGCCGGGGACAGCTAACGGCCAGCAGCCGTCACCCGTTCCCCGAAGATCAACGGCGGCAGTCCACCGGACAGCGGACATTTGCCGCAGCCCCCCGGTTACCCTGCTATGCTGCACATAAAAACAGCTATCCGCATGGTCGCACCGCGCTGCCAACATGGTCGCCAACCCACCGGGATGCCGACCCGCTCCCTCCGCCCGGCACCGCCCCGAGCGGACCGTCCTCTACCGTCTGGTCCAGGGGCACCTGGAGACCTACCTCGCGCTGGCGCGGGAAGGTGACGGCGAT
>Ga0114939_10002798_pt1 | contig 12612 bp, 8 predicted proteins | sample AshMeaCrysSpring_FD_87196 | JGI IMG/M metagenome (GOLD analysis project Ga0114939, IMG submission 87196) | Groundwater microbial communities from Big Spring, Nevada to study Microbial Dark Matter (Phase II) - Ash Meadows Crystal Spring | ecosystem: Environmental > Aquatic > Deep subsurface >... | reverse complement strand
GAAGAGAAGTTGCTCTCAACCGGCAATGTCGTTGATCAATATCTGAAAGTCATTCTGCCCAGCAAATTGCGCCTCGATCTCCTGTACGTTCATCATCGTTCATTCCTGACCGATCTGGATGTAATTTTCTGGACTCTGATGGCGCTCTTGCCTCAGCTTAAAACAAAACGCGTCCCCGAGCACCTGCTCTTTTGGGGACCGCTCGCCCAGTTTATCAGTCGCTACTTTTCCTGGTTTGTGCTGGATAGCTTAATGGCCTTTATCGCCGTCTCGTTCACGGCGATTATCTGGCGGAGCTCCGGTCCTTTAGAGTTGGGATGGGGGCTGGCGGTCGGTGTGGCATTGGCCATAGCCCTGATCTTCAGCCTGGTCAATGCTTTACTTGGAATTGGTCGAGTGGTTTGGTCTCGGGCAGATATGAACGACGCGCTGGCACTAGCCCTCTCTTCTGCCCTCACAACCACGATCCTCGTTGTGATCAATGTCCTGTGGGAACCACGTAGCGTGCCCGTTCCCTATCTAGGCAAACAACTGCTTTCATCGGCTATGATCATCGTCAGTGGCGTCCTGGCTTTCCTGGGTTTTACTTTGTTGCGCTACCGGATGCGGATCATTACCGGTCTTTCCGCCCATTGGATTACGCTTCGCGGTAAATCATCCCAGATGGGCGAGCGGGTTCTCATCATTGGGGCAGGAGAAGCCGGACACCTTGCAACCTTGTTGTTGCGCAAAGCAGATCTTGGCCAGGCGTTCTCGATAGTGGGTATGGTCGATGACGAACCCCGTAAACTCGGCGCGCGCATCGGGGGTATTCAGGTACTGGGCAGCACGGCTGATATCCCTCAACTCATCAACCTTCACGATGTCGGCCTCATCGTTTATGCCATTGAGAATATTCATCCGGGGCAGCGAGAGCGCATCCTCCGGTCTTGTCGCTCGACAGGAGCGCAGACGATCATCTTGCCTGATGTACTCGAAACGTTGCGCAGTCAACTGGCGGGTGAATCGAAAGTCACGACTTTCCTGCCCGGTGACGGTTCTAGTATTTCCAAGGACCTTGGGCTAGACGACTGGTTAGCCGAATTGGATGGGTTGGTGGAGGCTGAATCTTGGGAAGCAGCCCACGCTCACATTCAAGCATTGCGACGCAATCTTCTGGTTCAAGGCTATCCGGGTAACGCCTAGATGCGGTTGTGAAAATTCGAGCGTGAATTTACCCATGCTCGCCTTTTGTAAAGCGTATAAGGAGTATCCCAACTGAGATGGGCGATTGGAATGGCAGGCGCGTCCTGGTGACAGGTGCGGGTGGTTTTATCGGCAGCCACCTGGCCGAAGCTCTGGTCATGGCCGGAGCAGATGTGCGCGCCTTTGTTCGCTATAACTCGCGTGGGGACGCAGGCCTGCTGCATCAATTGCCGCCTCAGTTGCTGGATAATATCGACATCGTTGCCGGCGATTTACGCGACCCGGCCGCCGTTGAACGAGCTATTGCCGGATCGGATATCGTGTTTCATTTAGGTGCGGTTATCTCTATACCCTACTCTTACCGGCATCCGTTTGAAACGGCCGAAACCAACCTGATGGGCACCCTAAATGTCTTGATGGCCAGCCGCACGCACGATATTGACCGATTGGTCCATACCTCGACGAGCGAGGTTTATGGCACGGCCCAGTACACGCCGATGGATGAGACGCATCCGCTGCAAGGTCAATCACCTTATTCGGCCAGCAAGATAGGCGCGGACAAATTGGTTGAGAGCTTTGTTCGTTCTTACGATCTGCCAGCCGTTACGGTTCGGCCGTTTAACACCTACGGCCCTCGACAGTCAGCGCGGGCCGTCATCCCGACTATCATAACCCAGGTCTTGACATCCGATCACGTCCATCTGGGAAATCTACATGCCCGCCGCGACTTCACGTATGTTCGTGACACAGTGGAGGGCTTTCAGAAAGCGGCGACGGCCGACGGCGTTTTGGGCGAGGAAATCAACCTGGGCACGGGCATCGACATCAGCATCAGCGAGTTGGCTGAGTTGATCATCGCGATCACCGGCCGCCCGGTCGAGATCGTGTCCGAAGCGGAACGAATGCGGCCGGAACAATCTGAAGTGATGCGGCTGCTATCGAACAACGGCCTGGCTGATCAGTTGCTGGATTGGCAACCGGCCTGGTCCCTAGAAGAGGGACTGCGCGAGACAGTCACGTGGATAAGCCAAAATCTTTACACTTTTCGTGTTGGGCATTACGAGATTTAGTCGCCTGCGAAGTAGTTGGGAGCGAGTGCATGATGAAAGCAGTGATTCTCGCCGGTGGAAAAGGGACTCGGTTGAGACCCTATACAACGATTTTGCCGAAGCCACTTATGCCTATCGGTGATATGCCGATTTTGGAAGTGTTACTACGCCAGATGAAAATAGCCGGAATTGACGAAGTCGTTCTGACCGTAGGCCACCTGGCTGAATTGTTGCGCCTGTTCTTTCAGGATGGCGAGCGATTGGGATTGAATATCTCGTATAGTTATGAAGATACGCCGTTAGGGACAGCCGGACCGCTTTCCCTGGTGAAGGATTTGAACAGCACCTTCATGGTCGCAAACGGAGATGTCCTGACGACCCTGCCGCTGGCCGACCTCATTGCCTATCATCGCGAACGACAAGCGGTGGCGACAATCGCCATGCACCGCCGGCAAGTCTTCATTGATCTGGGTGTTATCCAACAGGATGGGGATGGCTGCGTGACCGGCTACATTGAAAAGCCGACATATGACTTTATGGTCAGCATGGGGATTTACGTTTTTGAACCGCGCGTTCTCGACTTTATCGAATCGAATGTTTACCTCGATTTTCCTGACCTCGTAAAACAGCTGATCGCGGCCGGTGAAAAGGTGGTTGGATATCCGTTCGACGGCTATTGGCAAGACCTGGGCCGGGCGGACGACTACGAACGCGCTGTTGAAGATTTCGATCGGATGAAGGCTGATTTTTTACCTGAAAAACCGGCCACTGTTTTTTCGGCCAACGGAACGAGAAAGCAGGCGGTTGGCGTTCATGCCGCGGAAAGGTGAAAGAGCGTGAGCGATATTTGGCGCATTCCTCTGGCCGATGTCGACCTGGGACCGGATGAAGAGATGGCCGTCCTGGATGTTATTCGCCGTGGCTGGCTCACAATGGGGGCTGAAACGGCCGCTTTCGAAGCGGATTTTTGCCGTCTCACTGATTCCAGATACGCCATCGCCGTCGCCAATGGGACCGCCGCCCTGCATTTGGCCGGGCTGGCGCTAGGTTGGGGGACTGGTGATGAGGTCATTGTGCCGTCGCTGACCTTTGTGGCGACCGCCAATGCTGTCCACTATTCCGGCGCAACGCCTGTCTTCGCCGATATCGTCAACCAGGATAATCTCGGACTCTCAACTGAAGATGTAGCCGGACGAATTACACCCCGCACCCGGGCGATCATCGTGGTCCATTACGCCGGTTACCCGGTTGATATGCCCGCCATACTCGATCTGGCCAAGCGGCATGGTTTGGATGTCGTTGAGGATGTGGCGCACGCTGTGGGAGCTTCTCTCAACGGGCGGTCGCTGGGCGCGTGGGGTCGTGTCGGCTGTTTCAGCTTCTTCTCGAACAAGAATATGACTACCGGTGAAGGTGGCATGGTGACGACGGATGATGATGAAATAGCGGCTCGTCTGCGTCTTTTGCGATCTCATGGGATGACCAGCTTGACCTGGGACCGGCACAAGGGGCACGCCTGGAGTTACGATGTAGTGACACCCGGTTTTAATTACCGGATCGATGAACTCCGCGCGGCCCTCGGCCGCGTTCAACTGGCGAAACTCGCGGCTAACAACGAACGGCGCCGCGTCTTGGATCGAATTTACCGCGAGTTGATACCGGCCGCGCTTCCCGGCGTCGGGTTGCCTTATACGACATTTGCCGGGATTTCATCCTATCACTTACGGCCGATCTTATTGCCGGAAGGTGTCGATCGTCGGGTATTTATGGAGGCCATGAAAGCGCGGGGGATACAGACAAGCATCCATTACCCACCCGTTCATCAATTTACCTATTATCAGCGAGCGAAGGCGGGTAAAACGACGTTGCCGGTTACGGAATCTGTTGCCAGGCGACAGGTGACGCTGCCGCTCTATCCGGGCATGAAAGTGGCTGATGTCGAATCGGTTGTCGAAGCGGCGAGCGAGGCCCTCAACATCCATGAGGATGGCGTGGAAAGATCGACAGAAAAAATGAAAGCGGTGTATGGTTCAATTGGTATTTGACAGAAGCGTGAGTAAGGAAGCTTCTTAAGGGCATGGCTGCCTTGTATCAATCAGAATAAATTCCACCAGGTATTAGTGATATGGAACTCAAGTTGATCCTCACAATGATTAGGCGTTGGTCGTGGTTATTGGTCATCGGCCTGCTGGTTGGTGGCGGCATCGGTTACGCCCTAAGTATATACCAGGTGCCGGAATATGAGTCGACAACCAAAGTCATGGTTTTGCAGGCTTCGGTGAATAATGTCTCCGCCGCGCCAAAGATCAGCGATGAAGAGCTGGCCAAGACATTTATCGAGCTACTGACGACCCAGCCGGTCTTGGACGCGGCCAGCCAGAAGGTGGATTACACGATCCTGCCCTCGAATATTCGCGCCCAACAAATTCGAAACACGCGCCTGTTGCAGGTCACGGTACGCGATACTGACCCGCAACGCGCTGCGCTGGCGGCGAACAAGCTCGTGGAGGTGCTGATCGAACAAAACGAGGCTCTCCAAATTTCCCGGTTCTCTTCCTCGGAGGAAACCTTGCGATTACAGGTGCAGGAGATAGAAGATGAACTGAACCGCCTGCAATCCGGAATCGAACAGCGATCCGAAGAGAGCGTCGAGCTACTACGCCAGTCAACAGAAGGTGAGAAAGTCCAGCTGGAGCAGCAGATCTTCGCCTTGCAGGCTGAGATCACCGCTCTGGAACAGGATATCGATGATCTGACGCCGGAAGCATTACCCAATACACTCCCGCCGCCGTTAACCTTCGAGCAGCGTAATCAGCTCAACGAAAAGCGGACTCAGTTGGCCCAAAAAGAGTTTTTGCTTGACCTGGCCAAGCAGCGATACCTGGAAGTGACAAAGTTACTGAGCAATGGTGTCACACTATCCGGACCGTCAACGACTTCAGCCCAGCAAGACCTTGAACAGGCGAATCTGGCGCTCTATCAACAGCTTTATTCAACTTTATTGAGTAATTATGAGGCTGTTCGTCTAGCACGGTTACAAAATACGCCGAGCGTGGTGCAGGTAGAACAGGCTATCCCGGCCACCGATCCTATCCAGCCGGGACCGCTACGCAATGTCATCCTCGGCGCGCTGATTGGTCTCCTGGTGACGGGAACAATTGCCTTCATTCTGGAATATCTGGATGACACGCTCAAGACACCGTCCGAAATAAGCAATATCCTGGGTTTGCCGGTCGTCGGATATGTGGCGAATGAATCCGGAATGGCGAAAAATGAGGGCATCCCCTACGTCACGGCAAATCCCCGCTCCCCTATGGCGGAGACTTTCCGAACCTTGCGTACCAATTTGGAGTTTGCCAGTGTTGACCGGCCCTTAAAAACAATTTTGGTAACGAGTCCGGGGACATCGGATGGTAAGACGACCGTGGCGACTAATTTGGCGGCGGTTATGGCGCAGGCCAATAAGCGCGTCATCCTGTTGGAAGCCGATTTAAGACGACCGCGTGTTCACGATGCCTTAGGCATGTCGAACCATATCGGTTTGAGCGATGTATTTCGCAGCCAGATGGATATTCGCGATGTCGCCCGGTATTCCAAGGTTAAGGATCTGGCGGTGATCACCAGCGGTAAATTGCCGCCAAACCCGGCCGAACTCCTGGGTTCGGCACGGATGGTACAGATATTGTCTCGATTGGTCGAGTCGGCTTCGGTGGTCATCATCGATTCCCCACCGTTTGTGGTCAGTGATTCGACCGTATTATCGGCCAAAGTCGACGGCGTCTTATTGGTCATCCAGCCCGGCAAGACCCATGCCGAAGCGGCCAAGGCCATGGTCTCCCAACTAAATCGGGCTGGCGCTCATGTCGTCGGTGTTGTTCTCAATCGCGTCCCGCGCAAGAGCGCCAACTACTACGGATATTACCGGTATGAGAATGACTCGGTGTATGATGTTGAACATGTGGCAACAGAAGATGCCCCGGTCGCAATCAATGGGCGGCGCGGCAAGGGCGTGGGAGTATCACTCTTTGGCAATGGCAAGGCCGGTGCCAATAACATGAAAGAGGAAATGTCCGGATAATTGATGGAGAGAAATCTCTGATTCCGGTACAGGTCCTCAGGAACGCGATGGTAAATTCTGTTTTTGAATTGCCGGTGGTGGAACAGTCAACACTCGTGCCCAGCAACAGCTTGGCGCGAGTAGACTGTTGTCCATTTTTGGGTAATTCCGAAAATCCTGGCCTGGCGTCAGAATCACCTACTGAGCTCAATTTTTGCCATCAGCCCGGATTGCCGGTGCCGGTGGGGCTTATCCACCAGGAAAACTATTGTTTATCTGCCCAATACCAGGACTGTCCGGTCTTTCTGGAGTCTGTCCAGCGGGCCGAGATGCGTCGTCTGACAGAACTGTCCAATCAACCCGAACCGATAACAGCCCAACATTGGACAGACGACACGGCATCAATATTTGTGCCTGTAGGAATGGAATTAGCGACCGGTGCTGCCGACATACCTACAGCCGATATCTTCGATTGGGCGACGAAGGATACACCGGATTTAGAGATATTCGATCCCAATGTCCATGTGAAGATCGTCCCTCGGCGTCACCGCCGGCGAAACGGAAGAAACCTTCTTATCATTGCTTTGGTATTAATGGGTTTGGTGGCCATCGGCTGGGGGGCTTGGTTGATCTTTTTATCGAACACAGGTGGAGCAGATCCCATCACCAACCGTCTTAGCCGCATGCCGACAATGGCCCCGACTGCCAACCCGGTTTTATTAGATACGACCGGTGAATCTGGTGTGGAACCTTTAATACCAATCTCGACTGTCCAATCGACGGAACCGCCACCCAATCAATCGATTGACAACAACCGGACAGAGGAGGCTGATCCCGACGCGATCGCCTTGACGGCCAGCGCGCTCTTCCCCGGTGGAACCCCGGTTAACTGTTCGCCTCCTTCCTGGTGGGTGCGATACATCATCCAACCCGGTGATACGCTTAAGAGCTTGGCGTTGTCCAGAGGCGTTACGGAAGCGGAGGTCGTCGAGGCAAATTGTCTACCCTCCGGCAGCCTGGATGCCGTCGCTTTGATATACTTGCCTCCACTGGGGATCATTGGAACCGCGTCTATTACTGCTACGCCTATTCCTGTTCCCGCTATTTCCAACACACCGCGCCCAATTCAACCAACCATACCGTCGATCCAGGTCCCAACATCACCACCGTTTATCATCCCGCCGATAATTACGACTGAACCGATCATCATCATCTCGACCCAAGCGCCTCCGGTTGTGCCAACAAGCCAGCCACCTCCTGCGCCAACGTCGCCACCGCCAAGGCCCACCAATCCACCTCAACCAACCGCTCCGGCCGCGCCGACTCCAACCAGCGGACCGCCCCCCACCGCAACCCCACCACCACTACCATAGCAGGAATGGTGATGCATGGACAAAGGCGATTCGGTCCAAAAGGCCTTCTTAACCTGTCAATGAGGTCATCGTGAATCAGGTCGATGTGGCCGGTATCTCTTGGCGAATAACAGCTCGCGACTTGAGAAGGGTCGACACGCTTGTTCTGTTTCTCACAGCCCCTTTCCTCCTGGCTCCCGGCCAATTTCCCCGAATCGCCGTTTTGATCGCGCTGGCAGTTCTCATCATTCCCTTCGCCGTGCGCTACCGTAATTCGGGCTATTTCACCAACCACACGCCGGGCAATAACCTGATCGTCGTTCTACTGGCTTTTTTTATTCCTCTGGCGATCTTGATGTCCCCTGCCTTATGGGAGATTACATGGCCGCGGGTTACCGTGCTGGTCTGGTCGATCAGTGTCTTCTTTGCGGTGATTAATTGGCCAGCATCAGACAAGGGTCAGCCGGTATTATGGCGGCAGTGGATGGACCCAGCGCTGATCTATTTGGGGCTTGGAGGGCTTGTCGCCTTGGTCGGCTTTTTTGGCATGCGCAGTGTCGACAAACTTTTCTATCTGCCCATCAACAGCACGATCATGAATCGACTAGGTATTGAACAGGGACTGCCGACAAATGAGATCGCCGGTGTCTTGACCCTGTTTATCCCCTTTGCGGTCGCCTTGATATTGGCCGATCTGACCTCCCATCGGAAACGAGCGTTACTGTGGCTTCTCCCTCTGACCTTGTTGATGGTCATGACTCTAGTGCTGTCACAGTCCCGGACCGGTCTCGTTGCTGCGATGATCGGCATCGTTCTGGTATTTGCGTTTAGTGGAATCATTATTCGTCGATTGTTTTTCGTTATGTTAGGAATCGCAGCGCTTGGCGTGTTCGGCTTGGGTTTAGCCGGTTTGCTGGACCGGTTCATCTTTGCCGGGGCCAATTCCTGGGCCAGTGTGATCAATCCCCGCTTGGGTATCTGGCAGCAGGCAATTGATGGGCTACGGGATCACTCACCCTGGGGCATGGGTTTTGGTGTCTTTGGTCGATCAGCCGGATTGTTATATCCCCTGATTGATCCGTCCCAACCGCGGGTCTTGGAGGATGCGCACAATCTTTACCTCCAAACAGCGCTGGATTTCGGCGTGATAGGTGGGTTGGTTTTCTTTTTGCTGCTTGCGATCGCGGTCATTACAGCGAGCAAGCTGGCGATCGCACAAAAATCAGATCGTTTATCGCGCCTCTGGATGGTCGGGTTGTTGGCTTCCTTGATCGCTCATCTACTCTATAGCCTAACGGATGCTGTTTCGCTTGGAACATTGGCCGGCATACCGCTTTGGTTCTTGTTGGGACTAATTTTTGGACCAGCCCGAAAAAATTCAACCGAATGGTCCGAAAAGATCAGACCTGGGTACGTGCTGGTTGGTGCGGTTGGTGTTGTGATTCTCGTGAGCGTCTGGTTATGGTACACTTTGCCGGTCAATCGCGCCGGTCAATTGACTGCCCGTTATTTATTGGATCCAACCAGCTCGCTGCCGGAGACGGCTACCACTACAAGGCGGTTGGCAGCCAATCGCTGCCAGGCATACTGGTTTGAAGGTCTTCTCTACCATTCCGCCGGGGATACCCTGGCCAGGTCGGCGGCTTGGAAAGATTTGTTAACCTGCACCAACCGCTACATACGCTATATGACAGTGGTTGCGGCTGAAGACACAGCGTTAGCTCATTCGGCAATTCAAGCCTACCCACACAGCGCGGATGCCTATTTTTGGTTGGCCGCAGCCCTTACCGGCGAAGATCCGGATTCCGCGATCGCCTTTTACCGGCAGGGCCTGAGTCTAAGTCCGAAAGATGGGTTGCGATGGCAGATGATGGCGGATCTGCTCGTATCCGGCGATCCGATAGCTGCCGAAGAAGCGTACTATCAGTCGTGCCTCAACGGCGATCCCGGCGCTAACGGCTGCTTGCGCGCCGGAGGATTAGCCGAGGCGCGGGGCGATGTGAATCAAGCGATCGATTATCTTCGGCTATCGAAATTTGAAGAGGCTCAGACATGGGCTGACGAATTGGAAGCGCGAGGCTCGGCTATCGACCAGTCCAATTAATCGTCGAATTCGATCCGGTTTGGTTGCGCCCCGCTTGCTTGTCGGGGCGTTTTTATTAACCGCTCAGAAAACAGAAAGGCGGTATAATTACAGTTATGTCTGTCCTGACGGCAACTCAATTAGGACAATCGTTCGGCGACGACGACGTCTTTTCCGGCGTCACGGTTAGCGTGCCGAATGACGGTAAAATCGGTCTCGTCGGCCCAAACGGCGTCGGCAAGACAACCCTGTTGCTGATATTGGCCGGAAAACAAACTCCCTCTAGCGGCCAGGTGTATCTATCCCGAGGCACGCGCATCGGTTATTTGTCGCAAGAATCCTCAGATGCTTTCGTAGGGCAAGATCACAGCGTCTACGAGGAAATGCTGACAGTTTTTAAGCATGTGACGGTGCTCGAGACACGCTTGCGAGAGTTGGAAGTCCGGATGTCGTCCGATCCGTCGGATGAGCTTCTCGATGAATACAGCCGGCTCCAGGTTGAATACGAGGTGGCCGGCGGGTATGAAATCGATACACGTATCCGGATGGTACTGACCGGTCTGGGCTTTTCTTATGATAGCTGGGGTCAATCCTTAACCCAATTAAGCGGCGGCCAAAAGACACGAGTACTTCTTGGCCGGCTTTTATTGGAACGGCCAGACTTGCTCATCCTCGACGAACCAACCAACCACCTCGATGTCCAGGCCATTGAGTGGCTGGAAAACACCTTGAATACCTGGCCTGGAGCGGTCCTGGTCGTGAGTCATGACCGTTATTTCCTGGACCGAGTCGCAACCGTTATCTGGGAAATGACGCCGCCCGGCATTGAAACTTACCGCGGAAATTACAGCGCCTATCTGACCCAACGGCAAGAGCGATGGCAGCGATCGCAACGCGATTATGATGCGTTTCGAGAGCGAGTTGAAAAAGAGCTGGATTTCATCCGGCGCAACATCGCCGGGCAACGAACCCAGATGGCCTGGGGTAAGCTATCTCGTCTCAGCCGCGAAGTGGAGGCGGTTCGTGTAGGTGGACTCGGAGCGATCAGCGAACTCAACCGCAAAGGATGGAGCCAGCTGGCGAGTGAACTGGATATGCGCCGGCCGGCGGCGACATTGGCTGAGCTTCAGGCCGCCATCGCCGCGCTCCCCGCGCCGGTTCAGCCGCCGGTCGTGAACATGCGGCTGGATGCGGGTCATCGCAGCGGGAACATCGTCTTGCGCGCCGGCGATCTGGTGATCGGTTATCCGGGACGCCCCCTCTTTTCCGTCAGAGAGCTGGTCCTGAATCGGTTGGAGACGGTCGCCCTGATCGGCCCGAATGGGACCGGCAAGACCACCTTTCTTAAAGTGATATTGGGCCAGCTCTCGCCCCTGGCCGGTTCGTTGCATTTGGGAGCGAGTCTGAAAATCGGTTATTTCGCTCAGGCGCAAGAAGCGATGAATCCCGAAGCGACCGTTCTGGACGAGTTATTGCGGCACAAGGAAATGCCCATCAGCGAAGGGCGAAGCTATTTGGCTCGCTATCTCTTTCGCGGCGATGATGTCTTCAATCAGGTCGGCACGTTGAGTGGCGGAGAAAGAGCGCGATTGGCTTTGGCCATTTTGGTTCTGGAGGAAGCCAATTTCCTGCTCCTGGACGAGCCGACCAACCATCTGGATATTACTTCTCAAGAAGTGTTGCAGGCCGCGTTGGAAGCGTTCGATGGCACCATCCTGCTGGTTACCCACGACCGTTACCTGGTCGACCGGTTAGCCAGCCAGGTTTGGGAACTTAAAGAAAATGGTCTTGGTGACATGCAGCTTGAGATCTTTAAAGGATCGTATCAGGCTTATCTCGCGGCGCGGGCTGCAAAAATTTCTGTCGACGAGCCGGTCTTGTCACCGCCTCCATCAAACGGTTCAAATGGAACCCCTGGTCGATTGAGCAAAAATGAACAGCGCAAGCTGGCAGAAGCAGTTACTGCCATCGAAGGGATTATCACCGCCACCGAATTAGAACTTGAGGGGTTGGCCGAAGCGATGCAGGCAGCAGCCGAAAGCCAGGATTATTCAGAACTCCAACGGCTGACCGATGTTTACCGAGAGACTGAAAACAAACTCGACCGCTTATTTAGCGAGTGGGAGGCGTTGACCCATGAACCGGCGCACGATCATAGGACTAACGGGTAATATCGCCACGGGAAAATCCACGATCATGCGCCTGGCGGCCGATCGCGGCGCGTTAACCATCGATGCCGATCGCATCGTTCACGACCTGCTAGATAAGGATGCCGAGGTACAGGCCAAAGTTGTTGACAGGTTTGGGTCGAGTGTGCGCCGGGCTAATGGTCATATCGATCGGGCTACTCTGGGCCAAATCGTTTTTAACGACCCGGAGAAACTGCGTGCGTTGGAGCAAATTTTGCATCCGGCGGTGCGCGTCGAGATCGGCCGGCGAATCGCCGGCAGCGACGCCCCGGTAATCATGATCGAGGCCATAAAACTTCTTGAAGGTTCACTGGCCGAGGCCTGTGACCAAATATGGGTGACCACTTGCTCTAAAGAAACCCAACTGGAACGCTTGCGAGTTTGCCGCGGCCTGGACCAGGCGGCCGCCCTCAGTCGCATCGATGCCCAGGGACCCCAGGAAGCGAAGCTGGCCCGATCGGATGTAGTGATCGATACGGGAGGTTTGATGACCGACACCCTAGCTGCCTTCGCCGCAGCCTGGGCTGATTTGGCTAATGTCGATGATTCGGCGGCTTAGCGTTTGCCAAAATACACCAGGGCTTTTCAGTTTTCGGAATACAATTCATTGATCATTTCTGCCACCAGTTCTGCGCTGAGCTACAAAACCCGAAGATAACGCAAAAGTAGGTTAAAACTCGCTTACACTGGCCAAAGT
>Ga0114939_10002796_pt1 | contig 12621 bp, 12 predicted proteins | sample AshMeaCrysSpring_FD_87196 | JGI IMG/M metagenome (GOLD analysis project Ga0114939, IMG submission 87196) | Groundwater microbial communities from Big Spring, Nevada to study Microbial Dark Matter (Phase II) - Ash Meadows Crystal Spring | ecosystem: Environmental > Aquatic > Deep subsurface >... | reverse complement strand
GCCGCGTCGCGGTCGAAACCGCGCGCCTCCAGGAAGCGACGCCCGATCTGCGCCTCCGGTGACTGCAGCTGGGCGGTGTAGAACGCCGCGGCCGCCCGGTTGGCCTCGACCAGCCGCGCCCGCAGCCCGCGCTCGCGGTTGTCCGGTGCGGGCCCCTCGACGTACCGCAGCTCGAGCCCAGCCCGCGCCGCAAGCCGCTCCACGGCCTCGGTGAAGGAGAGGTGGTCGACCTTCTGCAGGAAGGTGAGGACGTCGCCGCCCTCGCCGCAGCCGAAGCAGTGGTAGAAGCCGCGGCTCGGCGTGACGTGGAACGACGGCGAGCGCTCGTCGTGGAACGGGCAGAGCCCCTTGAGCGAGCCGCCGCCGGCGCTGCGCAGCTGGGTGTACTCGCCGATCACCTCGGCGATGTTGGTCCGCGACCGCACCTCGGCGATGTCGTCGTCGCGGATCCGGCCTGCCATGCCGTCACTCTACGGCCGGGGGCCGTCCATCCCCACGGGCCGCCAGGCCACCCGGTGCGGGATCCCCCCGGCCGTCTCGAACACCGGCCCGATGGCCCGGAACCCGTGGGTCTCGTAGAACCCGAGCGCGACGACCCGCGCGTTGCACCACACCAGCTCGGCCCCGGCTGCCGCCGCCGCCCGCATTCCCGCGAGCAGCAGCGCGGCGCCGTACCCCTGCCCGCGCACAGACGGGTCGGTCGCCATGCCGCGCAGCCGCCACGCCCGGTTCGCGGTGACGGGAGATGAGGTGGCACTCCCTGGCACCGCAGATCTGGGGGGCGGGGGCTCGGCGAACCAGGTCGAGCAGCCGACCACCACCCCCTCGGGCGAGAGGGCGGCCAGGTGCACCGTGCTCGCCAGGTGCTCCTCGGGGTAGACCGACGCGGCCAGCGGCTGCCCGGGCCGCAGCACGGCGGCGCGCAGCGGGCGTACGCGCTCGGCGGACACCCGCTCGATGAGCGCCCCCTCGGGCAGGCTCACACCCGCCCGCCGATCAGCCGCGCATGCCACGCCACCGCCGTGGGGTCGGTGAGCGAGGCGACCTGGTCGATGACGACCCGCAGCCGCGCGGCATCGTCGGCCGCCGAGGTGAAGGACGGCCGCAGCCAGGGGTCGAGCGCGGTCGGCGACCCGAGCCGCAGGGCCGACACCAGCTCGAGCAGCAGCTCGCGTTGGGACGCGTAGACCGCCTCGGCCCCGGCCCGCCCCATGACGTAGACGGCCGCGACCGCCTTGAGCCCGGCGACCTCGAGCCGCGCCGACCGCGGCACCTCGAGGTCCGCGGCGTAGCGCGTGAGCCGGCCGCCGCCGTACGCCTCCCGCGTGGCCCGCTCGGCGGCCTGGCAGAAGCGCCCGATCAGCTGGCTGGTGAGGTTCTTCAGCGAGGCCAGGCCGCGCTGGGAGCCGTCGTAGCCGCCCGGCCACCAGGTCTGCCCGATGAGCCCGGCCAGGGCCGCGGCGACCTCGGCGGGCTCCGCGTCTCGGATGTAGCGGTCGACGGCGAGGTCGGCCACGGACTTGCGCTCGACGGGGTCGGCGAGGACGCCGAGGTTGACGAGCCCGGCGTGCAGTCCGTCCTCGACGTCGTGGACGGAGTACGCCACGTCGTCGGCCCAGTCCATGACCTGCGCCTCCAGGCAGCGCCGCTCCCCAGGCGCCCCGAGCCGCGCCCAGTCGAAGACCTCGCGGTCGTCGTCGTACACGCCGAACTTGCGCTGGCCCTCGCGCCGCGGCCAGGGGTACTTGGTCGCCGCGTCCAGCGACGCCCGGGTGAGGTTGAGGCCGAGCGAGCGGTCGCCCGCGTACGACTTGGCCTCCAGCCGGGTCAGCACGCGCAGCGACTGGGCGTTGCCCTCGAACCCCCCGCAGGCGCGGGCCGCCTCGTGCAGGGCGTCCTCGCCGTTGTGGCCGAACGGCGGGTGGCCGAGGTCGTGCGCGAGCGCGGCGGTCTCGACCAGGTCGGGGTCGCACCCCAGCGCCGCGCCGAGCTCCCGGGCGATCTGCGCCACCTCGAGGGTGTGGGTGAGCCGGGTGCGGGGGAAGTCGTCCTCCCACGGGGCCACCACCTGGGTCTTGGCCGCCAGTCGGCGCAGCGCCGAGGAGTGCAGGACCCGGGCCCGGTCGCGCTCGAACGCGGTTCGGGCGGCGCGCTTGGGCGGCTCCTCGAGGTAGCGGGCCGTGTCGCCCGCGCGGTAGCCGTCCACACCCCGACCCTAGCGACCCGCGGCCGGCGCGCCCGCCGGCTCAGAGCGCCTGCGGGCCGTCCTCGGGGCTGGCCCCGAGGAGCCGGTACCAGGAGTACGCCGCCGTCTCGCGCATCATGTAGCGCGCCTGCACCTCGCGCGTGGCCACGGCCGGCCCGGACCGCGCAGGCGACGTCGCCACCTCCAGGCCCAGATCACGGGCCATCTGCGCCGAGCGGAACGAGTGCCAGGGGTCGGTCACCAGCACGAGCGACCCGATCCCGCGCTCGGCCAGCACGGGGGCGGCCGCCTCCAGGCTGCCCAAGCTGTCGGCGCCCTCGCCCACCGCGATGATCGCCTCGGCGGGGACGCCCTTCGTGGCGAGGTACGCCGCGCCGGCCTCGGCCTCGGTGAACCGGTCGCCGTCCTGCTTGCCGCCCACGGTGACGACGGCGGGCGCGACGCCCTTCGCATAGAGGGACGCGGCGTGGTCGAGGCGGGCCGAGAAGACCTTGGAGGGGGTGCCGTCGAACTGGGCCGCGCCCATCACCAGGATCGCGTCGCTGGCCGGGCGCTGGTCCTGCCGGGCGGTCCACCAGATCGCCCCGGCGGTGACCACCGGGATCGCGACCACCAGGGCCAGCGCGGTGCCCAGGAAGGTGGCCAGGGCCCGGCGAAGCCGGTGGCCGCGCCGACGCGCCGGCTGCGGGCGGGCGGCCGCGCCGGCCTCCGGCCCCACGGCCACCCGATCGGTCATCTCACCAGTGTCGCCCACACCGCGGGCAGGCGGCGAACCGCTGGCCGAGGCGCCGCCCCGGCCAGCGGTTCGCGCGGGGCCCTAGGAGATCGCCGCGCGCCCGGCCTCGAGCCGCGCCACCGGGACCCGGAACGGCGAGCAGGACACGTAGTCCAGCCCGGCCTGGTGGAAGAAGTGCACCGACTCCGGGTCGCCGCCGTGCTCGCCGCAGACCCCGACCTTGAGGTCCGGGCGGGCCGCGCGGCCCTCCTCCACCGAGATCTTGACCAGGCGGCCCACACCGTGCCCGTCCAGGGTCTCGAACGGCGACACGGTGAAGACGCCCTTCTCCAAGTAGGCGGCGAAGAAGGCGGCCTCGACGTCGTCGCGGCTGAAGCCCCAGGTCGTCTGGGTGAGGTCGTTGGTGCCGAACGAGAAGAACTCGGCGGCCTCGGCGATGCGGCCGGAGGTGAGCGCCGCGCGCGGCAGCTCGATCATGGTGCCGACCGGGATGTGCAGGTCGACACCCTCCCGCGCGGCGACCTCGTGGACGATGCCGTCGGTCTCGTCGCGGATCAGGTGCAGCTCCATCACCGAGCCGACCAGCGGAACCATGATCTCGACCCTGGGCGAGCCGCCGGCCTTGGTGCGCAGCGCCGCCGCCTCGGCGATGGCCCGCACCTGCAGTCCGAACAGGCCCGGGACCACCAGTCCGAGCCGGACCCCGCGCAGGCCCAGCATCGGGTTCGACTCGTGCAGCCGCTTGACCGCGGCCAGCAGCAGCAGGTCGGCCTCATCGGGCGCGCCGCGCTCCTCGGCCACCGCGACGCGCACGGAGAGCTCGGTCAGGTCGGGGAGGAACTCATGCAGCGGCGGGTCCAGCAGCCGGATGGTGGTCGGCAGGCCGTCCATGGCCTCGAGCAGCCGGACGAAGTCGGCCCGCTGCAGGGGCAGCAGCGCGGCCAGCGCGGCCTCGCGCTCGTTGGTCTCCTCGGCCAGGATCACGCGCTCGATCAGCACCCGCCGGTCGCCGAGGAACATGTGCTCGGTCCGGCACAGGCCGATGCCCTCCGCCCCCAGGTGGCGCGCCCGCTCGGCGTCCTCCTCGGTGTCGGCGTTGGCGCGGACGCCCAGCCGACGCACCGAGTCGGCGTGCCGGAGGATCCGGTCGACGGCGGCCACGAGCTCAGCGGAGTCGTCGCCGGCCTCGGTGATCGCCTCCTTGAGGCCCTCCTCCAGATAGCGGGCGACCGGGGACGGCACGACCGGCATCGCCCCGACGAAGACCTCGCCGGTGGTGCCGTCGATGCTGATCGTGTCGCCCTCCGCGACCACAGTGGCCCCCACGCTGGCCGTGCGGCCGACGCTGTCGACCTCGATCTCCTCGGCGCCGCACACGCAGGTCTTGCCCATGCCGCGGGCGACGACCGCCGCGTGCGAGGTCTTGCCGCCCCGGCTGGTGAGGATGCCGACCGAGGCGATCATGCCGCCGAGGTCGTCGGGGTTGGTCTCTCGGCGCACCAGCACGACCTCCTCGCCCCGCGCCGCCCACTCCACCGCGGTCGCCGAGTCGAAGACGGCCTTGCCGACGGCCGCGCCGGGAGAGGCCGCCATGCCCTTGGTCAGCTGGCCGGTCGCGCCGCTCGTGGCGAACTGCGGGAACATCAGCCGCGACAGCTGCTCGCCGCTCACCCGGAGCAGCGCCTCGTCCATGGTGATCAGGTGCTCGTCGACGAGCTGCACGGCGATCCGGAAGGCCGCCGCCGCGGTGCGCTTGCCGACGCGGGTCTGCAGCATCCACAGCTTGCCGCGCTCGACGGTGAACTCGATGTCGCACAGGTCGCGGTAGTGCGACTCAAGCTTGCGCATGTGCTTGCGCAGCTCCGCGTACGACGCGGGGTCGAGCGCCTCCATCTCCTCCAGCGACAGGGTGTTGCGGATGCCCGAGACGACGTCCTCGCCCTGGGCGTTCTGCAGGTAGTCGCCGTAGACCCCGGTGTGGCCGGTGGACGGGTCGCGGGTGAAGCAGACCCCGGTGCCGGAGGTGTCGCCGAGGTTGCCGAACACCATGGTGCAGACGTTGACCGCGGTGCCGAGGTCGTGCGGGATGCGCTCGCGGCGGCGGTAGATCCGGGCGCGCTCGGTGTTCCACGAGTTGAAGACCGCCTCGATGGCCAGGTCGAGCTGCTCACGCGGGTGCTGGGGGAACTCGCGCCCGGCATGCTCCCGGGTGATCGCCTTGAAGGTGTCGACCAGGGCGACCAGATCCGCGGCCTCGAGCTCGGTGTCGAGCTTCACCCCCTTGGCCGCCTTGGCATCGTCCAAGGCGGCGGCGAACAGGTCGCCCTCGATCCCGAGCACGGTCTTGCCGAACATCTGGATCAGCCGGCGGTAGGAGTCCCACGCGAAGCGCTCGCTGCCGCTGGCCGCGGTCAGGCCGAGGACGCTGGCGTCGTTCAGCCCGATGTTGAGGACGGTCTCCATCATCCCCGGCATGGAGAACTTCGCCCCGGAGCGCACGCTGACGAGCAGCGGGTCGTGGCGGTCGCCGAGCTGCCGGTTGAGCTGGTCCTCGAGGTGGCGCAGCGCCATCGTGACCTGCACCCGCAGCTCAGGCGGCTCGTACCCGTTGGCGAGGTACGACCGGCAGGCCTCGGTCGTGATCGTGAACCCCGGGGGGACGGGCAGCCCGAGGCGCGTCATCTCCGCGAGGTTGGCGCCCTTGCCGCCCAGCAGGTCCTTCTGGTCCTTGTCACCCTCGGTGAAGTCGTAGACGTACTTCTCGGCCACCGGATCCCCTTCGCCGCGCCGCGCCCGGACTCGAAGCCGGGCTCCTGGCAGCCGAGCCTAGACCCGCCTGCCCGCGTGCCGGCCGGGACCTTCAGCCCCCGGTGTGGGCGGTCTCCCCCGCGCTCGGCACGACCCACTCGTCGGGGTCCTCCAGCCACCGGTCCGGCAGCGCGACCCGCTTGGCCGTGTTGGTGCGGCCGCGCGGCGCCCCGAGCACCGTGGCGGGGTACGGCTGGTCGAGGTCCAGCGCGGCGAGCCGCTCGTCGAGCTCGGCCAGCGCGGAGACATGGGCGAGCGCCAGCCGGGCCTCACCGCCGACCGCGAAGCCCTTGAGGTACCACGCGATGTGCTTGCGCAGCTCGACGCAGCCCTTGGCCTCGCCGAAGGCCTCCACCAGCAGCTCGGCGTGGCGGCGCATCACGCGCACGACCTCGCGCAGGCCGGGCGGCTCGGGCTGCGGGCGGCCCTCGAACGCCGCGGCGAGCTCGGCGAACAGCCACGGCCGGCCCAGGCAGCCGCGCCCCACGACCACCCCGTCGCAGCCGGTCTCGGCCACCATCCGCACGGCGTCGGACGCCTGCCAGATGTCGCCGTTGCCGAGCACCGGGATGTCGAGGGCGTCCTTGAGCCGGCGGATCGCCGCCCAGTCCGCCGTGCCGCCGTAGAACTGCGCCGCCGTGCGCCCATGCAGGGCCACCCAGGCGACCCCCTCGTCCTGGGCGGCGCGGCCGGCCTCCAGGTAGGTCAGCGCTGACTCGTCGATGCCCTTGCGCATCTTGACCGTCACCGGCAGGTCGCCGGCGTTGCGGACCGCCGCGCGCACGACGGCGCGGAAGAGCCGCCGCTTGTACGGCAGCGCGGATCCGCCGCCCTTGCGGGTGACCTTGGGCACCGGGCAGCCGAAGTTGAGGTCGATGTGGTCGGCGAGCCCCTCGTCGCGGACCATCGCCGCGGCCCGCCCCACGACGTGGGGGTCCACGCCGTACAGCTGCAGGCTGCGGGGGCGCTCATCGGGGGCGAAGGCGACCATCCGCAGCGTCTCGGCGTCGCGCTCGACCAGGGCCCGCGAGGTGATCATCTCGCTGACGAACAGCCCGGCGCCGTACTCGCGGCACAGCCGTCGGTAGGCGATGTTGGTGACCCCGGCCATCGGCGCCAGCACCACCGGCACCTCCAGCGTCCACCGCCCCAGCCTCAGCATCCGCCCGACCCCGCACTCCACCCCGGTTTGCGGTGGTAGGAGAGGCATCTCACTGCTCGTGCCACCGCAAACCGGGACGCAGGGCGGGGGCGGGTCAGCAGCGGCCGAGGCGGGCGGCGGCGGCGAGCCAGTCCTCGACGGCGTCCAGGCCGATCCGCTCCTGGGCCATCGAGTCGCGCTCGCGCACGGTGACGGCCTGGTCGTCGAGGGTGTCGAAATCGACGGTGACGCAGTACGGCGTGCCGATCTCGTCCTGGCGGCGATAGCGGCGGCCGATCGCCCCGGCGTCGTCGAACTCGACGTTCCACCGCTCGCGCAGGGCGGCGGCCAGGGCGCGGGCCTTGGGCGACAGGTCGGCGTTGCGCGACAGCGGCAGCACGGCGACCTTGATCGGGGCGAGCCGCCTGTCGAGGCGCAGGACGGTGCGCTTGTCGACGCCGCCCTTGGCGTTGGGCGCCTCGTCCTCGGCGTAGGCGTCCAGCAGGAACGCGAGCACGGCGCGGGTCAGGCCCGCTGCCGGCTCGATGACGTACGGCGTCCAGCGCTCGCCCTTGTCCTGGTCGAAGTACGACAGGTCGACGCCCGAGTGGTCGCTGTGAGTCTTGAGGTCGAAGTCGGTGCGGTTGGCGATGCCCTCGAGCTCGGCCCACTCCGAGCCGCCGAAGTGGAAGCGGTACTCGATATCGACGGTCCGCTTGGAGTAGTGGCTCAGCTTCTCCTTCGGGTGCTCGAAGTAGCGCAGGTTGTCGGGGTTGAGGCCGAGCTCGACGTACCAGTCCCAGCGGGCCTTGAGCCAGTACTCGTGCCACTCCTCGTCGGTGCCGGGCTCGACGAAGAACTCCATCTCCATCTGCTCGAACTCGCGGGTGCGGAAGATGAAGTTGCCGGGGGTGATCTCGTTGCGGAAGCTCTTGCCCGTCTGGGCGATGCCGAACGGCGGCTTCTTGCGCGCCGAGCCGGCGACGTTGGCGTAGTTGACGAAGATGCCCTGCGCGGTCTCGGGGCGCAGGTAGTGGAGCCCCTCGTCGCTCTCCACCGGGCCGAGGTGCGTCTTGAGCAGGCCGTTGAACATCCGCGGCTCGGTCCACTGGCCGCGGTTGCCGCAATTGGCGCAGACGATGTCGGCCATGCCCCCCGGCGCCCGCCCGTGCTTCTCCTCGTACGCCTCCTGCAGGTGGTCCTGCCGGTAGCGCTTGTGGCAGGACGTGCACTCGACGAGCGGGTCGACGAAGGCCTCGACGTGGCCCGACGCGGTCCACACGTCGCGGGCGAGGATCACCGAGGAGTCGATGCCCACGACGTCCTCGCGGGTCTGCACCATGGCGCGCCACCACTGGCGGCGGATGTTCTCCTTCAACTCGACGCCCAGCGGGCCGTAGTCCCACGCGGAGCGGGTGCCCCCGTAGATCTCGCTGCACGGGTAGACGAACCCTCGGCGCTTGCTGAGGCTGACGATCTGGTCGACGCGGTCGACGGCCACTGAGGTGACTCCATCCGGCTGGGTGTCGGCGAGCCTGCGCGTACGCGCGCCAGGCGAAAGGTTGCAGGCTACGCGATCGGCCGGCCGCGAGTCCCGGACAGGATCGCGCGGATCTCCTCGTCGGTCGGCGGGGTGAAGTCGTCGTAGGCCCAGGACACGGCGCGGAACAACAGCGGGGTGCGCACCGCGACGACGTCGTCGACCTCGCTCCGCAGCGCCGACCGCAGCACCTCGACGCCCTCGCGCGGGGCGACCGGCAGCCCGACCACGATGGAGCGAGGCGGCGGGTCGGCCTCGAGCAGCGCCAGCAGCGCGGCCCGCATCGTGGCGCCCGTGGCGAGGCCGTCGTCGCACACCACGAGATCGCGGCCGGCGAAATCCAGCGGAGGCCGGTCGGGCCGCCACCTCGCCTCCAGGTCGCGGGCGTGGGCGAGCTCCGCGGCCAGGACCTCGGCCACCTCCGCCTCGGGGATCCCCGCGCCCCGGACCACCGAGGGGTTGAGCACGCTGCGGCCGTCGGCCAGCACCGCTCCCATGGCCACCTCCGGCTGCCCCGGCACCCCGAGCTTGCGCACGACCAAGGCGTCGAGCCCGGCGCCCAGCGCCTCGGCCACCTCGGCGGCCACCGGGACCCCTCCCCGAGGGATCCCGACGACCAACGGCGCGGTGTCGTACGCCCGGCGGCCCGTGATCGCGGCGGCCAGCGCCTGCCCGCCCGCGCGCAGGTCGGCGAACCGGCTGCTCACGAGGTGGGCCCCAGGTCGACCGGCTCCCACCCATCGCTGGCGAGCCCGTCGGCGTGCAGCAGCTCGTACGCGGTGGGCTCGTCGAGCGCCTCGCCGAGCACCGGCCAGGCGGTGACCTTGACGTCGTAGCCGGACAGCGCCCGCCGGTACGCGCCGACGTGGTCCCACTCGGTCTCCACGACGAAGAGCGAGCGGTCGTCGACGGCGCGCCCGATCCGGGCCGAGCGGTAGCCGGGCCGCTCGGCGAGCGCCGCGACAGCGGCGCGGGCGCGCTCAAGCCACGTGGACTCCGAGCCGTGGGGCACCTGATGCCTGGTGACGACGAGCACGCGATCTCCTGACACGATGGGCGGGCGTCCCGCCATCGTCTCAGGGGCGCGCCCCTCAAGAGCCGGAGCCGACGTGTCCAACTCGCGCCGCCCCCAGAACGCCCCGCGCCCCGAGAACGGGCCGGCCCGCAAGCCCGCGCCCCGGCCGGCCAAACCGCAGACCGCGGCGCAGAAGCGCGCCGCCCAGGCGCAGGCCGCCCGCACCGCCAACGTCTCGCCGTTCCGCCGCTGGCTGGAGCGGACGAGCGGGCCGCTGCTGGCGCGGTTTGCCCAGGCCCCGAAGTGGGCTGTCCTCCTGCTGCTGGTCAGCCTGATGATCGGCGGGCTGACGCTGCCGACCTACCTCGGCGCCGCGATGCTGCTCACGCTGACGCTGTTCCTGGCCTGGATCACCGCGCTCGCCTGGCCGGCGCTCACCCCCGGCGGCAAGGCGATGCGCTCGCTCGTGGTCGGGATCATGCTGGGGGCGATCTACTTCAAGGCGACCGGCCGGGCCTAGCGGGTTCCCTCGATCCCTCGCGCCGTTGGCGGTTTTGACAATCATTGTCAGATAGACCGAGAATGATTGTCATGTCGACGGCACGCCCTACGCTGTCCCTCGTGGCCCTCGCCGCTGCATCCGCACTCGTCCTGACTGCCTGCGGCAGCAGCGATGACACCGCGTCGGAGTCCGACGGCTCCGGCCCCCTGGACGTGGTGGCCGCCTTCTACCCCCTCGAGCTGATGGTCGAGGAGGTCGGCGGCGACCGGGTCTCGGTCTCCAACCTCGCCAAGCCGGGCGCCGAGCCGCACGACCTCGAGCTCACCCCGAGCGATGTCGCCCGGGTCTCCGATGCCGACCTGGTCGTCTACCTCGAGGGCTTCCAGCCCGCGGTCGACGACGCGGTGGCCTCCGAGGCTCCAGACACCTCGTGGAACGCCGGCGAGTACGCCAGCCTCGACCTGACGTACACCCCCATCGAGGAGGGCGAAGAGGCGACCGATGAGGCGGGCGCCGTCGACCCGCACTTCTGGCTCGACCCCACCCGCTACGCCGACGTGGCCACGGCCTTGGCCGCGGGCCTGAGCGACCTCGACCCTGACGGCGCCGCCACGTACGAGGCCAACGCCCAGGCGTTCGTCGACGACCTCGAGACCCTCGACGCCGAGTGGACGGCCGGGGTCGAGGTCTGCTCCAACCGCAACCTCGTCACGAGCCACAACGCGTTCGGCTACCTCGCCCAGCGCTACGACCTCCAGCAGCGCGGCATCACCGGGCTGACCCCCGAGGACGAGCCGACGCCGCAGGCCCTGGCCGACATCGCGGAGTTCGGGACCGCCAACGACGTCAAGACGATCTACTTCGAGACCCTGGTCAGCCCGGCCATCGCCGAGACCCTGGCCGCCGAGACCGGCGCGAAGACCGCCGTGCTCGACCCGGTCGAGGGGCTCAGCGAGGAGTCCGAGGGCTCCGACTACTTCGAGATCATGCGGGCCAACCTGGTCAACGTGCGCGCCGGACAGCCCTGCCCGTGACCCCCGAGCCCCTCCTGCGACTCGCCTCGGCGTCCTTCGGGTACGCCGGGGCGGTCGTGGTGGAGGGGCTGTCCCTCACCATCCACCGCGGCGAGGTGATCGCCCTCGTCGGTCCGAACGGGTCGGGCAAGTCCACGGTGGTCAAGGCGGTGCTGGGGCTGGCGGAGACGCTGGAGGGGACCGTCGAGATCGGGCTGCCCCGAGCGGAGGTCGGCTACGTCCCGCAGCGGGAGGCCACCCACGGGGTCGTCCCGTCGACCGTCGAGGAGTTCGTGGTCTCCGGGCGGCTGGCCCGGGCGCCCCGGTTCCGGCCCTTGCGGCCGCGGGACCGTGACGCCGTGCGCACGGCCATCGACACCGTGGGGCTGGGCGCCCAGCACCGGACACCGCTCAGCCGGCTGTCCGGCGGCCAGCACCGCCGGGCGCTCATCGCGCGCGCCCTGGCCTCGCAGCCGACCCTGCTGTTCATGGACGAGCCGCTCGCGGGGGTCGACGCCGAGAGCCAGCAGGTGCTCGCGGCGACCCTCACCGGGTTGGCCGCCGAGGGCGCCACGTTGGTGCTCGTGCTGCACGAGCTCGGGCCGCTGGAGCCGCTGATCAGCCGGGTGGTCCGGCTGCACGCCGGCGCGGTCGTCTACGACGGGCCGCTCACCGCACAGGTGCAGGCCGTCCTGGGCGAGGACGCCCATGCCGACCACGTGCACGACTCCACCCCGGTGCCCGCGCCCGGCCTCGGATTGACGGGCTGAGGGGCCCTCGCATGCTCGAGTTCCTCCAGTACGACTTCATGCAGCGGGCCCTGCTCGCGGCCGTCCTGGTCGGCATCGCGGCTCCGCTGGTCGGCGTCTACATCGTCCAGCGCCGCCTGGCCCTGATCGGCGACGGGCTGGGCCACGTCGCGCTGACCGGCGTGGCGCTGGGGTTGCTGACCTCCCGCTCTCCGGTGCTGGTGGCCCTCGTCGTGTCCATCCTGGGGGCAGTGGCCATCGAGGTGGTCCGGGCGCGGGCCCGCACCAGCGCGGACATCGCGCTCGCGCTGCTGTTCTACGGAGGGATCGCTGGCGGCGTCGTCCTCATCTCCAAGGCGCCCGGCGGGACGGCCAGCACGCTCAACGCCTACCTGTTCGGGGCGATCACCACCACCAGCGCCCAAGACCTGCTCGTCTTCGGGCTGCTCGCCGTGGTCATCGTCCTGGTCACGGTGGGGCTCGCCCGCGAGCTGTTCGCCGTCGCCAACGATGAGGACTTCGCCCGGGCCAGCGGCATGCCCGTCACCGGCCTCAACATCCTGCTCGCCTCGCTGACCGCGGCCACCGTCGTGCTGTCCATGCGGGTGGTGGGGCTCCTGCTCATCAGCGCGCTCATGGTGGTCCCGGTGGCGACCGCGACCCTGGTGACCCACTCCTTCCGCGGCACCCTGATCCTGTCCGTGGCCATCGGGCTGGCGGTCGCCGTCTCCGGCGTCGCGCTCTCCTACTCGTGGGACACCCCCTCCGGCGGCACGATCGTGCTCCTCGCGATCGCGCTGTTTGGCGCGACCGCGGTCGGCGCTCCCCTGATCGGGGCCGCGCGCCGGCGCACCTCGGCGGTGAGGGTATGACGGCCGCGGTCCGGTCGACCCGCCAGCGCGCCGCCGTGT
>Ga0114939_10002795_pt1 | contig 12625 bp, 6 predicted proteins | sample AshMeaCrysSpring_FD_87196 | JGI IMG/M metagenome (GOLD analysis project Ga0114939, IMG submission 87196) | Groundwater microbial communities from Big Spring, Nevada to study Microbial Dark Matter (Phase II) - Ash Meadows Crystal Spring | ecosystem: Environmental > Aquatic > Deep subsurface >... | reverse complement strand
TGGCGGTGTTGCTGCCACTGGCGGATGTCGCGAGTGGCCAGGTGCTCAATGGCAAATGGGCGCTGCCTGACTCCCTCCCACCAGGCGATGAAATGCTGTAGGTCGCTGCGCAGTGCTTTTAGAGTCGCCGGCGATAAACCGGCCGGCTGTTGGGCGAATAGGAAATTATCGAGCTGCGATTCGGTCATGCACCACCCTTACATGTTATCGGCACTGTAAGAATAGGGCCTTGACCGCGGTTTGTCAACCTCTTATCGGTACTGTAACCGGGGTCGAGCAGTCATCTCAGTGCCGATAAGGTTATCTATCGGTACCGAGATCGTTTTGTGTTTGCTTTGGTTTTAATTGGTTAAGATAGCGGAGAGTCTCGATTAAAGGCTACAGGAGCCGGGGTGAGGCGTCAATCCTTTCGCATATGCCTGCCCCCGTTTTGCCCTAGTCTCTAATTACCGATATGGGTCACAGAGATCGGCGTGCCCAATGATAACCCAATCGGATCTGAGTATTATGAGGAGATCGCCGATTATATGCGCGACACCTACGCATATATTGGAACGCGCTATGCCCGACAGGTGCCTGTTGTCATCTGGTATGCTTGGTCCGATATGATGCATAATGCCGGTGTTGTGGATACGGCGGGTCAGCCAAAAAGCCCTATCTATGAGGCATTTCTCGAGATTAAGGACGGAAGTCTTTTTCAGAATCTACCTAAAAATTAGGCCATCACCAGGCAGAAAAAAAGAGCGCCGCTTTCCGAGGATTACGGTCGCTCTATGTGACTAGCACAAGTCCTTTCTGTTCGACGCTATGCTGTGTCCACCACTAATTCTTCTCAATACCCCGTACTAAGTAACTCCTACTAGACACGCATAGCATACAATTCCACGCCTCAAAAGTCAACTGCCGGAAACGAGAAACAAGTCGTCGCCCGGCGTTGGATAGAGCGTCAGGCCGGTTTTGAGGATGGAGTCCATGAAGGAGTGCGCCGTAGACGCGCGGCTATTTATTTCGTCATGGGTGTAAAAAAGTAAATCGAATTTCAAGGGATAGCGCTCCAAAAAGCGAACCACCTCAAGGCCTCGGTAGGCGCGCGGCAATTCAGTGTCCTTGATGATCAGCAGATCGACATCACTTTGGCTCGTAGATGTCCCCTTCGCGCAGGAACCGAACAGAATGATCTGGTCCGGCGCGTATTGCTCGTTGATGATCAGGACGGCTTTATCGATCCAGTTTTGCATGATCAAGCGGTTCCGAAATGAACGATGACGACGACATCTTCCAGATCATCGACCGCCAGCGACTTAAAGTCGCCATCATCGTCACGTCTGATTTTGATGTGCCATTCGCCTTCGGCATTGGGTGATGCCGGCGTGTTATGCACGGTGTGATGAATCCCATCCAGGTTTGGATCCGGACTAACGGCAAAAGCCTCAACGGCCGCTCCCGGTGACTCGAGTTCCATTCGGTAATCGCCGTCATGCCGGCCGGCCAGAACAAAATCAAGCTTGGTGACGGTGATGGCTGTTGCCTTGCGGGCGAAAAAGGGAAAGTGCTCGCGTCCCAGGGTCATGTTGAACACTTGATCAGCGCCCTCCTGATCGGGGTGAAGGAACCGGTACCACTCCGTAGCAAACTGGTGCTTCAGGCTAAACAACTGGACGCCACTGACCGGAAGAACGGCATTGACATTCTTTTGGGCAGCCGTGGCCAGGTTCCCGCCACCGTCCCGGGCCGTGTAGCGGATATGGAGGACGACATCCGAGATGGTATTGAGATCGAACAGGTTGTTAGCCTGCGGCATTCGGATACCCCATGTCCCGATCGTCCCCGACCCCTCAAACGGGAGGAATCGCTCGTCGGTAAAATTGAGCTCGAATAAACCGTTGTCGTTTTGGCCGTGGCTGGTGGCGATGGATTGAATCGTGCCGTATTGGTGCCGGAAGCGATTATCGTCCATATCGCTCATTTCGTAGCTCGAACCAACCAGGTTGCTGATCCGAATCCGGCTGCTATGCAACGACAGCGTGCAATGCACGCCGCTATAAGGCCCTGTGACACAGGGAATGGTCACGGAAACGGACTTAATGCGACGCATGTAGTGGCCCGGGTAGTCCATGTCGAATAACCATTCAGGCAGTTCCACGGTACATTCGCCCGTCATTTTCAGTTGCAACAGGTGCCAAGGCGCGATTTGAGCCAGGGAGACATGCTTCGTCAGTTCCAGTTCACGCTTGTGCTGGTCATAATAGGCCGTCTCCATGCGATTCAGGTCATGCATCAGCTTGTCCCCGGCCAACAACCCCTTTTTCAGGCTATCCCAGTAACCAAACTGGATATAGGCTGAATCCTGCAAGCCGAGTTCAGAGCGGAAGCTCTTTTCGGCCCGCTTGGCCATATCGTATGCCAGCTGGTAAGCCTGGAAATAGACCGAAGCTACCTGGGTCAACATCCAGCTAAAGAGTTGTTGGTTTGTGTACTTTGTGCGCAGGTACTCGTCTTCGGACCGGGTATTCTCAACCTGCAACTCGTGATTCGCCTGCTCTCTTTCGGCGATTGACACCCTGATTTGGGCGGAAGCGATCTGGCTCTGAATCTGTATCTTTTCCATCTCGGCCAGTTCCTTCTGAAAAGCGTTCTCCTCCGCCCGGCGCTGATAATTACCCTGGGTTTCCAGCAAGCTGGCACTGGCATGTAAAATACCTGCCAGGCTCCGGAACAGGGCGGCAAAGTCGGTTGATGAATTGCCGACGTTCTCACCGCCGAACTTGGCCGTCACGCGCGGCGATCCGCCGAAGCCCTCCGCACCAAACTCGAACTTGGGGATCAGATGAGCCGTACCGGCCAAGGTGCTCAACACGGTGGCCACAATATCGGAGACAATGCCCCCGGCATGCAGGGCGGCACCGAGCGCTTCCCAGGTATTCATATACGGAATACCGGCGTAGTAATCGATCCGCTTGTCGACGACATCCCGGCTGGCCGTTAACCCGGTGACATTCTCTTCTGCCTCTTCGATTTGCAACTTGCGAACTTCCTTGATGGCTTGTTGCAACCTAAGCTCATGCGATGAGCGAAGCAAAGCCAGCCCTTCGGCGTCCTTTGATTCCAGCACGTTCAATAACTTCTCCCCCAGTGCTTTGACCTCGCCGCAGAACCGGACTGCCGTCTGGTGTAAAACTCGGAAACGGTAAATCGGATTCGGCACGCTGAGATCGTTCAATACGCTACCCAGGTCGACGCCGGCGGCGGCCGCTTTGACCAACAAGGCGGGATCGATGGGCGGCGCGAAAAGGGGCAACTGCCGGACAAGCCCTTCGATGTTCATGCAGTTGCGGATTTTGAAGAGTCGATCCTCAACCAGATCCCAGTAGCCGAGCAGCTTGTCGTTATGCGGAATGCAGAAGTACGACGTTTCCAGGCGAGGCAGCGGCTCCGTGCCATCGATGGAGGGTACAACCTGGACCGGGAGACCTAGATCGTTCTCAGCCGCCACCTCGACTTTGGTATTACCGAGAATATCGAGCGGTCCCTCGGCCAACAGCTCTTTGAAGGTCTTGTCGCTGCGCGAAACGGCCGGCACAGCCTCCGGCCGATCGCCCAACAGCTCGTAAGCCAGCATATATAATAAGGAAGCCTCGTTAATCGATTCCATCGTATCGCGCCGGAAGAGCTGGTCGCCCCAGGCGATCAGATTGTCGATGTACTTCATAACAATGTTGCGCTGGTAGGCCACCGGCCGATAGCGGGCGATCAGGTGTGGCTGGAAGGGATTGTTTTTCCAGGCCATGACCTGGTCGCGAAATTCATCGATCTTGTCGATCAGGTTCTGAATGCGCTGCGCCCGGTAATTCTCGGCCGTATGTTCATAGAACGGCTTGGTGATCCAATAGCGTTGGGGCACGGGCAGGTTTTCGGTGTTGGTCGGGTCAAAGATGTAATGGTACCAGCGCATGGCCTCTTCAAAGCGCTGGTTCTGGCTCAGTTTCCCGGCGATCAGCATCGGCGCGTGGAAGAACAGTTCCCAGTTATAGATCGAATAAGCTCCACCGAAGGAGAAATCGACAATATCCTTTTGGGCGGTGGGAGCCGGATCGTGGGGTGAGACCGGTCCATAGACGGCGGTGAAATCGAACGTGTTTTTCGGCGTGTACGTGGCCGGCTGGGTTTGAATTTTCCGGTTCAAGAGACCATCCAGCCCGGATCGATTTAATTCCCGGATAAAAAGCGCTGTGTACGGGTGGTAAAGCGGATAGAAAAGATACCGGTTGACCGTGACCTTAGTCTGATAATCGGCCAGCATCTCCTCCCATTCGCTTTTGACGAAAAAGGCTCGTTCGTTATCCTGGTAGACGAAGGGACGCATGACCGGGTTTTGCATCGGGATAACCGCCCGAAACGGGTTTCTGGCCCGCTGCAAGAGGGTCGTCGTGCCCACCAGGTTGAGAACGTTGTTATTGATCGCCGACCGCTTGTTGTTGGTCAGTGCGTTGTATTCGTAGTGCATGCCGGGGGGCAGAGTCAGCTTGGTCCCCCGCTCGATATACAGTAATTCCTTGATCATTTCCCCGTCTGGACCGAAATTCTCGTGGACATACCGGTAAGACGATGTCACCTGCAGGCTGCCGCTCCCCGGATCATAATATGAGGCAATTAACCCCCGCAGTTTGACATCGACGATATCGCCATCAAAGACAAACGATGAGGAATGCCACGGCAGGTAAGTCTCGTTAAACCGATTTCTGGTGACCTGCACCTTCTTTTGCGCAAACTGATCGAAAAAATAACCGTCATTGAATGGACCTGAGGTCGAAATAAACAGGTCAATCCAGAGGGTATTATCGCTGTCTTTATAGCGCGGCCGGATGTGGTAGGAATAATGGGGACGCTGCCAGGGGTGGATCAGCTTTTCTTTGGAGACCGCTTTTGCGGTCCAGCCGTCATGCTTCTTAATAGACCAGGCGAGTTGAATCTCCAGCACACGGGGCGGTTCGGGGTTATCGGCGGAGTTGATTTTCAACCCGCCATTGCCCGTACCCTCGGCCTGGGCGCCGGGCACCTTCTTGATCTTGATCGGTTTTTCCTCAAACACCAGCCAGAACAGGTGGAGCTTGCGATTGTAGACCACCGGGATGACATGATCGCCGGTGATATCCACTTCAATGCGTTCCCACGGCGACCAGGTGAAGTATTGCAGGTCGTAGATACGATGGTAATAAATATGGGGAACAGTCCGCGTGCGGCCGATCACGTGGACTTCATTCTTCAAGCCGTCGATGTGGTGATAGAGACCCACCACTTCCAGGCGCGCGACCTCGTTGACCTTTTGCAGGTAATTGAGAAAAGCCTGCTCGACATTTTCATGAGTGATCTCCTTCTGCAAGATCTCATTTTCAAGGTCCCGGAAGAATGGCGACTTGTTGTCGCGGAGTTCCGGTTCGATCCAGTTCTCGGGGTAGAAAAAGACCTTGCGGTTGGCTTCCCAGATGCGGTAGTTCTTCATCCACTTCCACTGGTTCCAGTTGTTTTCGAGGTCGGGGTCGTCCTTGGGGACCTTGACGAAGCGACTTTCTAGATTCAGGAAACAGCGCTGGACGAAGAGCTGCGTCGAGCTGATCGCCTGGCTGATCCGCGATGCCAGCTGGCAGGCGTTCATCTCCACGTCGATCAGGCAATAGGCATACAGATCGTTGGCGTCTTCCCGATACAGTGGGTTGGGTATCGTTTTACCATCGACAACGATCATCGGCGGCTCGTTGCGAAGGGAGTGCTCGATCAGATAAGCGATCAGGGCGTCGCGTTTTTTCTCGCGCAGGACGTCCTGGATCGGCTCGACGATTCTCAGCCATTCAGCGACCTCGTACCTGGCTTTGGCGGCCTGACGGATGGCCTGGGCGATGGGTTCGTCCCGATTTTCGTCCACGCGATCGGCCCAGGCGAGCATCGATTCAGCATCCACGCCGGCGCGCCGTATCTGGCGCATGCAATCGCGCAGGCGGTCATAGGTTTGGGCCTTAGCGTAATCGGCGAGACTGAAACCCAGGTCCGTGTGCAGGCGTTCCAGATTCGCCAGGTTCCACTGGGTCAATGTCGCCAATTTGGTCAGGAGCGTATTGAGGTTGGCGGTGGGGTCGCTGCCAAGCTCCAGGACATCGTAGAAACTAACGCCTTCGGGCTCGGGAAAGCCTGCCTTGAACGCCAGCAACTTCCACCAATTGAGCCAGGCCGGGAAAAGGGAGCCGGCCGGTGGCGCAGCCACGGGCAACGTGTCCAGAGCCAGGGTTTCAACGGCTGTGTCGTGGGTGATGAACCAAGCCAACTCATCGGGATCGAGCTGGAAATTGTCCAGGATGACGGCGTTTTTGTGGACGAGCCGGTAAGTTTGGAAGATCTGGGGGAAGTTGGTTTCATCGATCTCGCGCACGAAGTTGCCGGCCTTGTCCCGCTCGATCAGTGCCTGGTCTTGCAGGTGCACCCGCAAGACGACCGTCTGGCCGGGTAAACTGAGCCGGCCCAGAAGGATGTCCGCTTCCTGGTTCGATAAATTGAGAACCGAGGCAATGTGTTCAGTGATCAGGTTGGCGTTTAGAAAGGGATAAAGATGCCCCAGTACATAGTCATAACGCGTGGCGATGGCTTTCTCTTCGATCTCGGTCTGTTGATCGCCGTCGAAGAAGTTCTCCTTGCTGAGCACAGTTCCGGGGTTCGCTCCGGCGGGGATAAATGTGCCGAAATGGGTGCTGATGAAAGAAAGCCTGGCAGGCTCATCGTCCGGCCAAATCCCCTCGATCAAATCCAGGGCCTTCGCCAACGTGTCGGCCGGCGCAAAAACAGGCAGCTTGCTCAGGTGCTTCTCCAATAGGAGGCGTCGCGTGTCGTTCGAGTTCAACAAGTCGGACTGTAAGTTACTCAGGCCGGTTCGGAGGGCGGTGATATACTGGACGACCACCTCGGTCCGCAAGCCAATGGGTGACTCCGGGGCAAAGTTCAACACATAGTCAAGCTCGGCCAGCGAAAAACCGGAGGATTTTACGGCATCATAGTGATCGATCAGATCCCTTGTCCGGGCGATCGATGAAAAAGGATTTGACGCGTCGGTTATTTTCAACAACAACAGAAAATCCTTGATCGGCAGGCGCAGCTTTCTGGCCAGCGTCACAAATCGATAGAGCGCGCTCAACGAGGCCAGATTGAGCTTGCCGTCGGTCTTGGCCAGGAGCAGGCTGAACTCTTCCTCCGTGATAGCCAGGGCGGACAAGATCGTGGTTTGATGGTCCGCCAGCGGATCGTCATTGAGGGGCAGATTTTTGAAATCGGGATCCACGGGATTGGTGACGGAGACATTGAGGAAAAGGCGGTGGTAAAGAGGTTGGATCGGCCGAGCGCTCGCGTCAGCGCTCGCCCGCATTTCGGTGTTGATGTCGCCAAAGAAAGCTAATAACGACTCAACCGGCAAAGACAATCGGGTCTCTAACTCCTTGAATTGCCGGAGAGCGACCAGACAAGTATCGTCCAGGACGCCATTGCCAATCAGACCATTGCGGATCAGCAAGTCGAGCTCCCACATCGCCCAACCGGTTCGCCGCCATAAGCGCAGGAAGCGGTGTATCTTCTCGAACTTGTCCAGACTCAAGTTGTCGATTGTCTGCTGGTCCACGTCGCAATCATCGACAGGACGATTGATGATGCTCCGGTTCAGGTCGGGATTGACAAACTTGACCTGGAGCAATTCCAGCAACTGATGGTAGGTGATCTTGGCTCTTTGCAGGAAGTCGGCCACGGACAGGGTCGTCAACGCGGCCAGGGAACGCGCATCTTGGGCCGTGGCAAAGCCCCAATACTCGTTTTGCTTGGCCGCGGTATTCTCGGCCACCGCGGGAACGAGGATCGCCTGTTCCTGGGCCGAAATACCGAAGAACTCGGCGGCGATATCGACATCCAGGGGTGATTTGTTGTTCGGATCCGATCGATTCTGGAACACCTCCATCAGCTTATAGCGGGGCACGCCCAGGTGCTGCAAGAATAAGCGAGCCTCTTCTTGCCACAGGTTGAATGTGCTGCTCATGGGGAAGGTAGCTTTTCTCAAGGCGCGGTAAGCATCGGCCCTAACGTATTCAGGTATCGCTCGTAACTCCGCGGCCGACAAGGTTGATTGATAGGTGAAATCGGCCGCTGCCGGCGGAATGGCGTTTTCCAGGATCTCGTTAACCAGATCGATATAAGGCAGGGGGGTGTTCGTATTGGCGCAGTTCAGTTTGATATTGGCGATATCCGGCCTGCGGTCGAAAAGGATATCCTGAACATTCTGGTTGGCGGGAACGGCATCCTTTTCCTCTAAAAAGCGCAACAGGTCGGTCAGGTAAGCGGCCGGACTGTAGAGCGATCGGCAATGTTCGCACTCGCAAAAGTCCAGCGACCCAAACAGAACTTCCAGGTTGGGGATGTCTTTCTTGAATTCCTCAATCTCCTCGGCCGTGTAGGTGAAGTTCGGCACGACCGAAGGGCTTTCCCGCACCAGGTCAAATCGGTATTGCGTGATGGTGGATAGAACGGTGGCATACTGGTTTTCGGCGAGGCGAAAGACACGATAGGCGTCTTCCCGGGCAATGCCGCGATCCGAGAGGCTTTCAACCAGCCGGCCTTTGCCCTTAAAATAGACCTGCATCGAGCTGTGCAGCCGGTCATCGAGCAACGCGCTACCGACCGCGACTGAGGGGCTGAGGCGATGGATGCGCTGCAAGGCTTTCGCTTCCTGTAAGGCTTCGCCGGCGAGCAGATTGCCATTGGTCACGTTGAATTTATCGATGTCATCGCGCGCCAGATTAAATTCCGGCAATTGGTCCATGAGACCGGCGACGGCGGCGACGTGGGCGAGCCCATGTTCCTGATGGCGGCCCACTTCGGCAACCAGGGCGACATCCGGAAAGAGGCGCTCAGCCTGTTCCTTGAGGGTGGCCGCGAACGTATTCTCGTCGGCCAGGTTGGCCGGGATGCCGCGATTGCCGGATTGAATAAAAGTCACCCACTCCGACTGGCTCAGCTTCGCATAGTCGCGAGGGGCATTAAACTCCACTTGAGTCTGATCATCGATCGTTTCTTTGAGAAGTTGCAGGGTGGGCAGGTGATTTTTAGCGATGACGCCCAGATCGACTGTGACCTTCAGATCGGCGACCACGGCCGGGTCGAGACCGACATTATCCTGTAAATCCACCCAGAACGCCTCGTTGATGCCCTGGTTCTGGACGAATGCCTGGGCGATTGTGCCGTACTGAGCGCCGGCCACTAGCGAGACGTCCAACAAGTCCTTTAAGTTGCCATCACCGATAAGCAGCGGTTTGGTGAGCGTATATTCGGTGCGCAGGTTCCCGAGGGCTTCAGTTATTTTGATGCTCATTTGATTTTCCTCTGGTCCGGTGATTAAAACTTCAAGACGCGTGGTATGAAGTTCTGAGCAAAGGCGGTATCCAACGCGGCCTGCTGAATCTCGCTGTCCATGAAAATAAGCCCGTTGGTCAACTGATCGACCAGTCGGGGCAGCCACTCATGCCATTCTTTCGGCTCGTCGGGAAACAGATCGCTCGGCATTTCGGGCGGCAGGTTTTGTCGTAGGTAGGCGTAGAATACGGCCGGCGGCAGATCGGATTGCCCGACCCGTTGGGCGATGCGGTGGGCGAGCGAGAGCTTCATGATTGTTTCCGGTAAAATGCCGGTTTCCTGAAAAAGAAAGGCGATGTCCAGGCGGGTGTCACTTTGCTCAATCGATTCGATGGCCAGGCCGCCGGCTTTCAGGGGTTGTTCGAGGGTTTTGAGAAGCTTCTCAAATTCTGACATGCCCTGATAGCGATCCTCTCCTTCGGTATAGTTGGCCCAGACTACTTTTTTGGCGTTGTAGTGGGCCATGGATTTAAGGAGCTGATCGCCATCGAAAAACTTGATCACCAGGTGTAATGGCGTCTGATACGGATCATAGGGCGGGGTGAAGAACACATCGTAGAAACCGTTGGGATAGGTTGCCCGTTCGCCCAGAAGGGTTTCCTTGCCCCCCAACCCTTGTTGATAGACCCGTACCGTTATCCCACCACGACCCTGCCAGCGCTCGTCGCGCGCCGAGCCGCGAACCCTGATCTTTTCACACGTCAGCAGGTTGGGGTTGGCTTTGCCGAGTTCGAGGTTGATCGCTAGGGCGGTGGTTTTGTCGACCCGGCCGGTGATGGGCAATTGATGGTCGCTTTGGAATTGCTTGATGGCGTTCTTCGTTGTGATCCCGTATGTTCGCCCCTGATACTCCTGATCATGGATTTTATAGCCCATCCAGGCCAACCCCTTTTGCAGATGCTGGACCCGTTCGCCGGACTCGTTGAGGCGCAGGGCGCGGACGACGCGGTTCAATTCGGGGACATTGCGGGTCTTCAGCAGCTTCTTGGGTTGTGGTTTGCTCCCGGCGATGCTGGTGATGACCGATTCCAGCTTTTCTTCCGTCGCGGCGTCCATCCGGCCGGTCTGCGGTAATTTATATTTCTTCTGAAAGGCGGCGATGGAAGCGTGGGTGGTGTCGCCGATCGTCTTGCCCTTGATTTCTTCCTTGGCGATCTCCAGTTTCAGCAATTTCTTTTTTTGGAGCACCCGGAAGTTGTGGTGCAGCTCGACTACATGCTGGGTATCTTCGTACTTCCGGGCGACGAGTGTATCGTTGATTCGCGCGACCAGCGCCGGGTTGAGCTGGCTGCCTTCCAGGATGGGCTCATCCGGTTTTGCCAGAAGCCTGATCGCCTGCTCTGTCTCCTCATCAAACCTTCGTTCATCCTTGAACTTCAGATCGGGGGCAAGGTAACTCAAAACCTCATGCAGGTTCTTGACGCTGCGGGTGTTTTTCGGGTTGAATGATTGGCTGATTCGTTTCATAATCCTGCTCCTGTACAAGAGTCCTCATCTAGACAGCTCAGCTATTTAGTCAAAGCTTTCAGCCCGCCGCCGACTTTGCCTAGCGCATCAATCAGATCCGAAAACAACTTGATGTCCATAAGACTCGCTCCTCTAGAACTAGAGCGCAGATAAGTAGTCATAGGCTATTCTCATGTTTGAGAATGCGATGTAAGCTTCCGAATAATCTGGGCCATCAGCCTCGGGACCTGCTAACCAGTCATCGAACATTTTTGATCTTGTGGCGAAAATTGACTGAAGATCTTCGCGTGCTTCATGGCCCGACGCTTCAACAAGCCGATCGCGCTCGAAGTCATCGCCAATACCCCATAACTCTGCATAGGGGATCAGATCTCTAAGTTCGATCGGTACCTGCATAGGATCAATCGTGCCGGTATGGTTATTGTAGAAATCACCGTAGCGTTGTCTTAGGTCTTCACGTGAGAGAGGAACAAATTCAGCCTTCATGATTATTTACCTCACTTTTAAGAATACAAACTGTTACTTCCCAATCGATTTTTTGTAGGCATTCCATTGACTCCAGTACTCTTTTCGCGCCGCTTCAGGAACTTTAGCTGCATCAAACATCTGCTCAGAAAGATTTAGCATTTCGGCTTCTGTAACCTTTCCCCAATCGAACACACCACCCATTCGTTCCGTCACGGCCGCGCGCCAGCGATTGTATACAGCACGTGTAGCGTTATGAGCCTCAGTTGACATTAAAATAGCGGGTGCGTCATCGGGGATATATTTAGGGAAGTGCTTCTTCATCCAAGCACTCATCACCCCATGATGCGATTCGGTACCAGCAGGACGTGGTTTTGGCATTTCACCATGTGGACCGACTTTAAAATCAGATTTCCCACCCCCTGCCACATTTTTGGCTTGAGATGTCATCAAAGCAGTGGCTTTCGAGGTGTCTGTTGCGACCGCAAGCAGTCTTCCACTGTCAGCAGTTGCGGCTAATACCTCGGTACCCGATACCACTACACCTTCAGCGGTTACCATGCCTCCACCAGTCGCAACATCTTTCACAACCGTAGCGAGGTCCTTCGCTCCCTCGGCGATGACCTTTGCCCCGCCTACGGTAGCGTTTTTGGCTGCACCCGCGCCATCAGCGAGCGTTACCAAATCGGCGACATTTAGCAAGATATCAAGACTACGACTGGCAACCTTTTCCTTAGCCTCGGCATCTCCCTCGTAATACGCCTTAGCTCCGTAGTATCCAACGTCGGCTGCCGCATCAATGGTGTCTTTACCGAGATGGACAACGCCTTCCACAACAGAAGTGCCGATTCCCGCGAGGCCTTCCTTTTCATACTTTTCAGCAATCGCAGCCGGCGCTTGTACGAGAGCTCTACCTCGCTTATCTAAATTATTGACGATTCCCTTCGCTACCGGGCTTTCTTGAATCCGATCATCTACCCATAATGCGGCTTTCTGACTCCATGAAAGAGAATCGCGCCAATCTTTACCATTCAGATCGAACAATCGGACAGGATTATCAACGACATAAATATAATGATTGATCCCGGCATCGATACCAATGGGGTCACAACTCACCCACCGTCCCAACCACGGCGCGTAATACCGCGCGCCATGATAATACAACCCCGTCTCTTCATCCCGCTCCTTCCCCGTATATCGATACCGCTTCGCCGTCTCGGTCTGACTGCGCACAGCCTGATAGGTCGAGCTGCCGTAAGGG
>Ga0114939_10002794_pt1 | contig 12625 bp, 5 predicted proteins | sample AshMeaCrysSpring_FD_87196 | JGI IMG/M metagenome (GOLD analysis project Ga0114939, IMG submission 87196) | Groundwater microbial communities from Big Spring, Nevada to study Microbial Dark Matter (Phase II) - Ash Meadows Crystal Spring | ecosystem: Environmental > Aquatic > Deep subsurface >... | reverse complement strand
TGAGTCAACGACCTTCTCCAGCCACCTCCAGCCAACTCCCCCCGGTGTCAAAACTTTTGAGGCAACAGGTCCGCCTCCCGCCGGAAACCGGTGCTCGCATCCCGCGCCGCCATTTCCTAGCCTCGGCGCCGTGATCGCCCGGCGAAAAATCCGCTACCCCGTCTCGCAGGCCCTGCGGCAGTATCTCTATCACTTCGACCGCCAGCGCGACATTCCCAAAATCTACAACGACCTCTGCCGCTTCACCGGCGCGATTCCCTATGAGGATCCGCAGGGCCGCGAAACCCTCTGGCTCACCGTGATGTACCCGCCGGGAGTCTTCGCGGAAATCCTGCCGCGCCTCACCGCCATCTACACCGAGCTCAAACTCGGCCGCGACGCCAAACAGCACGAGCACCTCCTCGTGGACCGCATCGACTTCGGCGACTTCGGAAACTCCCGCCCCTTCCGCATCCGCATCACCAACCTCTTCAACGACAACTCCGACTACTTCTACGTCAAGCACGCCGACGCCTCGCGCATCTACGGCCTCGAGCTCGAACACATCCTCTCGCCCAACCGCATCAACTACCTCGTCAACGGCAACACCCTCATCGAGGAACACATCGCCGGCGTTCCCGGAGACGTCTTCATCCGCGACTACCTCAGCCAGCCCGGCCTCAACAAGGTGCGCATCGCCAAGGAGTTCACCAAGTTCAACGAGCGCACCTTCATCCGCCTGCTCGGCGACATGCGCAGCGTCAACTACGTCGTGGACATCACCCCGGACTTCGAGGAAGTCCAATACCGCGTCCGCGCCATCGACTTCGACCAGCAGTCCTACGAGGGCAAGGGGAGCACTTATCTCGCCTTCCGCTTCAAGTCCAACCGCGCCGTCACCCGCCTCGCCTTCGATGTGCTCAACCGCAAGAGCATCGACCAATACGTGGCCGAGGAGCACTCGCAAATGTCGCGCCGCGCCAAGGTGGAGAGCGGCCGCCTGCGCGCCCTGCTCGGCGTCATGCGCCGCGAGGAGCTGGCCCCGCGCGAACACGTCGTCACGCTCGCCAGGGAGCTCGACCGCATGCACGGCGACCAGGATTACCGCGATTGCAAAACCATGGGCGAGCTCACCACCAGGCACATCTCCAAGATGCTTGAAATCGACCCCGGCGACTCGATCTTCGAAAACCCGTTCTAACCGCCCGCTGCGGAGGTCATTTCCCGATCACCGCGCCCTGCTCCAGGCGTTCCCTGCGGCCATGCAGGGTGAAATCGAGCGCGTCGCCCGCGAGGTGGCGGATGGTGGTTTCCCCCCGCGTCCGCTCCACCAGCATCCGCGTGCCGCGGTATTGCAGCGGGAAGGAAAGGCGCGTCCAGTTGGCGGGCAGCGTGGGATTGAGGACCAGGCCGTCGGGCGTGTCCCGCATGCCGCCATAGCCGTTGACCACGGCCATCCATGTGCCGCCGAGGCATGCGGAGTGGACGCCGCCGTCGGTGTTGCCCTTGAGGTCGTTGATGTCCATCAGCGCGCTTTCGCGGAAGAAGTGATAGGCGTCCTGCTCCAGGCCGAGATCCGCGGCGACGATGCAGTGCATGCATGCGGAAAGCGACGAACCGTGATTGGTCTTCGGCTCGTGGAATTCATAGGTCTTGCGGACGGTTTCCCCGTCGAGCAGGTGGCGGAAAAGGAACAGCACGAGCACCGTGTCCGCCTGTTTGATGAGCTGCATGCGCCACAGATTGAGCGGATGCACCAGCGAGCGGACGTCCGTGTGCAGCGGAATCCTCGACATGTCCACGGGATCATGGCCGAGGAAACTGTCGTCCTGCGCGATGATGCCGAGTTTTTCATCCCACGGCAGGTACATGCGGTCCGCCGCCTCCTGCCAGCCCGCGGCTTCCGCGGCATCCAGGCCGATCATTCCGGCGATGCGGGCGTGCGCTTCCGGCGATCCGGCCGCCAGCTCCCTGAACAGCCGGGCGGCGTATTGGAAATGCCAGCGCGCGAGGTAGTTGGTGTAGGCGTTGTTATCGACGCCGCACGAGTATTCGTTCGGGCCGCAGACGACGTTGATGACGAAGCGCCCGTCCTTGTGCGGGCTGAAGCAGCCGCGGTCGCGCAGGAAGCGCGCGGTTTCGAAAACCATTTCCGCGCCCATCTCCTCGAGGAACTTGCGGTCGCCGGTGGCTTCGACGTAGCGGTTCACCGCCCACGCCACGGCGCTTTGCAGGTGGTATTCGGCGGTGGACGCCTCATAGACGTGGGCGCATTCCTCGCCGGTGATCGAGTTCCATGAGAAGAGCGCGCCCTTGTTCTGCATGCGGCGCGCCTGTTCGCGGGCCTTGTCGAGGATGCGGTGGCGGTATTCCAGCAGGCCTCTGGCGGTTTCCGGTTCGGTGTAATAAAACGGCTGGGCGATGTACATTTCGGTGTCCCAGAAGATGTGTCCGCCGTAGTTGTCGCCGGTCTGGCCGTTGGCGCTCACGCTGCGGAAGCCGTCCTCGGGGTTGCTCTGGCGGTTGTGGAAAAGGCTGAGGCGCACGCCCAGCTGGTCGAGATCGTCGCCTTCGATGGCGATGTCCGAGCGCTCCCAGTAGCCCGCCCAGAAGTCCGCCTGCGCGGCAAACAACCCGTCCGCCGCAGGTGCGGAGGAGATCGCCTTCCGCGCGTCCGCTACGGGATCAGCGGACTCGATGCAGGAGAAAAACGCGGCCGTGCGGCTGAGTGTCACGCGGCCCGCGGCGGCGAGCTGCTTCTCAAAAGTGGTGCGCAGGATGGAGCCATCGACCGTTGCCGCGCCGGGCTGCCCGTCAAGCGTCTGGCGGAATGCGGCGGCGGTTTTCTGACCGCTGGTGGCGGAAACCTGGCGGGCCAGCGCGCCCGCGCCGTCGGTTTCCCACGCCTCGCACACCATGCCGGTTTCGGCGTAATGACGGCTCTCGGGAGCGGCGTTGATTTCCGTGACGAGTTTCACGGCGCATGGCGAGCCGGCTTGGAGCTCGTATTCGTGCGCGGCGAGGTGGCGGGCGTTCATCGAGGCGATGCGGCGCGTGCGCACGGTGACATCGACGCCGGACTTGGTTTTCCAGGCAAACTCGCGGTGCATCGCGCCGGTCTTCATGTCGAGCCAGCGCGAGTGGCTGGCGATGTTGTCGGAGCGCATGTCGAAACGCTCGCCGTCCACTTCGAGCGTGACGCGCGTCCACTCGCAGGCGTTGAGCACGCGGTGGCCGCGGTCCGGATAGCCGGGGAATTTCCACATGAAATGATACGGGATGTATCCGACCACGCCGTTGATCTGGGTGGCGGGATAGCTGGCGACGCCCTGGTTTTCCTCCTCAAGATTTCCGCGCACGCCGATCACGCCGTTGGTCACGGCGAGCATGGATTCCCAGTAGAGCGAGCGCACCGGGCGGAACTCGCCTTCCCACAACTGCCAGCCGTGCGGCACCGGGCGGTACGGGCGGCCCGAGTCCAGCAGCGCGCCGATGTCGATCTCATCGTAGGAGGTGATCAGGCTCGGCGCATCCGGCAGGCCTTCCGGCGTGCCGACGCCCACGCACTTCATGCCCGCGCGGCGGGCGGCCTCCACGCCGGACGGCGCGTCTTCAAAAACCAGGCAGTGGAAACCCGGCACGCCGAGCTTTTCGGCCGCCATCGTGAAAACCTGCGGATCGGGCTTGGACCTGGTGATGTCCAGCCCGCAGACCACGACGTCGAACAAATCCTCGATGTCGAGCAGCTTCAGCACGTCGGGCGCGTTTTTGCTGGCCGAGCAAAGCGCGGTCTTCACGCCCAATTCGCGCAGTTTCCGGATGAAGCCGAGCACTCCGGGCAGCACGTCGCGCTCGCCGATTTCCTGAACGGAATCCTTGTAGTAGGTGTTCTTGCGGTCGGCGAGTTCCAGCAGTTTTTCCGGGCCCGGTTTCGCCTTGTTGTGGGCTGCGATCATGTCGAGCGCTTCCATCCGGCTCACGCCGCGCAGCGAGTGCGCGAGTTCGGCGGGGAAGTCCCAGCCTTCATCCGCGGCCATGCGCCGCCAGCCGAGTTCATGGAAGCGGTCGGTGAAGACAACGACGCCATCTAGATCGAACAGGACGGCACGAATGTGATAACTGTGTTTTTTCATGGGGTGAACTGGAGTGGTTTTTCAGGAAATTTCCGGCGCGGTATCCCTCCCGGCCGCCGCATGCAAGGGCATTCCGCCTGACCAGGAAAATCCCTCGAAAATCGTCCGTCCGCCGCGCTCTTCGAAGCGCACCGGGCGGTCGCTGCGAATGCTGACGTCCGCGCTCCCGCCGCCGGCCATGCGCCACTCCACGTGGACGAGTCCGCCGCCCGGCAGCGGATGGCGGCCCTTCGCGCGGGTCAGATTGCCGGGATGGATGTCGAGCTCGAACGCGTTCGCCGCCTTGTCGAAACGCGGGCGGATGCCCAGTGCGTAGCGCGAGAGGATCCACGTTGGGCAGCCGGACCACTGGTGGCAGTGGCTCCAGCGAGGGTCGAAGACTTCGTACCAGGTCGTCATGCCGCGCCGCAGCATCCAGCCCCAGCAGCGGCGGATGACGTCATATACGAATTCCGCCTGGCCGTTTTCGGCGAGCGCGGGCAGCGCGAAGTGCATGAAGAACGGCGTGATGAGCCGCGGCGATTCGACATGCACGCTCTCCAGGCGCGGCGCGTCCGGGTTCATCGGGAAACAATCGCAGATGTGGCGCTTGATCGCCGCGACGCAGGCGCCGCGCGAGGTTTCGTCCACCAGTCCGGCCGCCAGCGCGAGCACCGAGGCGTGGAAGCCGGTCTCCGGCCGGTGGCGGGCCAGCCATGTCGCGTGGATTTCCTCCGCCAGGGCGGCGGCCGCCGCGCCATGGCCGCCCGGCGCCAGCCCTAACAGACGCTCCCATTCGTCGAGCGCGCGCAGCGCGGAGAAATAAAACACGCTGAGCGCGGGATCCAGCTCCGCCGCGTCGCGCGCGCCTTCGGCGAATTCCGTGGCCGCGCCCTGATAGCCCCAGTCGATGAAGTTCCAGTGCGCGGGGTTCATGCGCAGGCCGCCCGCCACGCGGTCCGCTTCGAAAAACGCCACGGTCGCGCGCGCCGCCGGGAGCAGATCCGCCAGCAGCTTGCGGTCACCGCTGAGGCGGAAATAGCGCGGGATGGCCGCCACCCATTGGATGGCGAAGGACGGGATGAACTGGCGGGTGCCGGGAAAAATCGCGGGGATCAGGCCGTCCTCGCGGGCGCACTCCGCCGCCTGGCGCAGGCCGCGCACCAGCGGGCGGTGGTCGCTGTAGGAACAGGCGAGGATTTCCATGCCGGGCCCGATCGCGTCGCCCAGCCATTGGCCGCGCTCGCGGGAGGGATTGTCGGTGATCGCGTCCTCGGCGCAACCGCGCAGGGTGTCCACGCCGACACGCCAGATTTTATCCAACAACGCATCGCCGCATTCGAACTCGCCTTCCGGCGTTTCCGGGTAGTAACAGCGTTCCGTGAACTCCCCGCTGATCCAGCGGACCGCCTCGGGAGCCGCGAGCACATGGACTTCCAGAAAACGCCCGCCTTTGGGATGCAGCGGCTGGAAAACCTGCCGTCCGCCGCGCGCGACCCAGGTGTCGAGCATGCAGGAATCGCTGCCGCCGCCGCTGGAGAGGTAGGGGTAAACGCGGCCGTTGGTGAGCGCTTCGGACCAGGCGATCTGAACGAGCGCGCCCGGCGGCGCGTCCAGCTCGATGCGCGGGCGGCCGAGTTTCACCAGACCGAGATCGAACAACCAGCGGTATCCGTTGGGCGGCATGTCCGGATCGGCAGCGGCAAGATCGCGGAACACGAAGTTCATGGGCGGGTCGTGTTCGACCATGCTCATGTTGACCAGCCGGCCTTCCGCCAGCGGCTTGAGCGGAGAGGTGAAATAGCCCATTTCCTCGCGGCCTCCGCAAAACGGTTCGCCGATGCCATCCGGCAGGCCGCAACCCGGAGCGGCGGACCAGGCGGAGTCGTCGAAATCCGTTAGACGCCAGTTTTCCGGATTGCGGCGCGTGTCCTCCCACTCCACCCAGCCGAGCACGCAGCCGAGCCGGCGGCCGGTGCGGCGGTAGCCCTCAAGGCGGCTGGCTTTCCATGAAAGCGGCAGCGCGCCGCCATCCCGCCTCACCGAGACGGCGAAAAACGGCGGCACGCTTGCCAGCATCAGGCGCGTATCGACCCGCATGTCGTGCAGATGCACCGAGATGCAGTGCCGCCCGGCGGCGGCATTCGCGGTCACGAAGCGGCTCTCCGGCCGCGCGGCGTCGCAGCGCGGCGGGCCTTCCATCAGAAAAGCTCCGTCCAGCCGGATTTCATACCAACCCGCTCCGGCGCACTCGACGGTGATTTCAGCGGGCGCGCCGCAATCAAACGTCGCGCGCAAGGCCCAGTGCGTGTCCGCCTCGCTTGGGGTTTTGAAATTCAGGACAGTTGTCGGTGTGGGCATTGGATTGGAAAATCGCGGTGATCACAGTCTGGCCGGGCGGGATTTCATGCGTCGCCCGAGTCGTGCGCGCGCCGCTTGGGGCGCGGCGGAGTCTGCCAGAGGTTTCATGGGGTTTGTTTCGCGAAACGGCGCGACGTTTCACGAGACAACCATGGCAGTCGAGTTTTTTGATTTCACGACTTGCCGCGTTTTGTCTTTTTGGATTTTCCGGGCTTGCCGGCACGGTGGCCGCCGGTTTCGAGGTCGTTTTCCGGAACGCCGTATTGTTCGCGCAGCGACTCCATCTGGCGGTGCAGGGCTTGGATGAGTTCCGGGGAGGCCTCGCTGTGGATGTTGCGGAGTTGGTGTGGATCCTGTTCCAAATCGTAGAGTTCCCAGGTTGTTTGTTTCGGGAAGAACGCCAGCGTGTGGCGCGCGGTGCGGATGCCGCAGTGGGGTGAAACTCCGTGCCCCGGATCGTTGTAGCGATAGTAGATGGCCTGCCGCCAACCGGCGGGAGACTGGCCGCGGAGCAGCGCGGCGAGCGAGTGGCCGTGGAGTCCCTCCGGCGCGCCGAGGCCGGCCATTTCCATGAGAGTGGGCGCGTGGTCGATGTTCTGCACCATGGCATCGATGCGGGCTCCGGCCCTGGTGACGCCGGGCCATCTGACAATCAGCGGCATGCGCAGGGATTCCTCGTAGATCCAGCGCTTGTCGAACCAGCCGTGCTCGCCGATGTAAAATCCCTGATCGGAGGAATAAATCACGATGGTGTTTTCGGCCAAACCGTTGTGTTCGAGGTAACCGAGGATTTCCCCGACGCTGTCGTCCACCGCCTTGATGCAGCGGAGATAGTCCTTGGCGTATTGTTGGTATTTCCAGCGGAGCAGCTCGCGGCCCTGGAGGTTTGCGGCCATGAAGGCGTCGTTGCGCGCGCCAAACGCTTCCAGCCACGCGGCGGCTTGCGAGGGTGGAAGGTCTGCGGGAGTCTTGCCGTGCGGCAGGACTTTGAGGTCAACGGGCAGGTTCATGCTTGTGGCGATGTCGAGCGTCTGCACCCGCGCGGCGGGCCGGTTGCCGCCATAGTCGTCGAAGAGGGTTTCCGGTTCCGGGACTTCGACGTCGTTCAAAAACCCGAAGTAGCGGGCGGGCGGGGAGAACGGGCGGTGTGGCGCCTTGTGGTGGCAGAGCAGGAGGAACGGGCGGGACTTGTCGCGGCGGTCCAGCCAATCGAGTGATTTGCGGCTGATGATGTCCGTGGCGTAGCCCTCGACCGTGGATATCTTTCCGGAGTTATCGGCGAACATGGGGTTCCAGTATTTCCCCTGGCCTGAGAGGATCTGATACTCATCCATCCCGTCCGGGCGGTTGCCCAGATGCCATTTGCCGAAAAGGGCGGTCTGATAGCCGCCTTCCCGCAGGCCGCGCGGGAAAGTCCAGACGCCCTCCTTGAGCGAGCCGCCGAGCGTGGGCACGCCGTTGGCGTGGGAGTGGAGTCCGGTGAGCACCGAGGCGCGGCTGGGCGAGCAGATGGAATTGCCGCAAAAGCTGTTGGTGAAGAGCGCCCCGCTTGCCGCGAGGCGGTCGATGTTCGGCGTGACGCCCTGTTGGCGGCAGAATTCCGCAAGCCGGCCGTTGCAGGCGCCGATGGCCTGGACCGCGTGGTCGTCGGAAAAAATATAGACGATGTTCGGTTTCGCGGCGGGCGCGGCAAGCGCGGCGCAGGCGGGCAGGGTGAGGCAAAGCGTTGTCAGGAGAAGTTTCATGGGAACCGGCGCAACTTGGGTGAAACGGGCGGCGGGAACAATCCTTAACTACCGGCTCACTTGCCCAGCACCCATGCGATGTGCGGCGTGTAGAGATCCGGCTCCAGCAGGAAGGAGTCATGGCCTTTGTCCGAATGGACCGTGATGTGCATCACATCGACCTTCGCGTTCTCGAGGTGTTTCACCAGTTCCGCCTGCTCCTCCGGGTAAAAGCAGAAATCCGAATCGATGGAGAACACCAGCCAGCGCTGGCCGGCCAGGCGCGCGCGCTCGAAGAGGGCGGCCGGCGTCTCCGCATCTCCCTCGTGGGTGGCGTCATAGCGCGACCACAGGTCGATGATGCGCAGGTAGGTGTTCGCATCGAAGCGTTTCACGAACTTTTTCCCCTGATGAAGCATGTAGCTCTGGAACTGGTCGCGCACGCGGTACCAGGCCAGCACGTCGTCCGGCTGCACCACATCCTGGCGCGCGCGCCGCTCGATGGAATCCAGGTGGACGAAGGTCTTGTGGGAAATCATGCGGGCCAGCGCCAGACCGTAGAGCGGCGGCTCGTTGTCATAATAATCCCCGGCGTTGAAATACGGGTCGTTTTCAATCGCGAGGATCTGCTCGAAAAGAATCAGCCGGTTGAGCACCGTGGTCTTGTAGCCCGAGGCGATGGCGATCACGTTGCGGACGCGCTGCGGGAAGCGCGTGGCGAAGGTCAGCGCGATCAAGCCGCCCACCGACGGGCCGACGACGGCGTGCAGCGCGCTGATGCCGAGGCCGTCGAGCAGGCGGGTGAAGACCTCCACCTGATCGGCGGCGCTCACCGCGGGAAACGAGGAGCCCCAGGGCGCGCCGGTTTGCGGATTCACCGAGGCCGGGCCGGTGCTGCCATAACAGCCGCCGAGATAATTCGCGCAGATGATGCAATACCTGTCCGTATCGAGCGCCTTGCCCGGTCCGATCATGTCCTCCCACCAGCCGGCGTGCAGTTCCTCCTGCCAGAGCGCGCCCACGCCATCGATGGCAGGATTGTGGCCGGCCGCGTGATGCGAGCCGGAAAGCGCGTGGAACAGCAGGATCGCGTTCGACTTTTCCGCATTCAGCGCGCCCCAGCTTTCGTAGGCGATGCGGATGCGCGGCAGCACGCCGCCATCGCGCAGCCTCACCGGATCCTCGGAACTGCCGGTCTCAAAAAATCGGGTGCTTGTCGCGGCGGGCATGGCCCCAAACTAGCGACCCGCCCCCTGCGGCGCAAGCCGCCTTGTTCCGGCCGGGTCTTCGAAAGGGCGCGTTTGATGGTGGAAGCGGTATAGCAGGGCCGACGCATCAAAAAAGATTGGATCCACCGCAAAGCCGCAGAGGCCGCAAAGGGTCGCGGAGAAAATGACCATCAGAAAACCCGGGGCAGGCAGTATGGGTTGTTGCCCGCTTCAGGGAGTCTTGGTCTCTGTTTTTGAAACTCTTTGCGTCTCCTTGGCGGCCTCTGCGGCTTTGCGGTGAGAAATATCCCAGATTAGATGCGTCAGCCCTGAGCGGTTTAGCCTTTCCCATCACCGCCACGGCGGCCAGATTCCATGCGTGCCAAGCCCCATGGAATCCTCCGGCCGCGTCGTCATTGTCCCCACCCCCATCGGAAACCTGGGGGACATCACGCTGCGCGCGGTGGAAACCCTCAAGGCCGCCGATCGCATCGCTTGCGAGGACACCCGCCACTCCGGGCCGCTGCTCGCGCATCACGGGATTTCCGGCAAGCCGCTCGTCGCCCTGCACGAGCACAACGAGGCGCGCCGCGCGCCGGAACTCGCCGCCGCCGCCCGCGCCGGGGAACTCATCGCGCTCATCAGCGATGCGGGCATGCCCGGCATATCCGATCCCGGCTACCGGCTCGTGCAGGCCTGCATCGAAAGCGGCACGCCCTTCGAGGTGCTGCCCGGCCCCTCCGCCATCATCACCGCGCTCATCGGTTCCGGGTTTCCCTGCCACGCCTTCCGGTTCGGCGGCTTTCTCTCCGTGAAGACCGGAAAACGCCGCGCCGCCCTGCTCGCCGCGCTCGAGTCCGGTGAAACCGGCATCTTCTTCGAATCCCCGCACCGCCTCGTTTCCACGCTGGAAATCCTCACGGAAATCGATCCCGCCGCGCGGGTTTGCGTGGCCCGCGAGCTGACGAAAAAGTTCGAGACCTATCACCGCGGCGTCGCGGCCGAAATGCTGGCCCGCTTCCAGGCTCATCCGCCCAAGGGCGAGATCGTGCTGCTGGTGCGCGCGGCGGACTGAATTCCACGGGTTCCCCCGGAATGGCCGCCGAATCCGCAATTGAACCTTGGCCGCTGCGGATCAGGCGGGCAGGGTGGCCGGGTGATTGTCCGGGTGTTGATCGATGGTCCGTCGGAGCTGGTCTTCGACTATGCCGTGCCGGCTGGGCTGGAGGTGCTGCCCGGCTGCCGGGTGCGCGTGCCGCTGCGCCGGAAGTCGGCCACGGGCACGGTGCTCGCGGCGGTGGAGGACGAGCGGATGGATTTCGCCCTGCGCGAACTGGAATCGCTGATCGACCCGGAGCCGCTGATCACGCCGGTGCTGCTGCGCACGGGCGAGTGGATCGCGCACTACTACGGTTGCGGCATCGAAACCGTGATCCGCTCGCTCTTGCCGGAGGCGGTGAGATCCGGGGAAAACTCCGCCAAAACCCGCCGCGTGGCGGTGCTGGACGCGGTGCCGGACGCCGTGCTGTTAGAGAAGCTGGCGAAGCGCGCTCCGCGGCGGCATGCGATCCTCGCGCTGCTGGCCCATGCTCCGGGGATGCGGCTGCCGGTGGCCGACCTGGGCGAGGGCGCGGCCGCGGCGCTCAAGAGCATGGAAACGGCGGGCCTGCTGCGGCTGGAGGCCGAGGAAGTGCGCCGCGATCCCGAGGCGGATGGAGTGGACGAGGTGGTCGAGTCGCAGCCGCTGGTGTTGAATGAGGATCAGCAGCGGGCGCTCGACGCGGTGCTGGCCAGCCTGCGATCCCCCGCGCCGAAGCCGGTTCTGTTGTTAGGCGTCACCGGCTCCGGCAAGACCGAGGTGTACCTCCAGGCCGCGCGGCAGGTGATCGGGATGGGCAAAACCGTGCTCGTGCTGGTGCCGGAAATTTCCCTCACGCCGCAGACGGTGCGGCGTTTCAAGGCGCGCTTCGCAGCCATGCAGGACCAGGTGGCGGTGCTGCACTCGAATCTCTCGCAGGGCGAGCGTTTCGACGAGTGGCACCGCATCCGCAAGGGCCTGGCGCGCATCGTGATCGGAGCGCGCTCCGCGGTGTTCGCGCCGCTGCCGGACCTGGGGCTCATCCTTGTCGATGAGGAGCACGAAAACACCTACAAGCAGGAGAGCGTGCCGCGTTACCACGGCCGCGATGTGGCGGTGCTGCGGGCGGCTTTCGAGGGCTGCGCCATCGTGCTCGGCTCGGCCACGCCCTCGCTCGAATCATGGCACAACGCACAAACCGGCAAGTATCAACTCCTGCGGCTCGACCGGCGCGCGGACGGCCAATCGATGCCGCTGGTGCGCGTGGTGGACATGCGGCAGGAGGCGGCCAGGCACAAGGGCGGCCCCGCCGTTCTGTCGGAAAAACTCCGCGTGGCCTTGGAACATCGTTTGGAAAAAGGCGAGCAGGCGATCCTGTTCCTCAACCGCCGCGGCTTCGCACGCTCGCTGCAATGCCCGAAGTGCGGCCACGTCTGCCAATGCCCGCATTGCTCGGTGGCGCTCACCTACCACCGCACCGACGAGCGGCTGGTCTGCCATGTTTGCGGCCACCAAAGCATCGTCCCGCGCAAGTGTCCGGAGTGCGGGGATCCCGCCATCGTCCTGCAAGGCTACGGCACCCAGAAAGTGGAGGAAATCATGGCCAGGGTTCTGCCGCAGGCGAAAATCGCCCGCATCGACGCCGACGCCATGCGCCGCAAGCACGCGCTGCGCGACACCCTCAACGCCTTCAAAACCCACAAGATCGACATTCTCATCGGCACCCAGATGATCGCCAAGGGGCTGCACTTTCCCAACGTCACGCTGGTGGGCATTTTGAACGCGGACCTCAGCCTGCACGTGCCGGATTTCCGCGCCGGCGAGCGCACGTTCCAGCTCATCACCCAGGTCGCCGGCCGCGCCGGCCGCGGCGATCTCGAGGGCGAGGTGATCGTGCAGACCTTCACGCCGCACTCGCCCTCCATCCAATACGCGCGGCGGCATGACTTCGACGGGTTTGCGGAGCAGGAAATGGAATTCCGGCGGCAGTTCGGCTATCCGCCCTTCGCGCACTGCGCCCTTCTAACAGCCCGCTCCAACCACGAGCGCCGGGCGGAGTTCACCCTGCAAACCCTGCACCTGCGGCTCGCCGAAAACACGCCGCCGGACATCCTGCTCGGCGACCCGCTGCCCTCGCCGCTCGTCAAGGCGCACGGCCAGTTC
>Ga0114939_10002793_pt1 | contig 12631 bp, 6 predicted proteins | sample AshMeaCrysSpring_FD_87196 | JGI IMG/M metagenome (GOLD analysis project Ga0114939, IMG submission 87196) | Groundwater microbial communities from Big Spring, Nevada to study Microbial Dark Matter (Phase II) - Ash Meadows Crystal Spring | ecosystem: Environmental > Aquatic > Deep subsurface >... | reverse complement strand
TGCTGGACCATTACCGGGATCATCACTTCGATATCGGTCCGGTGGCCAGCGGTGAAGTGGCCGTCTTGCATGACGGCAAGCTGCTCCTTGTCCGCCGCACCGACGATGGCCTCTGGGCACTGCCCGGCGGCATCACCGACCCCGGCGAGACCCTGGCCGCGACGGCTCAGCGCGAATTGTGGGAAGAAGCCGGTATTGCTGGCCGTCCTGCGCAGTTATTGGGACTCTTTGATTCGCGGTTGTGGCACAGTGAAAAAAAGATTCACTTCTATCATGCCGTGTTTTTGATCGACGCCGATGATCACCAACCGCATCCCAGTCCCGAGGTCTCGGCGGCCGCGTATTATGCTGAAGACGAACTCCCGCCTTTATCACCCGGCCATCACCTGCGCGCACCCTTTATTTTCAAACAACTCCGTGGAGAAGCGCCTATTCCGTATTTTGATCCGCCCGACCACGCCAGATGAATATCAACGGCCAAACTCAACTAATCGGTCTTATCGGTCATCCGCTTGACCACAGCCTCAGCCCGGCCATGCACAACGCGGCCGCCGAGGCAATAGGTCTCAATTGGGCGTATGTCCCGCTCCCGGTACATCCTGAGCAATTAGAGGAAGCATTGCGCGGTCTGCCGGCGTTGGGCTTTCGCGGCGTCAACGTCACCGTGCCCTATAAGCACGTGGTGATCCCTTACCTGGATTCGATCTACCCGATCGCTCAAACGATCTGCGCGGTCAATACCATCGCGATCAGCGATGCCCTTTTGACCGGTTTTAACACCGATTGGTCAGGTTTCCTGGCGGATCTGGAGACATTTAACCTGGTGATCGACGGCCGCGACTGTTTGGTGCTTGGTGCGGGCGGCGCGGCGCGAGCGATCGTCTATGCGTTGTTGAATGCCGGGGGACAGATCAGTATTGCCGCCAGACGGACCGAACAGGCGCAGGAACTGGCTGATTCTTTCCAGAGCCTCGTCCCCGCGGCGCGGATTCAAACCACGTCGCTGGACCAGGTTGTCGCCACGGCTGCCGGATACTACCGACCACTCATTGTTAACACGACCCCACTGGGGATGGCTGGTGAGTGGAGCGACGAATCTCCCTGGCCCGATGGCGCGCCTTTTCCCGAAAAGGCTTTCGTGTATGACCTTGTTTACAATCCGGCCGAGACTCGATTCCTGCGACAGGCTTCGGCGGCCGGTTGCCGGACGGCGAATGGGTTGGGTATGTTGGTGCAGCAGGCGGCCGAGGCTTTCGAAATCTGGACCGGACGGCGACCTGATCGGGCAGTCATGCGCCGGTCAGTGGAGCAGGCAGCCAGCGACCATTAGCCGGCGGCAAGCGTAGCGAGCCGGCATTGTAATGATAACCCCTTCGTATCGATCTTTCGGCTGAATCCGCGGGTGTCCACAGGAGTGTTTATGACCACCGACCTGATCCTGACCAATGGTCGAGTTTATACCGTTGACCCCAACCGCCACTGGGCGGAGGCCGTCGCCTGCCTTGACGGCCGCATCGTGGCCGTTGGATCTGATAGCGCTATTCGTCCGCTGGCGAATTTGGGTACCAAAGTCATTGATTGCGGCGGCCGCCTGGTATTGCCGGGTCTGACTGATGCCCACACTCACTTCCTGGCCTTTGCCGTTCGCCGGCGGCAAGTTAGCCTTTTTGGGCTGACCGATCTTGCCGCCGTCCGCGAGCGCCTGGCGATGGTCGTAGCTCGGGCCAACCCCGGTGAGTGGATCAATGGTTGGGGCTGGGACAGCAATCAGTGGGCGGTCGAGCCGACAGCCGCGCTGTTGGATGAGATCGCACCGCTCAACCCGGTTGTCCTGGCTCGCATGGATATGCACACCTGGTGGGTTAATAGCCTTGTCCTGGCGATCGCCGGCGTGACGGCCGAAACACCCGACCCGCCGGAAAGCCACATCCACCGTGACGCGACCGGGCAGCCAACTGGCTTGTTCAGCGAATGGAATGCGATCGATTTGATCCAGCAGTACATCCCCAAACCCGATGAGGCAACCCTGGCAAGCTGGCTGGCCGATGCTGTGTCTGAAGCCAACCGGCTGGGGTTGACCGGCATCCACGATCAGCGGGTTGAACGCGAAGGACGCGAAAGCCTGCGCTTGTTTCAGGCCTTGCGTCGCGACGGGCGCTTGAGCTTGCGCGTCCACGCCAACATCGCCGCCGACTATTTGCCCGAGGCGACGCAACTGGGTCTTAAGTCCGGCTTCGGCGATGACAACCTGTGGTTGGGGCATATCAAAGCTTTTGCTGACGGCACGATGGGATCGGCTACGGCCAATATGTTAGAGCCTTTTGAACACCAGCCGGATAACCGGGGCATAGTTGTCACTTCGAGCGAGGAAATGTGGCGGCTCATCGTGTCGTCCAGCCAAGCCGGTTTCCCCATCTCCGTCCATGCCATCGGTGATCGGGCGGTGCGCGAGGTACTGGATGTGATGAGCGAATGGGCCGTCACGCGCGCCGCAACCAGCCGCCTACCGATGCCCCAACGCGTTGAACATGTCCAACTCATTCACCCGGATGATCTGGGGCGATTGGCGGAGCACGGGATCGTCGCTTCGGTTCAGCCGGTCCATTTGCAGACCGACTGGCCGACGGCCGATCGCGTCTGGGGCAATCGCGCACGCTATGCTTATGCCTTTCGCTCATTACTCGATCGGGGCACACTGCTGGCCTTTGGCTCCGACGCGCCGGTCGCGCCGCTCAACCCGATGCCGGGCATTTATGCCGCCGTGGCCCGGCAGGACGGTTTCGGTCTACCGCAAGGGGGCTGGTATCCTGAAGAACGATTGACGATAGCCGAAGCCATTGAGGGTTACACGTTGGGGCCGGCGCGCCTGTCCGGCAAGGCCGATCGCCTCGGGTCCATCACGCCGGGTAAATACGCCGACCTGGTGGTCCTGTCGCAGAACCTGTTTGCCATCGATCCCGAAGCCATCCCGGACACAACCGCCTGGCTGACTGTCTTTGGTGGCCGGGTGGTTCACGGTGAAGGGTAAGCTGTCTCATGATCATCGGCATGGACTTCGGCACGACGAACAGCGGCATGGCTGTCTATGACGGCCGGGCCGTTAACGTCTTGCCAATCGATCCGGCTAATGCCAACGCGCGCGTTGCCCGGACGGCGCTGTATATTACCAACGAACAGGCCGTGACCATCGGCCGGGCGGCCGTCGATCTATACTTTGAGCACAACCTCGGCCGGCCGGTGAAGATGCAAAAAATCTGGGTCGGCGAGATTGAGGTTGTCGCCGATATGGTGTATTACATTACCGATGTCTACGTCTGGGCTGATGCGCTCTCGCCGGGGCGCCTCTTTCTGTCGATCAAGACCGGGCTGCGCGACATTAATTATCCCGGCACCGTTATCGGCCAATTTTATTACGCCCTGGAAGACCTGATCGCACTATATCTGAGTGTGGCCAAAGCGCGGGCCGAGCGCTTGCTGGATCGGGAGCTCAAGGCGGTTGTCCTCGGCCGGCCCGTCCACTTCGCCGAGAATCGAGAAGGCGATCGCGTGGCCGAGGCCCGGTTGTTGCAGGCCGCCTTTCGCGCCGGCTACGAGACGATCTATCTTCAATATGAACCGGTGGCCGCTGCCTATAGCTATGCCTTGGAGCTAGACCGGCCGGAAAACGTCCTTGTGTTTGACTTTGGCGGCGGCACGCTGGATATAACCGTCATGCGCCTGGGCGAGGGACGGCCGAGGGTTCTGGCGGCCGGCGGTATCCCCATCGCCGGGGACGTTTTTGACCAGAAGCTGGTGCGGGCCAAGTTGCCGCGCCACTTCGGCGAAGGCAGTCTCTATGGCCCGCGCCACAAGGCATTGATCGTGCCGCAGTGGATTTACGATTCCTTTGCCGACTGGCAGACCATCTTGCAACTCCAGGCGACCGAAAACAAGCAAATCCTGCGCGAGATCGCCCAGACCGCCCAGCGCAAGTACCAGATCGAAGCCTTGTTGGCCCTGGTCAGCAGCAACTACGGCCTCAAGATGTTTGATATCGTCGAAACGGCCAAGCGCACGCTGTCCGACAAGCGCGGCGCGGCGATCTATCTCGATGGTCCCGGATTCAGCGTCCATGAATTCATCACCCGTTCCGAGTTTGAAGAAATCATCCGTGGGGAAACCCGCACGATTGAACATCATCTGGTCGAGACTGTCGTCCAATCAGGTCTGGTCCCGGAGCAGATCGATACCGTCATTCGCACCGGTGGCTCGGCGCTCATTCCGGTCTTTCACGAGATGCTGGCCCGCCATTTCAGGGAGGCAAAAGTACGAAGCATCGACACCTTTAGCAGCGTCACTGCCGGGCTGGGTGTCATCGGCCACCATTTATCCCAGGGCGAAATCGACTTGACCCCACATACGACAGCGGACTTCGCCGGCTTGCCTGACCCCACCGGCGGCCGGCTGAAGGTTAAACCGATTAATCTGGTGCTCATGCGACGGCGAATCATGATGGAGGAGCGGGGCGGTATCGCGGAAGCTGAACCGATCCACATGCTGGTTTTGCTACGGGAAGCCGGCGAATCTGAGCATGGACGCGTTGGCCTGACGGCGCTTCCAGTCGACGTCGATGAGGATGAAGGGGTGGCGAGTCTACTGGAGAAGGTGGGCGACACCGGCCGGCGAATCCGGGCAGCGTTGCGAATAAAGGCCGATGATCAACTCCTGGCGGTTACTTCGCGCTACCGTTTTCTATTAACCACGGCGCGCCAACTGGCCGACTTGCAGGCTGCGGGTTTGGGCCTTGAATCGTTGCATCCTTTCGCCGCTCGCGAGACGGTCAGCGCCTTGGTCAACTGGTCGGCCGCGCGGGCGGCCGAGCGTTTGCTGCTGGTCACCTCGACCGGCTTTGCCCGCGCTTACCCGCTTGATGCCCTGCGCGGTGGAATTGAAGCGCCAGCGCCGTTCCAATTCGATAGCCCCCCGCCGGGGGTTCCGCTCCGCGTTCAGGGCGTCTTCCGCCGGCAAGATGTTGTCATCGTCACGACCGGCGGCCGGGCGGTCCGCTGGTCGTTGGCCGATATCCCGCTGTCCGGTTTGCCGGCGATCAATTGCGGGCGGGAGCAGGCGTTCGACCGGGTGGCCGCGGCGCAGGCCCACGAGCCGGATGATGAGTTGGTCCTATCGCTTGCGGATGGTTATGCCCGGCGCCTCAGCGTAGCATGGGTCTTCGCGCCGGAAAAGGCCAACCTCAAAGGCAAGACCCTGGTTGCGCGACAGGCGCCGGTCACCAGCCTCGATCCGGTCGGGCCGCTTCATCTCCTCACCAATCGCCGGTTGCTGGTGGCTGACGGCAGTGAACTGCCGCTGGAGCGGTCGACGAAAGCCCACCCGTTGGTCGGGTTGGACCCAGAGGAAACAATCGCGGCCGTGGTTCAATCGCAATAAAGCCTCGTCTCCTTAAAGATTCCCCGAAACAGTTGAAATATAGATCATATGTGCTAGTATGGGACTGATCTTTTTCATGTTCAATGTGGAGTAATCCTTAGCCCAACCCGCCTGCGCCTAACAAACATTAATGGTTCGAGGTTGTCCATCATGTTAGAATCGTTAGTCGGCATAACACCGTCAGTCAAGTAGAGAAAGGATACCCTGTCTCTGCGCTCAGGAAACGACACCATGTCCCTGGACAAAATCATTGTGCGTGGCGCGCGCGAGCATAATCTCAAAAACATCGATGTGGAAATTCCCCGCGACAAGCTGGTTGTCATCACCGGCCTGTCGGGATCGGGTAAGTCATCGCTGGCATTCGACACCATCTTCGCCGAAGGCCAGCGGCGCTACGTCGAATCCCTCTCGGCCTATGCCCGGCAATTTCTGGGGCAAATGGAGAAGCCCGACGTCGATAATATCGAAGGTCTCAGTCCGGCGGTGTCCATCGATCAGAAGGGAGTCAGCCACAACCCGCGCTCGACGGTTGGCACCGTGACGGAGGTCTACGATTACCTGAGATTGCTATTCGCCCGTGTCGGCACACCCCATTGTCCGGAATGTGGCCGGCCGGTCATGCCGCAATCGGCTGAACAGATCGTCGGCAATGTGCTGGCCATGCCGCTGAACAGCCGCATCCAGGTCCTGGCACCCCTGATCCAAAATCGAAAGGGACAGCACCAGGGCATCTTTGACGACATTCGCAAGGCTGGTTTTGTGCGGGTCCGCGTCAACGGCGAAATTCGCCAGGTGGATGAAAAGATCGAGCTGGACCGCTATAAAAATCACACGATTGAGGCTGTCGTCGACCGGCTGGTCATTCGCCACGCTCCGGATGACCACAGCGAGGAGGCGCAGTCAGATCGCAGCCGGCTAACTGACTCGATCGAGACGGCTTTGGGGTTAGGCGGCGGCATCGTCATCATCAACGACGTGACCGATGCGCAGAATCCGATCGACAATCTGTACTCGGAACATCTTTATTGCCCCTACGACGGCACAAGTATCCCGCCAATCGAGCCGCGAACCTTTAGCTTTAATACGCCCTACGGCGCTTGTCCCGATTGCCAGGGACTGGGTATACAAAAGGAGATCGATCCCGATCTCGTTGTGCCCAATAAGAACCTGACGCTGGCTGACGGGGCGATCACCGGCTGGCCGACCGAAGACAAGGCCGGTTACTACTGGCAACTCCTGCAGGCGACGGCCGACCACTTTGCCATCCCACTGGATGTGCCGGTGCGCGACTTATCGCCGCAGCAAATGCGCATCCTGCTCAACGGCAGTGGTGACGAGCAGGTGACCGTCCAGTACCGCAATCGCGAGGGCCACACCCGCAATTACGGTACACGGTATGAGGGCGTTATCCCCAACCTCTGGCGACGCTATAACGAGTCAACCTCCGACTACGTGCGGGAAAAACTGGAAGAGTATATGATCGACCGGCCGTGCCGGGCCTGTGGCGGCACCCGTCTCCAGCCGGTGGCGCGCGCTGTCGACATTGGCGGCATGACCATTGTCGATATCGTCAAACGACCGGTCGTCAAGAGCCTGGAGTGGGCTGACTGTTTGCAGGACGCCGAACGCACGCCGCTGACCTCGCGCCAGTCGATGATCGCCAACTCGATCCTCAAGGAGATCCGCGAGCGATTGAGCTTCATGATTAATGTCGGCCTCGATTATCTGACATTGGACCGGACCGCTGGGACCCTGAGCGGGGGCGAAGCCCAACGGATTCGCCTGGCCACACAGATCGGCAGCCGGTTAATGGGCGTGCTATACGTGCTGGACGAACCCAGCATCGGCCTTCACCAGCGCGACAACGCCCGTCTCATTCAAACTTTGCAGGGCATGCGCGATCTGGGCAACACGGTCCTGGTTGTGGAACACGACGAGGACACGATGCGCTCGGCCGACTGGTTGATCGACCTTGGCCCGGGAGCGGGCAAACACGGCGGCGAACTGGTGTCCGAAGGCATACCGGAACAGGTGGCGGCCGACCCGAAGAGCCTGACCGGGGCGTATTTGAGCGGCCGGAAGTATATCCCCGTGCCCAAGAAACGGCGGGCGGGAAGCGGCGAGTGGTTGGAAGTCATCGGCGCGTCTGAGAACAACCTGAAGGAAGTCGATGTCCGCCTCCCTCTGGGCAAATTGATCTGTATTACCGGCGTCAGCGGCAGTGGTAAAAGCTCCTTCCTGGTGGAGATCCTCAGCAAGCGGTTAAGCCAGCACTTTTATGGTGCCAAGGTGCTTCCCGGCAAACATCGCGAGATACGCGGCCTGGAACACCTGGACAAGGTCATCGAGATCGACCAAAGCCCCATCGGCCGCACGCCGCGCAGCAACCCGGCGACCTACACGAATGTTTTTAATCAGGTGCGAGACCTCTTTACCAGCCTGCCGGAGAGCAAGTTGCGCGGCTATCAACCGGGCCGGTTCAGCTTCAATGTCAAGGGCGGTCGCTGCGAAGCCTGCCAGGGGCAAGGTCAAAACCGGATCGAGATGCAGTTCTTGCCCGATATTTACGTGCCTTGTGACATTTGCAAGGGCGCGCGCTATAACCGCGAGACGCTGCAGGTTCGCTACAAAGATCTCAACATCGCCGAAGTCCTCGATCTGACCGTCGATGAGGCGGTGGATTTCTTCGCCAACATCCCACCCATCCGGCGCAAATTGCAGACGATGGCCGACGTGGGCTTGGGTTATATCCACCTGGGCCAGCCCGCGCCGACCTTGAGCGGCGGCGAAGCGCAACGGGTGAAGTTGAGCCGGGAACTGAGCAAGATCGCCACAGGCCGGACGCTCTACATCCTTGATGAGCCATCGGTTGGCCTGCACGCCCACGACGTCAGCAAGCTCATCCACGCCCTCAACAAGCTGGCCGACAAGGGCAACACGGTGGTCATCATCGAGCACAATCTCGACATCATCAAGGTCGCCGACCACATCATCGACATGGGACCGGAGGGTGGCGATCGGGGCGGGGAGATCATCGCCGAGGGCACGCCGGAAGAAATCGCCCGCAACGGCCGGTCGTATACGGGGCAGTTTTTACAGCCATTGTTGAACGGGCGAAAGTAAATCGTCCCTATGCCCGCTCCCGAATCGTTTGTTCGCCAGTCGGGCGGACTGGGAGCAACTAAAAATAAGACTCGATTCCGTAGCCGTATTGTTTGCCCCGCGCCGTCATCTTCAGGAAATAAGCCAGACGATTGCGGAATTCCTCCGGCCGGGCGCGGGCGGCGTCGATGAAGCCGACGCGGATGCGCCGGTACGGTTCGGAAAAGGTCTGGAAGGCGGCCCAGGCCGCGGGGTCGGCTCGCAGTTCGGCCATGATGTCCGCCGGCCAGATGACCACCTCATCGGGGATGTAGGCCACATCCGGCAGGACATCCTCGGCTATCTGCCCGGCGGCGATGAGGCGGCGCAGGCGTTCCTTGTTGAGTTGCGAATAAGGACTGCCGGGCTTGCGCGGGCTGAAGCGCTGGGCGCGCCGCTCGTCGTCGAGTTTTTTATTGATGCTGTCGATCCAGCCGAAGCAGAGGGCCTCCTCGACGGCGTCGTTGTAGGGCAGGTTGGGCCGGCCGCTGGCCTTGGGATAACCGACCAGCCAGACCTCGGCCGCCGTCCGGTAGTTGGCCGCCAGCCACGCGCGCCACGCCCGGCGCTCGGTCACGTAGAGGGTTTGGGTGATCTGCATTCGTAAATCGGCGAAATCTGCGGATAGTCCTTCCCCGCTTATCGCTTCTCCCGATAGCCCAGCATCCGCATCCCGTTCAGCGACACCAGCACCGTGCCGCCTTCGTGGCCGACGACGGCCAGCGGCAGGGGCAGGTCGCGGACGAAGATGGCCACCAGCATCAGGCCGATCATGAACAGGGCGAAGCCGATGTTGACGATCAGCGTCCGCCGCGTGGCCCGGCTGAGGCCAATGACATAGGGGATGTTGGCCAGGTCGTCGGACATGAGGACGATGTCGGCCGTCTCCAGGGCCACATCTGTCCCCGCCGCACCCATGGCGATGCCGATCGTCGCCGCGGCCAGCGCTGGGGCATCGTTGACGCCGTCGCCGACCATGGCCACCGGCCCGTAATGGTCGCGTATCTGCTTGATGGCGCTGACCTTGTCCTCCGGCAGCAGCTCGGCGAAGAACTCGTCGACGCCCGCCTCGGCGGCGATGCGCTGGGCCACGCGCCGGTTGTCGCCAGTCAGCATGATCACCCGCTCGACACCGACCTCCTTCAACCGGCGAACCACATCCGGCGCGTCCGGCCGCAGCATGTCGGCCAGGGCGATGACCCCCAGGAAGCGCACGGCCAGCCCGTCGGCCGCCTGGGCGACGATGACGCTTGTCTTGCCCTCGTCTTCCAATTCGGTGACCATCTCGGTCACCGCGGCCAGATGGCTGTTGCCTTCGAAGTTGGCGAAGTAGCGCGGGCTGCCGACGTGGATATCGACCTTGCCGAACGCCGGGTCGTCGACCGTGCCGCGCACGCCCTGCCCGGCGACGGATTGGAAATGGGTGCATTCGGGAATGGCCAGCTCACGCCCCTCAGCTTCGACGACGACGGCCTTGGCCAGCGGGTGCTCGGAACGCGCCTCGACCGCCGCCGCCAGCCGCAATAAGTCATCGGGGGAGACCATAGACGATAGACCATGGACCATCGTCTGTTGTCTGTTGTCTGCGGTCCATCGTCCAACGTCCGCTATCCGTCCATCGTCCATTGTCCGTCGTCCATGGTCGAACAACCGGATATCGGTCACCCGCGGCTCCCCGGCGGTTAGCGTGCCCGTCTTGTCGAAGGCGATGACCTTGACCGTGGCCGCGTTCTCGACGTAGACGCCGCCTTTGAAGAGCACACCTCGCTTGGCTCCATTGCCGATGGCCGACAGGACCGTAGCCGGGGTGCTGATGACGATGGCGCAAGGCGAGGCGGCGACCATGACCGTCATGGCCGTATAGAAGGCTTCGTCCCATGATTGGCCCATGAGCAACGGCGGGATGACGGCCACCAGCGCCGTCAGGATGATGACACCAACGGCATAATATTGCTCAAAGCGGTCGATGAAGCGCTGGGTCTCGGCTTTCTCGCTCTGGGCTTCTTCCACCATCTGGATCAGACGGGCAATGGTCGAGTCCTTGGCCAGTTTGGTGACGCCAATCTCCAGGCTGCCGTCGTTGTTGATCGTCCCGGCGAAACACAGATCGCCGGGCTTCTTGTAGACAGGCATCGACTCGCCGGTCAGCGAGGCCTGGTCGACGCTGCCCGACCCATCGAGAATTTTACCATCCAGGGCGATGCGCTCGCCGGGCTTGACCACGATCCGGTCGCCGATGCGTACTTGCTCGATGGGTAGCGTGAACTGTTTGCCGCCGCGCACGACCGTAGCCGTGTCCGGACGCAGTTCCATCAAGGCGCGGATGGCGTTGCGCGTCCGGTCGAGGGCGAAGTCCTGCAGGGTGTTGGACAGCGAGAAGAGGAAGAGGAGCATGGCTCCTTCGAACGGCTCGCCGACGAAGGCCGCGCCGAGGGCGGCCAGGATCATCAGCAGATCGATGTCGATGGTCCGGGCTTTGAGTGACTCGATGCCGCCCTTCAGGCCGAAGGCGCCACCGGCGATGTAGGCGACGGTGTAGAGCGCCGTCACCAGCCAGGCCGGGCCGGTCGCCGTTCGTTCCAGCATCCAGCCGGTCATCATGGTCACAAAGGTGATCACGGTCAGGATGGCCTGCAGCTTCTGTGGCGTCAGCCATTGCCGTAGACGCTCGAAGCCGGTCGCTGGGGCAGCCGGGACCTCGCGTGGGATGGGCAGTGCCGCGGCTGACGGCCCGACGCCGACGCCGAACTGCTCGGCCCGCCGGGCGATATCGCGCGGCGAGATGAGGGCGTCGTCATAGTGGACAGCCATCACGCCGCCGGCGAAGCTGGCCGTGGCCCGCCGCACACCGGGCAAGCTGCCGACCTGCCGCTCCAGGGCCAGAGCGCACGATTCGCAGGCGCGGCCGCCGCGCTTCTCCAGGCGCATGGTGCAGGTCTGCCAGCGGTCCTGCAGGATAGGGCCGACCTCGTGGGCCAGACGGGTGATGTCCTGCTCGCCGACCCGGCGCGGGTCATAAGCGAAGGTTACCGTCTCGGCCGCCGTGTCGAGTTCAACATCGACAATGCCGCTGTGCGCGGCGACGGTCTCGTCGATCAATTCGAGGCAGGATTGGTCTTCTTCGGTGATTAGAGGTTGTAACTCGCTCATGGGTGTTTGACTATCCGGAATCAACCTGATGTCAGTTTATTGTAGAGGATTTTGGGATTGACCGGATAGTGACAATCAGCAAATCTTCAGCATGACAATTGTGCAACATTATTATTAAATATGGTTAGTGTTTAATTTAACGCTGGTTAAATTCTAATCGGCCTGGACAATATGTCAAACTCCATCAACAAAAACCGGATATCTAGTCATGAACGCGTGGGGCAGGTTGCAGGCGCGACGGGCCGCGCCAGTTCATTATCCCGCTCCTGGCCGATTATCTCGCCCTTTGGGTGCGCTGCCAGACCAAACGAACATTTTGCACTCCAACACCCGCCTGACATCCTTAAAATGTCTATATTTTGTCAAGGTTACGTATTGATTTTTACCCGATCCGTTGGTATATTCAAATCAATATGACAATTAATACTGATCTCAATCCTCCCGGCCTGACGGTTCGCCCCGCCCCGTCCGCAACTGCGACAGACCCGGCAGCGACTGTGTCCGCCGGGTCTACCCCTGTCGTCCGGCTGGAAGGTCTGTACAAGGTCTTTACTGAAGGCGGTCGGGATCGCGTTGTCCTCGATCGTGTTGAACTGGCCTTTAAGCCCGGCGAGTTCGTCGTCCTGCTGGGTCACAGCGGCAGCGGCAAGAGCACGCTGTTGAACCTCATCAGCGGCATCGACCGGCCGAGCGCCGGCGACGTCGTCATCCAGGGCACGCCCATCACCCGGCTGAACGAACGCGACCGGACGCTTTTCCGGCGCGACCACATCGGCTTTATTTTTCAATTTTTCAACCTCATCCCGACGCTCAACGTGCTGGAGAACATCACCCTGCCGCGCGAGCTGGCCGGCGCGGACCGCAAGGCGGCCGAGGCCGGCGCCATGCGCCTGCTGGAGCGCGTCGGGTTGGC
>Ga0114939_10002792_pt1 | contig 12632 bp, 12 predicted proteins | sample AshMeaCrysSpring_FD_87196 | JGI IMG/M metagenome (GOLD analysis project Ga0114939, IMG submission 87196) | Groundwater microbial communities from Big Spring, Nevada to study Microbial Dark Matter (Phase II) - Ash Meadows Crystal Spring | ecosystem: Environmental > Aquatic > Deep subsurface >... | reverse complement strand
GGTGCTCGCCGAGCACCTGCGCGAAGCGCTCGGGGTCGGTGTTCCAGGCCCACACGTGCTCGGCGCCCTCGAAGACCTCCAGACGCACCACGCCGTCCGGGGCGTTCTCGACGAACTCCTCGCTGGCCTCGATCGGGTTCGTGGTGTCCTCGGTGCCGTGCACGATCAGGGTGGGCACGTCCAGGTCGTCGACCCGTGAGACGTAGTCGGTCTCGGCGAAGTCGATGTTCACCCGCTGCTCCCCGATCCACTTGCCAGCTTTGACCAGCAGGGCCGGGTAGCCCCGCTCGGCGGCACCGAGGTCGACGGTCTGCCCGAACGAGGTGAGCGGGGCGTCGAAGGCCATGCTGACGACGGAGTCGGCAAGGTCGGAGTTCTCCAGGAATGCCATCGAGATGGCGCCACCCGTGCTCGCGGCCAGGAGCACCACGTTCTGCGCCCCGTTGTCCAGGGCGTAGCGGACCGCGGCCTCCAGGTCAGGCCACTCAGTCATGCCGAAGTTGCTGATGCCGTCCTCGGGCTGGCCCTCGAGATCATCCCGGAAGGTGATCAGCAGGGTCGGCAGCCCCACTTCGTGTGCCGTCTGCAGCATCCGCAGGCCCTCCTCTCGGGTGGCGCCCCGCCCGTGGCTGTAGATCGCCCAGGTGTCGGACTCGCCGGGGACGAACCAGGCCGGCGAGGGCCCGAGCGGGGTGTCGATGTCCACCTCGGTGAAGTCCAGCCCGAGCCCGCGTCGCGGGTCGCTCGGGTAGTAGGTGTTCTCCAGGACAGCCTCGCTGCCCGAGGCCGGCAGCTGCCCGAGCACCTCGCTGACGCCCCGGGTGGCCACTGCCCCGTCCGTCACCTCCACCTCACCTACCTGGAGGTAGTCCTCTTCGGGAAGCCTCACACCGGCGATGGAGTCGTTTCTGGCGTCCTCCTCGGGAGGCGTCTCCATCTCCAGCGCGATGCTCTGCTCGTCGGCGGTGACGACGGTGTCCGGCAATTCCTCGGTGTAGTCCTTGATGGTCATTTCGTCGATCAGCACACCGCTGACGTACCAGCTAGCGCCCAGGAACGCCAGCACCAGCACGAGCAACAGAGCCAGCAGTGCGACGAGGACCCGCCGCGTTCGGCGTCCGGTAGCGCGCTGCGGGGGCTGCTGGGTGACGGTCATGGCAGCACACCCTGGCCGAGGGCCGGGACGAAGGCAACACCTTCGACGTGCACGGCCGCGGGTCGGATGGGATTGTGCAGGCACCATGACTGAGCATCAGCCCTACGACGTCCTCGGGCAGAGAACGGGATACGAGCTGCGCCGCTACCCGGCGCATGTGGTGGCCGAGGTCGAGGTGAGCGGGTCCTTCGAGAGCGCCGGCCCCACGGCGTTTCGACCGCTGGCGTCCTACATCACGCGAGGCGGTGTGGCGATGACGGCACCGGTGCTCCAGCACGCTGTGGACGTGGTGGACGACAGCACGACCGCCGAGGCGTACCGGGTCGCCTTCGTGATGCCTGCCGGAGCCACGCTCGACTCCCTGCCGGTCCCTCAGGACGCCCGCGTGTCGATCCGTGAGGTTCCCGAGGAGGTGGCCGCTGCGATCCAGTTCTCAGGACGGTGGACGCGTGGCGTGTTCCGCCGGCACCTCTCCGAGCTCCGGCGGGCGGTGACTCGTGACGGGCTCCAGCCCGCCGGCCCGGTGCGCTGGGCACGGTTCGACCCCCCGTGGACGCCGTGGTTCCTCCGGCGCAACGAGGTCGTCCTCCCCGTGCAGCCTGGCGTCTGACTCAGTCGGCCAGTTCGGTAGGTCTCGCGATGACGTCGACCATGGCGCCGTTGCGGTAGGTCGTGATGGCCAGCGGCTGACCAATCGCCTCGGCGAACATCCGGCGCTGTAGGCCCTGAGCGTCGGTCACCGGGTCACCGGCCACACTGATGAGCACGTCACCGGTGCGAAGCCCGGCCCGGTCCGCCGGGCTGCCCGGCTCCACCTGGATGATCCGCACGCCGCGCCGCCGCCCGATGCGTGCGGCCAGCGCCGCCGGGAGCGGAGCGGGGGCGGTTGCCACGCCGAGAAAAGCCCGACGCACCCTGCCCTGCCGCAGCAGCGTGGTCACGATGCGCATCGTGGTCGAGTTGACCGGCACCGCCAGCCCGAGGCCTACGCCGGCGACCGCGGTGTTGATGCCGACGACGCGGCCGGCAGAGTCGGCGAGCGCGCCGCCGGAGCTGCCCGGGTTCAGCGCCGCGTCGGTCTGGATGACGTCCTCGATGAGCCGGGTGGTCCCCCCGCTGCGCGCCGGCAGCGAGCGACCGAGGGCACTGACGACCCCGGCGGTGACCGATCCGGCCAGCCCCAGCGGGTTGCCCACTGCGACCACCAGCTGCCCGACGACCAGGTCGTCGGCGCTCCCGAGGGTGGCCGGCGCGGGGATGGGTCCATCGGCACGCAGCACAGCGAGGTCGGAGAGCCGATCTCGACCTATCACCCGGACCCCCACCTCGCTGCCGTCCGCGAACGCCGCCTCCCCGCCATCGGCGTCACCCACCACGTGGGCGTTGGTCAGCAGAAAGCCGTCCGCGGTGAACGCCACTGCCGAACCCGCGCCGCTGCGCACCGCCCTGCCGCGTTGCGACCGGGTGATCGCAACGCTGGCCACCGAGGGCAGCAGGGCGGCTGCCACGCCGCTCACCACCCGCGAGTAGGCATCCAGAGCCCCCACGTCATCCATGGCATCTCCCGCGATCTGCGTCGTGTGCCCGGCACAACGCGGCGGGATGGCTGCCCGCAACCCGCGTCCGCCCAGAGCCGAACGCGTGGCCCTGCACAGCCGGACGGCTGCCCTGCCGAACGGGCCGGGCAACCGGGACGTCAGCGCAGCCGCATGGCGTGGGCGAGAGCGTTGACGACGGCGCGGTTCGTGACATCGCTGTGCCCGCTGACGTACTCGTCAGCGAGCAGGTTGACGATCGACCCGTCGCCGAAGGTGTAGGAGCCGTCCTCGTCGAGCATCGGGAGCTCGGTCGCCTGGGTGCCGACCGACCCGTTGGCACCGATGCCGCCGTAGAGGTCCGAGCGGTCACCGAGGCCCGCACCGGTCTGACGGGCCAGCCGGGACGCGACGGCGTAGGCGAGATGGACGGCGCGGTCGTTGTGCGTGTGGGTGATGACCAGGGGGCCCTGGATGCGTCCACTGGTGATCGCGCCGCGGAACACCCCGTCCTTGCCGGTGTCGGCGTAGTTCGGGGTGAACCCGTAGTGGCTGAAGGCGCCCTGCAGCAGGGTCACCGACGCGATGGGTGTGCTGGCCGCGGTGGCGGCTGCCGACACGACACGGGCGCCGAAGGAGTGGCCCGCCAGGTGCACGCGTGGGGCGTTCGGCCGGGCGTTGATGTCATCGACGAGCGCGGCCACGCCGTTCGAGCCGACGTCCCCGGCCCGGGCCTTCATCGTGTAGTAGGTGAACGTGTTGAGCACCTGACGGGCCAGCGACGACCACGACTGCCCGAAGAGCCCGGCCCCAGCGGTGGTGCCGCCGGTGGCGAGTAGGTCAGGGGCCACGCCGGGCGCGGCGTCCTGCTCCTGCGGGGCGGTCTCGACGGCGCCCTGGCTGCCGACGGAGGCGTCGCGCACGGCGGCGAACACCTCGTCCGGGTCGCTGCTGCGCAGTGCGGACGGGACGCCGTCCTCGTCGTCGGTGAGCGCCCCCGGCTGGTCCAGCAGCGCTCGGGCGAGCTCGACGAACTCGGCGCGGCCGTCGACCGAGTCCAGCCGACCGGCCACCTCGCGCAGCGCGGCGGCCAGTGCCTCGTCGTCGACTGCGGCATCGATCGCGTCGGACAGCGCGGCGTCCGGGTCGGAGACGCTCACGCCGCCGCCGGCGATGTCCTCCTCGTCCGCCCAGCGCACCGACGGCCAGAGGATCCCGATGATCACCGGTCGCGCCGACGTCGAGGCCGGCAGCAGCGCCGACAAGGCCTCGTTGATCCGGGTGTAGAGCCGGCGGGCGGCGGGCATGTCGTTGTTCCACCCGTGGCTGATCACCAGGACGTCGGTGGCCTGCTCCCGGTCGAGCATCGCCAGGGCCTCGTCGAGCTGGGCCTGGTCGGCGACGGCGCCGGCCTTGGTGTACTCGATGGTTGCGGCAGGCAGCGGCATGGCATCCCCTCTCACAGTGCCTGCAGGGCACGCATGGCGTCCAGCATGCCTGCCCCCTGGAAGATCCGGGACCGGCCGAGGTCGGTGGCCGAGTCCATCAGCACCTGCTTGACCTGATCTGGGCGGCCGATGAGCTCCTGCTTGACCGACAGGAAGCCTGCCGCTGCACCGGAGACGTGCGGGGCGGCCATCGAGGTACCCGAGCTCTCGATGTAGGCAGCGTTGGGGTCTGCGCGCTGCGCCTGCTCGAGCAGCTTCCCGGCGGCCGCGGAGATGACCCGCTCTCCAGGGGCGACCAGGTCCGGCTTCATCCGTCCGTCCCCCGTGGGGCCCTTGGAGGAGAAGTACGACACGCCCGTGGTGTGCGGGGTGGAGGAGGTGGCCCCGACGGTGATGGCCTCCTCGGCGTTGCCGGGGTCGTTGATGGTGGTGTCGAACCCCAGCCGCATGGCGCGACCGTTGGGGTCCTGGGCGTAGCCGTACCCGGTGTTGCCGGCCGCCACGACAACGACGACGCCGGAGCGCACCAGCCTGTCCACCTCTCGGCACACCGGGGTGCGGCCGGCTGCGAACCAGGCCGGGTCGAAGGGGTGTCCGACGGAGATGTTGACCCCGTGCACCCGGATGTTACTGCCGTGCTCGTTGATCTCCTGGATGTAGAGCAGGGCATCCAGCAGCGCCGTGACATCGCCGGTGCGATCGGCCCGCAGGACCTGGCACGACAGCAGCTTGCACTGCGGCGCCATCCCGCTGATCCCGGTGACCTGCATCGTCTGGCGTTGGTCGTTGCCGGCCGCGTCGCGGTACCAGCCCACCCCCGTCGCCGCCACGCCGGGCTCGAGCCCGCCGGCCACTATCCCGGCCACGTGCGTGCCGTGTCCGTTCTCGTCGACGAGAGGGTCGGACTGCCCACCGATGAACGAGGCATGATCCACCCCCGCGGGTAGGTCGCGCAGGTTCGCGTGATGCTGGAAGTGCAGGTGCTCGGCATGGATGCCCGAGTCGAGCACCGCCCAGACGATGCCCTGCCCGCGGGCGTCGAAGGTTCGCTGTGCGGGCGCGCACTTGGTGGCCTGCCCGGAGCGCAGCATCAACCCGGTGATCTCGAAGTTCGGCCAGATCCGATGGATGCACCCGCGAGGGGCGCGGCTGGAGGCGGTCGACGCCGGCTCCTGCCCAGCGGCCGCTGACCTCCCGTCGGCCTCTACAAGGCTGGTGATCTGCGTGCTGGTGAGCGCAAGGGTGACGTACGGCGAGCGGCGGTCCACCTCGATGCGTCCCTCGGTTCCCGTCACCTCGGTGGCCAGCGCGGCGAGCCGAGCCCGGGCCGCGCCGACCCCGTCCGAGGTCCGCAGCTCGATCAGCACCCCGATCACGGAGTCCGGCTGGGAGGTCATCGCCGCGCGCAGCGGCTCGGAGACCACCGAGTCCAGCACGAGGTCCGACGGTGTGTCCGGAGGCTGCTGCCTGACTGCCGGGGCGCGCTGGGTGATGTCGGGCTTCACCGTCGGTCGCGCGCGGTCATCGGCTGTCATGAGGTCACCCCTCTGTGCAGGCGTGCTCGCCGCAGTCTTCACCAATCGGCCAGAGCCCGTGCACCGATCCGCCGAGATCGCGACGATCGGGCGGCTCACGGCCAGAATGCTGGCCGCCTGTGCCGGCTCGTGGATCGTCACCGGCCGAGGCTGACGCCCGTCCGTGCCCACCCCTAGGGGGTAGGGGTTGCCAGCGGACGGCCGCCCGAGTAGAACAGCCACTGTGCAGCACGCGACACCGGCAGTCGGGTACGCCGACCACAAGCGGGAGGTGCTGACCCGGCTACGCAAGATCGAGGGCCAGGTGCGTGGCCTACAGCGCATGGTCGAGCAGGACACCTACTGCATCGACGTGCTCACCCAGGTGTCGGCAACCACCCGCGCCCTGGAGGCGACCGCGCTGCTGCTCATGCAGGACCATCTGTCGCACTGTGTCGCCCACGCCGTCGCCGAGGGTGGCGAGGTTGCCGACGCCAAGTTGAAAGAGGCCGGTGACGCCATCGCCCGGCTCGTCCGATCCTGACCTGACTCCCGACCTGACACCCGACCTGACACCTGACCTGACACCTGACCTGACAAGAGGTACCGCCATGAGCACCGTCCAGACCTACGCCGTCGCCGGCATGTCGTGCGAGCACTGCGTGGCCGCCGTCACCGAACAGCTCGACGGCCTCCCCGGCGTGACCGCCGTCGAGATCGAGCTGGTCCCCGACGGCGACTCGCACGTCACCGTGACCAGCGATGCCGCGCTCGCCCTGGACGAGGTGCAGGCCGCGGTGGACGAGGCCGGCTACGAGTTGACCGGCGCCGCCGGATGAGCAGAGCCGGTCGCCTCGTGGGTTTCGGACTGGTCCTGCTGCTGCTGTTCGGCATCGGCCTGCTCGTCGGGCGTGCGGTGGCACCGCTGTGACCCCCGTCGAGCTGGAGATCGGCGGCATGACCTGCGCGTCGTGCGCGGCCCGGGTGGAGAAGAAGCTCAACCGGATGCCCGGCGTCCAGGCCTCGGTCAACTACGCCACCGAGAAGGCGCGGGTGCTGCTTCCCGAGGACATCACCGTCGCCGACGCGATCGCCACCGTCGAGGCCACCGGGTACACCGCCGCTCTGCCGCAGCCTGCGTCAGCCACGGTGCGCCCGGGAGGCGCGGAGGGCGAGGTCCCCGACGACCCGCAGGTCGCCTCACTGCGTCGACGGCTCGTCGTCTCCGCGACCCTCACCGTCCCGGTCGCGCTCCTGGCGATGGTGCCGGCGCTGCAGTTCGACGGCTGGCAGTGGCTCTCGCTTCTGCTGGCCACACCTGTCGTGGCCTGGGGGGCGTGGCCGTTCCATCGCGCCGCCTGGCTGAACGCCCGGCACGCGGCGGCGACCATGGACACCCTGATCAGCGTCGGTGTCCTCGCAGCCTTCGGCTGGTCGCTCTACGCGCTGCTGTTCGGCGAGGCCGGCAGCCCCGACATGCGCATGACGGTCAGCCTGGTGCCCGAACGGGGACAGGCCAGCAGCGAGATCTACCTCGAGGTTGCCGCGGCCGTCACCACCTTCATCCTCGCCGGGCGATTCTTCGAGGCGCGCGCCAAGCGACGTGCCGGCGCCGCGCTACGGGCGCTGCTCGAGCTGGGAGCCAAGGATGTCGCGGTGCGCCGCGACGGCCAGGAGGTCCGCGTCGGCATCGAAGAGCTGCGCGTCGGGGACGAGTTCGTCGTACGTCCCGGAGAGAAGATCGCCACTGACGGGGTGGTGGTGGACGGCAGCTCCGCTGTGGACGCCAGCATGGTCACCGGTGAGCCGGTTCCGGTCGAGGTCGGCCCCACGGACCCGGTCGTCGGGGCCACGGTCAACGCGGGGGGACGCCTCGTGGTCCGCGCCACCCGGGTGGGCGAGGACACGCAGCTGGCACAGATCGCTCGCCTGGTCGAGCAGGCCCAGTCCGGCAAGGCCCCCGTGCAGCGGCTGGCCGACCGGGTCTCGGCCGTGTTCGTCCCGGTGGTCATGGCCTTGTCCGCCCTGACCCTGGGCTTCTGGCTCGGTGCCGGGGCCGGTGCAGAGCTGGCGTTCACCGCCGCCGTCGCGGTGCTGATCATCGCCTGCCCCTGCGCTCTCGGTCTGGCCACCCCCACAGCCCTGCTCGTCGGCACCGGGCGAGGCGCCCAGCTCGGCATCCTCATCAGAGGCCCGGAGATCCTGGAGTCCACTCGCCAGGTCGACACCGTCCTGCTGGACAAGACCGGCACGGTGACCACCGGGACGATGCGTCTGGTGGACGTGGTACCCGGCACCGGCACCGACCCAGCCCAGGTGCTGCGCCTGGCCGGCGCCGTGGAGGACGCCGCCGAGCACCCTGTCGCTGTCGCGATCGCGTCCGGCGCCCGCCAGACCGCAGCGCTGCCTGCAGTCCAGTCCTTCAGGGCCACCCCGGGCCTGGGAGTCCAGGGGATCGTCGAGGACCACGCGGTGGTGGTGGGCCGACCGTCATGGCTCGTGGAGCAGTGGGCGCTGCCGTTGGACGGCGGGCTCGAGGCGGCCTGCCGGGCCGTTGAGGCGGGCGGTCGCACCGCGATCGCCGTCGCCTGGGACGGGCGGGTCCGCGGCATGCTCGTGGTGTCCGACACGGTGAAGCCCACCAGCGCCGAGGCGGTCCGGGACCTGATCAGCCTGGGGCTGCGGCCCGTGCTGCTCACCGGGGACAACGCGCGCGCGGCGGGGTCGATCGCCGCTGCGGTGGGCATCGACGACGTTCGCTACGAGGTGCTGCCGGCCCAGAAGGCGGCCGTGGTGACAGACCTGCAGGCCGACGGCCGGGTGGTGGCGATGGTCGGGGACGGCGTCAACGACGCGGCGGCGCTGGCCCAGGCCGACCTCGGTATCGCCATGGGTACCGGCACCGACGCGGCCATCGAGGCCAGCGACATCACCCTGGTGCGTGGGGACCTGCGGGCTGCCGCGGATGCGATCCGGCTGTCCCGTCGCACCCTTCGCACGATCAAGGGCAACCTGTTCTGGGCGTTCGCCTACAACGTGGCGGCGATCCCGCTGGCCATGGCGGGGTTGCTCAACCCGCTCATCGCCGGTGCCGCGATGGCGTTCTCGTCGGTCTTCGTGGTCAGCAACAGCCTGCGGCTACGCCGGTTCAGCCCGCTGGGGTGAGCCATGCTCTGAGCAGCTCAGGCGGGGAATCCTTCGTCCTCGGCTCGCTCCTGAGCGACGTCGGACAGCCCGGCGATCTCGTCCGCCACCTCGGCCACGCCGTGGTCGTCGTAGACGACGTAACGGGTGCGGCCGGTGTCGTCCTCGAACGCATCGACGTCAAGTCCGCCGGGATTGGTGTCCTCGGGGTCATCGGGTCCCATGGCCAGATCCTGGCAGCGTCACCTCGGGGAGTCACCTCGTGGAGTCACCTCGTGGAGTCACCTCGTGGAGTCACGGCGCACGAGGACGACCGCCTGGTCGTCCGACGACGCGGGACGGACGGTGTCGAGGTCAGCGTCGGTCACGTCCAGGTAGCCACGGGCGACCCATCGGTCCACGGCCATGTGCAGCGCTGCCCACGGGTCGTCGGCGCGCTCGTCGAGCACCCCGTCGCTGGCCAGGACGACCAGGTCGCCCGGTTCGAGCCATGCCTGCGCCGGGCGGAACGTCGGGTCGGGATGCAGCCCGAGGATGGGTCCGCTGGCCGGCACCGACTCCCATCGCCCGTCCGCGCGTCTGAGCTGAGCCGGTGGGTGGCCGGCGCACCACACCTCGGCGGCGCAGGTGTCGGTGTCGACGACCAGATGGATCGCCGTGGCATAGTCGCGGTCCCACCCTTGGTCGGCGAGGTAGTCGTGACAGCTGCGCAGCAGAGCCTCGGCGGGGACGACACCGATCAGCCCGCCGAACGCGCCAGCGAGCTGCATGGAACGAGACGCAACAGCCAGCCCGTGCCCGGAGACGTCGACCACCATCGCCTGGACGATGGATCCACGATGGTGCGCCAGAGTGAAGTCGCCGCGGAAGGCTGCGCCGCGCGCCGAGCGGAGCACCCGCGCCATGTGCCAGCCGGGCGGCAGGATCGGCGGGTTGCCCTGAGCGCGGACCCGATCCCGCATGTCGATGAGAAGCTGCATCCCGGTCGTGGCCGACAACCCCCAACGCTCGCGCAACGAGGCGTAGCGGTACGCCAGGCCAACCATGACCAGCACGACACCGGCGGCGATCGCGGTGCGACCCACCGGGCTCCGCCACACCTCGACCGCCAGGATGACCCCGACCACTGCGCCAAGAGCCAGCATGGAGCGTCGCGACAGGCGCCAACCCCCGATGACCACCGGGATGGCCAGGGCGGACACCGGCTCGAACTCGGGCCAGGTGACCTTGGCCATGCCCAACAGCACTGAGACGACCACCAGCAGCGCCAGCACCTGACGGTCCGACAGGGGCCCGACGGTCACGATCGGCAGGCTATCGCCCGGCTGGCGCCCGCCAGACCGGCGATTCTGCTAAGCAAGGCCGGTGCCTGAGATCCGCGCCATGACCGATGGGGACATGCCTGCATTGCGCCGGGTGGACGACTGGGCGTTCGGGGTGACCTCATCGCAGCGCCGATGGGAGGTCGGGACCGCCATGCTCGAGCGGGAGCGCCAGCTTGGTGCCTTCGTGGGCCGGGACCTTGCCGGGCACGCCGCGGCCCTGACGATGAGTCTCAGCGTTCCCGGCGGCACCGTCCCGGCGGCCGGCGTCACCTGGGTCATGGTCTCGCCGCGCCACCGGCGCCGCGGGGTGGTGTCGGCCCTCATGGACCGTCAGCTGCAGGACCTCAGGGACGACGGGGAGCCGGTCGCGGTGCTGTGGGCCTCCGAGCCGGGCATCTACCCCCGGTTCGGCTACGGTCTGGGCAGCCGCCGCGTCAGCGTCGACGTCGCCCGGGCACACGCCGGTATGCGACCTGTTGCCGGCGGCAGCGCCACGCTGGTTCTCGGGGACGTTGCGGATCTTCTGCCCCAGTGTCGAGACGCCTACGACGAGGTTCGGGCGCGGGTCCCTGGGATGGTCACCCGCAGTGCGGGGTGCTGGTCGCAATCCTCCTTCGACGACCCCGACCGACGCGGGGATGGCAGCGCCCTGCGCTGTGCGCTGGCTGTCGGTACCTCCGGAGAACCGCGCGGCTTCGCCTGGTTCCAGACGCAGGTGCAGTGGAGCAGCGGGTCGCCAGATGGGCCGGTGGAGGTCCGCGAGATCGTCGCGGACTCGCCTGCGGCCACCCGGACCCTGCTGGGGCATCTGCTCGACGTCGACCTGACCTCGCGCTGCACGATCGACAACCTGCCGCTGGACCATCCGCTGCTGACCTGGCTGAACGACCCACGTCGCGCCCGTCCCGTCCTCGCGGACGGGTTGTGGGTACGCCTGGTGCGGGTGGACGAGGCGCTGGCGGCCCGCACGTACGCCGCGTCCGTGGATGTGGTGATCGAGCTGAGCGATGACCGGTGCCCGTGGAACAGCGGACGGTGGCGGCTGGCAGCCGACGCTACGGGGTGCGAGATTGCCCGCACACCCGACCCTGCTGACCTGACCCTCGACGTCCGCGACCTGGCCGGGGGCTACCTCGGAGACGACCACCTCGGCCGTGCCGTGGTGGCCGGACTGGTCGAGGAGCACACCGCGGGCTCGGCTCGGGCGCTGGCCCGGGCCATGCTCGGTGAGCGTCCGCCATGGTGCTCCTTCGTGTTCTGACTCACTCCGGCTGGCAGGTCGGGCACCAGTACACCCGGCGGGCGGCCAGGTCGTCTGCCCGCACCCGCGCCCCGCACCGGCGGCACGCCTCCCCCGTCCGTCCGTACACGTAGAGGGCGTCGTCACGCCGAACACGGCCTGAGCGGCGGGAGCGGTGCTCGGGCGCCGTGGTGACGATTCGACCTGACCGCACGCCGGCCCGCAGGAGCGCGGTCAAGTCCTCCCAGATGCCCGCCCACACCGGCTCGGCGAGCAGCCGTCCGGGCAGGAAGGGCGAGACACCGGCGCGGTGCAGAACCTCGGACCGGTACACGTTGCCGACGCCCGCGACCACCGACTGGTCCAGCAGCACGGCACCAATCGGCGCACCACGCCGCCGGATACGTCCATACGCGTCATCGGGGCGAGCGTCGGCGCGCAGCGGGTCGCTGCCGAGCCGTGCGTGGATCGTCGCCTTGTGCGCGGCTGTGACGACCTCACAGATCGTCGGGCCCCGCAGGTCGAGGTACCGGCTGCCGCCCACCATCCGCATGCGCACTGTCGGGCGCGGATCCGGTGCAGGGGCGGCCGCCAGCGTGACGGTGCCGAACAGGCCGAGATGGACGTGCACCCACAGCTCGTCGAAGCCAAGGAACAGGTGCTTGCCGTGGGCGTCGACACGCCGCAGGACCCGCCCGTCGACCAGGGCGGCCCCCGAGGCGAAGCGGCCCTGCGGACTGGTCACGTCAAGATGCTCACCACGGAAGGAATCTCGGACCCGTCGGGCGAGACGGTGGATCGTGTGTCCTTCAGGCACCTATGGTTCCTTCTCGTGCAGCAGGGATCGACGCGTCCGCCGGAGAACGAAGGGCAGGCCGGCGACGCCCAGCGGCACCGCCGAGCCCCACGCGACGCCGGGCCGGGGGTGAGTGTCTCAGCCGCCATGCGGGCCCGCGACGTGTCGCGTCCTCAGCCCCCCGCCGCCTCCAGCTCGCCGGTCTCCTCGTAGGTGTGGATCATCCTGAGGCGGCGTCGGTGCCGCTCCTCGTCGCTGAACGCGGTGTGCACGAACACCTCGACGAGCTGATGCACCTCCTCGTAGGAGTGCATGCGGGCACCGACCGCCAGCACCCGGGCGTCGTTGTGCTCGCGCGCCAGCCGAGCCGTCTCCACCGACCAAGCCAGGGCCGCCCGGATGCCGGCCACCTTGTTCGCCGCGATCTGCTCGCCGTTGCCCGACCCGCCGAGCACCACCCCCAGCGATCCCTCG
>Ga0114939_10002791_pt1 | contig 12632 bp, 5 predicted proteins | sample AshMeaCrysSpring_FD_87196 | JGI IMG/M metagenome (GOLD analysis project Ga0114939, IMG submission 87196) | Groundwater microbial communities from Big Spring, Nevada to study Microbial Dark Matter (Phase II) - Ash Meadows Crystal Spring | ecosystem: Environmental > Aquatic > Deep subsurface >... | reverse complement strand
TGAGCGTTCATCCCTTCGAGAAAGTCACTCTAAATGAGCTACTTACGGAATCCGATCACAGAATATTCATTGACCCTGATCCTAACCAATTGAATTTGTTTTAGTTACAACCGGACACTCGTGATATTTTATGATTTTGCAGAGCAAGCCAAATCACCCTGCCTGTCATGAAGCACGCAAATCACCCTGCCGCCCGCATACGTTCACGCCGCCGGATATCGATCCTGTCCCCATGTGTCCTGATCGTTTCCGGAATCATGCTTTCAGCGCATGCTGCGCCATCCGATCCCGACCCGGTATTCACGGCAAATGCGGGCGGGGTGTATCAAGCCGCCGACTTTGGCAGCGTGGCCTCGGTATTCGTGCAGCCGGACGGCAAAATCCTGGTGGGCTCCAACGAGATGACCACGACTCTAGGCGCGGGCCTGGAAGTGCCCCTGCTGCGTTTCAATCCCGACGGCACGGTTGACAACACGTTTTTCGCAGACACCGATCCGAATGGTGATGGCACGGGCATCGTCTTCATCGGTTCCGGCTGGCCGGAGGTGATGGCGCTGGGATTGCAGTCCGACGGGAAAATCATCGCCGGCGGCGTGATGACCGGGATGAACGACGGCACCACGAACTTGGCCAACTCGCGCAGCCTGGTGCGCATCAATCCGAACGGCACGGCCGACGGCACGTTTCAAAACACCGGAGTCACTCCCACCGCCACGGGCAGCCTGAACTACATCGAGGATCTGACGGTCGAGCCCGACGACAAGATCCTGATCACCGGCGGTTTCGGCGGCGTGCGGGACCTGGCATTCACGACGACCACGCGCTACGGCATCGCGCGGCTGAATGCGGACGGTTCGCTGGACACGTCATTCGCGCTCGATCCCACTCAGTTTGGCGTGCCGGCGGGAGCCTCGCTGGTGCGCGGCATTTTCTATCAGGCCGTGCGCGACGTTTCCGGGAAATACTACATCGCCGGCGAACTCTCGTGGTCCGGTGGATCGGTCAATGTGCTTGGCCGCCTGTTTCCCAACGGTCAACGGGATACCTCCTTCGCGCCTGTCGGCCTGCCCAACGCGCTTTGGACAGGCGTGGCACTCACCGCCGACGGCAAACTCACCGCACTCGGTCAGGTGACATCGCAGCCAACCGTGATGGTGCGCCTGAATCCGGACGGCAGCACGGACGGGTCGTTCACGCTGGCCGCGGGCCTCGGCACCTTCAGCGCGCGGCCGTTGCAGCTCGACTCCGCCGGGCGTTGCCTGATTTTCGGATATCCCGGCACCGGACTGAAGCGACTGAATGCTAACGGCTCGCTTGACGCCACTTTCGACGCCACCGCCGCTTGGAACAACCCTCCACAGGTGGGCGTCACAGGCTACTGGAATGCCCAGTGGGTCGCGCCCTCCGGTAAAATATACGCGGGCGGCGGCTTCGACGATGTCGATGGCCAGAACACCGTGAAGATCGCCGCGTTCGAGGGCGATCCGGTGGCGCAGTCGTTTGCCTGGCGTTTCACATCTCCGAGCGTGGCGGAAAACGCGGGCAACCTGCGCGTTGAGGTGGTCCGCCAGGGAAGCGCGTCCGGCGCGGCTTCTGTGGATTTCGCCACCTCGAATGGCAGCGCCATTGCGGGCACCGATTTCACGGCGGCTTCCGGCACGCTGAACTGGTCCGCGGGTGAGGGTGGATCCAAGTTCATCAGCGTCCCGATTTCCAACAACTCCAATGGAGACGGCAGCCGGACCTTTTCCCTCACGCTCTCGAATCCCGTGGGCGGCGTGATCGCCAGTCCGTCCGCCATCACAGCCACCATCCTCGATGACGAAGCGGCTCCCGTGATCGTCACGCAGCCCTCGTCAATCGCAGTGAAAGAGGGATTCGCCGGCAGCTTCAGCGTGGCCGTTTCCAGTCCCGTGCCGCCTTCCTTCCAGTGGTTCAAGGACGGCGTGCTGATGCCCGGGAAAACCTCGTCCACCCTCACCTTCAGCGCCGTGACCGCAGGCGATGCCGACAGCTACACGGTCACGGTCAGCACCGGCGGCACACCCGTCACCAGCAATCCCGCCACGCTCACCGTCATCCCGCCTGCCACCGCGCTGGACCCCGCCTACAATCCCTCCGGCATCGAGACCACAGCACCGGTGGTGTTCCTAACAGACGGCTCGCTGCTCGCGGTGAACGGCAATTCCACCAGCGGCTTTTCCATTTTGAAATTCGATCCCGCCGGCACCCTGGCCGCCACTTGGCCGGTCACCATCACCGGAAGTGGCTCGCTCGCCATCACTCCGTTGCCGACCGGAAAATTCCTAGTGGCAGGAAGCTTCACTGTCATCAACGGTGTTTCCCGCAACCGACTCGCCCGCCTCAACTCCGATGGCACGGTGGATGAAACGTTCAACGCCGGCCTCGAATCGCCAGGTTCGGGAACCTTCAGCGGCCCCATCGTCACCTCCACCGGCAAGGTCTTCATTTCATGGCGTCCGGCGTCCGGCTCCGGCGGACTTTTGCGCCTGCTGGACAATGGCAGCGCCGATCCGGCGTTTTCCTCCACCCTCACCTCGGGCACATTCGGCTATCTCTGGTCACTCGCGGAACTGCCGGATGGCAGCCTGCTCGTCGGCCATACGACGGGGGATATGTTCGGCCTTACCCGCGGTCTCGCCAAGCTCACCTCCATTGGCGCTCCATTTCCTGGCTTCACCGCGCTCACCAGCCTGTTTCCCGAGCCGCGTTTCATCCTGCCGCTGGCGGACGGCCGCTTTGTCGTCGCCCGCAATACGGTGCTCGAAGTCCGCAAGGCCGATGGTTCCATCGATCCCGCATTCACCCTAGCGGGAAGTTTCACCGGCAACATCACCGCCGCCGCCCTGCAGCGCGGACGCATTGTCGTTGCAGGCCCATCCGCCTTCAACGGCCAGGCGATCCCCGGACTCGCCCGCTTCTCCCTGACAGGCCAGTGGGACGACAACTTCCCCGCCGGCACCGGACCGAACACCGGCGTGGTCAGCGCGTTTGGCATCGATTCGCAGGAGCGCATCCTCGTCCGCGGCACCTTCACCGCATGGAACGGCACTGGCCGCAACCGCCTCGCGAGGCTCACGCTCACCCAGGACGAGGTGGCCTTCGAGACTCTTGCCGTGACGGGTGATGAAAACGGCGGCCCGTTCGCCGTCCGCCTCGTCCGTTATGGAAACACAACAGCCACGGCATCCGTGCGCGCGACCTCCAGCGACGGCAGTGCCACCAGCCCGGCCGATTTCGCCGCGGTGGATCAGACGGTCAACTGGGGTGCGGGTGATTCCACGCCGAAGGACGTCACCATCACGCCGGCGGACAACGCCCTGTTAGACGGCACGCGTTCCTTTACGCTCGCGCTGTCCGAGGGCACCAACGTGGTTCCCGTGGCCGGTGCCATGACCGTCTCCATCCGCGATGACGAATCGCTGCCACAGATCACCGCCCAGCCGCAGAACGCTCTGGCGGTTGCCGGCACGGCCGCATCTTTCAGCGTCACCGCCACCAGCCCCACCGCGCTTTCCTATCAGTGGTTCCTCGGAGGAAACCCGATCTCCGGCGCGACGTCCGCCACCTACAATATTGCCAGCGTCTCCCCCGCGGACGAGGGAAGCTATACTGTCCGCGTCACCAATGCCTATGATGCGGTGTTCTCCGCCGCGGCCACGCTCTTCCTGATTCCGCCGCCTGCCGCCATCGCGGACGGATTCACACCGCTGGCAGCCAACATTTTCAACAACAACATCCTCGCCCTCGCCACCGCGCCGGACGGCGGCGTCTATGTAGGCGGCGCGTTCACCAGCATCGGTGGCGACGCGAACCGCAGCCGGCTCGCCAAGATTAACAGTGACGGCTCGCTCGACACCTCGTTCACGCCGCCCGTTTTCGGCAATGGCGAGGTGCGCACCCTCGCCGTGCAGAACGATGGCAAGGTGCTCGTAGGCGGCACCTTCACCACGGTCGGAGGCGTCACCCGCAACCGCCTGCTCCGCCTCAACACAAACGGCACGCTCGACACGGATTTCGCACTGGCCATCGGCTCCGCGGCCAATGGCAACGTGAACTCGCTTGTTGTCGAACCGGATGGCAACATCCTCGTCGGCGGCAGCATCACCACATGGAACGGCGCCGCGATAGGAAACAGGGGCATCGTCAGACTTTCCCCGACCGGAACCTATCTCGGAACCACCACCGGCACGACCACGGTGGAGGTCCAGGATCTGATGCGGCTTTCCAACGGCAGCATCCTGATGTCTTATAACACGACCTCAAGCTCCGCGGTGAAAGTCGCACGTCTGTTTTCAGATCTTACGGTTGATGGATCGTTCAGTTATGCCTCAGGCCGCACCCGGGTTGAAAACATGGCGCTCGCCGCCGATGGCGACTACCTCTTCGCCGGCAACGGCGGCCTGCACAAGGTCAGCCCGAATGCTGCGACCGTCACCCAGTGGTCCGCCACCCAGCACTATGATGTGGTCACCCAGTACAACGGAAAAGTGCTGGGCGGGCGCCTGAACAACCTTCCGCGCTACCTCACGAATGGAGCCGCGGACCCGACCTTTGTGGTCACCAATCAGCCGGACAGCATCGTCAACCGCTTTGCAATCCGTCCTGACGGCCGGGTATGGGTGGGCGGCTTGTGCACCAACTACAACGGTACCGTGGTCAACAAACTCTTTCTGCTGAATGCGGACCTGTTGCCCATCGGTATCACCAGACAGCCCGCCGCCCTCTCGATGGTGCAACCGGCTTCCGATCTAACGCTCACCGTCGAGGCCGCGGGCATCAGTTCGATCTCCTATCAGTGGTTCAAAAACGGAGTGGTGATCGATGGCGCGACATCATCCTCGCTTCTGCTGGAAAATCTAACAACCACGGCAAACGGAGACTACACTTGCACCGCCACCAACAACCAGGGAAGCGTCACCAGCAACGTGGCGCAGGTTGTCGTGCTCGATGCACCGGAAATCCTTGCGCAAACCACCGGGCCGATCGAACGATTGGAAGGCAACAGCCTCACTTTGACCGTGCAGGCGGTGGGTGCTGGCACATTGAATTACGAATGGCGTCGCAACGGCCAGTCGCTCGCCAACGGCGTCAACATCAGCGGTGCGAACACGCCGGTGCTCAGCCTCACAGGCCTCCAGACCAGCCAAACCGGAAATTACACCTGTTTTGTCAGCAACCTCCTCGGCGATGCGACCAGTTCGCCAGTGGTGCTGACGGTCACCGAAAACCAGGCTGCCATTGCTCCGGGCTTTGTCGGACTCATCATCAACGGCACGGTCAGTGCGATTCATCCGCTCAGCGACGGCCGGGTGCTCGTCGGCGGTGCATTCACCAGCATCTCGGACGGCGTCACCACACTCACCAACACCCGCCTCGCGGTGGTCGATTCGAACGGCACGCTCGCGAATCTGCCCGCTCTCGCCGCAGACGGTGCGATTCGCAGGCTGCGCGACGGAGGAAACGGCAAGATCCTCGTGGCGGGCAATTTCTCGAACATCCTCGGCACCACCCGTTATCGCGTCGCCCGTCTCAACGCCGATCTCACGCTGGATGGTGATTTCGACGCTACGGCCACCATTACCGGCACAACCGGTGAGGCTTATGATGTTGCCCTTGAGTCCGGTGGAAGCATCCTGGTCTCCGGGAACCCGTATCTATTCCGTCTATTTGACAATGGACTGCGCGATACTGACTTCACCTCGGCAACCAATAGCGTCGTCCACCGCGTGCTGCCGCAAGCGGGAGGGAAAGTGATCGCATTCGGAAACTTCACAGCGCCCGCCACCGCCATTGCCCGCCTCAATGCCAATGGCACTTATGACAATTCGATCAGCTTCAGCGCTCCCTTTCCCGTCAATGAATTCACCGAAGCCATCGACCTCGATGGCGGCAGCTTCCTAGCAGGTGCCAACTGGTTCGGCTTTTATGGGGGTGTGCGTTTCTATCAGGCCACCGGTGCCATCGATTCCGGTTTCCTTTCTCAAGGTGACGCGATTCCCAGCGCCCTCGCCCGCGACGCCCAGGGTCGCTTTTTGGTCGGCGGCAATTTCACCACAATCGCCGGAGCCTCCCGCAACCGCATCGTGCGCCTAACCGCCGCAGGCCAGCGCGACGACAGCTTCGACATCGGCACCGGCTTCGGCGCGCTCGTCGATGAAATCCTGGTCCACCCCGACGGTTCGGTCTGGGTGGGTGGTGATTTCACCACATACAACGGCACCGCGGCCCAGCGGCTCGTCCGCCTCAAGGGCAATCCCGCCACAGCCACCGATCCGGTGGAGGAATACCTCGCCAACGCCGGCGTGCCGGAAGGATTGCGCGGAGATCTGGACGATGCGGATGACGACGGACTCGCCAACCTGATCGAGTATTTCTATCAGACTGGTCCGAACGATGCCGCATCCCGCGCGACTCCCTTCACCGGCAGCGCCACACAAACCGGCTCGGCTCTCGCCGCCGCGGGTGTCTCCGGGCTGGATTCCGGAAAAACCTACCGCGTAATCCAGGTGGAGATTCCCAAGAACCTCCGCGGCACCAACGTCGCGGTGCAGGCCGGCCTCAATCTGGACGACTTCGGCACCGGCTCCGCCAGCGCCACCGAATTCGGAACACCTGTGGACAACGGCGAGACGGAAACCCGTTCGTTCTACCTCACGCCCGCCACCAACGACGCTCCCACCCTCTTCTGGCGACTGGGCGTGAGCCGTTGATTTCAGCAACTCGGTAGCGACGAGACCGGGCGAGGTGCGAACTTCGCCGGGCGGTTTCCCGGGTCATGAACCTGGCTCGTATATTGCTCTTGACCGCGATCCGCCTCGTCATCAGTAAGCGGCCACATTTATGATCCACGCCAAACTCCCCGTATTTGTTGTCCTCGCCTCAGTAGTGATTCAAACCGGTTCGGTCTTGGCCGCCCCTCCAGTCATTACCCGGGCTCCGGCGTCACGGGAGTATTTTTCAGGAGGCTCCGGGTTCTTTTCCATTTCCGCCACGGGCACGGCGCCGCTGGCCTATCAATGGTTCAAGGATGGCGTCGCGCTCGGCGTTGTCCCCGGCAAGATTACCAGCACCACCTCCAGCTCCCTCTCGATCTCCAATCTAGTTCCGGGCGATGTCGGTACTTATGCCTGCCGGGTTTCCAATGGGGATGGGACCACCTATTCGCCGGGGGCCATCGCGCGGATTCTGGAGGCCAAACCGCAGCCCACCGCGTTCAATATTCCACAGGCCGTGGTGGTTCCCGCCAGCGGGTGGACACTCAGCTCGCCGATGATCGGTTCCGCGCCGATCACCTATCAGTGGCTCCGCGATAACGAGGAAATCCCCGACGCGACGAATTCGTCGCTAGCTCTGGCATTCGATCCGCTGGTGGCCGGAACCTACGTGCTCAGGGCAACCAATGCTTTCGGGACCACGGACGGGCCTCCCATCGCGGTGTCTGTCGGAGACAACCTTCAGCAACTCGAGGACCAGACGCCGCCAAACGTCGAGGGGCGCGCATTGGTCAAAATCGTGGATCAGAACACGGCGCAGCCAGGGGCGGACATCCCGGGAACCTTGTTGGGGAACTTCGGCAAGATGAGATTCAGCGAGGGAACCATCCTCTTCACGGCGGGCGGCAGCTACGGAAACGACGGGCTCTACCGCTGGAAGGCGGGCGTGTTGCAGCGGATCGCCTCGAAGGACAGCAGCAGTCTCGATCCTTCAGGGCGCCGGTTCTCGGTGCTTTCCTATCCGACCGAGGAAATCGGCGGCGTCTTCCACTTCGTCGCGGAAACCTTCGTGGTCGGCTCGTTCTCGCCATTGATCGCCATCTACAAATGGGACAACGGAGTGATGACCCGCGTCATCTCCACTGCAGATGTTCCGCCCGATGGCGGCGCGTATTTTGGATTCGGACAGCTCGCCGCCCGTGGCGACACCCTCTACTGGGCTTCCGCCACCAATGCGGGCAACAAGATCTATCGAAAGAACGCCTCCGGAGTGAGCCTTGTGCTGGACGCCACCACGGATCTACCCGGAAGTTTCCAGCACTTCTCCGGAGTGCCTGGCGACAGGCCCCAGTTCAACTTTGACGGCGAATACCTGCTCGCAACGCTTCAGGACGATTCCGTTCCGGCGGTGAAAGCCTCGTTCGCCTTCGACTCAAATCATCAGCCGACTTTGTTGGCGGACTCCACCCAAGCCACCTACTACGCGGACCCCGGTCAGGGAGACCGGGAGGATGGAGGACTCGTGTTTGCGGGCAGCGGAAACTATGAAGGCGCATTTAGCCTGCCCACCGGTGCCTCGCAGGCGAATCGTTTGCGGATTCCCGGTAATGCGGTCACTGCCGCGACTGCCGATGAATACTTTACTGGCAGCGTGTTGCTGGACCACAGCGGTCCGGCCCATCGTGTCAGTTGCATCCCCACGGGAACGCTGGATGGCTCATACGTCACCTCTGTTTTCAATCTGGAAGCCGACGGTCTTGAACTGGCGGCCTGGCTCAGAGTTCAGGATTCGAATCTGCAAGCCATCTACGCATCCATCGAGCCCGTGGCCGAAACGACGCCGGTGGTGACCTACATCACGCCGTCGCCCGCATTGCCAATGTTGGGTGGTGAACCGCTCACCCTGCGAGCCGTCGCCACCGGTGGTGGCCTGACCTGGCAATGGAATCTTGACGGCACGCCCATCCCCGGAGCCAGCCGGCCGTTTCTGATCCTGCCATCGCTCTCGGAGGCCAACGAAGGTGACTACACCGTCACTGTCACCAACAGCGTGACATTCTCCACCAGCGGCGCGTGCAGCGTGGATGTTATCATGCCGCCCGCCATTCCCGCCTACCCGGCGGCTCCTCCGGCATTCACCACGCTGAGTCCGCCACAGCGGATCGTGTCTGGCCAAACCGGCGGCATCAGTCTTCTCACCAATGCCAACCCAGGTGGTCTTGAAACCACATACGAATGGTTCCGTGATGGAGCGCCGTTTTACTCCACAGGATCGAGCAACCTATCCATCAACCCGCCCGCTATCGGCACTTACACCGCGCGGATCACCAATGCAGCGGGTTCCGTATGGTCCCAGCCGGTCACCGTGGCCTATCCGCCGGTGGCGGGCAGCCCGGTGATCAGTTCGACCAGCTTCAGTGGCGGCGTTTTCACGCTGGTTTTTCCCTCGCTTCTTGGGAAAAACTATCGCGTGGATTATTCGCCGGATCTTGGAACCACGCCATGGGCACCGCTCGGGACCTACCCCGGAACTGGTGCGGAAATGACGCGATCTTATCCTGCTGCTGACAGCTCGGGGTTTTATCAGGTCGTCGAGATGGATCCCTGAGAAAGTCGTCAGTAGCGGATGATTGAGTTCACCGGATGTGGCGCGAGCTTGGCGCGGCCTTGCAGGAACGCCAGTTCGATGAGCACCGAGATGCCGACGAGGTTGGCATCGAGTTCATCGAGCAGTTTGATGGCCGCGGCGGCGGTGCCGCCGGTGGCGAGCAGGTCGTCCACGAGCAGTACGGACTCGCCGGGTTTCACGGCGTCCTCGTGGAGTTCGACGATCGACTCGCCGTATTCGAGCGCATAGGCGGTCTGGCGGGTTTTCCACGGGAGCTTGCCCTTTTTCCGAACGGGCACGAAGCCCGCGCCGAGGCGGTCGGCCACGGCCGAGGCGAAGATGAAGCCGCGGGCGTCGATGCCGACGACCTTGTCGATCTTCGCGCCGCCGGCGGTGGCGCAGAGCAGGGAAATGGAGTCGCGGAAGAGTTTCCCGTCCGCGAGGATGGGAGTGATGTCCTTGAAGACGATTCCGGGTTTCGGGAAATCGATCACATCACGGACGGCGGCGCGGAGGGCATCTGCGGGCATTGCGGGCGGAGGCTATGCATCCGGCCACCGGAATGGAAACGCCAAATCAGCGGGATTGCGCGCGGGGCGGGAATGGGGCATGTAGGCGCCGCATGACGGGGCGGGAAATCAAGGAGGCGCTGGATCGCGCGGGGGTGTTGCCAAGCAAGCAGCTCGGGCAGAATTTCCTGATCGATCCGAACATGGCGCGCTGGATCGTCTCGCAACTCGATGCCGCGGCGGACGATGCGGTCGTCGAAGTCGGCCCCGGCACCGGTTCGCTGAGCGAACATCTGGCGGGCAAGGTGCGGCGGCTGATTCTGATCGAATTCGACGCGCGGCTGGCGGCGGCGCTGGAGGAGCGGTTTCGCGGCGAGCCGGCGGTGGAGGTGCGTCATGCGGACGGCGCGAAGTTCGATGGGCGGACGCTTTTCAAGCACCGGCGGGTGAAGTTTCTGGGCAATCTGCCCTATTCGTGCGGCGGGGCGATTTTGAAAAACCTGCTCGGTAGGCCGCATCCGTTCGAGCGGGCGGTGGTGATGTTGCAGAAGGAGGTAATCGAGCGCCTGGCGGCGAAACCGGGCACCAAGGACTATGGGATTCTATCACTGCGGACGCAGGCGGACTGGGTGGTGGAACCGCAGCGCACGGTGCCGCCCGAGGCGTTTTTTCCCCGGCCGGCGGTTGATTCGAGCGTGGCCGTTCTCCGGCCGCGGATCACGGGGCTTCCGGCGTTCGACCGCCGCCTGTTCGATGAGTTGATCCGCCGCGGTTTCGCGCAACGCCGCAAGCAGCTTGGCAAGCAACTGCCGCCCGGCACGCCGTGGCCGGAGATCGCGCCGCTGCTGGGCGTGCCCGTGACGGCCCGAGCGGAGGAACTTGGCCTCGAGCAGTGGGTGGAACTCACGCGCCTGTGCGATCCGCATCCGCTCAAGGATCTGCCGCAGAAAGCCGGCGAGATTTTCGACGTGGTGGATGAGAACGACCGCGTCACCGGCCAGCTCACCCGCGGCGAGGTGCACGCGCGCAAGCTGACTCACCGCGCGGTGCATGTGTTCGTCTTCAACAAGCGCGGCGATCTGCTGCTCCAGCAGCGTTCGATGTTCAAGGACGCCCATCCCGGCGTGTGGGACTCCAGCGTTTCCGGGCATCTGGACGCCGGCGAGGACTACGGCGCGGCCGCCGTGCGGGAGCTGGAGGAGGAAATGGGCATCCGCGTGGAGAGCGCGCCGGAGGAAATCGCCCGCATCGCGGCCTGTGAGGCGACCGGCCGGGAACATGTGCGGCTCTACCGCACGCGCCACAGTGGTTCCGTGAGTTTTCCGGCGGCCGAGGTGAGCGCGGCGGCGTGGTTTCCCGTGGCGGAACTCGAGGCATGGATCGCGGCTCGGCCGGAGGATTTCGCACCGGGTTTCATCGAGTGCTGGAACGCTGCGCGCGGAAAAATCTAATTATGACACCGCCGGCTTCGGTCCGCTGCGCGCTTACTTGGGCATCAGGGCTTCATTCGGATCGGTCCAGGCCGGGTCATGGCCCTTCGCGTAGTTGAACAGATGCTTGTGGCTGTAGGGCGTGAAGTTGACGCGCGCCTCCTTGGGGATTTCCGCCAGCACCGCATCGTTGAGCGTACGGGTGAGTTTCTGCATGAGATGCAGCGTGAGTTGACGCCCCTTGCGGGCGCGCTGGACCTGCTTGTGATTCAATTGCTCCACGGATGTCTCCACCAACTGATGATTCGTGATGCCCCAGCGGGTCATCAGGCCGTCGAGCGGCTGGAGTCCGTGATCGCGTGTCGCGTCTTGCATGATGCGGATGTAGCGCATCAGCCGCAGCCCGCTAAGCGGAAAATCACCTGCGGCCCGCCAGACGCGCCTCGATCCGCCGCAGCAGCTCCTCCAGATGCGGCATGGGAACGCCTGCGGCCTTTGCCCTCCGCAGCGGCTCACGCCAGATCGGATTCACCTCCACCTCGCGGCCCTCGATGAAGTCAATCATGCTGGAGGTCCGGTAAGCCCCCATCGGCCGGGTCAGTTGGATGTTGTGATCGATCAGCCCGTCACCGGGCTCCAGACCCAGGGCGCGGGCTGCGGCGATCACTTCCGCCATCAGGGTGCGGATTTCCAGTTCGGTCTCCGCGTTGGAGAGCAAAACATCGGTGGTCACGCCGCCCTCGGCCACCGAGAGGCCGTTGAAAGGGATGTTCCAGACGAGTTTCTCCCATTGTGCCCGCACCAGATTTTCCACGGCGATGGCGGGCACGCCGGCTTCCTTGAATCGTTTGGCGATTTCCACCGCGCGCCCGGACAGTCCCGGCCGCCACTCGCCGACCGCCACCCGACCGCCGCCGGAATGGCGGATCAAGCCGGGCCGGATCCGGTTGATGCAGACAAAACACAGCCCGCCGAGCACCCGCGCCGGGCCGGCGATGTCCGCGACGGCCTCGCAGTTTCCCAAGCCGTTCTGCAAGGTGAGCACCTGCGTCCCGGCATGGAGCAGCGGCGGCAAAACCGCGCTGAGGAGTGGATTGGAAGTCGCCTTCCATGCCACGATCACCAGATCCACTGGACCGATCTCCTCCGGCGTACGGAAGACCTTCACCTGCGGCAGTTCGAAATCCCCGTGGATGCTCTCCACCTTCAAGCCGCTTTTCGCGAGCGTCCCATAATCCGAGCGCGCCAGAAACCGGACATCCCCGCCCGCCGCTGCCAGCCGCCCGCCGTAATACAGCCCCACCGAACCGGAACCGACCACCGCCACGCTCTTGAAAGTCCACTGCAC
>Ga0114939_10002789_pt1 | contig 12636 bp, 13 predicted proteins | sample AshMeaCrysSpring_FD_87196 | JGI IMG/M metagenome (GOLD analysis project Ga0114939, IMG submission 87196) | Groundwater microbial communities from Big Spring, Nevada to study Microbial Dark Matter (Phase II) - Ash Meadows Crystal Spring | ecosystem: Environmental > Aquatic > Deep subsurface >... | reverse complement strand
TGCAGCCTCGATGGCAGTGGACGAGGAGGGAGAGTAACCCGGTGCGCGTGGGCCGGCAGCTCTCGTCGTGCGCCCTTCGTTTGCCGGCGCGGCACCGGACCGATAGGATCGCGCGATGTCACTTGCACCCGAAGTCTCGAGCAGCACCGATCCCGTCACGCTGGATGACGGCGGCACCCACGTCGACGCGCCGGAGCTGCGCCTGTTCGTGATGGCCTTGTTCTTCATCTTCGGCGGCATCACCAGTCTCAACGACGTGCTGATCCCGAAACTCAAGGAGCTCTTCACGCTGAGCTACATGCAGGCGATGCTGGTGCAGTCCGCCTTCTTCGGCGCCTACTTCGTCGTTTCGGGGTTCGGCGCGATGCTGGTCAAGCGCGTCGGGTACATGCGCAGCGCCACGATCGGGCTGCTGACGATGATGGCCGGCTGCCTGCTGTTCATTCCGGCTTCGTCCAGTGCGACTTTCAGCGTGTTCCTGGGCGCGCTGTTCGTGCTGGCGAGCGGCGTGACCATCGTGCAGGTGGTCGCGAACCCGCTGATCTCGCTGCTCGGGCCCGCGCGTACCGCGCACAGCCGCCTGACGTTCGCCCAAGCATTCAATTCGCTGGGCACGACGGTGTTCCCGTACGTGGGCTCGATCGTGATGCTGGGCAGCCTGGCGGCGGTCAGCGCATCGCAACTGTCAGGCCAGGCGCTCGAGGACTATCGAGTGGCCGAGACGCAGGCCATCGTGAAGTCTTACCTCGGCCTCGCGCTGGCGCTGCTGATCGTGGCGGCGGTCGTCTGGTTCAACCGGCATCGCCTGAAAGGCGAGCGGCACGACGGCAGCTCGCTGCTGCGCAGCTTCGACCTGCTGCGGAGAACACGCTTTGGCTTCGGTGCGGCGTGCATTTTTCTCTACGTCGGCGCTGAAGTCGCGATCGGCTCGCTGATCGTGAATTACCTGATGCAGTCGAACGTGCTCGGCCTGAGCGAGCAGGCGGCGGGCAAGCTGATCCCGCTGTACTGGGGCGGCGCGCTGATCGGCCGCTTCATCGGCTCGGCGGTGCTGCGCGCGTACAGCCCCGGCAAGGTGCTGGCGTTCCATGCGCTGGGAGCGGCCGTACTGATCCTCATCTCTGCGAATACCACGGGCACCGTGTCCGGCTACAGCCTGCTGGCAATCGGCCTGATGAACAGCATCATGTTCCCGACGATCTTCACGCTGGCGAGCGAGGGGCTGGGTGCGCGCGCCGCGGACGGCTCCGGCATCATCTGCATGGCGATCGTCGGCGGCGCGATCATCCCGCCGCTGACCGGCCGGCTGGCCGACGTCAGCGGCAGTCTCGGCTTCGCGCTGCTGCTGCCGGCGCTCTGTTACCTGGCCATCGCGGCGTACGGGGTCTACGCGCGGCGACCGGCCTGAAGGCACGCTGGCTCAATCTTGCCGGTTGCCTCGTGGATCGGCATCCGGGCCAATCCGGGAAGCCGCCCAGCGCCGCAGTTCCCGGATCTTGTCTGGACCCAAGCGTGGATTTCGCAGCAACGTCTCGATGTTGCTCAACAGTGCATCGGCTTCCGAACGCGGCGCCTCCGAGCCGGACGTGGCGACACCCCAGACGTCGATCCAGCGCTCGCAGCGCTCACCAAAGCGCAACACAGCATGAAACCAGCGCGGTTGTCGCCAGTTGCCGAGAACCAGATCAAGGCCGGCAGCGACGAGCGACACGGGAATCAGCGTGATGTCGAGCAGCGCCTCCATGGCGAGCTTGATCTGGAACACCACGACGTCGCGCAGCAGTCGCCAGCGTGAAGGTGATTTGGGATTTCCGGTCATCGTCGTCCGTGGCGGGCCATGTTGTCACGCTTAAACGCGGACCACTCGAACCAGCGCCCGCACCGAGGACAAGTCGTCAGGATTGCGGGTGTACAGGGCCAAGCCGTGCGCCATCGCGGTGGCCGCGATCATGAGGTCGGCGACTCGAGCACGCGGAGACCGGCCGCTGGCCTTCAGGGTAGCAAACAGCCTCCCGTACGCCCGGGCGCATTCGGCGTCGAACGGCAGCGGATCCCACGTTGCCGTCGCCCATTGCAGGCGGTCCTGCCGTCGGCCACGTTCGGCACGATCTGTCGTGGCGTGGGGGCCGGCGGCAAGTTCCGCAAGAGTGACCGCGGAAATCGCCGTCGACTCGGGCAGGTGTTGCGGTTCGAGCATGTCGTGGTCGATGACCACGGATGTGTCGAGAAGGCCAGTGGTTGGATCAGTCATCGAGCGTCGGGTCGACGATGCTGTCGAGGTCCGCTCGGAAGCGGTCGAAGTCGATGCGCGGCGCCGTCTTGCCGGCCGCTACGAGGCGTTCGCGCGGGACGAATCGGCGGGGTCCGAGCGGGCGCAGTTCCGCCACCGGCGTGCCATTCCGGGTGATGACAAGTGTTTCTCCAGCCTCTACCTGCCGCAGGACCGCGGCGGAATCGTTGCGGAGATCACGTTGCGAAATGGTGCGGTTCATGCGCGGACTGTAGCATTCGTAGCACCATGTAGCAATTCGCCTCACGGGAGGGGTCTGCCATGGCGGTACATGGTTCCATGTTCGAATTCATGTAGTACGCATAATGTATATTATGGTAAATAAAGTATAACCAGATGAGCCCGACGATCCGATAATCAATCGATCCACGCTCATCGACTCGTGCCGTGGTCAAGCGTCTCACCAGCTTGCCCATCAGGTTCACGCAGTCGCGCATCTGTTCGCGGTTCACTGATCCACCCCAGGTAGCGCCGCCGTGGATCAGCTGGTTGCGCAGTGTGTAGATCCTCGACAGCACGATCGCAAGTACCGACACCGTGTCGTGGGCGCCCAGGGCGGCCTTAGCTTTCTTGCGTGCATCCGCAAACCGACGTTCCCATTCCTCTTCGGGCAGCGACCCGTTCTGGAAGTTCCAGAAGTCCTGGAACACGAACTTGTTGTCGAGCAGAACGCGGATGCTCTTCGGAAACTCTGTCCACACCAGCTCCGCGATGCGGCCTTGCGTATCCAGTTGCACCAGCTTGGACAGGAACGCACGAAACGTTTCCTGCTCCGAGAGCCGAAAGCGCTCGTCGATCTCCGTGGCGTAGGCGGCGTTGAACGCGATCCACAGCAGGATGAATTGGCTGTCTGCATCGTCCTGCGCGCCGAGTTGTTCCGCGCGATCCAGCCACGACAACGCTCGATGCACTCGCAGGTTCAAATTCGGGTGCCACGCGTCCCGCTCCACCCGATGGCGTTTTTTCAGTTCGGCGTATTGCATCCTGTGAGTGTAATGAGGCGGTCGGTTGCATACGGCATCTGCTTGGGCACGGGCGTCCGTGCATTAAGAGTCCGATCCGAAAATTGGCTAAGCAAAGCTATATTTTTCAATATGATACAGGCGATATCTAAACCGACTCGAATTTCAAATCCGGCGGTCATAAACGACCTCCGCCGACGGCCACGGCTCCGGCCTGTGGTACGTTGCCCGAACCGATCAGTGGCCATTGAGCAGCGCCAGCATGACCAGTCGCATCACCCTCCTCGACGGCGCCATGGGCACCGAGCTCCGCGCTCGCGGCGCCACCGTGCCCGACTACAAGAGTTCCGCATGGTCGGCGATGGCGCTCGTGCACGACCCCGACAAGGTGCGTGAAGTCCACAGCGACTACATCGCGGCCGGTGCGGACGTCATCACGGCCAACAACTACGCGGTGGTGCCGAAACTGCTCGCGCGCGTCGGTATGGCCGATCGGCTCGAGGAACTCACTCGGACGGCCTGCGGGCTGGCGCGTGAGGCGCGATCCGCAAACAGCCGACCTGAGGTGCGTGTCGCGGGGTCGCTCGCGCCGCTGGATACCACGTACGAGGCCAGTCTCGTTGCGTCGGAGGACGAACTGTTCCAGACCTACCTGCGCATCGCACGCGTGCTCGTGGGTGAAGTCGACCTGGTCATGGCCGAGACGCTGACCACGGTGCGCGAAGCCGTTGCGGCTGCGCGGGCAGCGGCGGAGTGCGGTCTGCCGATCTGGGTCTCGTGGAACCTGCGCCTGGATGCGCCGGTGCTGCGCGGCGGCGAATCGCTGCCGCAGGCGATCGAGGCCCTACAGCCGCTGCCGGTCAGCGGTTACCTCGTCAACTGTGTGCCCACGGGACTCGTGCAGCCGGCGCTCGAGACGATGCGGCGCTCTACTGACCGACCCCTCGGTGCCTATGCCAACAGCTGCGAAACCGCCATTGACCAGGCCTCGCTCGACCAGCACTCGGCCCACATCCTGACCCCGCAACAGTACGTGGCCGCAAGCGAACGCTGGTTGGCGGCGGGCGCGACGCTGATCGGCGGGTGCTGCGACACCAACCCGTCGTACATCGCGGCATTGGCGCAGCGCTGGAAGCCGCCGGCCTAGCGTCGGCGCCCTCCTCTATTGCCCCGTCTGCATTCGCATCCACCGTCGGCCGATGTCGCTCAGCAGTGCGGGCTCCCATGCCTTGTCGATCGTCAGGCGCTCGAAGACCTCCGGCGACGGATACACGTTGGGATCGTCGCGCAGTTCTGGCCTCACGAACGGCAATGAGGCTGCATTGCCATTGGCCTGGCCCACGGTGTTGGTAATGTCGGCGATTACCTTGGGTTCGAGCAGGTAGTCCAGGAACGCGTAGGCGTTGTCGACGTTCGGCGCGTCGGCCGGGATCGCGACCATGTCGAACCACACGGGTGCGCCTTCCTTCGGGATGACGTATTCGACGTGCACGGGGTTCTCGAACTGCGCGCCCGCGATCCGCGCCTGCTGCACCGCGCCGCTCCAGCCGATCGAGATGCAAACCTCGCCGGTCGCCAGGTCCGAGACGTAGCGCGACGAGTGGTAGTAGCGGACGTAAGGGCGCACGGCGGTCAGCGCCCGCTCGGCGGCGGCGACATCCTCCGGCCGGTGACTGTTCGGATCGAGTCCAAGGTAGAAGTACGCGATCGCATACATGTCGACGGGCGAGTCGAGCATCGTGATGCCGCATTTCATGAGCTTCGCCGCAATCTTTGGATCGAACACGGCGGCCAGGCTGTCGATGGTGCGTGTGCCGAGCGCCTGCTCGACCAGGTCCGGGTTGTAGCCGATGCCGGTCGTGCCCCACAGATACGGTTCCGCGTGTTAGTTGCACGGATCGTTCGCGGCCACGATCTGTATGATCTGCGAGTCGAGATTTCCCAGGTTCTTGAGTCGTGACTTGTCCAGCTTGAGCAGTATTCCCGCCTGGCCCAAGCGATACGTGGTGCCGCCGTTCGGCATCACGACGTCGTAGCCCGAGCCGCCGGTCAGCAGCTTCGTCGCGAGCATGTCCGCCGAGTCGAAGACGTCGTAGCTGACCTTGATGCCGGTGCGAGCCTCGAAAGCACTGATGGTGGACGGGGCGACGTAGTCGGCCCAGTTGTAGACGTGCAGGACTTGCTGCTCGCCCTGGTCGACCCGGGCGTCAGAGGAACTCTTGTCGGGGCTGGCGTCGTTGCCGCAGCCGGTCAGCCACGCGACCAGCGCGATCACTCCTAGCCATCGGAACACTTGTGCCATGTTCCCTCCGCTGTGCCGCAGCCCACTGCGTCTGCCACTCCGATCGTACACCGGGGCGCGCACGAAGATGCGTGCGGTAGACTCGCGGGCTTTGGTGCCTGCGAGGACTGGAACCATGCGAACCGCCGGTGTGCTGCTGGGTCTCTGCGCGCTGACCGCCGGCTTGCACGCCGACGCCGACATGCTGTTGCGCAACGTCACGCTTTATGACGGCACCGGCAGCGCGCCCTACTCTGCCGACGTCCGCGTGCAGGGCAACAAGATCGCGGCGGTCGCCGAGCAGCTACCGCCGCTACCGGGCGAGGCAGTCAGCGACCAGCAAGGCCTGGCGCTGGCGCCCGGCTTCATCGACATGCACAGCCATGGTGACGGTGACCTGCTGCAGGATCTCGACGCCGCGACGGTCACGCGCCAGGGTGTGACCACGATCCTCGTCGGCCAGGATGGCGAGTCGCCGGCGTATCCGCTCGGCAGCTGGTTCGCCCGGCTCAAGGCCACGCCGGCGGCCTTGAACGTGGCCAGCATGGTGGGGCACGCGACGATGCGTCAGCAGGTCATGGGCAAGGACCTGTACCGGCCGTCGAATCCCGATGAACTCGAGAAGATGAAGTCGCTGCTCGCGCAGGAACTGCAGGCCGGCGCATTCGGCATCTCGACGGGCCTCGAGTACGAGGACGCGCATTTCTCGACCACTGAGGAAGTCGTCGAGCTCTCCAAGGTGGCCGCCGCCGCCGGGGGCTTCTACATCAGTCACGTGCGCGACGAGGCCAACAAGACCTTCGACTCGTTCGATGAAGTCTTGCGCATCGGTCGCGAGGCGAAGATTCCGGTCCAGATCACGCACATCAAACTCGGCTCTACGGCCGTGTGGCACCAGGCGGCGAAGCGCATGCCGGCCTACTTCGAGCAAGCGCAGCGTGAGGGCATCAAGCTCTCAGCCGACGTGTATCCGTACGTCTTCTGGCATTCGACCTTGCGGGTGATCGTGCCGGATCGGGATTTCTTCAATGCGCCGAAGGTGGCGCAGGCGATTGCAGACATGGGCGGACCGGCGTCGCTGCGCATGGGGCATTACGCACCCGATCCCGCGATGAACGGTCTCACGCTCGACCAGATCGCGGCCAAGTGGGGCATCTCGCCCGTCGACGCGTACATGAAGATGATCCGCGCGACGGAAACCCAGGACGACGGTGAGAACGTACTCGGCACGTCCATGACCGAGGACGACCTGCGCTGGTTCATTGCACATCCCGGCATCATGTTCTGCAGCGACGGCGAGTTGCACGGCTCGCATCCTCGCGGTGCCGGCGCGTTCCCGCGGGTGCTCGGGCATTACGTGCGCGAGCAGAAAGTGCTGCTGCTCGCGGAGGCCATCCGCAAGATGACCAGCCTGCCGGCATCGCAGCTCGGTCTGCCGGACCGCGGACGGATCGCCCCGGGGTATGTCGCCGACCTCGTGGTGTTCGATCCCGCCACCGTCCTCGACCAGTCCACCGTGGAGCAACCCGAGAAGCCGCCGCTCGGCATACCGCACGTGATGGTCGCGGGCGAATGGGTGGTCCGCGATGGCAAGTTCACGGGCGCGCGCCCCGGCCAGGTGCTCCGCAAATAGGGACAGAGCCCTAATTGCCAAATTCATGGCCCGGAGCGAGTGTCCAGAAAAAGGGCTCTGTCCCTATTTGAAGGTTTCCATGCTCACGCTGCGCAAACCCTACCTGCTGTACCTCGGCGACGCCGCGCTCAAATCCGACTGCAAGACGGCTTTCGGCCTGCGCGACTGGTGCCGCGCCGACGTCATTGGCGAATGGTCGCTACCGCAGTCGACGGTGACGCTCGACCTGCCGCGGCTTTCGCCCGCGGAGGCGGCCGCACGGGGCGCGGGCTCGATCGTGGTCGGCGTCGCCCCGACCGGCGGCACTCTGCCTGACCACTGGCAGGACGACCTCGAGGCGGCCCTGAGCGCAGGCCTCGACGTCGTCAGCGGCCTGCACACGCGCCTCGGTTCGTTCCCGCGACTGGTCAAGGCAGCGACGACCCACAACGTGCGGCTCGTCGACGTGCGGCACTCCGACACCCGGTACCCGGTGGCCAGCGGGCGCAAGCGCACGGGCAAGCGCGTACTCACCGTCGGCACGGACTGTGCGCTTGGCAAGAAGTACACCGCGCTGGCGATGGCCCAGGCGCTGCAGGAAAAGCACGTCCCCGCAACGTTTCGCGCCACTGGCCAGACCGGACTGATGATCGCCGGTAGCGGGATCGCCGTGGACGCGCTGATCGCCGACTTCCTCGCGGGCGCGGCCGAAACCCTGTCGCCCGACAATGCGCCGGACCACTGGGACGTGATCGAAGGCCAGGGCTCGCTGTTCCACCCCGCCTATGCGGCGGTCACGCTCGGCCTGCTCCACGGCTCGCAGCCGGACGCAATCGTGCTGTGTCACGCGCCTGAGCGGCTCACGATTGAGGAATATCCTGACTACCCGATTCCGCCGCTGCAGGAAGTCATCGGCGCGTACCTGCAGGCAGGACGACTGACCAACCGCGCGATCCGCTGCGTCGGCCTCAGCATCAACTCGTCGACGCTGACGGAGGCCGAGTGGCAGGCGTATCGGGGGCGACTGCAGCGCGAACTCGGCCTGCCGGTGTGCGATCCGATGCGCGGTGGCGTGGCACCGCTCGCCGCAGCCCTGTTGAGCACATGATCACGCTGGAGACGCGGATCGAGCGCTGGCAGCTGAACGAGCCATTCGCGACGGCACGCGATTCGATCGACGACATCCCGGTGCTGGTCGCCACGCTGACCGGCCCTCAAGGTCACCGCGGCTGGGCCGAAGCGGCCGGCGTCGATTATGACGGCGAAACACCCGAGTCGATGACGGCGCAACTGCACGCCTTGCGCAACGCGCTGCATGACGGCCTGACCCGCGCTGAGCTGCAGCGATTGCTGCCGGCCGGCGGCGCGCGCAACGCGCTCGACTGCGCGCTGTGGGACCTCCGGGCCAAGGAGTCGGGGGTCCCGGCGTGGCAGACGGCCAATCTCGCCCCGCCCTCCCCTGTCACGACCGCGTTCACGATCGGTCTGGCCGCCGCGGACGACGTCCGGCGCAAGGCGCGCGACGCCCGCCAGTACGCGCTGCTCAAGCTCAAGGTCGACGCGGAGCGTCACGTCGACCTCGTGCGTATCGTGCGCGAGGAACACCCCGCGGCCCGCCTGATCGTCGATGCCAATCAATCCTGGTCCCGTGCGTTACTCGAACGGCTCACCCCGGCCATGCACGCATTCGGCGTCGAACTGATCGAACAGCCTCTGCCACGCGGCGCCGAGGCCGAGCTCGACGGCCTGCGCCTGCCGTTGCCGCTTGCGGCCGACGAATCCTGCACGGACTGCGCCTCCCTGCCCGCGCTCGTCGGTCGCTACCAGCACGTCAACATCAAGCTCGACAAGTGCGGTGGACTCACTGAAGCGCTGGCGATGTGCCGGGCAGCGCAGCCGCTGGGCCTGCGCACGATGGTCGGCAACATGTGCGGCACCTCGCTGGCGATGGCACCGGCGTTTCTCGTCGCGCAGACGTGCGAGTTCGTCGATCTCGACGGCCCGCTGCTGCAGCGTCTCGACCGCGACCCGCCGATTCGTTACGACGCCGGTACCATGCAGCCGCCCAGCCCCGAACTGTGGGGCTGAATCACGCCACCGAGCTTTCAGAACCGCGACGCGACCAGTTGCACGTCGGCGTGCTGCCACGCCTGCTGCAACTGCTGCCTGGCCTTCGCCGCGTCCGCGGTGCGCTGCTGCGCCTCGAGCGCATCCACCAGCCCCTTGAGTGACCAGCCGTTGCCAGGATTGCGGCGCAACTCTTCGCGATAGACGCTTTCGGCCGCCTGCGGATGACCGGCCTGCAGCAGCACGGCCCCGAGCGACTGCCGCACCGGGGCGTGCCAGCCGGGGGGTTCGTCGTAGGGGATCTGGTCTTCGATCGTTACGGCCTTCGTCAGCGCCTCGATTGCGGTCTTGCGATCGCCACGCGCCAGCGCGAGCTCGGCATTGACCGTGCGCTCGGCGATCTGCGCAGCGTGCGCCAGCGGATAACGATCCCAGACCATCAGAGTGGGCATGATCGGGTCGGCGGCGAGCTTCGCGAGCGCGTCGTAATGCCGCTGTGCGTCGTCCATGCGCTTTGTGCGCACGGCAGCCATCGCCTGCGCGTAGTTCCAGATGGCCGTGACATACGGCAGGTCCGGCGCCGGGTTGGGGGCCCTCCGGATCTCCTCCCACCGGCCAAAGCGCACGTGATCAAACCACGGCGTCATCCAGTAATGCTGCAGACCCGCAAATCCTGGCTGGCGCATCAGTTCGGGCAGGTTGACCCGCTGCGCAGTCTGGCTTGCCGCGTCGCGGGCGATCTGGCTCGAGCCCTGCATGCTCGCGGCGAACCAGAGGAAATGCGGGTTGTGTGGCACGTACCCGAGCGGGTAAACGCCCTTCGCCGTGCGTCCACAGGTGGCAAGGTAGGCATTGTCCGCGGCTATCGCCACCTGGTTGGCGACGACCGCGTCGTGCCAGCGGCCGACACGCGCGTAGATGTGCGCGGGCATGTGCACCAGGTGTCCCGACCCGGGGATCAATGTCCGCAGTCGATCGGCCGCATCGACGCCGCGTTGCGGGTCGGCCGAGGCCTCGACCGCATGCACGTACAGATGCAGCGCGCCCGCATGATCGGGGTTGCGCGCAATCACGTGCTCGAGCTGCGAGACGACTTCCGCGGTGTGGCCCTTGGGCCGCAGCTTCTCGTCGTAATAGTCCCAAGGCTGCAGATCCATCAGCGCTTCGGCGTACATGACGCGCGCGTCCAGGTCGTCCGGGCGATCGGCGACCAGCTTCGCCATCGCCTTCGCGTAGGCCGCATCGAGCGGCTTGCGATCGGCCGGCGGCGATACGGAGTAACGTGACTCGAGCGCACGAATGAAGGCCTGTTCGCGCGGCGACGCGCTGCTCGCCAGCGCGACCGCCCGCTGCAGGCTCTGCCATGCCCGCTCGTTGTCGGCCGGATCCATGGCCGCATTGACGTGGGGGCCCAGGACCAGCGCTGCGCCCCACCAGCACATCGCGCAATCCGGGTCGAGTTCGGCTGCCTTGAGATACGAGCGTTCCGCGGCATCGTGGTTGAAGCCGAACGTGAGCATCAGCGCCTGGTCGAACCAGCGCTGTGCCTCGGGCGAGCGCGTCGTGATCGCGAAGCGATAGTCGCCGAGCCCCGGCAGCAGCGTGGCGCCGACCAGTTGCGTCTTTGGCACCGATGCCACCGTTGCATTGGCGGGCGAATCCGCGGTTCGCGCTCCCGCCAGGATGCCAGCGGCCAGTGCAGCCACGCCGGCGGCCAGCACAAGAATTCTTCTCATGGCTGTTCCCCCTTGCGCCGAGTGCACGGTGCAGGAGACACCGCACAGTGTCGGATCGCCAACAGGTACACCTATCGGCCGCGGCTGTCTATAGGAGAACAGGAAATTCGATAGCCGTGCTGGCGGTACCGTAAGAACGGTCGCCAGCACGGCGGGTGTGCGGTCACGCGGCCAGGTCCGCAAGCTGCGTCATCATGTAAAGCGAAACCGCACTCACCATCAGGAAGCCAAAGATAGCCATGATCGTCTCTCCTCCGTGAGGCGCGCCGGGATGACGCGCTTCCATGGCAAGAGATGCTATTGAGCGCCTGCGGTTGGCGCCAGCGATTAGCGGCGAGTCGTGTCGCGGTCGCGACGAAACGTGGCGACAGGCACGATCGTGACGCTGGAATCGAGCGGATCGAACAGGATGCGGGCCTCGTTGCGCTCGAGTTGCAGCCGCACCTGCGCCACTTTTTCTTCGTGCACGACGACACGATCGCCGTAGTCGGTGCCCTCGCGCAGAATGAAGCTCTCGATCACGCCACGCAATGCATCGGCGGACAGCTCGGTGTACGGAATCGGCACCGGCTCGGGGCGATCGCGCGGGTCGCTGTCGTACTGCAACCTGCGCGCGTCATTGTCCTCTTCGTGCATCACGCGGCCATGATCGTGGGCCCACCCTTGGCCTCGGCGCGCTGGTACGCCGGCCGGGCGCGCATGCGCTTGTGGTAGGCGACGAGGTGCGGAACCTGGCCGGTCGCGGTCGAGCGTGACAGCAGCGCCTCGACCGCGAAGCTCATCTGGAAATCGGCCATCGTGATGTCGGGACCGGCGAACCACGCGTGCTTCGCCAGGTGACCCTCGATGAAGTTGAGCGAGTTCTGCACGTTGGGATCGATCAGCGTCGCCTGCACCTTCTCGCACAAACCGCGCGCGATGGGCTTGGCGAAGAATGGCATCGGCCGCGTGGGGATCGTCGTGAACACCAGTTTCATCACCAGCCAGTTCATCAGCGAGCCTTCCGCGTAATGCATCCAGTACTTCGCCTGCCAATACTCGGGGGTGCCGGGCGCCGGCGCCAGGTGCGCGAGCTCGCCGGTGCCGAGATGGCCGTACTTCTCCACGAGGTACTCGATGATCACGGCGGACTCGGCGATCACCTGTCCGTCGTCCGTCAGCACCGGCGACTTGCCCAGCGGATGGATGGCCTTGAGTTCCGCCGGAGCCAGCCGCGTGGTCTTGTCGCGCCGGTAGACTTTCAGCGCGTACGGCACGCCGAGCTCTTCCAGCAGCCAGAGGATGCGCTGCGAGCGCGACGTCTCGAGGTGGTGGACGACCAGGCCCTGCCCCGTTGCGCTCACTTGGCGGGCCTCAGCACGCCACAGGCTTCGCGCGCGCCGCCGGCACAGCCCTTCTTGAGGTCGGACTCTTCGTCGCAATACGTGTCGGGTTGCGTGTGCACCACGATCGCGCTGCCGTCGGCGTCGAAGATGCTCAGGCGACCGGGCGACAGCGTGACGCGATTGGTCGTGTGCCGCAGCGTGCCGACGCCGTCTTTCACGTCCAGGTTGATCAGGTCCCCCATGTGGAACGGGTGATTGATGTCCGTGGCCGGCGTGGTGTCGGATGCCGTATCAGGGCGCGACTGCCCGGACGGGCCCGGATCGTGGTGCCCCCCCGCCGCCGCGCAGGGCTCGCACTGGCCG
>Ga0114939_10002788_pt1 | contig 12637 bp, 8 predicted proteins | sample AshMeaCrysSpring_FD_87196 | JGI IMG/M metagenome (GOLD analysis project Ga0114939, IMG submission 87196) | Groundwater microbial communities from Big Spring, Nevada to study Microbial Dark Matter (Phase II) - Ash Meadows Crystal Spring | ecosystem: Environmental > Aquatic > Deep subsurface >... | reverse complement strand
CGCCCTTGAAGGGCACGTAGATGAACTTGGTGCCGGTGGCCTTTTCCAGGCCGACGGTGATGATCTGGTCTTCCTGCTTGGAGCCGGTGCCGCCCATCTTCATCTTGCTGGGGCCGGCGGCCTTCACGGCGGCGATGTATTCGGCCGCCGTCTTGTACGGCGTCTCGGCATTCACCCACAGCACGAACTGGTCCAGCGCCATCATCGACACCGGGGTCAGGTCCTTCCAGCTGAAGGGCACGCCGGTGGCCATCGGCGTGGTGAACAGGTTCGACAGCGTGATGATCAGCTTGTTCGGGTCGCCCTTCGCGTCCTTCACCGCCAGGAAGCCCTCGGCGCCCGCGCCGCCGGACTTGTTGATGACGACCATCGACTCCTTCATCAGCTTGTGCTTGACGACGATGCCCTGGATCAGCCGCGCCATCTGGTCGGCGCCGCCGCCGGGTCCGGCCGGAATCACGAACTCCACCGGCTTGGTCGGCTCCCAGGCCCAGGCCGATGGCGCCAGCAGCGCCAGCGCAGCCGCGGCGGCGCAGGACATGCGTGCGAAGGAACGACCCGGGGTCGAAAGGCGGGGGCTGCGGCTGAGGTTCATCGTGCGGTCTCCATGCGGCTTCGTTGGCGGTGCGACGGCCTAGATCGACACCCGATCGGGCATCCCGATCAGGTGGCGGCATGGTCTTGATCGGCCGCGGAATTTCCATTGACCGCAGTCAATTTCCAGGGACAACCCGTAGCCCGAAGGTGTGCCGAAACCTGAAGCGCGCTCAGCACAGCGCCTGCAGTGCGGCCTCGAAGACGATGCGTTCGTCGCCCGTGTAGCAGAGGAAGCGGCGCCCGTTGGCGCGGCCGAGCAGCGTCATGCCCAGCCGTCGCGCCAGGGCCAGACCCATCGCAGTGACGCCGTTGCGGGAGACGACCACCGGCACGCCGAGGCGCGCGGCCTTGATCACCATTTCGCTGGTCAGGCGGCCGGTGGTCATGAGCAGCTTGTCGCCGCCGTCCACACCGCGCATCGCCATCCAGCCGCCGATGGTGTCGACCGCGTTGTGGCGGCCCACGTCCTCCACCAGCTGCAGCAGTGTGGTGCCCTGGAACAGGGCCGTGCCGTGCACCGAGCCCGCGCGCCGGTACACGCCGGGGTGCTGGCGCATCGTCTCGACGACCTCGAGCAGCGTGCGCTGCGTCACCTGCGAATGCCGCGGCGCGGGCAGTTGCAGGCGGTCGATGTCCTCCATCAACTCGCCGAACACCGTGCCCTGGCCGCAGCCGGTGGTCACGATGCGGCGGGCGGTGCGCTGCTCGATGCCGTCGATGCCCGCGTGCGTGTGCACTGCAGCGGCTTCGACCTCCCAGTCGACGCTGACCGATTCGACCTCGTGCACATGACGGATCAGACCCTGGTTGAGCAGATAACCCAGCACCAGCAGTTCGGGAGCCTGCCCCAGGGTCATCAGCGTGACGACCTCGCGCCTGTCGACATACAGCGTCAAGGGACGCTCGGCGGGGAGCTCGATGGTGCGCCGCAACCCAGCGGCGTCGACGACGTCGACGGGCAGCGCGAGGTCGCAGCGCGCCTGGGTCATCCGGGGCAGGGCTCGACTCATGGTTCGGAGTGGAACACGGCGCTCGTCACGACGCATGCGTCCGGGGCCGAACACCCTTTGCACGAGGGGTGCCGGCCGGTCCGCGTCGCGCCTGCCGGCGCTGCGCGGTCTTCGGGAAGGCGTGCGCCAGCACCTCCACCTCGCCGCAACGCGACGGGGAATATCCCGGCAGCTGACCGACGGCCTGCCGGTAGCCCGTGCCGCGCAGCACCTGCAACAGCGCCTGCATCTGCGGCTGCGCGAGTGCGGCTTCGTGGCACAGCAGCAGGTAGCGCTCGGTGGCCAATGGCACGAAGCCGAGCCTGAAGCGCCGCGCCGGCGTTTCCAGGCCGAAGCCGGCATCCGCCATGCCGCTGGCCACGTAGGCCGCGACCGCGGCGTGCGTGTACTCGCCCTGCTCGTAGCCGGGAATGCGGGCCGCATCGACGCCGGCCTCCTCGAGCAGGCATTCGAACAGGAAGCGCGTGCCCGACCCGCGCTGCCGGTTGACGAAGCGCACGCCGGGGCGGGCCAGGTCGCGCACGTCGCGGATCTTCAGCGGGTTGCCGGGGGCGATCATCAGGCCCTGCTGGCGCGTGGCCACGTGCACCACGCGCAGGCTGCCGGCCTGCAGCCAGGGACGGTAGTGCGCCAGGGCAAGCGGCTCGAAGCGGCCTTCGGGCACGTGGAAGCCCGCCAGGTCGCACTGGCCGTCCTGCAGCGAGGCCAGCGCCTCCTGGGTGCCGACGTACTTGCGTTCCAGCGTCACCCCGCCCCCGACCAGGTCGTCCAGCAGCTTCTCGACGGCGAAGCCGTGGCTCGCATGCACGCGCAGCAATTCGCCACCCCCGGACAGGACGCGTCCGATCTCGACCTCCAGCTCCGACGCCAGCGATTCCAGCATCGGCGACAGGCGCGCGCCGATGCGGTGCCCGGCCCAGACGAGCTTCTCGCCGAGTGGCGTCAGCACCGAGCCCCGGCCGCGTGCCATGCTCAGCAGCGGCACGCCGAGCAGCTGCTCTCCCTGGCGCACCAGATTCCAGGCGTGGCGATACGAGGCGCCATGCTGCCGGCAGGCGCCCGCCAGGCTGCCGTGCTCGTTGACCTGTGACAGCAATTCCAGCAGCCGCGGCGAGAGGCTCGCGCCGGTGCCGGTGGCCACGGTCCAGACAGGCTTGATCGAGACGCGCTTCATTGCAACCATCGCAGGTCATATTAAGTGTCTTGCAGCACATTTGTGCCGCACCTGCTTCTCAGAAAGCATTGGAAGCCATCCTTTGAATGCGTGCAAGCGAATTCCTCCAAATATGTCTTGCGAGCATAAATCTGCTCGCGGAGGGACGGACCGACACACCCTGTCGGGACATCGGCTTCGGCCCGCCTCACGATCCTGCGTGCGCCATGCGATGCGCTCACGCGACGGCTACGCGCGCACCGTCACCCCACCGCGAATCGCAGCTGCGGCCTCGTTGCACAAGACCCGCTCGCCACGAAGCCGGGCGGCGCCCTCGGCTGGCGGCGGCGGTGGTGCCCGCTGCCTCACGACAGCCAGAGCCCCGCGGCATCGCCGGTCGCTCGGCATCGACCGCCGCGGCTGCTCGCCAAGGCCGTGTGCAGCCGTCGCAGCGCACGCGTGGCGCCGCGCACGTTGGCTGACGGCCACGCGACGAGCCCTCGGCGGGGCTCGGCCGAGGATGGCGCGGAAGCGGATCCAGGCAGAAAAGGAGGTGCCCCTGGGCGGGGGACATGGACGAATTCGCTTGCCCGCCGTCCTCGGCTCGCGCGGAGGGTGGAAGGCCGAGCGACGGCAAAGCGTGAGCGCACACCCGCTGCTGCAGGCGCTGCTGCTCGACCGCGAAGCCGGATCAGCGACCGCCGGTCACGTCCAGCACGGCGCCGGTGGTGTAGCTGGCCTCGTTCGACAGCAGCCAGACGATGGCCTGCGCCACCTCGTCGGCCGTGCCTGCACGCTGCATCGGCACCATCGGCGCCGCCTGCCTGGCGCGGTCGGGCAGGCCGCCGCTGGCGTGGATCTCGGTGTCGATGATGCCGGGCCGTACCGCATTCACGCGGATGCCCTCGGTGGCCACCTCGCGCGCCAGGCCCAGCGTCATCAGGTCGATGCCCGCCTTGCTCGCGGCGTAGTCCACGTACTGCCCGGGCGAGCCGAGCCGGGCCGCGGCCGAAGACAGGTTGACGATCGCGCCGCCGCTGCCCCCGTGCTTCGTGCTCATGCGCCGCACGGCCTCGCGCGCGCACAGGAACGAGCCGGTCAGATTGATGGCGAACATGCGCTGCAGCCGCTGCAGGCTCATCTCGTCGACGCGCGCCGGCAGGTCCACCACGCCGGCGTTGTTCACCAGCCCGCCGAGCCGGCCGAACGCGCCGTCCACCGCGGCGAACATTGCCAGCACCTCGGCCTCTTCGGCGACGTCGGCCTGCACCACCAGCGCGCGCCGGCCCGCGGCGCGCACCTGGTCGGCCACGCGTTCGGCCGCGACAGCATCGCGCGCGTAGTTGATCGCCACGTCCCAGCCGTGCCGGGCGGCGTGTACCGCGGCGGCGGCACCGATGCCGCGGCTGCCGCCGGTGACGAGCAAGCTCCGATTCATGCGTCTGCTCCTGCAACGATGGGGTCTAGGGGCGCCCCGGCACGTCGAATGCGACGACCACCGACAGGTCGATTGCCGCGCTGCTCAGTTCGCCGTTGAGTGACTTGATCCAGCCCGCTCCCAGGCGCAGCGAGGTGGCGGGCGTGATCTCCCAGCCGACGTAGCCCATCGGCTTGACGACGGCGCCGCTGCCGGTGTCGACGCCGCCTCCCCCCGCCGCGCCGGCCAGGAACTCGGTGCCGGCCAGCCAGCCAGCGCCGCTGCGCCACTGTCCGCCGATGCCGAACAGGCCCACCGAGAACGCGCCGGCACCGCCCTGGTAGGCGCTCTGCACCTGACCGCTCAGGTACAAATGCCCGCCGACGAAGCGCGAGAACTTCAGGCTCACGCTCTGCAGGTCGCGCGAGCTGCCGTCCTTGCGGGCGGCGTCGAGGAAGGTCTCCACGCCGGCCGCCCATTCCTGGCGCGCCGACACCGGCGCCACGCCGGGCAGCGGGTCGAGCGCCCAGCGCAAGGCCAGCGAGCCGAAGGGCGCACTGAAGTCGCCCTGCGGCGCCTTGGCCCAGCCGGCCTCCAAGCCCAGGCTGAAGTCGCGCGACAGCGGCACGCTCAGGTCGACCGCGGCCTTGCCCAGCAGGCCGCCGCCGGTGGGCATGTCGCCGCCGCCGCCCATGCCCAGCGCCAACCGTCCGCCCAGGCGCACGCCGCCGTCGCCGAGCGCGACATCGCTGCCCACCGTGGCCAGGATCTCGGCATAGCCGTCGACGCCACCGCTGGCCGCGCCGTTGGCTTCCAGGCCCACGTAAAGCGCCGGCAGCAACCGGGCCTCGGCACGCGCCCCGACATAGCCGATGTGCGCCGGCAGCGGCGCGCCGCTGTTGCCCAGCGCATCGCCGCGCGGCGCATAGACCCCGAGCACGGCCAGGATGCGGTCAAAGCCCGGGCCGCCGCGCTGGCCGCTCCAGGACGACAGCGCCGACGAGCCTGGCGGCAGGTAGCCGAGGTTCAGCGGCATGTCCAGCATCACGCCGACCTGGTCGCTGTCGATGTCGCCGTTGGGGAACCAGACCTTCGACCAGGACACGCCGGCGCGCAGCGGGCCGAAGTTCCACAGCAGGTCGAGGTGCGGGCGCAGCATCAGCCCGCCGCCCACCGGCGCTGCCGCGCCGCCGCCGCCGCCGACGTACAGGCCGGCCACCACGTCGAGCGGGCCGTAGACGCGCGTGCACAGCGCCGCCTCGCCGCCGAAGGTGAAGAAGCCGCCGCGCTGGCCGCTGGCCGCGCCGTAGGCCGCGGGGCCCAGGCACAGGCCCTGCCGCGGCTGCACCAGGTAGGTCATGCCGACCAGGCCCATCTTCTCGTCGCCGGGCAGGGTGACGGTCTCGTAGCCCAGGCGCGCGAAGGCCGGCTTCTCGGTCCAGCCTGCGGCGGCATCCGCCTGCGCCAGCGCCAGGCCCGGCGCGCACAGCAGCACCGGCACGCAGGCGGCGCACCAGCTGCGCCGTCGCGCACGCCCCCGCTTGCGGGCGGCGGCACTCGCCTGGATGGGGGTGCGGGCCGCTGCCGTGACGGCTGGCTTCCGGAATCTGGGCATGGGCAGGGGGCGAGAGAGTGCCTGGAGGGCCGTAGTGTCGCAGCCCTTCGAGCCGGGCCCCGGCGCCTCGGCCTCCGGCAAGCCCCGCCAACGAAAAAGACCGCAGCCTGCCCGGCTGCGGCCCCGCGCCCGCGCCCGATGGCGGGCCCTGCGGCGTCGTCAGCCCAGCGGCACGGGCACGAAGATCTGGTTGCCCTGGCGCTGCACCAGCAGCGCCACGCTCTTCGGCTGGCTCTTCAGCAGGCCGCGGATCTGCTCGATCGAGTTCACCGGCTTGCCGTTGATGGCCAGCAGCACGTCGCCGGCCTCGATGCCCGCGCGTTCGGCCGCTCCGCTGACCTGCTCGACCACCAGGCCGCCGTCGAGCTGGGCCTGCTGCTTCTCCGCCGGCTGCAGCGGGCGCAGCGACAGCCCCAGGCGCGGGCCCTGTGCGGCGTCGCCGGCATCGGCCACGGCCGCGTCGGCCGGCGCTGCGCCGCCGAGCCTGGCCTCGACGTCCAGCGCCTTCTGGTCGCGCCACAGCGTCAGCCTGACCTTCTCGCCCGGCGCCGACATGCCGATGACGCTGGACAGCGAACCGGATCGCGCCAGCGCCTCGCCGTTGACATGCGTGATCACGTCGCCCGGCTTCAGGCCGGCGGCGGCGGCGGCGCTGCCCGGCGCCACCTGCGACACCAGCGCGCCGTCGGGCCGCTTCAGGCCGAAGGACTCTGCCAGCGGCTGGTTCAGGTCCTGCACGGTGACGCCCAGGCGGCCGTGGCTGGCCTTGCCGGTGGCGACGATCTGGTCCTTGATCTTCAAGGCCACGTCGATCGGGATGGCGAAGGCCAGTCCCTGGTAGCCGCCGGTGTGCGAATAGATCTGCGCGTTGATGCCCACCACCTCGCCGTTGCCGTTGAACAGCGGGCCGCCGGAGTTGCCGGGGTTGACGGCGGCATCGGTCTGGATGAAAGGCACCACCGCGTCGCCGGGCAGCGAACGGCCCTTGGCGCTGACGATGCCCTGCGTGGCCGTCTGCTCGAAGCCGAAGGGCGCGCCGATGGCCAGCACCGGGTCGCCGACGCCGAGCGCCTTCGGGTCGCCCAGGCGCACCCTCGGCAGGCCCTTGGCCTCGATGCGCAGCACCGCGATGTCGGTCACCGGGTCGCTGCCCAGCACCTTGGCCGGGAACTCGCGCCGGTCGTTGAGCTTGACGGTCACGTCCTTGGCGTCGCGCACGACGTGGGCGTTGGTCAGGATCAGGCCGTCCTCGCTGACGATGAAGCCGGAGCCCTGGCCGCGGAACGGCTGCTGCGGCTGGCCGCCCTGGCCGCCACGCGGGCTGCCCTGGCCGTAGCCGGGGATGCCCTTGAAGAACTGGAAGAAGGGGTCGTCCTCCATGCCCGGCGGCAGGCCGCGGCCGCCGCGCTGCGGCGCCGCGTCGGCATCGCCCTTGTGCGTGCCGGCCACCGTGATGCCGACCACGGCGGGACCGAACTGCTCGACGATGGCGCGGTAATTGGGCACCTGCCCGCTGCCGGCGATCATCGGCACCGGCGCGGGTGCGGCGGCAGTCGTCGGCGCCGCCGCCTGCAGCTCGCCGCCGCCTTGCGGCGCGGTGGCGGTGTTCGAGGCCGCGGCGGCCTTGGCCTTGTCGAGCCAGCCCGGGTTCAGGCCAAAGGCGCCGGCCGTGCCCACGGCCAGCACGCCGGCGGCGATCAGCGCCGTTGTCAGGGTCTTGGTCTTCATCGGTTTCCTACTTCGGAGCAGCGCGGGACATTCCGCATGCCGGGGAAGATAGGCGGGCGCGGTTAGCGCTGGGTTAGCTCTCGATGAGGCGGGCGTTAGGCTGCCGCGTCGATGCCCGGCCGCGCGACCGCCGCCCGGCACCGCAGGGGCCCGGCCTCGCCCTGCCGCGGTGGCTGCAGACGGCCGGCTCGAGGCGCGGCGTCGGCGGCTGCAGCGGAGGCAGCCCTCGTGCGCCACCCGCCTCGTGCCGGCCAGGACGGGCGCACGACGCCTTCAGTCGCGCCGTTCACGCGCTTGCAGGGCCCGCCGCCGCGCGAACATGGCCAAGCCGAAGCAGGCGCCGAAGAGCAGGAGGAGAACGGTGGGCGTGCTCAACTTCGGGCTCCCGGTGTCTGCGCCGCGCGCAACGGTCGGGTGCAGTCTTGCCGAACTGCGGCGCGCCTGCAAGCCGGGCGTTGCGCCGCCGCCGTCGGGCCCGGGGCGTGGGCGGAACACCGCGCGCCGTGTGCCGCCCGCCCGGCATGCGACGATGCGCCATGAAACCAGCTCTGGATCTGATCGTCTTCGGCGCCACCGGCTTCACCGGGCGGCTGGTGGCGGAATACCTGTTCAGGACCTATGGCGTGGCCGGCCCGGTGGCCTGGGCCCTGGCGGGTCGCAACCCGGACAAGCTGGCGGCCACGCGCCGCGACATCGGCGCGCCGGATGCGCTGCCGCTGCTGCAGGCCGACGCCGCCGATGCGAAGTCGCTGGCCGCGCTGGTGCCGCAGGCAAGGGTGGTCCTCAGCACCGTCGGGCCCTACCAGCTGCACGGCGAACCGCTGCTGCGCGCCTGCGCCGACGCCGGCACCGACTATGTGGACCTGTGCGGCGAGCCGCTGTGGATGGCCCGCATGATCGACCAGCATCAGGCCGCGGCGCGCGCCAGCGGGGCGCGCATCGTCTTCTCCTGCGGCTTCGACTCGATCCCCTTCGACCTGGGCGTGGTGTTCCTGCAGGCCGAGGCGCAGCGCCGCTTCGGCCGGCCGCTGCAGCGCGTGCGCGGCCGCGTGCGCGTGATGAAGGGCGGCTTCTCTGGCGGCACCATGGCCAGCGCCCTGGCCACGGCCGAGGCCGTCGGCCGCGACCCCGGCCTGGCGCGCACCCTGGCCGACCCCTTCGCGCTGACCCCGGGCTTCCGTGGCCCGGCGCAGCCCGAAGGCGAATCGGCCGCCTACGACGAGGCCGCCGGTGCCTGGACCGGCCCCTTCGTGATGGCCGCCATCAACACCAAGAACGTGCACCGCAGCAACGCGCTGCGCGGCCACCCCTGGGGCAGCGACTTCGTCTACGACGAGCGCATGCTGGCGCGCAGCGAAGGCCACGCCAGGGCCATGGCGCGCACGGCGAAGCTGCAGGCCGCGGTGCTGGGCATCGGCCCGGCACGCGAACTGCTGCGCCGCTTCGTGCTGCCCAAGCCGGGCCAGGGGCCGAGCCGCAGCGAGCGCGAGAGCGGACGCTACGAGCTGCTGCTCATCGGCGACACGGCGCAGGGCCAGCGGCTGAGTGCGGTGGTGCGCGGCGACCGCGACCCGGGCTATGGATCGACCTGCAAGCTCGTCGGTGAAAGCGCGCTGTGCCTGGCGCAGGACACCGACCGCGACATGTGCGGCGGCGGCATCTGGACGCCGGGCGCAGCGATGGGCCTGGCGCTGGTGCGGCGGCTGCAGGCGCGCGCAGGCTTGAGCTTCACGATCGAGGAGTGAGCGCGCCGCGCCGTGCCCCGGGCGCTCACCCCGGAGCGTGCAGCGCGAATCGCAGTCCCGCGAGTGCCCTGCTGTTCGCTGCGGCGGAACGGCAGCCGCTCCCCGCAACCGTTCGCGGCCCGCCGGGTCGATGCGCAGCCCCGGCGCGAAGGGTTGCAAGCCGCCGATGTGCTCATGCCGCGTCGGCCGCCGGGAGCACGGTTTCGCTCAGGCGGCGAGCGCCGCGCCGAAGCGCAGTCTGACGCGCAGCCCGCCCAGCGGCGAGTCCTCCAGCGCCACGGATGCGCCGTGGCGCCGCGCCACGCCGCGCACGATGGCCAGACCCAGTCCGGTGCCGGGCTCGTCGGCCAGCCCGCGGCGGTAGAAGCGGTCGAACACGCGCTCGCGCTCGGCGGGCGGAATGCCGGGCCCGGAATCGTCGACCTGCAGCGTCGGCACGCCCTCGGGCGCGTCGACGCGCAGCTCGACGCGCGCGCCGGGCGGCGCATAGCGCACGGCGTTGTCGGCCAGGTTGCGCACCAGCGCGCTGAGCGCGGCACGGTCGCCGTCGACGATCACGGCCTCGTCGGCGAACAGCTCGAACTGCGTGCCGCGCGACAAGGCCAGCGGCACGGTGTCGGCGACGGCGCTGCGCACCACTTCGCTCAGGTCCACCGGCTGCAGCGGCGCCGTGTCGCTGCCGGGCTCGCTGCGCGCCAGCGTCAGCAGCTGCTCCACCAGCCGCGCCGCACGCTCGATGCCGGCGGCCAGCGCCTCGGCGGCCTCCGCCCGCGCGGCATCGCTGTCGGCACGCTGGAGCAGCTGCAGCTGCAGCTTCAGCGCCGTCAGCGGCGAACGCAACTCGTGCGCCGCGTCGGCGACGAAGGCGCGCTGCGTCTCCAGCGAACGTTGCAGCCGCTGCAGCAGCGCGTTCAGCGCGCTCACCAGCGGCGCCACCTCCTCGGGCAGGCCGGCGCTGGGCAGCGGCTCGAGCGATTGCTCGTCGCGCTGACGCACGCCGGCCGCCACGCGCTGCAGCGGCCGCAGTGCCAGCCCGGTCAGCCACCAGGCCGCGGCGGCGATGAAGGGCGCCACCAGCAGCAGCGGCAGCACGGCACTGAAGGCGGCGTCGGCCGCGAGGCGGCGGCGGATGGCCAGCGGCTGCGACACCTGGATGACGCGCGAGGGCATGGCCACGCTGAAGCTGCGCCACACCTGAGCGCCGACCTCGACGTCGGCGAAGCCCAGCTGCGCGCGTTGCGGCAAGGCCTCGTGCCGGCGCGTGGCGTAGATGGCGCGCCCGTCCGAGGTCCACACCTGCACCACGAAATCGAGCTGCTGGTCGGCCAGCACGCCGGCCTGCGCCGGCGCCACCTCGCCCTGGTCGCGCAGCGACAGCGCCATCTGCCGCAGCTGGTAGTCGAACAGCGCCTCGGTCTCGGCGCGCACGTTGCGGTAGGTGATGCTGCCGACGAGCAGCGCCGCGACGGCGAGCATGCCCAGCACGGCCAGCAACAGGCGCGTGCGCAGCGAACCGGCGGCTGCCACCGCCTGGCCGGCCCGTACCGGCGCGTCCCGCTCGGCTGCCGACCCGGTCACGCCGCACTGGCCTTGCCGGTGTCGAGGAAGTAACCCACGCCGCGCATGCTGCGGATGAAGTCGGCGCCCAGCTTCTTGCGCAGCTGGTGCACGTACACCGACACGGCGTTGCTCTCGATCTCCTCGCCCCAGCCATACAGGCGGTCCTCGATCTGCGCGCGCGACAGCACCGCGCCGGGGCGCTGCATCAGCAGTTCGAGCACCGCGTATTCGCGCGCCGACAGCAGCACCGGCTGGCCGTCGCGCTGCACCCGGCGCGTGGCCGGGTCCAGCGTGACGCCGGCATGGGCCAGCAGCGGCATGGCGCGGCCCGTCTGGCGGCGCAGCACGGCGCGGATGCGCGCGCCCAGCTCGTCCAGCTCGAAGGGCTTGACCAGGTAGTCGTCGGCACCGGCGTCCAGGCCGGCGACACGGTCGCCGGGGCCGTCGCGCGCTGTGAGCACGATCACCGGCGTGGCGTTGCCGCGCGCGCGCAGGCCGCGCAGCAGCTGCAGGCCGTCGCCCTGCGGCAGGCCCAGGTCGAGCAGCACCAGGTCGAAGGTCTCGCTGGCCAGCGTGGACTCGGCCGCGGCGGCGTCGCGCACCCAGTCCACGGCGTGCCCTTCCATGCGCAGCGCGGCGCGCAGCGAGTCGCCGATCATGCGGTCGTCCTCCACCAGAAGGAAGCGCATCGTCAGGTGTCCGTTGGGGTTGCCTGGGCCGGGGCGACAGAGCATATCCTGCCGCATGGCTGAACACCCCGATGGCAGCCCGCGGGCCGGGCGGCACAATCGGGACCAGACGCACGAGGAGACACACCTTGCAGATGCAACGCCGCACCCTGATCGGCGCCGCCGCCGCGCTGGCCGCCGCCCCCGCCCTGCTGCGCGCGCAGGCGCCGGAAAAGCCCAAGCTCACCATCGCGGTGGGCGGCAAGAACCTGCTGTACTACCTGCCGCTGACCATCGCCGAGCAGCTGGGCTACTTCAAGCAGGAGGGCCTGGACCTGACCATCGTCGACTTCGCCGGCGGCGCGCGCGCGCTGCAGGCGGTGGTGGGCGGCAGCGCCGACGTGGTGTCGGGCGCCTTCGAGCACACGGTGAACATGCAGTTCAAGGGCCAGCCGATGCGCGCCTTCGTGCTGCAGGGCCGTGCGCCGCAGATCGTGCTGGGCGTCAACCCGAAGACGATGCCCAACTACAAGACCGTGGCCGACCTGAGGGGCAAGAAGGTCGGCGTCACCGCACCGGGCAGCTCGACCAACGTGATGGTGAACTTCATCCTCGCCAAGGCCGGGCTGAAGCCGGCCGACGTGGCCATCGTTGGCGTGGGCGCAGGCAATGGCGCGGTGGCGGCGATGCGCGCCGGGCAGATCGACGCCATCAGCAACCTCGACCCGGTGATCACGCTGCTGGCGCGCTCGGGCGACCTGAAGATCGTCTCCGACACGCGCATCGTGGCCGAGAGCGACAAGGTGTTCGGCGGCCCGATGCCGGCGGGCTGCCTGTACGCGCCGCAGCCCTTCATCGACAAGAACCCCAACACCGCGCAGGCGCTGGCCAACGCCATGGTGCGCGCCAACAAGTGGATCCAGGCCGCCGGGCCGGGCGACGTCATCAAGACCGTGCCCGAAAGCTACCTGCTGGGCGACCGCGCGGTCTACATCGACGCCTTCCTGGCCGCCAAGGGCGCGCTGTCGCCCGACGGTCTGATCCCCGAGGCCGGGCCGGAAACGGCCTTCCGCGCGCTGGCCAGCATCGACGCGGAGATTGCCAAGGCCAAGCTGGACCTGAAGGCGGTGTACACCAACGACTT
>Ga0114939_10002786_pt1 | contig 12647 bp, 8 predicted proteins | sample AshMeaCrysSpring_FD_87196 | JGI IMG/M metagenome (GOLD analysis project Ga0114939, IMG submission 87196) | Groundwater microbial communities from Big Spring, Nevada to study Microbial Dark Matter (Phase II) - Ash Meadows Crystal Spring | ecosystem: Environmental > Aquatic > Deep subsurface >... | reverse complement strand
CCCATCCCCATGAGGTCGTGATGGGCAGAAACATGGCGCCCTCGCGGCCATCGAATTCCGGAACATCAAACATGTGCGCAGAAACCTGCATCACCCGATCCTCACACTCATACCTTTCAAGAGCTGCATTCATGTACTCAAGAAAAGAAGGCGCTACTTCAAGGTCATCCTCCAGGACGATTACACGGCCGTAGTCCCTGCAAACAGCCGAAACACCTTCGATTATCGAGCGCGACAACCCCACGTTCTCCTCTCGAAACTGAAAGGTGGCGCGATCGCCGAGCAGGTTCCGAGCCAGTTGACGCGAAGCCTCAACTTCCGGACGATCCCGATCGTTTCGTGGCCCATCCCCAAACACAATGATAGGTGTGTCTCCAATTCCATGGCAGTCAAGCAGACTCGTGATAACCGCGCGCAGGTGCTGCGGACGCCGAAAGATAAATAGCGCGACCGGCGCCGACAGTCTTCCGCTCATTGCAGCGGAGCTGCGATTCGCCAAAGCGGCAGTACCGACCTGATTCATCTATTTGCCGATTTGCTGAGCGCTCTGCACGCCATGCCGTGACACGCCGAATTCCGGCCCGAGTAGAAGCGCCAGCAGGCACCAGAAGCCGGTGGCGGCGAAAATTGCGCCTGACAGCATTCCCCCGATCAGGCTCTGGAAGAATAGAAGCCCGAGCAGTTCCTGTCCGTTCCGCAGACAACGCAGCGCGCGGATAGTCGCGATTCCCACCAAGACAGCAAAAACGATTGCCAACGGGAAACCGAACGCAAGGATAGCGTCCAGAAACAGGTTGTGTGGGTACAAACCGGAGTTCAGTTCGACGAAAGCACTGCCGTACAGCGGCGAATCCAGACCCTGCTCAATCGAGTCACGGAGTATCAGCAGGCGATCGAGCGTAGACACATCCTCACCCAAGCCCGCAAGCCGTGCTGCGAGCGGACTGGCCGGAGCGAAAGCGACGAAGCCCAGCACTGGCAAACCAAGCAGCAGGAACCGCCCAAACGCCCCACGTGATGCCGCCCATACTGCGGCGCACACGATCAACGCCAGTGCCGGCCCCTTCGAGCCAGTCATTACCAGACATGCTGTGGCCAGAATCATGCCAACGATTAGTCCAGCACGCGCCGCGCCTCGCGCCGTAGCCCAAGACGTCATGCCGATGATCACGCCACTTACGGCCAAGTGCCCTAGCGAGACCGGATTCAATGCGACCGTCGACAATCGACCCGTAGTTGTCGTCAGGTCGGACTCACCGAACCGACCGAGCAATGAACCGAGCAGGGTCGCGGCACAACCTGCCACGATCAACAGAAACGCGAAACGCGCAAATCGGTGTTGCTGAAATTCGTCCGCCGTAAAGACAGCCAGCGCCGGCAGGACGCAGCTCGCGAGAAAAAACTGTAACGCGTAGTCCGCCCCGTCGATTCGTGCGACCACCATGTCGTACGCCAGCCGGAGCGTGTAAGCCAACCAGATCAGCAACATTGCGATGCGTGCCTTCGTCAGCCTCATGCGACGACATACCAGCAGCAACCAAAGGCTGATCGCGATGACCAGGAGTCGAAATGGTATCGACAGGACGCGACTATCTATCCCGAGGATGGACACCAGGTTTCCGACCAACGGATAGCCGAATACGGCCACTGCCAACACGATGGCAGGCAAGTCTGTTGACGATTGACTCATCGCCGACGGTCCGCTCGAAGAACCAATAAGTTCAGTCAGGACAGTCATCGAATCTCGGCGCGTGAAATCATCATGAATTCGTCGTCTGTCAAGAAATACTCGCTAAGTACGACGCGATACCTCCCGTTCGGTGCTGCTGTGTTCACGCGCCAGATTCTCTTTTCGCACCTCGAATGAGCACGAACACAGTCCCCACGAATGCACCGATCAATGCGCCTCCGAACAGGAACAACGGCAGACTGGGCGACACCTGTTCCCATTCCGCCGTGGCCACCGCAGGATCGATCACACGCATTGCATACTCGTCACGCACCAGGGCCAGTGTCTTCTTCTTGATTTCTGACTCCAGGACCTCCGCAAGTGCACCGCGCAAAGGGACCACATCAGTCAGTTGAATCTGGTTCTGCAACTGGCGTATTGCGGCATCTGATTCGGCCACTGCGCGCGCCTGCATCGTAGTGTTCAACTTGAAGACGAGTTCATTGGCCAGTTCTGCCGCGACTTCGGGGTCACGCCACCGCACCATCAGTGTGATCACACCCGTCTTCTTATCCTGCGAGATAAGCCGCACCTTGCGATCAAATCGTCGAAATGCGTCCTCATCGGTCGGGATTTCGTCGCCCGTGACAGCCCAGGATCCGGTTGTCGAGTCCCACTGCCCGGGAAACAATTCCGGCATGAGATTACGTTCGCGAATGATGTCGAGCGTGAAACGTCTCGATTGCAGCAGTTCCAGCGCCTCGACTGACGTATCAGTTGATCCCCCCAGATTCACTCCCGCCAGCGAAGCCAGGTTTCCGATATTTCCCATCCCTCCGAGTCCCGTACCATCCATCGACTCGACAGGCAGCAACGTCGTCGTTGACTCGTAGTACTTCGGCAGAAAGGCCGTGGCAACTCCAGCAACCGCGGCGCCGACGACGATGGCGACAGCCAGGAGCCAGCGCGAGCCCCAAAGCAAACCCCAGACTTTCGCCAAGTCCACTTCGAAGTACCTTGGTGTGCCGGGAATCTCTGCGGATGCTGACACGTGCAATTCCTTGCCGAAGCTGCGACCGAGCTAGAACGAATTCACGGCCGCAACCGCCACGGCAAGGTTGAACATGATCGTCGTGATCGCCGTCCACAGCGGCAACGGACGCATGCGCTCGGCGTCGAGTGGCACCACAATCGTATCGCCCGGCTGGATCGATGAGCCGGATTGGCCGAACCAACGGCTGCCACCACCCATGTCGACACTGCCGTTCGCACGCACGACGTAGATTCGATTTTCGTCGGCCTTTTGCGTCGGCCCACCACTCAGGCGCAGGTAATCGTCGCGCGACAGCGACGGGTTGTAGAGGTGCGACGTGGAGAACTGGACCTCGCCGATCACGGTCACCTCCTGGGTGGACCTCGGCACACGCAATGTGTCACCGTCCTTGAGGATGACATCGCCCACGGCACCGGTCGGGGATGCGACGATCTGGTCCAGCTCGATGACGAGCCGGCCTACCGGCACGGTATCTTGCAAGTCCGCCAGCAGGCGCTGGCCGATGGTCAGGGTTTCGGTCGCCTGTTGCGCCCCCGAACCTGGCGCCTGCGCGGCCTGCAGGGCAAGCGTCCCTAGATCCTGCCGCAGCCGATCTGCCAGGAAGCGGATCTGTTCCTTCTCGCGTTCCATCAGCGATTCGCGCGTAAAGACGCTGCCCTTCGCAAAGGCGAACGACGTCAGCCCGCCGGCGCGATCGATCACCGACCGCAGTGTCTCGCCGCGCACGATCGGGTACTCGCCCGGGAAACGCACCTCGCCCTCCAGCCGTACCGTTTCCTGGGTGGACTCCCACTCCGAAATGCCCTTCACGACAAGAAAATCGAAGGGCGCCAGCGGAATGTCCGCCGCCGTCTCCAGCGCCAGCGCGCGTCCGATGTCCACCTTGACGACTTCGGCTTTGCGGGTCTGGCCATCACTGACCTCGTAGCGCGCCAGGTCCGCCTCGCCGCCGTACGCGTCCTCGGCGAGACCGCCGCCGGCGCGGACCAGGTCACTCAACGTCATGCCTGGCTCGAGCGGATAGTCCCCCGGCACACGGACGCGGCCCGCCACCCGCACGATCTGGGAGGGCGCCTCGGTCACGGCCTGCATTTTCAGCTCTTCGAGGATCGGGGCGAGCGTCGCCTGGCGATCCGTCTCCACGTCGAAAACATAAATGCGGTCGCGGGGCACGAGCAGCGGGTTCGCGTCCGAGCGCGGCGCGCGCCACGCCGCGGCGAGGTCGGCCGAGATGACCTGCACCCTGCGTGTGACCGGCTCCTCGCGCCGGATCAGGACGTAGTGCTGGTCGGCATTGGGCTTCAACTCCGCAGCGGAAGTGATCACGTCCGCGAGACGCAGGCCGTTGCGGTGCTGCACGGCGGCCGGACGCAACACGTGACCCGCGAGCTCGATCGAATTCGCATAGGTGGGCTTCACGACCGGGATCCGCAGCAGGTCGCCCGAGCGCAGGCTCGTGCCGCGGGCGGGCGGGCTGGTAAGGTCCACGTCCACCACGATGCGGTCGCGGCGCTCGTCGATGCGCTCGAGCGTGGCCAGTGCCGGGGCGGCCTCGGGCGTGAGGCCGCCACCCAGGTAGAGCAGGGTCGCTACGCTGCTGTCACCCTTCAGTTCGTAGATGGCCGGCCGACGCACCTCGCCGGTGATACCCGCTGTCGCCCCGATCGAGGGAATGAAGATGACGTCGCCAGGCTGAAGCCGGCTGTCGGCCGACGTGTCACCTCGCAGCAGCAGGTCGTAGAGGTCGAGCGTCGAGACGACGCGGCCATTGCGCTTCAACTGGATGTTGCGCAATGAGCCGATGGGCTTCACACCGCCACTGACGAACAAGGCGTTGGTGATGGTTGCGAGCCCACTCACCGTGTAGGAACCCGGCCGCTGCACGTCGCCGAGCACGAAGACGCGGATGGAGCGCAGGTCGCCCATGGTCACGGTCGCCTGGGTGCCGATCATCTGTTCCTGCACGCGGCTCGAGATGCGCTCCTTCGCCGCTTCGATGCGCAACCCGGCCAGCGCGATCGGACCCAATTCGGGAAACTGGATGTTGCCGTCGCGATTTACGACCAGCGAATACTTGCCTTTGGTGTTGCCGACGAGCTGCACTTCAAAGCGGTCACCGGGCCCGACCACGTACTCTGAAGGGACCGGAATGTCGGTTGCAGGAGCAAACGTGGTCGGCACGCCTGCAAATAGATCGTAGCCGAAGGGCTTGAGCGAATCGGTGTCAGTGGGTTCGAGCGGCAGGAAGGTGACCCTGATGCGGTACTCGCGGAGGTAGGGCTCGATGGCAAGCCGCTGGGTTGCTTCCAGCGCTGTCAGGCCGGCAAGGCGTACGCGGCCGAGCCCGGGTAATTCAATTTCGCCGCCACGGCTCAGCCGGTAGGGGTTGCCACGGCGCACTGTCTCGACGAGGCGCATGAGCTGCTCCACCTCTTCGTCAGTGCGCACGATGGGCTTCAGCCGCACGGGTGGGGCCGCCGGAGCCGGAGTCGCCGACGTCGGCGCGCCCTGCGACGCGCCCATATTCATGCCGGCGGGCATGAATCCGGGAACCGGGGGTCGCTCGGTCAGCACGCGCTCTTCGCCGACATTCTTCATCAACTCGAGCTCGACGATCAGCGTGTCGCCGGCCGCAAGCCGCGGCTGGCCATCGGCCGCCAGCGCTCGCTCGGTGCCGTTGATCGTCAGCATCGGGCTCACCGTCGACGGTGCAGACAGCGACGGGTCCGACCGCGTCAGCCCGGAAGCCGAATTTCCGCCGCCAGCCGCACCCATGGCCTCGAGCACGGCCTGCTGCTGTTCGGGTGACAGGTTCTTGAAAGTCTCAATCTGCCCGGCCGTGGGGCTGGAGGTCTGCGCGACCGCGCCGACGGAGGCAGACAGGAGCGCTGCCAGCATGAGCAGGCCCCGGGCCGTGTGCCGGAATCCAAGTCCACGAGATCGCTGCATTCCCATCCTTTGTGCGCGCCGGGCAGGCCCGACCAGACCCGTAATGTTACCCCACGGATGCGCGTTATCGTGCGCCGCAACAGCATCCCGTTACTTCCCTGTCGCTGGGCCGAACGTGTAGCCGCTCGAGCTGCAAGGCAGACCCGCCGGTCACGCCGGCCCTTACCTCAGCGCGTAATTCCAGGTGACGTATGCGCGCCCCAGCACGTCCTCGTCAAATTGCCACTTGCGGTCGATGCTGTCGACACCGACGCCCCCTTCGAGCCAGCCCGCACGCAACTCGTAGCGATAGCTGACGTCGAGACTGGTCCAGTCTTCCGGCCCGGGAGCGAGCGAGTGCCGCGTATCTGGCACCGCGCCACCTTCATTGATCCGGGTGTAGCGCGCCAGCACAGTCAGCGTATTCGCGGAACTGTCGACGCGAACGTAGCGCGCCGAGTACATGTCCCCATCGCCGTCCATGGAATGCCCCATCACTCGCCCGTAGTAGCGGTAGCCATCGGTGAAGATGCTGTTGTTATACGCGCAGTCCCAGAGCTTCTGCTCGTTCTCCGTGCCGCCGCACCGTGTGTTCGCCCACTCGACGCCGGCGCGCCAGGAACTGCCGTCCGTCGCGCCGTGGCCCCAGATTTCCGCCCCCGCCAGGTCCATGCTGCGATACGGCCGCGGGATCTGGTTGTCGATGCTCTCGCCCGTGTGCTGCCAGTACAGCGCATAGGGCGCCGAGCCGATCGGCGAGGCCCAGCGGACCTCGTAGCTCGCGAGCTGGTTGCCAGGTTCGTCTTCCGGATCCACGTTCTCGCCGGCATTGTCGTTGCCGGTGAACATGTTCCACCAGTCGTCCAACGTGCAGGAGCGTCCCTCGCCGCACAGCTGCGCGGTCCGCTCGAGGCTGATCTCCAGGCCGTCCGCGGGCCGCGCCGATATCCGCATGCCCCAGAACATCGGATGGTCGTAGTCGTCGCGCGAGCCTTCCATGCGGCCGAAGAAAGTGTTGAGTCGCCACGGACCGATCCAGCTCAGCCACTTCGATTCGAAGGGCATCGACACCGCGCGATCGATCGCGAACGCGGGCACCGGACGCGCGTTGTTCGAGAGGATCAGGCTGCCCTCCCAACCCGAGCCCCACCAGCGGTCCTGCTGCCCCAGCGTGAATATCCAGTTGCCGAACTTGCCCGCCACGTAGGAGCCGTCCATGCGCACCGGACGGTCGTCGTCGGGGTCGGCCGCACCGGTGACCTCGATGCGGCCGCCGAAGCGCTCGCCGACGAAGCTCGCCACATGCACGCTCAGTTCGCCCTCCTCGCGTGGCGTGTCGGCGAAGGTGCGCAACTGCTGCGGCCGCGCTGCGCCCGCCAGTTCGAATCCAAGCGTGGCATTGCCTTCGGTGGCGTAGCGCTGCAGGCGCTTGATCGCAGCGAGTTGGGCGGCGGACAGCCCCTCACCCCGGCCCTCTCCCGCTGAAGCGGGAGAGGGAGCCGAGGCAGCAGTCGGGATCTTGCTGAGCGCGTACGCAAGGTCGGACGCCGCGATCGGCCACATCGACATCGGCAGGTCGATCGCGCCGGAATCGACGAGCAATTCGATGTCGTGCCGCACCTGGACGTTCCCCGGGGCGATCCAGGGTTCGCCGGCAAGTACGGGCTGAGATGCCACCAGCACGACCCCCAGAGCGCCCGCGAAAAATGCGCGCAACGCCGCGAGCGGCCGGCGCTTCCCGCGCCCTGCCCATGCCGGTTGAGGTGTCATCCCGCCAGTTTACTTAAGCGGTCAGTCCGCGCGCCACCGTTGCAGCTGCCGGAGCACGGCCTGGACGTGCTCTGGACCCTGCGGCCACAGCCCGGTGCGCACCGGCTCGTTCATCGAGGTGGCGAGCTTTTTGCCCAGTTCGACGCCCCACTGGTCGAACGGGTTGATGTCCCAGATCACCGACTGTACGAACACCTTGTGCTCGTAACAGGCAATGAGCTTTCCGACCGCCCGCGGACCCAGGCGCGGCACCAGGATCAGGCTGCTGGGACGGTTGCCGGCGTGCACCTTGTGCGGCGTCAGGCGTTCGATTTCCTGTGCCGAGACGCCCTTCCCCTGCAAATCGGCCTGCACCTGGGTCTCCGTCTGACCGAAGGCGAAGGCCTCGGCCTGCGCCAGGCAGTTGGCCAGCGCGAGGTCCTGTTGCCGCAGGAACCGGCTCGAACCGTTGACGGGCGCGATGAAATCGAGTGCCACCCTCGCCGTGCCTTGGTGCAGCAGCTGGAAGAACGAATGCTGCGCATTGTTGCCGGGCTCGCCCCAGACGACGCTGCCCGTGCGGTAGTCGACAGGCCTGCCGGCGCGCGTCACGCACTTGCCGTTCGACTCCATCTCGAGCTGCTGCAGGTAAGCGGGGAATCGATGCAGCCGCCGGTCGTACGGCAGGACCGCGAGCGAGTCGATGCCGAGGAAATCGTTGTTCCACACGCCAAGCAGGCCCATCAGCACGGGCAGGTTCTGCGCGAGCGGCGCGGTGCGGAAATGCTCGTCCATCTCGTGCCCGCCCTCGAGCAGGATCTCGAACTGGTCCATGCCCAGCGCGAGCGCGATCGACAGCCCTACAGTCGACCACAGCGAATAGCGCCCACCCACCCAGTCCCACATCGTGAAGCGTGCTTCGGGCGCAATGCCGAACGCATCCATCGCCGCGTGGTTGGTCGATACCGCGACGAAATGACGCGCGATGCCCCGCTCCCCCAACTCGCCGATCAGCCACTCGCGGGCGGCGTTCGCGTTTGCCAGTGTCTCCTGCGTCGTGAATGTCTTCGAGCAGATGACGAACAGCGTCGTCGCGGGGTTCACCTGCTCGAGCGTGTCGGCGAGTTCGACGCCATCGACATTCGAAACGCAGTGCAGGCGGATACCGCGATTGCGGAATCGCGCGAGCGCCTCGGTGACCATCACGATGCCGAGGTCCGAGCCACCGATGCCGATGTTGACGACGTCGGTGAAGCGTGCGCCGGTGAAGCCGAGGATGCTGCCCTGGTGCACGCCCGTGACGAACGCGCGCATCTTCTCGAGCTGGGCATGCACCTCGGGCATCACGTCCTGCCCGTCGGCGTACATGGGCCGGTCCGACCGGTTGCGCAGCGCCATGTGCATGGCCGCGCGGCCTTCCGTGTTGTTCACGGGCTCGCCGCGGAACAGTGCAGCGACGCGTCCCGGCAGGTCGCACGCTGCAGCGAGCGCCAGCAGCAGGCTCATCGTCTCGGGGGAGACCCGCTGGCGGGAATAGTCGTAGAGGATGTCGAGCGCGTTGAGGCTCAGCTGACCGAAGCGGCCCGCGGGATCGGCGGCAAACAGGTCGCGCAGGTGTCGCGCAGACATCTGCTCCGCGTGGGCTTCGAGGGCCTGCCAGGCAGGCAAGTGGGTGCGGGTATTGGTCATTCGGCGAGTGTAAATCACCGGAACCGACGCAAGAACCCTCACCCGCGCTGCGCGCGACCTCTCCCGCCAATGCGGGAGAGGTGGTCAGGAGTAGTACTCGAGATACCAGTCCACGAAGGCCCGGATACCCACGGACACCGGCGTCGCCGGCGTATAGCCCACGTCGCGCGTCAGGTCGTCGATATCGGCCCAGGTGTCGGGCACGTCGCCGGCCTGCATCGGAAGCAGGTTCATTTCCGCCTTCCGGCCCAGGCATTCCTCCAGCGTGCGGATGTAGGTCATCAGCTCTACCGGCTGGTTGTTGCCGATGTTGTACAGGCGGTACGGCGCCTTGCTCGAGGCCGGGTCGGGCGCGTCGCCGCTCCATTCGGGATTGCCACTCGGCGGCCGGTCGCTGGCACGCACCACGCCCTTTGCGATGTCGTCGATGTACGTGAAATCGCGGCGGTGGTGACCGTAATTGAAGACGTCGATCGGTTTGCCCGCGAGGATGTTGCGTGTGAACAGGAACAGCGCCATGTCGGGCCGGCCCCAGGGACCGTAGACCGTGAAGAAGCGCAGCCCGGTCACCGGCAGGCCGTACAGGTGCGCATAGGTGTGCGCCATGAGCTCGTTGGCCTTCTTCGTCGCCGCGTAGAAGGAGAGCGGATGGTCGACGTTCTGGTGCACCGAGAACGGCATCCGGGTATTCGCGCCGTAGACCGAACTGGTGGAGGCGTACACGAGGTGCCGCACACCGTTGTGGCGGCAGCCTTCGAGCACGTTGGCCGTGCCGAGGACGTTGCTGTCGACATAGGCCAGCGGGTTCTGCAACGAGTAGCGCACGCCTGCCTGCGCGCCAAGATGGATCACGCGCTCGAACTTCTCCGCTGCGAAGAGCTGCTGCATGCCCTCGCGGTCCGCGAGGTCGAGCTTGACGAAGCGGAAGCCCGGGCGGGGCTGGAGCCGCTCGAGACGCGCGACCTTGAGCCGGACGTCGTAGTAGTCGTTCAGGTTGTCGAGGCCGACGACCTCGTCGCCACGATCGAGCAGCAGCGCTGCCGTGTGGAAGCCGATGAATCCGGCAGCGCCGGTAACCAGGTATTTCACGGTCGAATGTCGTTGTTGGTCATGCCTGGGTACGCACGGGAGACCCAGGAAACGAAGCATGCCACAGGCGACCGCTCCGGGGTGGGACCTGCGTCAAAGGGCCGTCGCGTACGCCAGCGCGGCCAGCCCGACGGACGTCATGACGACGAAGTACGGCAGCGCCATCCAGATCATGCGCCCGTAACCGAGTCGAATCACGGGTGCGAGCGTCGACGTCAGCAGGAACAGGAAGGCGGCCTGGCCATTCGGCGTGGCGACGCTCGGTACGTTGGTGCCGGTATTGATCGCGACGGCGAGCCAGTCGAACTGCTCCCGCGTGACCGTGCCCTGCAACAGCGCCGCCTTGATCTCGGTGATGTAGACGCTGGCAACGAAGACGTTGTCGCTGATCGAGGACAGCGCCCCCGCCGCGAGATACAGCATGACCGCCTGGGCGTTGCCCTCGAGCGCAAGGACATGGTTGATCATCGGCTCGAACAGGTGCTGGTCGTGGATCTCCGCGACGATCACGAAGAACACGACGAGCAATGCCGTGAAGGGCAAGGCCGCCTCGAACGCCTTGCCGATGCGATGCTCCTCCGTGACGCCGGTGAACGCCGTCGCCAGGATGATCACCATCAGGCCGATCAGGCCGACCTCGGCCACGTGGAAGGCCAGCGCCAGCACGAGCAGGATGGCCACGACGCCCTGGACGATCAGTGCCTGTCTCTCGCGCACGGTGGCACGCGCAGCAAGCTCGCGCGAGTAATCGAGCAGCACGGCGCGCACGGCGTCGGGCAGCGGCGTGCCATAACCGAACCAGCGGAAGCGCTCGACGAGCCAGCACGTCGTGAATCCCGCAATAGCCACCGGCACCGTGACCGGAGCCATCCGCACGAAGAATTCGACGAAGTTCCAGCCTGCGTGCTCGGCGATGAGCAGGTTCTGCGGCTCGCCGACCTGCGTCATGACGCCGCCGATCGCGGTGCCCACCGCGCCGTGCATCATCAGAGCGCGCAGCCAGCCGCGGAACGACTCCAGCGTGTCGCGATGCAGGAGCTGTACTTCATGGTCCTGCGCCGCGTCGTGGTGTGGCGTCGTGTGCGTCTTGCCCGAGGCGACACGATGATAGACCTCGTAAAAGCCCATGCCGACGGTGACCGCGACGGCGACGACCGTCAGCGCATCGAGAAACGCCGACAGCAGCGCCGAGACGCTGCAGAACAGCAGCGCGAGCAACTCGCGGGAATGCACGCGCAGGATCAGCCGCGTGAACACGAACAGCAGCAGGTCGCGCAGGAAATAAATGCCCGCGACCATGAAGATCAGCAGCAGGATCACCGGGAAGGCCCCGGTGATTTCCTCGTAAACGCTCTCGGGCGTCGTGAGTCCGATCAGCACGGACTGGAGCGCGAGCAGCCCGCCGGGCTGCAGCGGATAGCAGCGCAGGGCCATCGCCAGCGTGAAGATGAATTCGGCGAGCAGCAGCCAACCGGTGACGACCGGCCCGGCCAGCAGCATCACGATCGGGTTGAGCAGCAGAAACCCGACGATCGTCAGCTTGTACCAGTCCGGGGACTGGCCCAGGAATGCACGCCCGAACGACTGCGCAAGCGTGTGGCTCATGCCGGCTCCGATGCGGCCCCGGCCACCGCGTCGAGCTTGCGCCACGCGGTCTTGCCCCCGCTCGACTTGTCGAGCAGCTTGAGCATCACCTCGTGCGCCCGTGCCTCGTCGTCGGTCGCGCGCAGTACCCGCAGCGATCCGGCGGGGCGTGCCGCCCTCGCGACCTGCGACACGGCGCCGGCAATAGTCGCCTTGTCGCCGAGCGTGAGCGCGCTCTGCCCCCCCGTCATCGCCAGGTAGACTTCGAGCAGCAGATCGGCGTCGAGCAGCGCGCCGTGCAGGTCGCGATGCGAGTTGTCGATCGAGTAGCGCCTGCACAGCGCGTCGAGGCTGTTGCGCTGGCCCGGATGCATCTGGCGCGCGAGCGCCAGCGTGTCCAGCACGCTGCAGACGTCGCGAGTGACGAGCGGCGCGTCGAGCAGCCCCTGCCCCGCCATGCGCCGCATCTCCGCGTCGAGGAACGCGACGTCGAACGGCGCGTTGTGGATGATCAGTTCGGCGTCGGCCACGAATTCCCGCAGTTCGGCAAAGATGTCGGCGAACCGCGGCTGGCCGCTCAGGAACTCCGTGGTCAGGCCATGCACCTGCACCGCGCCGGGATCGATCTCACGGTCCGGGCACAAGTAACGATGGAACTGCCGCCCCGTGCGCCGGCGATTCACGAGCTCGATCGCGCCGATCTCGATGATGCGGTGACCCTGCTCCGGCTCGAGGCCCGTGGTTTCGGTGTCGAAGACGATCTGGCGCATGGCGGAAGGTCAGGAAGCGCGGGAAGCGCAGGAAGCGCGGGAGGCGCGGGAAGGGAAGGAACGTGCTACCTGCCTCATGCGACGGCCTCGGCGAGCGCGTCGACGACGCGAGCCT
>Ga0114939_10002785_pt1 | contig 12649 bp, 9 predicted proteins | sample AshMeaCrysSpring_FD_87196 | JGI IMG/M metagenome (GOLD analysis project Ga0114939, IMG submission 87196) | Groundwater microbial communities from Big Spring, Nevada to study Microbial Dark Matter (Phase II) - Ash Meadows Crystal Spring | ecosystem: Environmental > Aquatic > Deep subsurface >... | reverse complement strand
TTCGCACGCCGCGAGCACGTCCGGCTGCTGCTGCACGTCGGCCCACGCGGGATCGAAGATCAGGCGCTGCAGCTTGACCTGCGCGACGCTGCGCTCGAACAGCGCGAACGCGTCGAAAACCTCGCGCGCGGTGTCGGACTTCAGGGACGTCGAGAACACGGTCCGGCAGATGATGTCCGCCGTCAGGTGGCTCATCGCGAGGTCGAGCGAGAACGGCTCGCCCGTCATCGCGAGCAGGTCCAGCCGCTGCTCGTACTCGTCGATGGCGGCCTGCATCGCCGTGAACGCTCGGGTAATGCGCATGTGGGTGAAGGCCGGGTCGATCATCGTGCGCTGGCGGCGCCACGGCTCACCCGAGGTGACGAAGATCGAGTCCCCGACCAGCGGCGCGAGCGCGCCGACCATCAGGTCGCTCTTCGGGAACACGTCGAGCGGATCGGTGACGATGTCACGCACCAGCGCGGGGTCGTTCACCAGCAGGATCGTGCGCCGTGAGTAGCCCAGGGTGCCGATGCGCATCGTATACGCCTTCGCTGGCATCAGGCTCAGCAGGTCGCCCTCGCCGCGCCACGCCGTGCGCGCGAGTCCCAGCAGGGCCAGCAACGGCTTCGTGCGGGGCGGGCAGTACAACTCGGTGCTCGGTGTCGTCAAAGTATCGTGTCGCTTGATGCGGGTCCGTGCAGGAGCATAATGCCGCGATGTCGATCCTGCTGCTCTTCAAGTCGCTGGTTGCGTTGCACATCTGCACGGGTGCGGCCGGACTCGTCAGCTTCTGGGTGCCGGTCGCCGGCCGCAAGGGCGGCCCGAATCACCGCAAGTGGGGCCGCATCTTCACCTGGCTGATGGTCGTCACGGGCTTGGTCGCCGTCGCGATGAGCCTGTGCACGATCGCGGCGCCGCTCGCAACCCACCCGCACCTCGCCAGTCACCCGGAGTTCGGCGATCCGCGCGTGATAACGGCCGTTTTCGGCTGGATGATGCTGTACCTGGCCGTGCTCACGGTGAACCTGGCCTGGTACGGGTGGATGTGCGTCAGCAACAAGCGTAATCACGCCCGCAATCGCAGCACGGTCAACGTGCTGCTGCAGGTGCTGCTGACGATCGCTGCGGCCGATTGCGCATGGCAGGGCTGGAAGGTCTCGATGCCGCTGATGATGGGCATCTCGTTCGTCGGGTTCGCCACCGTGATCACCAACCTGCGCTTCATGCTGCGCGCGCAGCCGGGACCGCAGGAATGGCTGCTCGAGCACGTCAAGGCGCTGGTGGGGGCGGGCATTTCCGTTTACACGGCTTTCTTTGCGTTCGGTGCCGTGAGACTCGTTCCGCAGCTCGCCCTGGCACCCATGCTGTGGGGCATCCCGCTGGCCGTCGGTCTGACGCTGATCGTCTATCACCAGCGGCGCCTGATGCGCGGCTTCGTTCGCGCCTGAGATCATCGCTTGCGTTCGCGCGTCGTCATCGTCGGCGCCGGCATGGGAGGACTCGCGGCGGCGATCGACCTCGCCCGCTTGGGTGCCGCAGTCACTGTACTGGAGCGCGCGGCGGCGCCGGGCGGCAAGATGCGGCGTGTCCTGGTCGATGGCGCTGGCATCGACGGCGGCCCCACCGTGTTCACGATGCGCTGGGTGTTCGAAGGCCTGCTGCGCGATGCGGGCACGCGGCTCGAAGACGAACTGCAACTGAATAGGGCCAGCATCCTCGCGCGTCATGCCTGGCGTGACGGCAGCCGCCTCGACCTGCAAGCGGACATCGATCGATCCGCCGACGCGATCGCGGAGTTCGCTGGTCCGGCCGAGGCCGACGGCTACCGTCGGTTCTGCGAACGCAGCCGGCAGGTGTACCAGACGCTTGAGCGGCCATTCATCGACGGGCAGCGGCCGTCGCCGCTCGGCCTCACGCGGCGCGTCGGCTTCACGCGCATGGACCGGCTGCTGGCATTGAAGCCGTGGCAGGCGATGTGGCCCGCGCTTGGCGAGTACTTCCGCGATCCGCGCCTGCGACAACTGTTCGGTCGCTATGCGACGTACTGCGGTTCGTCGCCACTCGCCGCGCCCGCTACGCTGATGCTCGTGGCGCACGTCGAGCAGGACGGCGTGTGGCTGGTCGACGGCGGCATGCACGAAGTGGCGCGAACCCTCACGCGGGTGGCGGCCGAACGCGGCGCCCAGATCCGATATGACGCGCACGTCCGCGAGATCGCGACCCGGGATGGCAAGGCGACGGGTGTCATCCTCGAAAGCGGCGAACTCATCGCAGCCGACGCGGTCGTCTTCAATGGCGATTGCAATGCACTGGCTGCCGGTCACCTGGGCAAGGCCGTGAGCGGGGCGGTGCCGCTCGTCCCACCGGCGACGCGTTCACTCTCGGCCATCACCTGGTGCGTGCATGGGCGCACGCGCGGCTTCCCGCTGACGCACCACAACGTGTTTTTCGCGGAGGACTATGCGCGCGAATTCGAGTCCATCTTCGGCCGGCGCAGGATCACCGAAGCTCCCACTGTTTACGTGTGCGCCCAGGACCGCGGCGCGGACGAAGTGATCGAAGCTCCCGAACGGCTGCTGATCCTGGTCAACGCACCCGCCGATGGCGACGTGGCGCCGTTGCGCGCCGAACAGCTTGCCGAAGTACAATCGCGAACCTTCGAGCTGATGCAGCGGTGCGGTCTGGTCGTCGAAGGCGTCCAGACGGGCGTGCGCACCGATCCGCGTGGCTTCAATGATCTGTTTCCTGCCACCGGGGGTGCCCTGTACGGGCGCGCGACGCACGGGCCCTTTGCGACCTTCGCACGGCCCGGATCACGCAGTCGCATCCGTGGCTTGTATCTCGCGGGCGGCTCAGTGCACCCAGGCCCCGGGGTACCGATGGCGACGCTCTCCGGCAGGCGCGCCGCGGAGAGCGTCGCGCAGGACTTGCAGCTTCAGGCCTGACGCCGCGCGAATTGCGACGCGTGTGGGATCAATGAATCCACCACGCGGGCCGACGACACGACGCCCGGCAGCCCGGCGCCCGGATGCGTTCCGGCGCCCACCAGGTACAAGCCTTCGACTTCTTCGCTGCGATTGTGCGGACGGAACCACGCGCTCTGCAGCAGCCGCGGCTCCATCGCGAAAGCGGCGCCGTTCAAGGCGAGGTAGCGATCGCGGAAATCCTGCGGCGTAATCATGTGCGACGTGACGATCGTGGGGCCGAGTCCGGGCAACAGCGTCGATTCCAGCCGGCGCTGGATCCGGGCGCGGTAAGGCTCGGCCTGCGTGTGCCAGTCCGTGCCGCTTGCCAGGTTCGGCACCGGCGCCAGCACGTAGAACGCATCGCAGCCCGGCGGCGCGAGCGAAGGGTCGCTCGCCGTGGGCCGATGCAGGTACACGCTGCAATCCTCGGCCAATACGTGCCGGTGGAAGATGTCGTCGAGCAGGCCCTTGTAGCGCGGACCCAGGATCATGTTGTGGTGCAGGACATCGTCGAAGCGGCGGTTGGTGCCGAAGTACCACACGACCAGGCCCATCGAATGCCGCGCGCGGGCCAGCTTGCGGTCGGTCCAGCGCTTGCGCGGGTGATGGCGCAGCAGTTCGCTGTAAGTCCACGCGGGTTCGGCGTTCGAGACGACGAGATCCGACGCGATTTGCGTGCCATCTACGAGCGTGACGCCCGTCGCGCGGCCGCCGGTCACTTCGATGCGATCGACGTCCGCATTCAGCTGCACCGTGCCGCCCAGGCCCTCGATCAGATCCACCATGCCGCGCACGAGCGCACCGGTGCCACCCACGGCGTAGTGCACGCCGTACTTGCTCTCGAGATGCGCGATCAGGCAGTAGTAGGACGTGGCCGTGAACGGATTGCCGCCGATCAGCAGCGGGTGGAACGAGAACACCGTGCGCAGATACTCGTTGCGGAAGAACTTGCTGACTCGGGCGTACACGGACTTGTAACCCTGCAGCCGCACGAGGTCTTTCGCGGCGCCGAGCGTGAAGCCGAGGCTGTGGAACGGCTTGTCGGCCAGGTCCTCGAAGGCGACTTTGTAAATGTCCGCGCTCACCTGCAGATAGCGGTCATAGCCATCGACGTCTTCCGGTGACACCCGTGCCACCTCGGCACGCATGCGCGCGTAGTCGCCGCAATAGGTGAAGTGCTGCCCGTCATCGAAGGTGATGCGGTAATACGGATCGCTCGGCCGCAGCTCGACGTGGTCGGACATGCGCTTGCCACATAGCGTCCACAGTTCCTCGAAGATGTACGGCGCGGTGATGATCGTGGGGCCCGCGTCGAAGGTGAAGCCATCCTGCCGGTACGTATAGGCGCGGCCTCCGGGCGCGTCGAGCCGGTCTACCACCGTGACTCGATAGCCCTTCGCCCCGAGCCGGATCGCCGCGGCGAGGCCGCCCATCCCCGCGCCGATCACGAGGGCATGCGGCCGGTCGTCGCGGCCGGTGAGAACGGAATGGAACGTGGTCGGCGAGGCGGTCAGGGTGGCCATGGGTCGATCTTAGGTGATAAGCCGCGGCGACGGCTATGCCCGACAAGCAACGATGAAGGCTTCGCGCCGGCCAGACCGGCGGAGTCGTCGCCTATGCAAATTTCCCGCGCTCAGCCAAACTGACGCCCATCCCGCGAGCCGAGGAATTACCCCGCATGCCGGTTCCGTTTCCCTTCAGTGCCATCGTTGGCCAGGACGAGATGAAGCTCGCGCTGCTTGTGGCGGCGGTCGATCCTGGCATCGGCGGCGTGCTCGTGTTCGGTGATCGTGGCACCGGCAAGTCCACGGCGGTGCGTGCGCTTGCGGCCCTGCTGCCGAAGATGCGGGTGGTCGCCGCCTGTCGCTACGGTTGCGATCCAGAGGCGCCGGAGCTCTGCGTGGAATGCAAGGCGCGAGGCGAGGCGGCCAATGCGAAGACTAAGCTGGCCCCGGTGCCGGTCGTCGACATGCCGCTTGGCGCGACCGAGGACCGCGTGGTGGGTGCGCTCGACCTCGAGCGTGCCCTGACGCAGGGCGAGAAGTCGTTCGAGCCTGGTCTGCTGGCCCGGGCGCACCGCGGCTTCCTCTACATCGACGAGGTGAACCTGCTCGAAGACCACTTGGTGGACCTGCTGCTCGACGTCGCGGCCTCGGGCCAGAACGTCGTCGAGCGCGAAAGCCTGAGCGTGCGCCACCCGGCGCGATTCGTGCTGATCGGCAGCGGCAATCCGGAGGAAGGCGACCTGCGCCCGCAGTTGCTGGACCGGTTCGGTCTGTCCGTCGAGGTGCGCACGCCCGAAGACCTGGCCACGCGCGTGCTGGTCGTGCGCCGGCGCGACGAGTTCGAGCGCGATCCGGCGGCATACGTCGACCGCTGGCAGCGCGAGGACAACAAGGTGCGCAAGCGCATCCTCAAGGCGCGCGAACGGCTCGACAACGTGGACGTGCCCGATGCCGCGCTCGAGCGCGCGGCCCAGCTCTGCATGTCACTTGGCACCGCCGGCCTGCGCGGCGAGCTCACGCTGATGCGGGCGGCGCGCGCGCTCGCGGCACTCGAAGGCGCCGATGCGGTCGATGACCGTTACCTGCGCCGCATTGCGCCCTCCGCGTTGCGGCACCGGCTGCGGCGCGACCCGCTCGACGACGCCGGTTCCACCGTGCGCGTCGAGCGCGCAATCGACGAACTGTTCGGCGCATGAACGCACGCGGGCCGTCCATGACGCCGGCCCAGTCCGCGGGTCATGCGCGACCCGAGGCCTCGGACCCACCATCAACGTGGGCGGATGCGGCACTGGTTGCCGCTCTTTGCGCCATCGATCCCACCTGCGGCGGCGTCGGCGTCCGGGCCGGGGCCGGTCCCGTCCGTGACGAATGGCTCGCGCTGCTCAAGTCGCTATTGCCGACGGACGCCCCTGTAGGTCGTATTCCCACGCATGTCCATGACGATCGTCTGCTCGGCGGGCTCGACCTGGTCGCGACCCTGCGCGCGGGGCGGCCTATCGTCGAAAGAGGCCTGCTGGTCGCAGCCGACGGCGGTGTCGTCGTCGTTGCGGGTGCCGAGCGCATGAGTTCGCTCGTGGCGGCACGCCTCGCCACCGCATGCGAGACCGGCGAAGTCGTGGTCGAACGGGATGGCATCACCTCGCTTTCGCAAGCGCGGTTCGTCGTCGTCGCCCTCGATGAAGGCAGTGCCGACGACGAGCGGCCGCCGACAGTGCTGCTGGAGCAACTGGCCTATCGACTGGAACTCGACACGGTGGCGTTGCGCGGTACCTTCACGGCCACGATCGACGATGACGATGTGGCGGCGGCACGCGCGCGCTTGCCCGGTGTCACGATTGATGAACCCTGCGTCGAGGCGTTGTGCGCCACCGCACTCGCATTAGGCGTGCCTTCGATGCGCGCGTCGCTGCAGGCCGTGAAGGCAGCGCGCGGCATCGCGGCTCTCGCGGGCGAAAATGCAGTAATGGCCGAACATGCTGCGGCGGCCGCCCGGGTCGTGCTCGCGCCGCGGGCCACCCGCTTGCCACCGGCACCCGCCGACGAGGAGCAAGCGACACCCCCTGACCCGCCACCGGAGGCGCCGCGAGACGACGCCGAGAAGCAGTCGAGCGTCGAGGAACGTCCGCTCGAAGACATGGTGCTGGCGGCCGCGGCCGCTGCAATACCGCCGGGTTTGCTGGCGCAGCTGCAGATCGCTGCGGCACTGCAGGCAAGGGGCACCGGTGGCGGACGAGCAGGGCAGGAACAGAAGGGCGGCACGCGTGGGCGGCCTGCGGGTGTGACGCGAGGCGAGCCGCGTCGCGGTGCACGGCTCAACGTGGTGGAGACCCTGCGGGCTGCAGCACCCTGGCAAGCCGTGCGTCACCGGCTGCGCGCCGCGCAGGTGGGACGCGTCCTGGCGAACGCGCCGCGGGTCGAGGTGCGGCCCGATGATTTTCGCGTGCAGCGTTACCGGCGCCACACGCGCACGACCACGATCTTCCTCGTCGATGCATCGGGTTCTGCCGCGCTGCACCGGTTGGGCGAGGCCAAAGGTGCAGTCGAACTGTTGCTGGCGGAATGTTACGTGCGCCGAGATCGTGTCGCGCTGCTCGCGTTTCGCGGCCGGACGGCGGAGCTCATGTTGCCGCCCACGCGTTCGCTCGTGCGCGCCAAGCGCAGTCTCGCGGGATTGCCCGGCGGCGGTGGCACGCCGCTTGCGTCCGGCATCGAAGCGGGCCTGGCGCTGGCCGATGCCACGCGCCGGCAGGGCGATACGCCCGTGCTCGTGCTGCTCACCGACGGTCGAGCCAACGTGACTCGTGAAGGACAGCCGGACCGTGCCCTCGCCGAATCGCAAGCGCTTGCCGCGGCGCGTTGCGTGCGTGTCGCGGGCTTCGGCGCGATCCTCGTCGACACGGCGCCGCGCGCGCAGCCGCTGGCGGCCAAGATCGCCGAGGCGATGGGCGCGCGCTACCTGCCGTTGCCGCACGCGCGCTCTAAGGAACTCGACGTGGCACTGCGCAATGTCAACGTGCGCACCTGAGAGCTTCGCCTCGACATGCGTGATCGCCTGCAGTGGGACATCGACGGCCGCGACTGGCCCAATCGCGCCTGGAGCCGCTTCGTGGCGGCTGCGGGCCTGTGCTGGCACGTCCAGGTCTCCGCTCAGCGCGAGGAAACCGTGCTGCTCGTGCATGGCACGGGCGCATCCTCGCATTCGTGGCGCGGTCTTGCGCCGCTGCTCGCGGCGAATTACCGGGTCGTCATCGTCGACTTGCCGGGTCACGGCTTCACCGGTTCGTTGCCGCACGCTGCAGCCTCGTTGCCATGCATCGCGGAAAAGCTCACGGAGCTGCTGCAGTCACTCTCGATCACGCCGCACTGGGCGGTCGGGCATTCGGCAGGCGCCGCGATCGTTGCGCGCATCGCGCTCGACGGCGCTCTGCCGTTGCGCGCGCTCGCCAGCCTCAATGGCGCGCTGCTGCCTTTGCCGGGCTGGTCAGGCGCCGTGTTCCCGCCGGTCGCGAAATTCCTCGCCGCGAATTCGCTGGCGGCGCGGGTCTTTGCGTGGCGTGCCAACGATCCCGCTGCAGTTCGGCGTCTCGTGGCGAGCACCGGCTCATCGCTCGATCGCGCGGGTCTCGATTTCTATGGACGGCTGATCGGCAGCCCAGCACACGTTGCGGGCACGCTGCAGATGATGGCGGCGTGGGACCTGGAAGCATTGCAGCGCGACCTGCCCCGGCTCGACGTGCCGCTGCTGTTGCTCGTCGGGCAGCAGGACCGCACGGTGGCACCTGCCGAAGCCGATCGCGTGCGCAAGTTCGCGCCGACGGCCCGCGTCGAGTTGCTGCCCGGCCTGGGTCATCTCGCGCACGAGGAAAAGCCCGAATTCGTCGCCGAGGCGCTGCAGCGCTTCGCCGCAGCCACGGCACGCTCAGTGGCGTGAAAGCGCCTTGCGCACCCTGCGCAGCCCCCACACGCCAAGCAGCAGCACCACGGGAATGCTGATTGCCATCGCCAGGTCCGGGTTGATGGCGAGGCCCGCGGCCTTCGCGCCCTTCGCGGCGTACCCCACCAGGCCAACGATGTAGTACGTGATCGCAGCGACCGACAGACCTTCGACGGTCTGCTGCAACCGCAACTGCGCGGCAGCGCGGCGGTTCATCGATTCGAGCACCGCCTGGTTCTGCTTCTCGCGCGTGACGTCGACGCGCGTCGACAGCAGTTGCGTCGCGCGCGCGACGCGTTGCGACAGCGATTCCTGCCTCGCCGCGGCCGCGCGGCACGTGTTCATCGCAGGGGCGAGGCGACGTTCGGTGAATTCGCGGAACGTCTGCAGGCCCTGGATACGCTGCTCGCGCAGTTCCTCGATGCGTCGCTGCACCAGTTCGTGATACGCGGCCGCTGCGCCGAAGCGGTAAGCGTTCTCGGATTCGCGGCTTTCGATGCCGGCCTCGAGTCGGGTGAGCCGGTCGAGCAGGTGCGGTTCGTCGGTCTCGGTCGAGGCGGCGAGCAACTGCGTGATCGTCGATAGCTCGCGTTCCGCGGCTGAGAGGTAGGGCGTCAGTTTCTGCGCGACCGGCAGCGCGAGCAGCGCCATCATGCGATAGGTCTCGATCTCGAGCAGGCGTTGCACCATGCGGCCCGCCTGCCGCGGCGTCATCGAGCGGTTGCGGACCAGGAAGTGGCTGTAGCCATCGTGCAGTCGGAAATCGGTGAAGGCCTCGCCCGCGCCGTCGGCGATGCGCGAGCCGATCACGATGTTGCCGCTGAAGTGCTCGTTCGCTAGACGGTCACTCATCGCATCGTCTTCCGCTGCCTTCACCAGCGTCGCGTGCGCGGCCACCATCACGTGACCCGGTAGTGCCGCGAGCCAGTCCGCCGGGATCGCCTCGATCGCGGGATTCGCGAACGGAGTGTCCGGCACGCCCGGCACGATGAACTTGTAACGAGCGAATTCCGAGTGCCGCTCGAACTTCAACCGGAAAGCGCCTAGGTCCGTGCTCAGGTGACCGAGTGCCTGCTCGGGCAGCTCGTGGCCGAAGCGCGCGGCGAGATCACGCACGTGCTGCCATTCGCGCTGCCGCGTCGACGCATCCGAGGCCAGCGCAAGGAACGTGAGTCGCAACGGCGTCTGCAGCGCCTCGGAAGGCCGTGCATGCACCTCTTCGTGCAGTTCAAGTCGCAATGGATGATCGGCAGGCAGCGTTGCGGTCATCGTGATTACTCGCGTGGCGTGGGCGCCGGACAAATCCGTACGACGCATGGTATCGTCAGCCCGGCCCTTACGAGCGACAGGCCCCGAGATGCAGCCGCCCGCGACTGACGTGAATCTAGCCACGCCCGCCGACCATGCGGCATGCGCGATGCTGCTGCGCGGCGGCTCGAAGACTTTCCAGGCTGCTTCATTTGCATTGCCCGCCGACGCGCGCCGCGCGGCCACGGCGCTGTATGCGTTCTGCCGCCAGGCCGATGACGCCGTCGATCTCGGCGCCGATGGCCCCACGGAACTGCGCGCGCTGCACGAACGGCTCGACCTCATCTACGCCGGCAAGCCGTTGCCGATCGCGGCGGATCGCGCCTTCGCCGAGGTGGTCATGAGCCGCGCGATTCCGCGCGAGATCCCCGAGGCGCTGCTCGACGGTTTTGCATGGGATCTTGCGGGGCGGCGGTACGAGACGATCGAAGACGTGAACGACTACGCGGCCCGTGTGGCCGGCACCGTGGGCGCGATGATGGCCCTGATCATGGGTGCCCGCGATGCAGTCGTGATCGCGCGTGCCTGCGATCTCGGCGTGGCCATGCAGGTCACCAACATCGCCCGCGACGTCGGTGAGGACGCGCGCCTGGGCCGGTTGTACCTGCCGCGCACCTGGCTCGCGGAAGAGGGGATCGATGCGGACGCGTGGCTCGAGCGTCCCCGGTTCACGTCGGCACTGGGCCGCGTGGTCGAACGCATGCTCGCCCACGCGGACACGCTGTATGACCGCGCTGCCGTCGGCATCACGGCGCTGCCCATCGGCTGCCGTCCCGCCATGCACGCAGCGCGGCTGCTCTATCGCGAAATCGGCTACGAGGTGCGCCGCCGCGGGTTCGATTCGGTGAGCGGCCGCGCCATCGTGTCGTGGGCCCGCAAGGCGGGACTGCTCGGTGCCGCGTCCGTCGCCGCCACGCGCCGGTTCGGCGCGATGCCGAAGGAGCAGCTCGAGTCCACGCGCTTCCTGGTCGAAGCGGCGGCCCGCGCCATGCCACCGCCCGCGCCGCTGTCCGCCGATGACATCGTCGGCGCCGAAGGCCGCATCGCCTGGCTCGTCGACCTGTGCATGCGGCTCGAGCAGGAAGAGCACGAAGCCGCCCTGCGCGGCGCCCGTCGCAGCCCGCAACTGCGCGCTGTTTCGCCTCAAACTGGATGACCGTGCGCGGTCACGCACGGCGCGCGCGCTCGCGTCGCATGCGGAACGGCAGCAACGTCTGCACCCAGCCGCTGCCGAATCGGTCGAGCGACAGGCTTTCGTGCACCAGCTGCGGCGCGGCCTGGTTCGCAGCCATCGCCATCGAGCGCGCGTAGAACGGCGTGTCCTCGACTACGCGTACCCGACCCACCAGTTCAGCGGCCGCACGGATGCGCCGGTCGATGCGCCACAGTGTCGGCGCAAGCGCGACGCTTGGCGGCGCCGGGGGGGTCGTCACGGCTCCCGCGCGATCGAATTCCAGCGCGAGCTCCTGCGTCGAGCCATCGCGGCGCACGGTGTCGTAGAAGACCCGCATCGTGCCATCCGGCTGGCGCGAGCGCGACCAGTGCCACGAAGTGAAGCCCGCTTCGAGCGGCTCGTCGCCGTGGTTGCTGTCGAGGTATCCATGACCGGACCAGCGCAGCGCGGGCGCCTGGAAGTCGAGCTCGACGCGCGCGTGCGGCGCGATCGGGCGCCAGCGATGCCGCCCGTTGGCGTCGAGCGTGACGGCGTGACGCGTGGCGACGAGCGGGAGCAGGCGGACGGTGCCGCGCAGGCGGGAGGGCAGTGGCACGGTCTGCTCGTCGATCTCGACGACGAGCGCGTCGCCCTGCCAGTGCATACGGCTTGGGCCGATCCGGAACGCGTCGGCCGTGCGCTCGATCGCGCCGCGGCTGCGTTCCGTCATCGCCCAACGGCGCGTGCGGCCATACAGGGCGACGTTGATGGCGCAGTGATCGATCGCCTCTGCCGGGCCGCGACGGCGCGCCGCGGCATAGAAGGGCGAGAACACGCTGCCGACGAACGCGATCAGCGTCAGGCCGTGTTCGCCGTCGTCGCTGGTGGCGTCGAGGTACCACCAGGCGTAGCCGCCGGCCGGTAAGCCCAAGTCAAATCGCGGTCCGCGGTCGGGCACCGCCTGCATCGGGACGTTCCTCGCGTTGACCGCCGGAATCGCGGTGTCTATAGTAGTTGACAGTTTAGCTGACAACTAATCCTGACACACCGTCAGGGGGGTCCTGATGGACATCGGCAAGCGCATCGAGCAAAGCCTCGGCACCCTGCTGGCCCAGGCGGCCACCCCTGAATGCCCGCCCGGACTGCTCAATGCCGTCCGTCATTCCGTTTTCCCCGCCGGTGCGCGGGTTCGTCCGCGGTTGTGCCATGCCGTCGCGCTGGCCTGCGGCGAGGATGATCCCGCAGCCACCGACGCGGCGGCCAGCGCGATTGAGTTCCTGCATTGCGCCTCGCTCGTGCACGACGACCTGCCGTGCTTCGACGACGCGGCAATGCGCCGCGGCCAGCCATCGGTGCACGCCGCTTACGGCGAATGCCTCGCGATCCTCGCCGGCGACGCGTTGATCGTGCTGGCGTTCCAGGCGCTCGCGACCGCCGGCATGCGCCATCCGCAACGCCTGCCTGCGCTGCTGTCGACAATGGGCCGCGCGGTCGGCATGCCCGGCGGCATCGTCGCCGGCCAGGCATGGGAATGCGAGACGCGCGTGGTGCTCTCGGACTACCAGCGCGCGAAGACCGGCGCATTGTTCGCCGCCGCCACCGCGGCCGGTGCCGCCACGTCGGGCCACGATCCCAACGCGTGGCGCGCGCTCGGCGAATGGCTAGGCGAGGCGTACCAGGTGGCGGACGACATCCGCGACGTGGCCGGCAAGGTCGAAGAAATCGGCAAGCCCACCGGGCGCGACGAGGCGCTGGGCCGTCCCAGCGCGGTGCACGAATTCGGCGTCGCGGGCGCTTTGCA
>Ga0114939_10002784_pt1 | contig 12649 bp, 10 predicted proteins | sample AshMeaCrysSpring_FD_87196 | JGI IMG/M metagenome (GOLD analysis project Ga0114939, IMG submission 87196) | Groundwater microbial communities from Big Spring, Nevada to study Microbial Dark Matter (Phase II) - Ash Meadows Crystal Spring | ecosystem: Environmental > Aquatic > Deep subsurface >... | reverse complement strand
TGGTCCGGTTGGTCACCAGCGTGAACTTGGTCGGTTCGACGAACCCCATCGGTCACCTCCGCAAGGGCGCTTGTTGCGATCGGGGCCGGAGGGTCGGCGAGGCGGCGATCGTGGCAACGACGCGCACGCCCAGGCTACGTGTCACCGTCGACCCTGCGGGTCGGAGGGATCGACGGCAGCGATTCGGGAGTCGGCGACCCAGGCGTTGACGTCGTCCACGTCGAAGCGCACGAGATGGCCCCACTTCACGTACGGGATGCGGCGCTCGTAGACGAGGCGACGGATGTGACGGACCGACACGCCGAGGTGCTCGGCGACGGCCTCGATCGACACCAGTCGCGGAAGCTGGCCAGTGCGCGAGCGCTGAAACGTAAACGGCAGGGGAGTGGTGTGGGCGGACATGCCGGCAACGTGACGTCGGGACGTCCCGGATCACCGCCCGACCGTGCGCAGACGTTCCCGGGACGTCCCGGATCGGCGCCAGAGGTGTCATCACGGCTGCGCCAGTCGCCAACGGAAGAACGACGTGACCAGATCCGAGTAGGCCTCCCAGGAGACGACCATGAGGACCAGGAGCGAGCCGATCAGGGCGGAACGGGCGGTCCTTGCGATGTGCGGTGGGACGAGGTCCAGGTAGTCCGCCGCGTGGAGTAACACGAAGGCGACGGCTACGAGGACGGGCACGACGACGACCACGGCTTCATCCTGACGAAGGGGTGCGACGGGGTTGGCTGGACCGACGAGCTGAGGCACCGGCAGGCGGTGCGTCGCACTTTGGTGCAGATGTGCAGAAGTCGAAGAACGCGGGTGACGCGAACGTGGGTCGGAGGGCATGAACCGGGTGTGGAAGTCGTCCGTCTTGTCGTCAGCGGTTGCTGTCGAGAGTTGACGGCTTCACTCCGTCGGCGTCGGCTTCTAGTTCACCTTGTAGCCAGCGAGGTGGTCGAGCACCAGGCTGTTCGCTTCCCACCCGTCAGGGAACTTCTCCGGCTCGTCGAGGAAGATCGGGTCGGCGTCGGGGAACTCGGCGAGCAGCCGGTCGGCTCCGGCGCGGCCGACGACGATGCACGCCTGGCGGTGGCGGGACAGCATCACGCACATCCGGCCGGCCTCGAGATGGAACGCCGTGGCGTCCCGGCGTCCGGCGAGCGGGTGCCAGACCAACACGACCTCGTACTCGCGGCCTTGCACCTTGTTCGCGGTCGATACGACGAGCGAGTCCGGATCCACCCCGGCTTGAGCGAGTGCGTACCGCACGGCATGGACCTGGTCGTTGTGTGCGGCGATGACCGCCACGTCACTCGTCGTCAGCGGGCGGCCTTCCGGCCGCAGTTCGTCGACGACTACTGCGCCGCGGTCAAAGAGGCGTCGAACGAGCTCGGCGATGCGCGTGGCAATCGCGGTGTCGGTTCGGACGGTCAGCCGCTCGGGCAGTTCCACATAGGCCCAGCCCGTGGTGGCGGCGAGGTCGAGGACGTCGTCGTCCACGTGCGCGCTCGTGGCGAGCGCCAGCGCTCGCTGCCCCGCGGCAGTCCCGGCGTCGAACCCAGCGAACGGGTAGAAGGCCCTCGAGACGATCCCGGCGGCGCTGGCAGGAAGGCGCCAGGAAGTCGGCAACTGGTGTGGGGCGATCTCGGGGTGGAACGCCCGGAGCGTCCCCATTGCGGTACGAGACGGCGCGTACTCCAGGCCCTTCCACAACGAGTCGTCGATCGTGGTGAACGGGTCGAGCTGACCGGGGTCACCGACGCACATCAACCGATCGAACAAGCCAGCGATGCCAAGCAGCGCATCCGATCGCATCTGGTACGCCTCGTCGATCAACGCGAGCCCGTACTTGCGCACGCTCCCGTTCTTCTGCTGGCCGGAGCGAACGAACTCCCACTTGCGGGCGGTTGCCACGACGACCTGGGCGTGCTGCACGTCGGACGAGTCGTGGTCGCTTGCAAGCACCAGCCCAGGCCCGTTCGCGGCAAGCGCGACCATCGCCCTGGAAGGACCGGACGAGGATCCCGTGAGCCGGGCAACGACGATCTCCGGGTGCTTCTTGCGGAGCGACGCGACGAGGTCGTCCGCCTGCTCGTTCGTCTGTGTGACGATCGGGAGGCGGAGCCTCCTGTCGTGGGTCGTCAACTCGTTCGTCACGGACACCGCGAGCGAGCTCTTGCCGGCGCCAGGGGGCGCTTCGACGAGCACCGCCTCGTCGGTGGCGAGTCGGCCGATGTCCTCGACGACTCGTCGGGTGTAGTCGGCGTTGATCGACACGAAATCGCGGACAGTGTCGGTCACAGGACCACCCCAGGCTCGTCCGCCGGGCCGACGGCACCGACGATCGGGATCGCGGCAAGCTCGGCGATGGTCATGTCGGGGCTGTCGTCGCCCGCACCTGCGGCCGGGTCGGCGGAGTCGTCCCCGGCGAGGTCGGTCGTCGTGGGGCGGTGCGTCCACGGCACCTCGTCCGGAGCCCAGGGGTTCTGGCCGCCCCACGGGTCCAGACCGACGAACACCATCTCATCACCGACCCCCACGCCGGCCTCGCCCAGGGCCTTCACGCCGCCGGTGATCGCGACGGTGAGCGAGTCGCCGTGCACGTCGCGCAGCTCGCCCTTCACGCGCTGGTCGCCGGCCCACCGGACGACCTCTCCAGCGAGCAGCTGGGTCGGTGCGGTCAGCGTGAGCTCGATCAGCGGAACGGTCGTCCGGTTCTTGCCGCCCGGCTTGACCTCCTTGTGGTTGACGTCGAGCGATACGACGTCGCCAGTGACGCAGCGACCGGCCGCGTCCAGCCGGGCCAGGATCAGCGGATCGTCGAAGGCCTGGTCCGTCTCGAGTTCCTCAGCTGTCGAACTCCAGCGCTGGAGCATGGCTGCGGCCCGCAGCGGGTCGTGGCGTCGAGCGAAGCGAGGGATGCCGTTCGTCGAGCGCCGGGCATGAGCTCCCCACTCGTACACGTCGTTGTCCCAGCGCTTCGCCACGCTCGGCGCCGGCGCAATGCCGCGCATCACTGCGATCGCCCGGTGAGTCGCCGCATACGCAACCAACAGTGCGTCGCGGACCTCGCGTTCGACGTGCTCGAATGCCAGTCGCATCCTCTCGGCGTCATCCTCACGAAGGCCCTCGGTATATGCCTTCACGAACGGTCCGAGCCGACGTTCCCAGTCCGGGTTCGGAACAGGACCGTAAGCGTGTTGCTCGAGCCGTTCGAGCTCGGGCAGCCGATCGCCCGGCAAGCCGTCGATCCACGCCAGCAGCGTCGCCAGGTTCTCGTCCTCCAACGCCGACTGGCCGGTCACGAAGTGCTGCGACAGCGTCTCGGTCATCGCCAGGAACGTCGACTGGCCGGGCAGGTTGGCGTGCTCGGCGAACCAGGACAGGTGTGCGCCGGTCCATTGCGTCGACTCCGGCACCTCGTGGGTGTCGCCGAGACCGAGATAGCGAAGCGAGCGACCGAGCCGTGCGCCCAGATAGGAGCGTGTCGCCCGGTTCGGCACGACGATCTGCGGCGCGCTCGACGTGACCTGCCGAAACGTCCCCGGCTTCCTCGGCACCGGCATCGCTCGGAGAATCAGGTGCGGTCGAACGAACTCGATGAAGTCCGCCGCGAAGGCGTTGATCGCCCCGAACCGGGAGTCGCGGTTGCGTGGCTCGGCGGCGACGACCAGCGACGCGTTGGCCGGATCAGCGTCGGTGCCGTACATGATCCCGAGCGGCGCTGCGGCCTCGCCGGACAGGTTGTACGCGACAACCACGAGCGGTCGGTCGGACAGGTGCACGTGCCGGTACGCCGTTCGCCGCACGGCTGCGCCGGCCTGGGCGGCTTCCGCGGCCATCAACACGTCGAGCAGGGTCACGGGGCCGCCGCCTTCGGTGGCGGCGGCGTCACGCCTGCCGTGGGCACACGTGCGCGAGCCCGCTGAATCGCCGCGTACGCGTCGCCGAGCGCCTCGGCGACGTCGGCGAGCTCCTCCTCGCCAGTCGACGGACCAGCGGTGGCGAGGCGCAGCGCGTCGGCGAGCGAGTGCACCCCGGCAAGGTTGTCGCGAGCGTCGCGCCCCAGCCTCGCCGGGTCGTCGTGCTCCCACGCCTCCCATCGACAGAACTTCGCCATGTCGCAGTTCTGCACACACTCGGGCACGTACAACGCAGGCACGCTCTCGACCGCGTCGCGTAGCGCCGACCGCAACGCGACATCGTCGAGCTTCCCGGTCGGGTCGACGTCAAACGTGAGTCCGTCCGGCAGGGTCGCCAGCACGTCCGGAGTCCGTGGCACAGCCCTGAGGACTCGCGCGAGTGACATCGACTTCTTCTTCAGCGGAATCCGGTGCGCCACCGGTTGGCGACCGAAGTTGCGCGGAGCCACCAAGATCACCGACCACACGAGCAACTCGGGATCGAACCCGAGTCGCTCGAGCGTCGCCCGCAACGCCATGTGGTACACCGCCGACTGGCCGGCCGTCGACGCCAGCTTCCCGGGGTCGGCCTGCCCGTCGATGATCGGGTAGGCCTTGATCTCGACCAGCTCGAGCTTCTCTCCGACACGGAACGCCAGCGCGTCCGGCTCCAGATTCACGAGCACGCCGGTGAGGTCGAACCGAAGCACCGGGTGATCGACGATGTGCGGCGCATCCTCGTCACCGCGAGCAATCCTCGACAGTACGTCGTCGGTGCGGGCGACCCGAGCGTCCATCCACTCGGGCGTGTACCGCCGCCCGCCAATGTCGTTCACGTCCTCGACGATCAGGTCTGGCGGCTTGGGCAGGTCCACGTATCGCGCCAGGGCGTCGACCAGCAGCTCGTAGCCACTCCGTCGCTTCAACCGGTCCTCGAACCGGTTGCCACCTTCGATCGCGAACGGCGACTGCCCCCGCGGGGTGGGGTGGCCCAGCTTCTCAGCCAGCTCGTGAGCTGCGACGCCCGCAGCGTCGATCACCCGTCGGCGAGTACAACCCGGATTCTCCGTCAGCGCGGCGACGGATCGGGCGTTCGCTCGGGCACGCGGAAGCGTGCCCCGAATCGCGTCGAGATCCTTCATCGCCCTCCCGCATCCACGCCCTCATTGTGCACGCTCGTGAATCGGCAGCCGGGTAAGTTCACATGAGGCGGAACCTCGCGAGTGTGAGACATGCCGTAATCGACCAAAGGAGGACGGGCCCTGTCCCGCTTGAACGATCTATTGCGGCAGTTGCGGATTGAGAACCCTGCGCTCGCAGACGACCTGCAGCGCGAGTACGACGCTCTGGCCGACCGACGATCGTTCGGGCTCAACTTCGAACGCCACGTCCCGGAAGCCGTCGAGCTCCCCGGCCGCAAGGTTCGCAAGGGCGACAAGGTCCGCATCCTGCCCCCGCGCGGCGAGGCACGTACCGCCGACAACGACCGGCTCTGGCGCGTCACCTCCGTCGAGACAGCCGACGGCCTCCGGCGGGCGACGTTGATCTCGCTCGACGACCTCGACGAGGGTGTTTCGGTTCCGGTCGGCGACCTGGTCGTCGTCGCAGAGTTCCGCGACCCGATCTACCCCGGTCTCATCTCGACCGGCAAGGTCGAACGCGGGGGCGACAAACCGTTCCACACCGTCATCAACGCCGAGAACTACCACGCCCTCCAGGCGCTGCTGTTCACCCATCGCGGCAAGGTCGACTGCATCTACATCGATCCGCCGTACAACACGCGGGACAAGGACTGGAAGTACAACAACGACTACGTCAACTCAGACGACATTTACCGCCACTCGAAGTGGCTGGCGATGATGGAGCGTCGCCTCATGCTGGCAAAGGAACTGTTGAACCCGGACGACTCCGTTCTAATCGTCACGATCGACGAACGTGAGTACCTGAGGCTCGGCTTGCTGCTGGCCCAGACCTTCCCAGCAGAGCGAGTTCAGATGGTGTCGACATCCATCAATCCCAAGGGGGTCGCGCGCGGCTCTGAGTTCTACAGAGTCGATGAATACGTGTTCTTCGTGTTCCTCGGTGATGCGCGGGTTGCGCCGGTGTATGCGGCTGGGCTGTGCGTCGGAGAAGAAGCCGCTAGCGAAGAGGCAGGCCCAACGCCGGTGAGGTGGGGTGCACTTCTAAGGAGCGGAAGCAATGCGCGCCGCGCTGACCGGCCGTCCTTGCACTACCCGATCTTCGTCAATGTCGAATCCCTTCATATCGTTGGCTTCGGAGAGCCGCTTGCTCCGGCGGCACGGCGTGAGGAGTGGGCCTGTGAGGTTCCCCATGGCTGCGTCGACGTCTGGCCGATCCGCAGTGACGGTAGCGATGGTCGATGGCAGCTAGCGGGAGCGTCTCTCATGCAACTCGTTGGCCTCGGATACGCGAAGGCGACCTCGGTCGATCCCGCACGGAGGCGCGGCGTAGTGATGTACCTGCCGACGGGGGTGGTCGAGGGCATCAGAACCGGCGAGGTCACAATTGTTGGCCGAAAAGAGAATGGAGCGGTCGAGTTGGCCTACTCCTCCGAGGTTGCACGGTCGGCTCGGCCCCGTACGCAGTGGAACTCGAAGTCCCACAGTGCATCTGAGTTCGGCACCACCCTTCTGCGCACTTTGATCCCGGGGCGCTCTTTCCCTTTTCCTAAATCCCTCTACGCCGTCGAGGATGCCTTGAGGTTCTTCGTCACTGACAAGGCGAACGCAGTGGTGGTCGACTTCTTCGCCGGGTCGGGCACCACTGCCCACGCCGTGATGAGACTCAATAGGCAAGACGGAGGCCGCCGGCAGTCGATCCTCGTCACCAACAACGAAGTCGCTGACGAGGAGCAACGAACCCTGCGTGATCAGTCACTTCGGCCGGGTGACGGTGAGTGGGAGCGTTGCGGGATATGCGAGTACATCACCAAGCCGCGGATCGCGGCGGCGGCCACCGGTAGGACCCCGGAGGGCGACCCGATCAAGGGTGACTACAAGTTCACCGACGAGTTCCCGATGGCGGAGGGCTTCCGGGAGAACGTCGAGTTCTTCACACTCACGTACGGGGCGCCGTTGCGGGTGGCATCCAATCGGGAGTTCACGAAGATCGCTCCGCTGCTGTGGCTGCGGGCGGGTTCGAGGGGTCGGCGGATCGACGACATCTCGGGCGGCTGGGACGTCGCTGACGTCTACGGGGTGATTGCCGATCTCGACGAGTCCGAGGCGTTCTTGAAGGCGGTCGCCGAGAACGACGACGTGGTGATGGCGTTCATCGTGACGGATGAGGACAAACTGTTCGAGGCGCTCGTTGCCGCCTTGCCGGACCACGTGGAGCCGGTGCGGCTGTACGAGGCGTACTTGCGGAACTTCGAGATCGAGGCTGGAAGGGCGGCGCGGTGAAGTTCACCCTGAAGCCGTACCAGGCGGACGCCGTCGACGACGTGCTGCGCGAGCTCGGCAAGGCTCGACAGCTGTACCACGGCGACGAGCCGGTGACGTCGTCGGTGTCGCTGTCGGCGACGACCGGCGCCGGCAAGACGGTGATGGCAGCGGCCGTCATCGAGGCGCTGTTCTGGGGCAGCGAGCGCTTCGACGCCAGTCCCGACCCCGGCGCGGTGGTGATCTGGTTCTCGGACGACCCAAACCTGAACGAGCAGACGAAGGACCGGCTGCGGCAGGCGAGCGAGAAGTTCACGTACGACCAGCTCGTAACGATCCAGCACCCGTTCGCAAGGGCGAAGCTCGAGCAGCACAAGGTGTACTTCCTGAACACGGCCAAGCTGACGAAGACGTCCCTGCTGACCCGCGGCCAGGACGACGGGTACGACGTGCAGTTCGAGTCGATGAACCGCGAGGCCCGGCCCGACCTGCAGGGCTGGACGATCTGGGAAACGATCGCCAACACGATCAACGACGATGACCTGACCGTGTACATGATCCTCGACGAGGCACACCGCGGCTTCAACACGCGCACGACGTCGGACAAGAAGACGATCGTCAGCCGCCTCGTCAACGGGCACGCCGGCTATCCGGCGATCCCGATCGTGTGGGGCATCTCGGCGACGATCGACCGCTTCAAGGAGGCGATGGCGGAGGCTGAGGTCGTCGCCAGCCGGCGTGCTCTACCCCCGATCCAGGTCGAACCGGCGCGGGTCCAGGACTCCGGCCTGGTCAAGGACACGATCGCGCTCGACATCCCGACTGAAGCGGGCAACTTCGACACGGTGCTCGTGCGGCGAGCGGCCGAGAAGCTTCGGGATTCGAGCGTCCGCTGGGAGCGCTACGCGAAGGCGCAGAACTCGCCCGACGTGGTGCGGCCGCTGCTTGTGTTGCAGGCGCCGAACACTCCCGACCCGGACCAGATCGCTCGTGCGCTCGATGAGATCCTGCGAGTGTTCCCGGAGCTGACCGGCGACTCGGTGCGACACGTCTTCGGCGATCACTCGACCCAGCAGTTCGGCAGCTGGGAGGTCAGCTGGATCGAACCGCAGCGCGTCGAGACGACGACGAACGTTCGGGTTCTAGTCGCAAAGGACGCGATCTCGACCGGCTGGGATTGTCCGCGCGCAGAGGTCCTAGTTTCGTTTCGCCGGGCGAAGGACAAGACACACATCACCCAGCTGCTCGGCCGAATGGTTCGCAACCCGCTGGCCAGACGAGTGCCCGGCGACGAGCGACTCAACGCCGTCGACTGCATCCTGCCGTTCTTCGACCGCACGACGGCCGGCGAGGTGGCGAAGTTCCTCAGCGGCGCGATCGACGAGCTGCCGGGCGGTGGTGGCAAGAAGGTCCTGCTCGACGGACGCGAACTGACGCCCAACCCGACCATCCCGGACGAGGTGTGGGCCGTGTGGGACGCGCTGCCGACCGAGACGCTGCCGCAACGTGGTGCCCGTCCGGTGAAGCGGCTGGTGGCGCTCGCTCAGGCGCTGTCCGCAGACGGCGTGCGGCCAGGAGCCCTGGCCGAGGTGGAACGGACGATGCACGCGGTCCTCGACTCACTGGCCGTCCGCTACAAACCCGAGCTTCAGGCGGCGATGGAGGAGATCTGGGCCGTGCGCGGCATGACGATCTCCGGGCGCCGAAAGACGGGCAAGCTCACCTACACCGAGTTCATCGAACGCGCTGACGATCGCGCGATCCGAGTCGGGTTCGACGATGCCAAGAAGGCGTTCGGTGCCGACGTCGCCCAGTCGTACGTGAACCACGTCGCCGGTGAGGACGACGAGGACGACGACGGCCTTCGCGAGGCCTTCGTGACCGTGTCCGGGCTCGCGATCGTCAAGGAAGTCCGCGAACAGGTCGACCGCGAGGCGAAGCAGCTGGCCGACAAGTGGTTCGATCAGCACAGGGTGGCGATCAAGGAGCTGTCCGACGAACGCCAACAGGCGTTCGAGGAGATCCGAGCCTCGGCGACCGAGCCCCAGCGGGGCGAGCTGAAGCGGCCCCGCACACGCATGGAGGACTATCAGGTCGTCGACGAGGACGGCCAGATCGCTGTCGCGTTCCAGGTGGGCGGCCACCTGATGTCGGACGACGGAGGCATGTTCCCGCTGAGCTCCTTGAACGCGTGGGAACTCGAGGTGGTGATGTCCGAGTTCGCGAGGGACTCGTTCCGCGCCTGGTATCGCAACCCCTCTCGGGCGGCGGTCGACTCGCTAGGCGTGACGTACCGGGACGCCGTCAGGAACTGGCGGTCGATGCACCGGGACTTCGTGTTCTTCAACGAGGTCAGCGGCAAGATCGTGCCCTCCATCGTCGACCCGCACGGCCACCATCTCGAGGACTCGCTCGTCAAGCTCAAGGCCCTCGCCCGGTTCGCCGGGGACTACGGCTCGGAGTTCCACCGGATTGAGGCGTTGGCGAAGATCGGGAACCAGATGCGCGTCCTCGATCTGCAGGTCGAAGGTGTCCGGGCCGGGATTCTGGCGTCCGACAAGGTCCCACTGGAGTTGTACTCCAGCGACCTCGCGTCCAACTACGACAACGCCAGCGCCTGATCAACGAACGCCGTTGGGCCGAAGCGCGCCGGTCGTCAGCGCAGCGGTCTGCTGCACTTGTCGCGATGATCGTCGTCGAGAACGTTGACGGCGCTCGCGTTGACGCTCCAGCACTCGGCCCTCGTTCCGTCGCGCACTACCCAGCCGTCGTGTCGCAAGGTGGCGACCACGGTCACGCGGCAGCCAGTCGTTAGCGTGCCTCCAGACGTGGCCGTGCTCGATGTGGCCCGGACGACGAACTCAAGCCACGGCATCGCGTCGACGGCGAGCCGGAATTCGCACCACTCGCCATCGGGGGCGCTGCGATGGATCGGGTCGCCGACGATGCGACCAGTGACGGTGAGAACGTTCATGCGGATCTCCATTCGCGCCGAGCGGAAGAATGGAGAGCGTCGCGGTCTGCTCTCGAACCGGTTCGGGCGTACTGTACCGGCGCCCGATTCCGCCCCGGGCGGCTGCTCGTCACGCCAAGAATCGCAGCCACGGAGAGTGACCGCCCCGACCGAGTTGCGAAACCATGAACGCCGCGCGCCGCGTCCTCCTCGCGTCCCGTGCCACGACGCGAACGAGGCGCATATGCCCTGACCTGGGCAGATGCGCCTCGAGATACGTGGAGCTGGGGGGAATCGAACCCCCGTCCATCAGGCGGACACCGCCCGTGCTACGACCATTCCCGACGTCGGCCCTGTCGGCGGGCCACGGGCGGGTCCACTGACGCTACGAGAGCGTCACCGCCGGGTCTTTCCCCGGGGCCAGCGGTCTTCCCCGCCGCCAGTCGTCTTTCCGACCGTCATCCTCCGCTTCTGTTGCCGGGCTGCGGCGGACCGGCCCCGTGCACCATCACTGGCCACGATGTCCGTCGTTCACCTGACGAGGTCAGGCGACGACGGCGTACTGCTGGTTGGCAGTTGTTTGGGTGCCCCGTTTAGCGAGTCTGAGCAACTCGGGTCGCACGCTCGGCCTCCGAGACTGATGTCGAAACCGGTCAGCCCCGTTGACGTTGCACCTGCCACCCTACTGCCCCCGAACGCGAACGCCGAGGGGATATCCCCGGGCGGCGGTGCCGCGGTGCGATGCTGTGGCCCGTGCGTCGGGCGGCGATCCTCGTGGCGGCGGCGGTTGCGGCTGCGCTGGCCGCGTGCGGGGGTGAGGACAGCGGTGTCACCGTCGGCGCCACGGTGCCGCCCGACACGGTGCCGGCCGAGACGACCGCCCCGAGCACCTCGGCGCTGCCGGCGCCCACCACGACGGTCACGACGGCGCCGGCCCCCACCACCGCGGTGCCGGTCGACTGCGCTGCCAGCCTGGCCGGCCTCCCGCCGCTGGTGGTGGCGGGCGACGGTCAGGTGCGCCGCATCGGCCCGGACGGCAGCGCCACCGTCCCGCTCGAGCGGGTCAACCTCGCCTACGCCGCCGGCCCCGGGCTGCTGGTGGCCGAGGTGAACGAGTTCACCGAGGGCGAGCGGGCCGACGTGGTGATCCTGGAAGGCGACGGCATCACCGAGCTCGACAGCACCGACGGCGAGGTGCTCTACGAGGTGAGCGACGTCGACGGCGTGCCGCACCTGTTCTTCGCCACGCTCCCCGGCCCGAATATCGACGAGCAGCCCGGCGAGCTGTTCCACCGCCCGGTGGCCGGCGGCGACCCGACGCGCATCGACGTGGCGTTCGCACCCGAGTACGGCGTGGCGCGCGCGTCGCAGGCCCAGGGCCTCGTCGTCGCCAGCGCCTTTGCCGACCTCACCGAGACCTTCACGTTCACCGACCTCGCCGGCTCGCCGCGCGACGACGTGTTCGACGCCACCGAGGGCGCGCCCTACAACGCGCCGCCGCTGTGGGCCCAGGCTGTCGTCGACCCCGACGGCACCCGCTACGCCTACCTGGAGGGCCCCGACGTCGACGGCGTCAACGACCCCGAGACGCTCGTCGGCGAGTGGGAGCTCGTGATCGTCACCACCGCCGGCGGGTCGCAGCAGCTGCGGCTCACCATCGCCGGGCAGGACGACCGGGTCCGCTGGTTCGACTTCGACGGCCGCTTCGCGGTGGCCAGCCTCGACGACGGTCGCGTCCTCGCCGTCGACACCGACGCCGCTGCCCCCGAGTCGGTGGTGCTGTGCGACGTGACCGGGGTGGCCACCATCGACCGCTTCGCCTCCTAGTCCGTCATCCCCTTGCGCTGGCGGCCGAGGAAGCGGTCGGTCTCCAGCTTGGCGTCGCGCTCGGCGATGGCCTGGCGGCGGTCTTGCGACTTGCGGCCCTTGGCCAGGGCCAGCTCCACCTTGGCCCGGCCGTCCTTGAAGTAGATCGACAGCGGGACGAGCGACAGCTTCTCCTGGTCGACGCGGGACTTCAGCCGGCGGATCTCCTCGGCGTGCAGCAGCAGCTTGCGGGGCCGGTCGGGCAGGTGCGACCCGAAGCCGTGGGCGAAGCCGTAGGGGGCGATGTGGATGCCCTCGATCCACACCTCGCCGTCGCGGATGCGGGCGTAGCCGTCGGCCAGCTGCACCTGCCCCTCGCGCAGGCTCTTCACCTCGCTGCCGTGCAGCACGAGGCCCGCCTCGACCACGTCGAGGATGGCGTACTCGTGGCGCGCCCGGCGGTTGCTGGCGACGGCCTTGGTGCCCTTCGGTGCCATAGGGGCTGCTCAGGGTAGTGGCCACCCCGACCGCCCCGACGGCCGGCTCCCGGGCCCTTCGGCACCGAGGCCGCCGACCTCGGGGGCGTTGTGGCCGGTGCC
>Ga0114939_10002783_pt1 | contig 12653 bp, 11 predicted proteins | sample AshMeaCrysSpring_FD_87196 | JGI IMG/M metagenome (GOLD analysis project Ga0114939, IMG submission 87196) | Groundwater microbial communities from Big Spring, Nevada to study Microbial Dark Matter (Phase II) - Ash Meadows Crystal Spring | ecosystem: Environmental > Aquatic > Deep subsurface >... | reverse complement strand
TGTTGGCCTGCGCGCGGGCGATTCCGACGCGCTGTTTCTGCCCGCCGGAGGGCTTCGCGGGCAGCTTGTCTGCGTGTTCGGCGAGGTCCACGAGAGCAGGCATGCGGTCCACTTGGCGCGAGATTTTTTCCTTGGGAAGCTTCGCGATCCTGAGACCGAATGCGATGTTTTCCCGAATGGTGAGATGCGGGAAGAGCGCGTAGTTCTGGAACACCGTGTTGACCGGCCGCTGCTCCGGGGGAAGGTCCGTGATGTCCTTTCCATCGAGAAAAACGCGGCCCTCATCCGGTTTTTCAAATCCGGCGGCCATGCGCAGCAGGGTGGTCTTGCCGCAGCCCGATGGGCCTAACAGGGAGAACACCCTGCCGTGCTCGATGTCCAGCGTCACTCGGTCCACCGCGGTGAAGGCACCGAAGCGCTTGGTGACGTTTTCAAAGCGGAGGGTTCCGTGCATTCCAATGGCGGGCGGAGGATGGCGCATTCCACCCGGAGATCAAGCCGTGTGGCGGGTCACACGCCCATTTTCGCCGGCTGGCCGGTGGATTCCACCACCGAGCGCCAGAGGTCACCGGTGGGATCCACCTTGCGGCGGCCGCGGGTGACCAGGCTCATGGGCAGGTGGACGAAGCTCTGGTGCCAGCGGGCGACGACCATGCCGGTCTTGCCCGCCATGCCGGCGTGGACGGCGTGACGGCCCAGATTGAGGCAGAATATCCGGTCCTCGGGCGACGCGGGAACGCTGCGGATGAGATAACTCGGATCGATGTATTTGAGGTTCAGTTCGATGCCCTTGCTCTTGAAATGTCCGATGATGCGCTCTTTGAGAAAGATGCCGATGTCCGCATGGCGCTTGTTGCCGGAAGCATCCGTGTCCGCGGTGGTCGCGGGCATCAAATCCTGACCGGCACCCTCGGCGGTGATGATCACGGCGTGGCCGCGGCTGGCGATGCGCTCCTCGATCATCGCCAGCAGGCCGGTTTTGCCCTCCAGCTTGAACGGCACCTCGGGGATGAGGACGGCATTGGCCTCGCCGGTGGCCAGCGCGGCGGAGCAGGCGATGAAGCCCGAATCCCGGCCCATGAGCTTCACCAGTCCGAGTCCGTTGCGCGCGCCGCGGGCCTCGGTGTGGGCGGATGCCACTGCATGGAACGCGGCGGCGAACGCGGTCTGGTAGCCGAAGCTGCGGTCCATGAACATGATGTCATTGTCGATGGTTTTCGGCACGCCGACGACGGCCAGGCGGGTGCCGCGGTTGCGCACTTCCTCATAGATGGCCTGTGCGCCGCGCTGGGAGCCGTCACCGCCGATGACGTAGAGGATGTTCACGCCGAGCGCCTCCAGGCGGTTGACCATCACCTTGATGTCGCGCTTGCCGCGGGAGGAACCGAGAATCGATCCGCCAAAGGTGGCGATGTTCATGACCTTTTCGGGGGTCAACTCGATGGGCTTGTGCCCGAACGCGGGGTCCAGCCCTTCATATCCGTATTGGATGCCCAGAATCTGGCGCACTCCGTACGTGTAGTAGGACTGCATCACGATGGCGCGGATCACGTCGTTGATGCCGGGGCACAAGCCGCCACAGGTGACAATGGCGATGCATGTGCGTTCCGGATTGAAAAAGATGTCGCGCCGCGGCCCGGCAAGTTCGATGGAGGGCGGATCAACGTCGTTTTGCATGGCTTCCCTGATGGATTCCATGTGATCGTCTAGAACGATGCGGTCACCATCGGAATGCCAGCAGGTTCCTTCCGCCGGGAAGTCCAGTTCGCGGCAGGGGGAGGGGATCTCGCGCGGACCGAGATTGGGGATGTCGAGATCCTGAGGTGTGATTGAAACCGGTTGCATGGAACGGGAAATTCGCGATTTGGGACGAAGGCGCGGCAGTCATGGATGGGCCGGCTCCCGAAGCGGCGGGAGCATATTGCGATCCAATGAATGGGGAAACACCAATCTTCCGCGAAGAACCTCAAATTCTGCGCATGGCCTGCGGCCCGGTCCGCCCGTGTCCGCCAGGCGGGTCTTGCGCGGTTCCGTTCACGGACTGGCGGCTTCCCGCACGAACGACTTGGTCACTCTCAGGCTGACCGGCAGGGTCAGATTTTTCGAGTCGGCCGGCTTGCCGGAACTGGTGATGATGACGCCTTTCAGTTCGATGGATTCGTCGAGCATGGTTTTCAAATCCACCACGACCTGGCCCGTGAGTTCGACCTGGGCGTGGGACTCGCTGCCGTCGGCTTTGAAATCACCGCCGGTGCTGCGGACGGCGACGTCGATGAGCGCGGTTTCCTTGCTGGCCGAGCGGCGGACTTGCCGCAGTTTCATCGTGCCGATGGTCTGTGCGTTGCGAAGATCCTTCTCGATGATCATCCGGATCCATGCCGGATCGAATTCCCACGAGTCCCCGACCTTGACGATCCGTTCGGGATACCACTGGCGCTTCAGATAGACGGCCAGCTCGTCAATTTCCCTCTGGATGCGCTGGAGCGGTATTGACCCGTCGAGCTCGAATTTCCAGTCGCCGGCGGGAGTTTTTGACATGGCGAACATCCTGCCGCAAAGCGGGCTGCGGTCCTCGGATTCCTCCGCTTTGCCATCGAGCTTCACGGAGGAGAACGTGGAGATGTTCGCGACGCTGACCATGCCGCGGCGGGTGCCGTCGGCTTCGGGATTGCGGAAAGTCCAGGAAAGGTCGCGTTCGCGGGCGATGAGGATTGTGCCGCGGCTGGTGCGGCCGTTCCGGGTCACCTCGATGGAGCCGCCCTTGGATTCCGAACGGGAAATCAGGCGGATGCTCTCGCCGGGCTGGGCACGCACCGGTCCGAAGGCGATTTCCGAGGCGCTGGCGGCGAGGGCGCTTGCTAGAAAAAGCGGCAGTGTGTGAAGAAGCGGACGTCTCATCATGCGGGATGCTTGAAGGGGGCCTGCGCAAGGTCAAATCAAATTGAAATTGCGGCCATGCCCCGCACGGGAGTATGGGTGGCGCACGTGAGCCGCGCAGGCGGCTTCCCATTTCCCGATCCCATGAAAAACCAGCTCCATTCGCTAGCTGCGGCATTGGCCGCCCTGTTTGCGGACACGATGCCCGGGGAGGAACCGTTCAATCCCAAGAACGATCCGCACCAGCTCCACCACCTGGTGGATTCCTCCGGCATTGCCCCCGTTTCGAACGCCCGGAAAGGCCCGGCCGCCAAAATCCCGTGGCAGGCCGCCGATTTCCTGACCGTGAATGCCGGTGGCGAATGGAACGACCGCCGCGAGTTGATGCGCCGCGAAGTCCTCACCTGGTATCCGACATCCCAGGGGATCAGGAAAACCGGCAGCTCCGGCCCGCTCGATTTCAACAAGGACATTCTGGCTCTTTGGACACCACAGGGACGCATCCCGGCCGCGGGATTATCCGGGCATCCGCAATCCTACACCGGCCTCGGCAAGACACTGGTCGCGTTGGTGGACTACGCTGCGGACGGCAAGTCCCCCGCGCTGACGGCTGAGAAGGACCGCATCGTAGGGACGATTCTCAACAGCCAGGATGGCGACGGCTACCTCGGCATCGGGATGAAGAATCCGGCGGATCCCGCCGCCGTGCTCTGGCAGGCATGGAACCTCCATGACGCGGCCTATCTATGCCTCGGCCTCATCGAGAATTTCCGCTATTTCCATCACCGGCCCTCTCTCGACGCGGCGCGGCGCTATGCGGACTTCGTGATCGCGAATTGGCCCTCGGCGCCGGAAAAACCCGGCAGGCTTTCGCCGATCGGTTTTTCCGAGATGCTGCTCGCCCTATCAGAATCCACCGGCGATCCGAAATACCGCTTGTTCGCCGCGAGGACGCCGATGGACGGACGTTTCATCGAGTTCGCATCGCTCAAGGACTGGCGGCAGGAGCTGTATCCGATGAGCGACGAGAAAAGCGCCGGCGCGGGCGGGGCGGCGGATGCCGCGGCTGCCAAGTTCAAAGCCAAAGTCCACAGCTACCGCTACTTCGCCCGCCTGCTCGAGCAACTCCGCCTGCATCGCGCCGATCCCGACGACGGGCTCTTCGCCATGACGCGCTACACGGAGGAAAAAACCGCCGATCCCGATTCGCCCGGCGTTTTCATCACCGGCGCGAACACCCGCCGCGAGGGGTGGGTGGAGGATCAGCAGGGCATCGGCACCATCGGAGAGGGCTGCGCGGTGGTCCACATGGCATGGTGGCGCGGCAAGCTCATCGAGGCCGATGGCGATCTCTCGCACGGCGACTTCATCGAGCGCGCGGTTTTCAATCATCTGGAAGCGTCACAGGATCCGCATTCGGGGCAAACCCGCTACGACTGCATGCTCAGTGGCGAGCGCAACTTCCACAAAGGCGCGCATTGCTGCGATGGCAACCACAAGCGCTTCTGGGCGCGCATCGGGGATCTTGTGTTCTATCGATTCACTGGCGGGATCGCAGTGGACCAGTTCTCTTCCGCCTCGGCCGCCTTGGAGGTGGATGGGAAACCCGTCCGCATCACCATGGAGACCGACTACCCGGCCACTGGCGCCATCAAACTGGAAGTCGCCCTTGGGAAGCCATCGGTTTTCGCGCTGCGGCTGCGCGTTCCGCGCTGGGCGCAATCCCACACGCTCACCGTCAATGGCGGGCCGTGTGAAGCCACTCCGGTTCCCGGCGGCATGGAAATCCGGCGCGAATGGAAACCGGGCGACACGGTGATGCTCGAACTGCCAATGTCCTTCCGCTGGATCAAAGGCCTCCGGTTTTACGATGGCCACGCCGCTTTGACGCGCGGTCCGCAGGTTTTCGCGCTGGCCGCGTCCCGCAATCCCGCCCTCAAGGACATCGAAAACTGGCGCGGGATCGTAGTGGATCCGGCCACGGTGAAACTTCTGCCCGCGCCGTCCGCCGATGGAGCGCGCCGGCCCATCGAGGCTTCGGCGATGACCAAAGACGGCGTTCCGCTGGTTTTTTCGGATTTTCCCGTGCCGGACGGACGGGAAACCTACGTGCGACTCGCCGATCCCGGTGCTGCTGTTGGAGATCCGCTTTTCGAAGAGGCCGACGGACGGACTGCCCGGCCGCCCGTATCCGCCGGATCCGGGAAATGAGGCTCAACCGCTGGCGTGGTTAGGAACGTTCCAGCAGGATTTGGTTTCCCAGCATCACAAAGTCCACGCCGCCCTTGAGCGTTCTGTCGAGGAAAGGCGTGTTGCGGGATTTCGATTTCATGAAGTCCCTGGTGAATGTGGTATCCTTCTCCGGATCGAAGAGGACGAGGTCCACCGGACGGCCTTCCTCGATGGCGGCGGCGGGCAGGCCCATGAGGCGGCGCGGCTCGGCGGAGAATCGTTTCACCACCAGATCCCAGCCGAATTTTCCGGCGGCGACGAAGTGGTGGTTCAGTGAAACCAGCGCGGTGTCCAGACCGGTGATGCCGTTGGGCGCGCTGACGAAATCCCGGGACTTCTCAAACGGCGTGTGCGGCGCGTGATCGGTGGCGATGATGTCGAAGGTGCCGTCAAGCAGCCCTTCCAACAGCGCCTCGTTGTCCGCCTTCGTCCGCAGCGGCGGGTTCATCTTGTAGTGGGTGTCGTAATCGCCGATGTCCTCGTCGGAAAAAAGCAGGTGGTGCGGCGCGACTTCGGCGGTGACGCGGACATCGCCGCGTTGTTTCCACCAGCGGATGGTTTCCATGCCCAGCCTGGAGGAGACGTGCTGGATGTGGATGTGGGCTCCGGTGGCGTGGGCGAGCCGGATGTCGCGGTCGATGATGATTTCCTCGGCGCAGGCGGGAGAGCCCTTGATGCCGAGGCGGTAGCTCATCATGCCCTCGTTGAGGGCGCGCGGGCCGGCGAGTTCGGGCGCCTCGCAATGGCTGGCGAAGAACATGCCGAACTCCGTGGCGTATTGCATCGCGCGGAAAAGCACGGCGGGATCCGCAGTGGTGTCGCCGTCGTCGGTCAGCATTTTCACGCCGAGGCCGCGCATGCCGTCGATGCCGGCGAGTTCCTTGCCCTGGCGGTCCTTGGTGACGCAGCCGGAGGTGTGAACCGGGATGCGGGCCGTGCGTCTGGCGATGTCGAGCACCTGGCCGGCGACCGTGGCGGAGTCGATGGCCGGCTTGGTGTTGGGCATCATGACGACGCCGGTGATGCCGCCGTTGATGGCCGCCTCGCAACCCGTGGCGATGGTTTCCTTCTCCTCGAATCCCGGTTCGCGGAAATGCACATGGGCATCGAACATGCCGGGCATCAGAATCCGGCCGCGGGCATCGATGATTCTGGCTCCGGCGGGAGCTTGCAGGCCCATGCCAATCTTGTGGATCCTGCCGTCCGCGAGAAGAACATCCGCCCCGGTGAGTGACGGGGAGTTTTCAGAAGCGATGCGGACGTTGGTGAGGAGGATCATGCGGATTCTGACGGGGTTCGCATGTTGGCTGATCACTCGCTCTTGGTGATCGGATTGCGCACCCGGTAGCCTTCCTCGTGGGCGACGTAGCCGGCGGCAGCTCCCACGGCGAGCGGCACGCAGGAGGAAAGCGGGGCGATGGCGCATGCCAGCAGCAACAGGATGACGGAGGATTTTTTCATGGTTTCAATGGTGTTAGTAGAGGCAAGCACGCGCCCGCTGGCCGGGCAACTGATTTCTCCGGCGGCACCGGTCACGCATCCGCCGGATTGGAGTCCGGCTTGAGCCAGTAGAGCACGGCCATTCTGACGGCGATGCCGTTTTCGACCTGGTCGTTGATGAGCGAGCGTTCGTAGTCCATGACGGCGTCGCAGAGTTCGACGCCGCGGTTCACGGGGCCGGGGTGCATGATGTATAGGCCGCGCTTGCGGATTTCGTCGAGGCGGGTTTCGGTGATGCCGTAGAGGCGGTGGTATTCGCGCAGGCTGGGGAAATACTGGACGTCCTGGCGCTCCATTTGGACGCGCAGCAGATAGACGATGTCCGGGTTCCAGGCCATCGCCTCCTTGTAGTCGGTGAAGCGGCGGATGTGCTCGCAGAAGCGCGGGACCAGCGTGCCGGGGCCGAGGTGGGCCACTTCCACGCCGAGTTTGAGCAGGATCAGGCTGGTGGAGCGGGCGACGCGCGAGTGCAGGATGTCACCGGTGATGAGGACTTTCCTGCCGGTGGGATCGGGAAATTTCTCCTTGATGGTGAAGGCGTCCAGCAGGGCCTGGGTGGGATGGGCGTGGGCGCCGTCGCCGGCGTTGATGACGGAGGCCCTGGTGAGCTTGGCGATCACGCCTGGCAGGCCGGAGGATTTGTGGCGGACGATGATGAAGTCCGTGCGCATGGCCTGGAGGGTTTCGACGGTTTCCCTGACGGACTCGCCCTTGGTGATGGAGGACTGGGCGACGTCGAAGTTCGTGACATCGGCGGAAAGGCGTTTGGCGGCGACCTCGAAGGATGAGTGGGTGCGGGTGCTGGGCTCGTAGAAGAGCATGAGGACGGACTTGCCTTTGAGCGCCGGGACCTTCTTGACGGAGCGGGTGAAGAGTTCCTTGAAGGGGACGGACTGATCGAGCAGGTGGTCGATTTCCTCCCGATCAAGTGAGGCGATGTCGAGCAGGTCTTTACGTGGCATGCCGGAGTTGGGGAAAGTAGTGAAGCGCGCCGAAGACGATCACGAACAGTGCGAGCACGGCGATGAAGGCCGCGTGGTGGCGCGAGATGGGTTTGCGGATCCTGATGAAGGCCGCGACCAGCAGCGCGGCGGCCACGCATGCCATGGTGGCGGCCATGGGGAATTCGTAGAAATAAAAACCGACCGCGCCGCCCGCGGCGAAGAGGTAGCCGGGAACGATCAGCGCCGGGTGGGCTGGGAAGAGCCGCGGATTCGGCTTCGCATCCATCAGGGCGAAGGCTTCGCGGCGGCGGATTTCCTCGATTTCCCCCGCGCTGTGGCGGTGATGCGGGAGAACGGAGTCGGGCGGTGGCTCCGGATGATGCGCCGATGGCGGGGAAGCCTGCTCGGATTTGCGCAGCGAGCGGACGGATTTGTGGCCGGGAGCCTGCACCGGTGGCATTGGCGCGAGCCGGCTGGTTTCCGGCGCGGGGGCTGCGTGCCGCACGGATGCGGAGGACTCCGGGGCGATGTTTGCCGGATCCGGATCGTTCGTCATGCCGGGAACTCCGATGGTCTCGCGGATTCTGGCGATTTCCGCGGCGGATTTCCTGCGCTCTGGCAACTGGCTCATGGGTTTTCTTTCTCGACGATTCGCACCTCGTCACTTTCGTCAGGCCCTTCAAGCGATACCAATACATGATCGCGGCGGCGTGTGTCGAGAGTGATGCCGACGTAATCCGGCTGAATCGGCATTTCGCGGTGCCCGCGGTCGATCAGCGTGGCGAGCTCGACCTTGGCGGGACGGCCATAGTCGGAGAGGGCGTCGAGCGCGGCGCGAATGGTGCGGCCGGTGAAAAGCACGTCGTCCACGAGGATGATGTGGGCGCCCTCGACGGGGAAGGAGATGTCGCTTTGCTGGAGCGCGGGGTTTTCGCGGAGATGCTCGAAATCGTCGCGGTAGAGCGAGATGTCGAGCACGCCGAAGGAGAGTTCGCGGTCGTCCACGGAGAGGAGGGTGAGCAGGCGCTGGGCCACTTCGTCGCCGCGGCTGCGGATGCCGACGAGCGCGAGCGGTTTTCCATCGGTTTTTTGGCGGATGGCTGTGGCGAGGCGTTCCACTCCGGCGGCGATTTCTGCGGCATTGAGTATGCGGGTTTGCATGAGAGGGGATCAGTCGAAGTTGAGGATGCCGATGTCGCGGCGGCGCTGGAGGCCGTTGAAGCGGATCCGGTCGGCGGCGGCGTGGGCTTTGGCGACGGCTTCCTGGCGGGTGGCTGCGCCGGAAACGACGGCCAGCACGCGGCCGCCGTTGGTCTCCCACTGGCCACTGGAATTTTTGCGCGTGCCGGAATGGTAAACCCGGAAGTCGCCAGTGTTTTCAAGGCCGCTGATGACATCGCCGGAGCGCGAGGACTCCGGATATCCGGCGGAGGCGAGGATCACGCAGACGCTCCAGCCATCGTCGAAGGAAATCAAATCCGCGCGCAGTTCTCCTTTCGCCCCGGCGAGGCAGAAGGCGGCGAGATCGCCCTTGACCAGCGGCATCACCGCCTGGCATTCGGGATCGCCGAAGCGGCAGTTGTATTCGATCACCTGCGGGCCGGAAGGAGTGAGCATCAGCCCGAAATAGAGGAAACCGCGATACGGCAGGCCTTCCCTGCGGAGACCTTCCAAAGTGGGCCTTACGATTTCCCGATCGATGCGATCCAGCAATTCCGCAGAGACAAGCTGGCGGCACGCCACCGCGCCCATGCCGCCGGTGTTCGGGCCGAGGTCGCCGTCCAGCGCGCGCTTGTAATCCCGCGCCGGAGTGAAAATGAGATACCGGTCGTCCACGATCGCGGCGAACACCGAGACTTCCGGGCCCGTGAGGCAGTCCTCCACCAGCACGCGGCCCGCGCCGAAGCGCCGTTGCGTGAACACCTCGTTCAGGAAGGCCATCGCGGAAGCTTCATCCGGGCAAACGGCCACGCCCTTGCCCGCCGCGAGGCCGTCGAATTTGAGCACGGCCGGGTATTTGCCGCCGATGGCGCCCAGCGCATCCGCCAGCGTGCCGGCCACAGCGGCCCGCGCGGTGGGGATGCGGTTTCTAACAAGGAATTGTTTCGCGAACTCCTTGCTCGCCTCAAGCTGCGCCGACTGCTTTGGCGGGCCCCAGCATGGAATGCCGTTCCGCTCGCAGAGGTTGGCGAGCCCCTCGCCCGTCACCAGGTAGCTTTCCTCACCGGCCACGCAGAGATCGATGGCGTTCGCCTTCATCCATGCGACGAGCGATTCCAGACCATCGGCGGGCACCGGTTGCGCGCTCTCGGAAATCGCATCGCCGCCGGGATAGCAGAACAGCTCGGGATTGCCCGGAGATTCCGCCAACGCCCGCACCAGCGCGTGTTCGCGCCCGCCTTTGCCAACGACCAGGATTCTCATTCGCGGCGGTTGTCGCGGAATCCCGGCAAAGACTCAATCCCAATCCGCCGCCGCCGGGCGAGGACGCGGAAATTTCCCAGCATCCGCTTGCCCAAGCGCCCGCCGGAAGATAGCAAGCGTCATCAAACGTCGCTCCTTCAGCCTGCTGCTCGCCCGCCGGTATCTCAACCCACGCCGCGCCGCGCTCTCCTCCTTCACGCTGATTTCGCTCATCGGCGTGATGCTCGGCGTGCTCGTGCTCGTCGTCGTGATGGCCGTTTACGCCGGCCTCGAGCGCGAGGTGAAGGGCCGCCTGCTCGGATTCACGCCGCACGTTCTGCTGCGCCACCAGCCCGGCGGCTTCGGCGAGGTGCCGCTGGTGGATTGGCAGGCCGCCGCCGCGCGCGCGAAACAGCTGCCGCGCGTGGAGAGCGCCACCGCCTTCGTTTCCGACAACGTCATCATCGACGTCGAGTCCTGGCAGCGCCCGGTCATGTTCCGCGGCATCGATACCTCGGATCCCGCGCAGGTCCGGGGCATCGCCGGCATGCTGGACAGGGAAAACCATCCCGCTTCATCTGCGGACCTCGGCATTGATGACCGCGCGGTGGTTTCCTCGCTCCTCGCCCAGCAGCTCGCCCTCAACGTGGGCGACACGATCCGGCTCTATTCGACCCGCAATTTCGAGGAGGTCATGCGCGCCTACAAGGCCACCGAAAATCCGCCACTGCGCGTGGCTTTCGCGGAGCCATGGAACAAGGCCGCCGCCGGGCTCGCCGCGGCATGGAAACAGGATGGCGGGAACCCGGTGATCGCCATCGCCGCGCTGACCTCGATCTACCGGACTCTGGACGCACTGCGCGCCGAACCGATCCGCGAGCCGGAGCTGGAGCTCCTGGACAAGCTGCTCGTCTCCCTGGAAGCCGGGGAAAAGGACGAGGCCGCGGGCGTTTATCGTTTCAACGCGCGAACCGTGACCGCCATCGGCGAAACCATCGCCGCGCTCGATTCCACGGATATCGAGAAGATGGACGGCGAGACGCTCAAGAGCCTCAAGCACATCGTGCTGCCCAAAGAGGCGACGGTGACCGGCGTCTATCAGGCGTCGCAGATGGCGGTGACGCCGGATATCTTCGTGCCGCTGCCGCTCGCCCAGGATCTCGCCGGGCTGGGCGGGGCAGTGCAGGGCGTCGCGCTGCGGCTGGATGACGCCTATGCCTCCGAACAGGTCGCCGCGCATGGCCGCGAAGTCTTCGGCCCGGACTGGTCGCTGCTCACCTGGGGCGATCAATACCAGGCCTTCTTCGCGCTCATCAACCAGCAGCGCGTGATGATGTATTTCGCGCTTTCCTTCATCGTGCTGGTGTCCGCCTTTTCGATGATGGCCGTCATGTTCACCGTCACCATCCAGAAACGCCGGGAAATCGGCGTGATGAAGGCCCTCGGCGCGGCGCCCGGCCAGATCGTGCGGGTGTTTCTCTATCAGGGCATGATCCTCGGGCTGCTGGGAGCCGCTCTTGGCGTGGGGCTCGGCCGCCTGGTCATTCATTTCCGCGGCCCCATCCAGGGAGTGTTCCGCACGCTCGGCTTCGATCCCTTCGCAGCCTCGTTCACCGGCTTCGGCGTGCTGCCCGCGCACAACAACCCCGCCGAGCAGGCGGCCATCGGGCTGATGGCCTTCGTCCTCTGCTCGCTGGCCGCCCTCGTCCCCGCGTTCCTCGCCGCCCGCAGCGACGCCGCCAAATCCCTGCGCAACCTCTGAACCATGGACATCTGGATCATTCAAAACGGCGAGAAAACCGGCCCGATTCACGACTTCGAGGTCCGCAGGAAAATCGAGGCCGGCGAGCTGCCCGCTGACACACCCGCCTGGCACGAGGGGCTCGATGCATGGCGGCCGCTGGTGGAAATCAGCCTCTTCGAGCGTGAGTTCGACCGCCCCATCGAGCGCCGCGATCAAGCGGACGCTCCGGCTGAAAAGCCGCCGCCGCCCGCGGAGAGTCCGCATTCCATCCGGCGCTTCTGGGCGCGCTGGTTCGATCTCTATCTGTTCGCCGGCATCTGGTGGTTTGCGATGTGGGCCATCGGCCGCGACATCGGCTCCACGCTGCGCAATCCATGGATCATTCTTTTCCTCTACGTTCCATGGTTCGCTCTGGAAACCATCCTCCTCCACCGCTTCGGCACCACGCCGGGGAAATGGCTGCTCGGTCTGAAGATCGCCAACACCGACGGCTCGCCGCTCAGCCTTGCTGCGGCCACCCGGCGCTCCGCCCGCGTGCTGTTCCTCGGCATCGGCTTCGGCTGGGGGCTGCTCGCGTTGATTTGCCAACTCATGGCGTTTTTCACCGCGAGACGCATCGGCAGTCCGCTGTGGGACCACTCAGGCGGCCACCGGGTGGCGGCGGAGCCGCTCAGTCCGCTGCGCCTCGCAGTGTATGTCATAGGGCTCTTCGCCGCGCTGCAGCTGCAGATGATCGTAGTCGCCCCCTACGTGATGGAGAGCCTGCCCGGGATGATTCCCTCGCTCAGGGAGCATATTGAAAAAAATCCCCCCTGGCACCTGCCGATAAACCGCCCGTTGACTCAAAAGTAGATGACACCGGAGCGGGTCCGGGGCGGTGGGGTCGTTGACTCATAAGTCATGACACCGGGGTTGGTGTTGTTTTGCCTGCATCGGGCGCGCAATGCAAGGAG
>Ga0114939_10002782_pt1 | contig 12656 bp, 12 predicted proteins | sample AshMeaCrysSpring_FD_87196 | JGI IMG/M metagenome (GOLD analysis project Ga0114939, IMG submission 87196) | Groundwater microbial communities from Big Spring, Nevada to study Microbial Dark Matter (Phase II) - Ash Meadows Crystal Spring | ecosystem: Environmental > Aquatic > Deep subsurface >... | reverse complement strand
CAGCTACGACGAGAAGTGGTCGATCTCCTACGACGAGCGCTGCCAGAGCTACGCCGCAGACCGGTTCAGCGCGATTGCCGGCCGGGACGGCTGGCCGTATGGGGAGACGCTCGAGATCGGGGCCGGCACCGGGTTCTTCACGCTGAACCTGGCGTTGTCCGGCGTGCTCGCCGGTCCGCTGCACGTGACCGACCTGTCGCCGGGCATGGTCCAGGCCGCCGAGCGCAACGCGGCCGCCGCCGGGCTGACGGTGACCGGCGCCGTGGCGGACGCGGAGGCGTTGCCGTACCCCGACGACTCCTTCGACCTGGTCATCGGTCATGCCGTGCTGCACCACATCCCGGACGTGGAGCAGGCGTTGCGCGAGTCCGTTCGGGTGCTGCGCCCTGGTGGGCGCTTCGTGATCTGCGGCGAGCCGACCCAGGTCGGCGACCAGGTGGCGCGACAGCTGGGACGGCTGACCTGGGTCGTGGCGACGAGGCTCACCGCCCTGCCAGGCCTGCGTGGACGCTGGGCACGAGCGCCGGAGGAGCTGGACGCGTCCTCGCGCGCGGCCGCCCTGGAATGGGTCGTCGACCTGCACACCTTCGATCCCCACGAGCTCGCCCGGACGGCACTGCGCGCCGGTGCCATCGATGTCAGCACGATCACCGAGGAGCTCACGGCGTCGTGGTTCGGCTGGCCCGCCCGCACGATCGAGTACGCCGTTCGCCCCGACCGGCTCGGCGCGCGCTGGGCCTCGTTCTCCTACCGGTCCTGGCTGTGGCTGTCCGCACTGGACCGCCGGCTGGGCCGGGCGGTGCCGGCCTGGATGTTCTACAACGTCTCGATCACCGGCCAGAAGCCACCCCGGCGCGAGTGACGACGACGCGCCTGCTGGCCGGCGCCGGTCGGGCCAGCAGTCCCGCGTGGTGCGGGGCGAGACTGAGCCGCACGACGGCCTCCCCGAACGGCGTGTGCTGAAGCAACGGCGCGCCGAGACGGGCCAGGGATGCTTCGGTCCAGCTGCCGCGAGTCGGGGCGATGGCCACCACCTCCTCGTAGCCGAGGAGCCGCGCGGCTGCCACCAGGTGACGCAGCATCACCGTGCCCAGCCCACCACGCTGCCAGGCGTCCTCGACGACCACCGCGACCTCGGCCACCTGCGGGTCCTCGTCGGAACCGGCGAGGTTGCCCAGGGCGATCAGCGACCCCGTCGGGGAGAAGGCCGCGATGGCGACGTCGGTGCGCAGCAGCTCCCTGCACAGCCGCCGACTCGGGGGTCGGCCGTCACCGAGGTACCGCGCGGCGAGTGTCGTGCCGCTGCATCGGGCATGCATGGCCTGCAGCTCACGCAGGTCGCCGTCCACAGCCGCACGCATGAGCAGCTCGGCACCATCGGACAGGCAGGCGAGCGTCGGTTGGGTCACCACATCCGGGACCCCAGTGCGCACGGATGGCACTGCTCTCACCCGGCGGACCGTGCCACCACGACGTTTCGCGACTGTCACGGGACGGTAACGGCACGGGAACGTCTAGGGTCCGGTAGGTGCGCCGCCGCGACCGCTACGGCTCCTACCGCTCCGCCCGGTTCCTCAACCTCGGCTCGGTGCGCTGGGTCGTGCGGCACCGCGCATGGACCCGGTGGCACCTGGTGCGGTACTGGCGGTTCTTCTGGCTCCGGGTTCGCACCTGGCGAGCCGGCAACGTCATCACCGAGGGCATGGTCTTTCTGGGCAAGGACGTACGGATCGAGGTTCGTCGCGGACATGGGCGGCTGATTCTCGGGCGATGGGTGCACCTGGGGGATGCCAACCGGCTCATGGTGCACGAGGGGACGATGCGGGTCGGGGACAAGACGGTGTTCGGGCACGACAACACCGTGACCTGCTATCTCGACATCGACATCGGACCTCGCACCCTGGTGGCCGACTGGGTCTACGTGTGTGACTTCGACCATCGGACGGAGGACATTGCCCTCCCGATCAAGGATCAGGGCATCGTGAAGTCACCCGTCCGGCTGGCCGGGGACTGCTGGATCGGTACGAAGGCGACTGTGCTGCGCGGCAGCGACATCGGCACCGGCACCGTGCTGGCGGCCAACTGCGTCGTGCGCGGGCAGGTGCCCGACCATGCGATCGTCGCCGGGGTGCCGGCCCGCGTGGTCAAGGACCGACAGGCGGCCTACCTAGCAGACGCGCAGCGCCGGGCCGCCCTGGCCGACATCGCCCGCAAGACCGCCGAAGCGGCGTCGCGCAACCAGGCACAGCCCTGACCACTTGACCCGCGCGGGGCCGGCCCCCAGGGTAGTGGCGATGAGCGTCGACCCCGGCCGGCTCGACAACCAGCCCGGCGGCCAGCCCGGGGGTCAGCCCGACGGCCAACCCGAGGGTCAGCCAGACACTTCGCCCGCGATGCGGGTCACGGTGCGGGTACGTCCAGGTGCGTCTCGCACGCGAGTCGGCGGTTCGTATGACGATGCTCTGGTCGTGCGCGTCCAGGAACGGGCGGTGGACGGCCGTGCTACCGCTGCGGCGTTGCGGGCGGTTGCCGAGGCCGTGGGCGTGCCGCGACGCTCGGTGCGGCTGGTGTCGGGGGCGACGAGCCGCACGAAGGTGTTCGAGATCGATCGAGCCGACCCGGTGGTCTTGCGGCGCCTGCTCGGCGGGACGGGCTAGTCGTCCACCAGGCGCAGCACGATGTCCAGGCCGTGCCGGGTGCCGGACGTGCGCGGCAGGAGCAGGGTGCGGATACCGATCAGTGCTGCCCCGGCGTCGTCGTGAGGGCTGTCGCCCACCATGAGCGCGTTGCCGGCCGAGACCCCTACGGCGTCGAGAGCGATCTGGAAGATCGGGGCGTGGGGCTTCACCGACCCGGCCTCGTAGGACAGCACGACCGCGTCGAGCAGGTCCGCCATCCCGGCACGGTCCAGCACGACCCGCACGTCGATGCCCACGTTGGACACCAGCGCGACCTTGACACCGCGCCGCTTGAGCTCGGTCAGGGTCGGTACGGCGTCGTCGTAGGGGATCCAGGTCTCCAGCATCACCTCGTACAGCGACTGCGCGAGCGTGTCGTCGACCTGCGGGACTCGCTCCATGAGCGCGTCGTAGACCTCACGATGGCGTACCGGGGACAGGTCTCGTTCGTTGGCTGGGTCCACCTCGCGTACGTGCTCCCAGATCCGCTCGACCCAACCGGCCAGCTGCTGCCGTCCCTGCTCTCCCAGCGACGCGGCGGGTGTGGCAGGTCGCCCGGCATGCTCCCAGGCCAGGTCCAGCCACTGGTACGGGTCACCCTGGTCGACCAAGGTGGAGTGGAAGTCGAACAGCACCGCCTGGACGGGGCCCACATCGGCGAAGCCTGCGGCTGAGCTCACGGCACGACCCTAGAGCGCTGTCGCCGTGGATGCGGCCGCATCGTCCGACACATCGTGGGTGCTACACCTCGCATCGTCGGACGATGAGGTTGCGCACTGCGTCGGGTGGCGGCGCCGGATGCGTCGTCGGACGCGTCGTCGGACGCGTCGTGGGCCTCTCGCGCACGCCCTAGTCGTCGGCGTCCCGGTACACCTCGACGGTGGCCGCCGCGACTCGCTCCCAGGTGAACCGGGTCCTGACCCGCTCCCGGGCGGCGGCCGCGAGCGCCTCCCGTCCCGGCTTGTCGGACAGCAGGTAGCCGATCGCCGACGCGAGGTCCGCGGGCGCTGCGGGCGGGACGACCATTCCGCTGACGCTGTCCTCGACGAGGTCAGGCAGTCCGCCCGTGTTGGTCACCACCACGGGCGTACCGGCTGCCATGGCCTCCAACGCCACGATTCCGAACGGCTCGTAGCGCGAGGGCACGAGGGCGATGTCTGCCGCGGAAACGATGTGAGCCACGTAGGCGTCCTCCATCCGCCCGAGTGGGTGAACCAGACTCGCCACCCCGCGGTGGACCGCCTGGTTGGCCAGGTCCTCTCGGCGCCCGCCGTTGCCGATCAGCGCCAGATGGGCGACCACCCCTTTCTCGGCGAGCAGCGCCAGCGCCGCGATGGCGTCCTGGGCGCCCTTCTCCCACTCCAGGCGTCCGACGAGGACGAGGAGGGGCTCGTCGGGGGTGAGTCCCAGAGCCCGGCGGGCATGCTCCCGGTCTGCCGGCGTTGTCTGCCACGCCTGGACGTCCACCCCGTTGGGGACGACGACCGTGCGCACCGGATCTGCGCCCAGGGCGCGAACGACCTCGTCGTGCATCGCCGACGAGCACACGATCGTGCGGGCGGCCTGGGCGACCAGACGCTGCTCGATCGCGTGCCGGCGCTGAGAGAAGGGGGTGTCCAGGTGCCCTTGGTAGAGGCCGGACTCGGTGGCGTGCACGGTGGCCACCAAGGGGCCGTTGCCCGCGGCGACCAGCGACGTGGCCGCTCCGGTGACGACCCAGTCATGCCCGTGCACGACATCCGGCTGCCAGTGCGCCAGCAGCGGCTCCGCGGCCGCCACGAGTGCCCCCTGGAGCCGGTCCACGAATGCCGCGGTATCGGCGTACACGTCGGGGCCGCCCGGTTCCAGGAGGGCCCGTTGCACGCGGGGCCGGCCCGCGACTGCAGGCTCTTGCGCCGGGGTCCCGGCGGGGCCCTGGGTCAGCACGACGACGTCGTGTCCCTGCAGGGACAAGGCATGGCTCAGGGCATGCACGTGCCGTCCCAGACCCCCGTACATCACCGGGGGGTACTCCCAGGAGACGAGCAGGACGCGAAGCCGGTCCACGTGGGTTCAGCGTACTGACCCCGGGGGGACCCGGTCCTGCGCATCCCCACGGCAGCCGGATGGCCCCGTCGGCGATGACGGCGTCGCGAGCAGCCGAGCGTCCACACCGCCGAAGGGGCTCGCGGACGGCGAGCCGGCGGTGCGCTGCCCGGCGGTGCGCTGCCCGGCGGTGCGCTGCCCGGACGCGGCCAGGTGACCGACGGCACGGATGTGTCCGGCCAGGCGCTCGCGTGCGTAGTCGGCGGAGGAGTCGTGGCTGACCATGAACGGCCAGTCGCTTGCGCAGGCCAGCAGCACCTGCTCGGCCAGCTCGTCCAGCCAGGCCTCGTGCCCCAGCGGCCGGGGCTCGCGGCTGCGCACAGCCCCCAGCAGGGTGTCCTGAGCCCACAGCTGATCGTCCAGCATGTCCTTGACCGCCGGCCCCTCCCAGATTGCGAGATCCTTGCCCAGGCCCCAGGACGAGCGCTCGGGGTGCATGACCCCGGCGATCTCCACCCGCTCGACGGCTCGGCTCAGGGTGGTGAGCCGGACTCCGACCTCCCGCAGCCGCTGCAGGACACCGGCCAGCCACTGGACACCCTCGTGCCACCAGTGACCGAACAGCTCGGTGTCGTACGCGGCGACCACCAGCCCGGGCCGACCCTGCTCGGCAGCGATGTCACCGAGCCGTCGGGTGACGACGCCGACGAAGTCCTCGACGTCCTCGCGAACAGCTCGGATGGCTCGCTCCTGGTCGTAGGGCGCCTTCTGCTCGGGAGGCAGATGGCTACCGGTGACCCTGAACAGCTTGAACCCGGACGCGTGGTGGTAGCTGTGGAAGTCCCGGTACCAGCGTCCGCCCGGATAGCCGCGGCGTGGGGACCAGACGCGGTAGGTGACATCGAGGTCGCGGCCGACCACGGCGATGTCGGAGTCCCCGAGCAGCCATGGCCGGCCGGTTGTGGCACCGACATGCTGCAGGGAGGGTCCGTCGAGCATGAGCCGCTGGACGCCGTGCCGCGCAAGCAGCTGCTCCAGTCCGGGGCGGTAGGCGCACTCGGGCAGCCAGATCCCCGCAGGGCGGCGACCCCAGCGGCGGACCCCGTCGTCCAGCCCCGCCGCCAAGGCCAGGTCGGCAACCGGGTCACGCAGCAGCGGCAGCACCGGATGGGTGGCGGGCCCCCCGAGCAGCTCGATGGTCTCGGCGTCGACCAGTGAGCGCCACACCGGAGCCCCTCCGTGCAGCCAGTCCCGCTCGAACACCCGCGTCGCCTGGCGGGCGCGGCGGCTCTCCTGCGTGCCGAGCGAGCGCATCACCGGATCGCGGTGGCCGGACAGGTCGTCGGCGCGCAGCGCCCAGTCGGCCAGCCAGCGGTGCTGCTCGGACACGCAGTACGGGTCGTCCAGCTGGGCGGCCAGCACCGGCGTCACCCCGATGGTCAGCACATCGCGCTGACCGCGTTCGGCCAGCCCGGTGAGCATCGCGGTCAGCGGCAGATAGGACTGCGACCAGGCCTGGTGCAGCCACTCCTCACCGACCGGCCAACGTCCGTGATGCGCCAGCCAGGGCAGGTGCGTGTGCAGCACCAGGCAGAACGTCCCGATGGGCGCTGTCACGGTGCGATCGCCTGGGCGATCAGGTCGCGGCTGTCGGCCACGTCGGGTCGAATCTCGAAGTCGGCGGCGGTGATCGACCTCACCATCTCGGCCAAGGACGGGGGCCAGCGATCCGGCTCGCTTCGGATCTGGGCGTCCACGATGCTGCCGTGACGGGCCTCCCAGGACCGCAGGCGCCGGCCGTGGTGCACGCCGCTCACGTCGATCTGACCAAAGGCCGAGCCCATCAAGTCGAGCAGTTCCTCGGCGTCCAGCTCGCGATGGTGGAACACATTGCCGGGCGGAAAGGTCAGCCGGTTCGGGGTGCTCAGCAGCACGTGTCCACCAGGGCGAAGGACGCGGGCGCACTCGCGGACGAAGGCCCGCGGGTTCCACAGGTGCTCGATCGTCTGAAGGCTCACCACCAGATCGGCCGTGTCGTCCGCCAGCGGCATCCCGACGAGGTTGCCGCGCAGCCCGGTCACCTCGGGGTAACGGAAGGCCAGGTGACGCACGGCCGCGCCGTCGTAGTCCAGAGCCAGCACGCGGCCTACCGCCCCGGCGCGTCGCGGGACCCCGGCGCGAGTCGGGTCAAGGACCCGGGCGAGACGGGCGGCCCCGTAGCCCTCCCCGCACCCGGCGTCGAGCGCGATCGGCGCTCGGTCGCCGGCATCGAGCCCGGCGAGCAGGGCCGCGGCCACGCCGCAGGCGAGCCCGTAGGCGACCTCGTGCCGACGGAACCAGTAGTTCTCGCGCCACACCCCGGGGACCGTCCGCTCGCCTGCGGAGGCCTGCAGCAGCGTCACCCTCGCCTCGTCGTCGTCCGAGGTGCGAACCATTCCGCCCACCCTGTCACAGCGTGCAGCCGGGCCCGCTCGCGCGTCTGCCACGAGATCGTGACGCGGTTCGTGCCACGACTGTCGATGCGCCGCTGACGCTCGACCTACTGGCGAGTAACATAGTGCTGCCAGTCGCGCACGCGACGTGCGCGGAACGAGGACCCCGGCGCCGGCAAGGAGGCCCACGATGAAGATCGTTGTCCTGTGCAAGTACGTGCCCAACGCCATCTCCGAACGCAGGTTCGTCGAGGATGACTTCGTCACCGACCGGGTCGGGGTGGACGGGCTGCTGTCCGAGCTCGACGAGTACGCCGTCGAGGAGGCCGTGAAGATCAAGGAGTCCGGCGATGCGCAGGTAACCGTCCTGACCATGGGTCCGCCCGCAGCCGCCGACGCGGTCCGCAAGGCGATGCAGATGGGCGCCGACGCTGGCGTGCACGTCGTGGACGACACGCTGCGCGGCTCGGATGCGCTGGCGACCTCGCTCGTGCTGGCCACGGCCCTGAAGAAGATCGGCGACTACGACATGGTGATGTGCGGGATGGCCTCGACCGACGGGGAGATGGGTGTGGTGCCGGCCATGATCGCCGAGCGCCTCGGCATCCCCCACGTCGGCTACCTCGGCGACATGAAGGTCGACGACGGTCAGGTCACCGGCCGCCGGGACGGCGACGCGGCTGTCGAGTACGTCAGTGCGCCGCTGCCGGCGGTGGTCGGGGTCACCGACCAGATCAACGACCCCCGGTACCCGTCCTTCAAGGGGATCATGGCGGCCAAGAAGAAGCCGGTGCAGACCTGGAGCCTTGCCGACCTCGGCGTCTCGGCTGACGAGGTGGGTCTGTCCGCGGCGTGGACGGTCGTGGAGACGGTGGCCAAGCGGCCCCCGCGAAGCCACGGCGAGGTCGTCACCGACGACGGCTCCGGTGGCGCCCGCCTGGTGGAGTTCCTGGCCGCCAAGCAGTTCGTCTGACCCGTCCGAATCGTCCGTCCGGCACACACAGGAGACCCCACATGAGCACGATCCTCGTCCTGGTCGACCACCACGACGGTGTCGTCCGCAAGTCCACCACTGAGCTGCTCACCATCGCCCGCCGACTCGGCGACCCAGCCGCCGTGGTGATCGGGCACGGCGTCGAGAAGGCCATGGACACCCTGGCGGCCTTCGGGACGACCGTGGTCTACGACATCGACGCCCCTGACATCGACGACTACCTCATCCTCCCGCGGGCCGAGGCGATGGTTGCGGTGGCCGAGAAGGTCAAGCCCTCGGTCATCCTGCTCACCTCGAACGCCAAGTCCAAGGAGATCGCCGCCCACGTCGCCGTCAAACTGGGCTCGGGCATCATCACCGACGCCGTCGACGTTCAGCCCGGACCGGACGGCCCCATTACCACCCAGTCGGTGTTCGCCGGGAACTACTCGGTGCAGGCCCGGGTCACCCGTGGTACGCCCGTCATCACGGTCAAGCCCAACGCCACGACGCCAGAGCCGGCTTCGTCCCCGACCTCGCCGAGCCTGGAGATCGTCGAGGTACCCATGTCCGACCTCGCCCGGTCGGTACGCGTCACCGACCATGCGCCGCGCGAGCGCACTGGACGTCCCGACCTGAACGAGGCGGCCGTCATCGTCTCCGGTGGACGGGGAACCGGCGGGGACTTCGGTCCGGTGGAGCAGCTGGCCGACGCCCTCGGTGCCGCCGTCGGGGCCTCCCGAGCTGCCGTGGACTCCGGCTGGTACCCGCACGCCTTCCAGATCGGCCAGACCGGGCACGTGGTCTCGCCGCAGCTGTACGTGGCGGCCGGGATCTCCGGCGCCATCCAGCACCGCGCCGGCATGCAGACCTCGAAGACGATCGTGGCGGTCAACAAGGACGAGGAGGCGCCGATCCTGCAGCTGGCCGACTTCTCGGTCATCGGTGACCTGTTCACCGTGCTGCCGCAGGCGACCGAGGAGATCAAGCGGCGCCAGGGCTGACGCGTTCTCGCCACCGGGTGGCTGGTCATCGACGGGTGGGGGCGCACCGTCCGTCGTATCCTGCGACGCGATGACTCAGACGCGCGCGTACCTCGACCATGCGGCGACCACACCAGCGTTGCCCGAGGTCGCCGACGCGGTGGTCGAGGAGCTGGCTCGGCTGGGCAACCCGTCGTCCCTGCACCGTTCCGGTCGGGACGCCCGGCGACGGGTCGAGGAGTATCGCGAGCGCGTGGCTGCGGCCGTGGGTGCCCGACCCAGCGACGTGGTGTTCACCGCCGGAGGTACCGAGGCCGACAACCTGGCCGTCAAGGGGCTGTTCTGGGCGCGCCGCGACGCCGATGCCCGGCGAACGAGGGTGCTGGCCAGCGCTGTTGAGCACCACGCCGTGCTGGATGCGGTGGTCTGGCTCGGCCAGTCGCAGGGTGCTGAGGTCGAGTGGCTGCCGGTAGACCACCGGGGCCGCGTGCACCCCGAGGCGGTGGAGGCCGCCATTACCCGTGACCCGGCCAGCGTGGCCCTGGTCAGCGTCATGTGGGCGAACAACGAGGTCGGGACGATGATGCCGGTCGGTGAGATCGCCGCCATCTGCCGCCGTCACGAGATCCCGTTCCACTCCGATGCGGTTCAGGTCCTGGGTCAGCGGCCCCTGCACTTCGCCGCGGCAGGGCCCGACGTCGTCGCGCTGTCCGGGCACAAGTGCGGCGGACCGATGGGCGTGGGGGCACTCCTGGTGGGCCCCGACGTCGACCTCGTTCCCGTGCTGCACGGAGGTGGGCAGGAGCGTGACGTGCGCTCCGGCACGGTGGACGTCGCGGCGATCGCCGGTTTCGCGCTGGCCGCCGAGCGTGCCGCCGCCGAGCAGCCCGAGCGCGCCGTACGGGTCGCAAATCTGCGTGACGACTTGGTGCGCGGGGTGCTGGGCGTTGTTCCCGATGCCCATCTCAACGGCGACCCCGATCCCAGGGGGCGGCTTCCGGGCAACGCCCACATCGCCTTCCCGGGATGCGACGCCGATGCCCTGTTGATGCTCCTGGACGCGGCTGGGGTGGAGTGCTCGACGGGCAGCGCCTGCTCCTCGGGCGTGCCCGAGCCGTCGCATGTGATGCTCGCCATGGGCGCGGCTGAGGGTTCCACCACGTCCCTCCGGTTCTCGTTGGGACACTGCTCCACTCGGGCGGACGTGGACATGCTGCTGGAGGCGCTGCCCTCCGCCGTCGAGCGAGCCCGGGCGGCGGGCCGCCTGTCCATGCGCTAGGTCTGACGTGCGCGTGCTGGCCGCCATGTCGGGCGGGGTGGACTCCGCGGTGGCAGCGGCCCGCATGGTGGACGCGGGGCACGAGGTCACCGGCGTGCACCTCGCGCTGTCGCGGACCTTGAGCGCTTCGCCGGGGCGTTCGCGCGGCTGCTGCACCCGTGAGGACGCTCGTGACGCCCGCCGGGTGGCCGACCGGCTGGGCATCCCCTTCTACGTCTGGGATCTCGCCGACCGCTTCAGCGCGGACGTCGTCGACGACTTCGTCACCGAGTACGCCGCTGGACGCACGCCCAACCCGTGCCTGCGCTGCAACGAGCGGATCAAGTTCGCCGCGGTTCTCGACCGGGCGGTGGCCCTCGGGTTCGATGCCGTGTGCACCGGCCACTACGCCCGGCTCGAGCCCCGTCCGGACGGCCCGCCGTGGTTGCTACGCGCCGTGGACCGGGACAAGGACCAGTCCTACGTCCTGGCCGTTCTCACCGCGCACCAGCTGTCTCGGGCGCTGTTCCCGCTGGGAGGGGCGGTGAAACGAGACGTACGGGAGGAGGCCAGGAACCGCGGCCTTGCGGTCGCCGACAAGCGCGACAGTCACGACGTGTGCTTCATCGCCGACGGCGACACTGCCGGGTTCCTCCACCGGGCCCTGGGCCCGGCTCCCGGGCCGATCGTGGACGCCGACACCGGCAGCGAGGTGGGAACCCACGACGGTGCGTTCGCCTTCACCGTCGGGCAGCGCCGCGGGCTACGTATCGCCCATCCCGCCGCCGACGGGCGGGCGCGCTACGTCGTCGCGGTCAGCCCGTCCACCCGGACGGTGACAGTCGGTCCTCGTGAGAGGCTGGCCACCAGCTCGCTGACCACATGCGCACCGCGGTGGTGTGCGCCCCCACCTGCGCCGGGGGCCAGGGTGCTGGCCCAGTACCGCTCACGCGGGGATGCGGTGCCCGTCACGCTCACCCACCACGCCGCTGCGGCGAGGGTGGAGTTCGCCGAGCCGCAGCACGGGGTGGCTCCCGGCCAGACGGTGGCGTTCTACCGCGCCGACCGGGTGCTGGGCTCGGCGACGATCGACCGTGTGCACCCGGGCGAAGAAGCGTGACAGAACTCCCCTGGACGCCGTGCTCGGCCACCGGGATCGGGTCGCTGCCCGGCACCGATCCGCTTTCGGCATGCACCGAGGTGCTCCAGGCCCTTCCCGACCTGCCGCACCTGCCCGAGCTGCCGGCCCGCGGCGTCGGAGCCGACGTGGTCGGTCGCACCGCCGCCCTGCTCGTCGACCTGCCGATCGAGACGGCGCCGGCCGGGTGGCAGGTTGCGGCGCGTCCCGGCAGCGACCAGCGGCGGGCGATGTCCCTGCTGGAGGAGGACATGACCGCGCTCGCGGTGGCCGCGCACGGATGGGCCGGCCCGCTGAAGGTGCAGGTGCTCGGACCGATCAGCCTTGCCGCCGCGCTGGGACAGCCGCGTGGGGAGGCAGCGGTGAGCGATGCGGGCCTGCTACGCGACCTGACCGCCTCGCTCGCCGAAGGAGTGGCCGGTCACCTCGCCGAGGTGCGCAGCAGGGTCCCCGGCGCCACCGTCGTCCTCCAGGTGGACGAGCCGTCACTTCCTGCCGCGCTGACCGGCACCCTGGCGACCCGAAGCGGGTGGGGCCGCATCGCGCCCGTCGAGGAGCAGCTGGCCAGATCGGCCCTTGGTCAGGTCCTGCAGGTGCACCCGGACCGCGCAGCTCGGCTAGTGCACTGCTGCGCCGACCGTCCGCCGGTCGGACTGGTCGTAGCCGCCGGCGCGGGTGGCGTCGCCGTCGACCTCGACCGGATCAGCCAGATCGACTGGAACCCGCTGGCCGAGGCAGTGGACGCCGGGGCGGCGCTGGTCCTCGGTGCCGTCCCGACAACGAGCGGCCGCTCCAGCGCGCAGGCCGCGCAGCAGGTGCGGTCACTGTGGTCGCGGTTGGGCTTCGGCCTGGATGTCATGCGGGAACGCACGCTGGTCTCACCCGCGTGCGGGTTGGCTCGCGTCTCGCTCGAGCAGGCGCGGGAGGTCTACCGCACGGCGCGGGAGGCAGCCGCCCGCCTGGCCGAGCACGACTGACTGGCACGACAACCTGGCGGCCGGTGCCGCCGGCCGATCGTCAGCACCGCCGGCCGATCGTCAGCACCGGGCCGGCCCGGTGTCAGCGTGGGCCGAGTCGTAGGCCAAGCGGTAGACGTTGCGGTGGCTGGAGCCGATGTAACTGGCCCTGGGTGCAAGGCCGGGCTTGAGCAGGGTCCCCTAGGTGTCGCT
>Ga0114939_10002781_pt1 | contig 12659 bp, 13 predicted proteins | sample AshMeaCrysSpring_FD_87196 | JGI IMG/M metagenome (GOLD analysis project Ga0114939, IMG submission 87196) | Groundwater microbial communities from Big Spring, Nevada to study Microbial Dark Matter (Phase II) - Ash Meadows Crystal Spring | ecosystem: Environmental > Aquatic > Deep subsurface >... | reverse complement strand
CGATAGCCATCCGTGGTCAACCGCTCTGATCGCCGCCCTGGTCAGCCCGGTGCTGGCCGTGCTACTCGCCCAGGCAGTGCACCCCGGGCAGCCGCTGCGGCGCACCGCGCTGGTCGCCACGCTCGCCTACGGACTCGCATTCGCCCTGTTCTACTCTGGCCTCGGCAGAGGAGCAGCCACCCTCACCTGACGACCCCTCGCAGACCGCGACGCCAGGCACGCCTAGGCGTTTCGCGGCGGTAGGGGCACCGACGTGGTGCTGCCGCGCCGCTGTAGCGAGGGGTTGCCACGGTGGGGACCCCATGGCACACTGGTACCGGAAGTCGTACCACTAGGAGAGTCATGGCCGTCACCGCGAGCGAGGCTCGGAAGAACCTGTTCCCCCTCATCGAGCAGGTCAACGCCGACCGCACCCCCGTCGAGATCACGTCCCGGCGCGGCGACGCGGTTCTGATGTCCCGCGCCGACTACGACGCCTTGGAGGAGACCGCGCACCTGCTGCGCGTCCCGGCGAACGCCCGCCACCTGCTGGAGAGCCTGCAGCAGGCCAGGACCGGCCAGCGGGACCCGCACGACCTCGTGCGATGAGGCTGGTCTTCACCCCCAACGGGTGGTCGGACTACACCTACTGGCTGGCAGCTGACCGGCAGACCCTCAAACGGATCAACCGGCTCGTCGATGATGCGCTACGCGACCCGGTCGCCGGGATCGGCAAGCCCGAGCCGCTTCGCCACATGCTCTCCGGGGCCTGGTCTCGCCGCATCACCGAGGAGCACCGCCTGGTCTACCTCGTCGACGGCGACGACCTGATCATCCTCCAGGCTCGATTCCACTACGAGTGACGGTTCATCACACGAAGCCACCGAGGAGGTCGTCTCGCAGCCCGGTCCAGTAGGCCGGCGACTGCCATCTCCGGCGAGTAGCCGAATGCCCTCAGCGACTCCATCAGCGAGTCCCTACTGGCCCATGACCCATCATGAGATCCCGGCTCGCTAGCCGATGCCCGGGGCGGCGACCGCATGACCCGATGCTGCTACAGGGTGTAGGCGTCACGACCAACGTGTCCGTCCAGATTGGCCCTCATCCGCCGCGACACGCCGGCGCCCGCTGCCAACATCAACGTCAGAGGCCAGCCCCCGGTCTCCCGGGAACTGGCCTCTGACCTGCTACGACACTGGTAGCGGGGGCAGGATTTGAACCTGCGACCTCTGGGTTATGAGCCCAGCGAGCTACCGAGCTGCTCCACCCCGCGTCGGCGCTTCTCAGGGTACGTCACTCGCGGTGCAGGATCCAAATCCCGACCCACATGGCTGATGGTTCGACCTTCGCAGGGGGCGGGCCCCCAGCACGCGGGCGCCGCGCGGAAGGCGTCGAAGGCTTCCTCGAGGGTCGCGTGCACGCGCTCGGGAGGCAACTCCCCCATCAGATCGAACGCGTTCAGGCATCTCGCCAGCTCGGTGTCCGGCCGGACGAGGTGCACCTCGACGTCGCGCGCTTCCGCGAAGTCGAGCAGCCCTCGCAGAGACATGCCGGCCGAGTAGTCCAGGTCGGTGACGGGGGCGCAGCCCAACGCGAGCCAGCGCACCGGATCGGGGGGCCCGACCACCACCGCCTTCACGTCGTCCACGAAGCGGCTCGCGTTGGCGTAGACCAGCTCCGCGTCCAAGCGGCAGACGACGATCCCCGGCAGGCTCTGCATCCCGGGTAGGGCCTTCTGGTAGACCGGCTCGCCCACCTCATCGCGCGCCAGCACGAAGTCGCGGGGCTTGCACTGCCGGCGGATCAGGTTCAGCAGCGACAGCGCGATGGCCAGCACGGTGCCCTTAGTGACCCCGACCACGCACACTGTGACGGCGGTCACCAGCGCGACGATGAACTCCAGCCGGCTGTGCCGGAGCAGGTACCGCATCCCGGCGAGGTCGACCAGCACGACGCCCGCCATGGTGAGGTTGGCGACCTGGGTGCGGCCCTTGAGGTCGTACAGGATCTTGGCCTTGGTCGGGCTGCCGTGGGCGACGAAGGTGCCCGAGAGCCCGGCGGCGAGGTTGGCCCCGGCCAGGCCGACGATCAGCACCAGGCAGGCGAAGGCGATCGGGATCACCGACACCGCCGTCGACAACGGCAATCCCTCCAGCAGGCCGATCGGGGGGAAGCCCTTGGGGACCGACCCCACGACGGCCACCCCCTTCGTCGAGGCGTCGAGGGACGCCGAGCATGTCGGGCAGCTGGCCGGTCAGCACCTGGACGCCGACGCCGGTGAGGAAGCCGATGAGGACCGAGGCGCTCAGGAAGCCGCCGATGAAGCCGAGGTTTGGACCCGCGCCACCACGAGGAGCGCCGCCGTCACCAGGGCGACCGTGCCCGCGTACGCCACCCACTCGGGGGTGTTCGGCGACAGGCCGGACACCCCGAGCCCGGTGAGCCCCGCCGCCATCACCGCCGCCGTGGCCGAGTCGGCCCCGACGACCAGCAGCCTGGACGAGCACAGCAGCGCGAAGATCGCAGTCGGGAAGATCACGGTGTAGAGGCCGGTGACGAGCGGGGTCTGCGCGATCGAGGTGTAGCCCATCACCTCGGGGATGGCGACCGCGGACAGGGTCAGTCCCGCCACCACGTCCCGGGCAAGCCAGATCTTGTCGTACCGCCGCAGCGAGGCGGGCAGCAGCCCAAAGGCCATGGCCGGAACCCGGCGGCCGAGAGGCACCCCCGGGGGGGCCGAACCGCTGCGACTCGGCGCTTAGGCGCTGGGTGCCGAGGGCTCCGGCGAGGGCGCGGCCTCGACCTCTGCGCCGGCCGCCGCGGCCGCGCGGGCGATCGCGTCGGCCAAGCGCTGCTGCGCCTCGCCGTAGGCGGCGAAGTCCCCCGCCTGGAGCGCCGCCTCAGAGTCGGTGAGCGCCTGCTGTGCGTCGGCGAGCGCCTGGGTGAGCGCGTCGCCACCGGCTGGCGGCTCGGTGGGCGTGCCCGGATCGTTGGGCGGCGGAGTCGTCGTCCCGTCACCTCGGAATAGCGCGCTGAGCGCCTCCTCGATGGTGTCCTCGAACGCGATCTCATTGCCGTACGACGCCAGCACCTTGCGCAGCAGCGGGAACGACTCGCCCTGAGCAGCCCGCACGTAGACCGGCTCGACGTACAGCAGGCCACCGGCAACCGGCAGCGTGAGCAGGTTGCCGAGCTCGACATCCGAGCCGCCGCGACGCAGCAGCGACAGCTGGCTGGACACCTCGGGGTCGGACTCGAAGTTGTTCTGCACCTGCCCCGGCCCCGGGATCGTCGTCGAGCGCGGCAGCTGCAGCACCCGGATCGTGCCGAAGTCCTCTCCGGGCTGGGCGTTGACCGCCATGAACGCCGCCAGCGTCTCGCGTTTGGCGGGCGCGAACGTCGTCGTCAGCGAGAAGGACGCCTGGCTCTGGCCGGGCATGGCCAGGGTGAGGTAGTACGGCGGCTGCGCCGCGCGTGCGGCCCGCTTGGTCGGGTCCTCGGGGACCTTCCAGAAGTCCTGGCCGCCGTAGAACGCCGCCGGGTCCTGCACGTGGTACTGGGAGAGGATCTCGCGCTGCACCTTGAACAGGTCCTCGGGGTAGCGCAGGTGCTGCATCAGCTCGGGCGAGATCTCCTCGTACGGCTGGACCGCGTCGGGGAAGGCCCCGCGCCAGGCCTTGAGCATCGGGTCGTTGCGGTCCCACTCGTAGAGCGTCACGGTGCCGTCATAGGCGTCGACGGTGGCCTTGACCGAGTTGCGGATGTAGTTGACCGGGTCGGGCCGCTGCGCCAGCACGCTCTGGGTCGTCACCGTGAGCGCGTCGGTGGTGACCTCGCCCAGCGTCGTGCGCTGGGAGTACGGGTACTGGTTGCTGGTCGTGTAGCCGTCGACGATCCAGACCACCCGGCCGTCGACGACCGTCGGGTAGGGGTCGCCGTCCACCGTGAGCCACGGCGCGGCCTTCTCGACCCGCTCGCGCGGCTGGCGGTCCCACATGATCCTCGAGTCCGAGTCGATCAGGTCGGACAGCAGGATGTTGCCCTCCTGGAACTTCGTCGCGAAGACCAGCCGGTCGAACAGGTTGCTGATCTGGACGCCGCCCTTGCCGGTGTAGCTGTAGTCGCGCTGGCCGGTCGGGCTGGAGTCGTCGGGGAAGTCGAGCTCAGGCTGCTGCGATCCGACGATCGAGTAGAACGGCGACTTCTCGCCGAAGTAGATCCGCGGCTGCTCGATCCCCAGCGGCCCCTCCGGGGGGATGTCCGCCTCGAAGAAGTCCGGGCTCCCGTCCGCCCGGGCGGTGTTGCCGTACGCGCCGACGAAGCCGAACCCGTGGGTGTAGACCAGGCGCAGGTTGGCCCAGTTCTGCTGGCCCTCGGGCACCTCGTCGAGCTCGCGGACCGCGACCACCGAGTCGCGGACCCGGCCGTCGATCTCGTACCGGTCGACATCGAGGGAGTCCGGGAAGCCGTAGAAGCCGCGGATCTGCTGCAGCTGCCGGTAGGTCGGGCTGATCAAGGCGGGGTCGAGCAGCCGGATGTTCTCGGTCGTCCCCAGCGCGGCCTGCAGATCGGACTCCGCCGGGGCCGGCTTGGCGTTGTAGTCGGTGACCTGCACGTCGTCGAGGCCGTAGGCCGAGCGGGTCGCCTCGATGTTGCGCTGGATGTACGGCGATTCGCGGGCCGGCTCGGCCGGGCGCACCTGGAACTGCTGGACGATCGCGGGGTAGACGATGCCAATGGCGAACGACGAGAGCAGGAGCAGCCCCGCGCCGATGATGGGCAGCGACCAGGTGCGGCGGAACACGTTGACGAAGAACAGAGCGGCACAAACGAGCGCGATCACGACCAGGATGTTCTTGGCCGGAAGCAGGGCCTGGGCGTCGGTGTACTGCAGCCCGGTCAGCAGCCGGCCGTCCTGAACCGCGAGCTCGTAGCGGTCCAGCCAGTACGCGGCCGCCTTCAGCAGCATGAAGATGCCGAGCAGCACGCTGATGTGCGCCGTGGCGGAGGGCGTGGTGCGGTGCCCCGGCGTCTGCAGCCGGATCCCGCCGTAGAGGTAGTGGGTGACCACCGCGGCGATGAGCGACAGGATCACGACGGCGAAGCCGAAGGACACCAAGAACCGCAGCCACGGCAGCTGGAACATGAAGAAGCCGAGGTCGCGTCCGAACTGCGCGTCGGTCTCGCCGAACTCCTTGGCGTTGCGCCACAGCAGGAAGGTGCGCCACTCGGCGGCGGCGGAGCCGCCCGCGAAGAGCCCGAGCAGCGAGGCGGAGACGATGACGGCGGCGCGCTTGGACGGCTCAAGGGCCATCCGGTAGCGCTCCAGGCTGGCCTGCTCGGCCGACGCCGCGCGGAACGGCGGTCGCATCCGGTAGGCGACCACCATGTTCGCCGCGACTGCGGCCGCCATGAGCAGGCCGAAGCCCGCGAACAGCCCGCCCCTCACCAGCAGGGTCGCCATGTAGACGCCCTCGAAGTCGATGGACTGGAACCAGCGCCACTCGGTGTAGAACCCGGTGAAGAGCAGGAACGCGATGGCGAGGGCGCCGAGCACGACCAGGGTCGGCAGCAGGGCGCGTCCGCGTCCGGGCTTGGTCGCCACGGGGCGGGGTCCGGTGGGTCCACCTTCGGGGGGGTTTGCGAAACTCACCGTTTCAACCTAACCCGGACCACGCCGGTCCGCCGAACGCGAAAGGTCACGGCTCAGCCGCAGGTTGGCGCCGGCTGCCCGGCGACGGCTGCGGCCATCCCGGTCAGCGCGTCGGACAGCGTGGTCACCCGCACAAGGCGCAGCCCGTCGACGGCCGCCCCCGCGGCGTCGTCGCAGTTCTCCGTGGGGACCAGGAACACCGTCGCGCCGGCGTCCCGCGCCCCGCGCAGCTTCTGCTGGATGCCGCCGATCGGGCCGACCGTGCCGTCGGCGTCGATGGTGCCCGTGCCGGCGACGTGCTTGCCGCCGTTCTCCTGCTCGGCGGTGAGCTTGTCCACGATGCCGAGGGAGAACATCAGCCCGGCGCTGGGGCCGCCGACGCGGTCCAGGCTGAGGTCCACCTCGAACGGCGGCACCTGCACCTCCCCCGGGACGATCCCGATGTAGGCGATGGCCGGATCGGCCGGCGAGGACTCGGTCGTCACAACCTCGTCCAGCTCTTCGGGGCCATCGGCGGTCTCGCGCCGGACTCTGATCGAGACGTCCTCCCCGGGGGCCCGCGCGCGGATCAGGTCACGCGACTGCACCGCGGACGTCACCAAGGTGCCATCCACGGCGAGGATCACGTCGCCCGCCTGGAGCTTGCCGAGCGCCGGGGCCTCTTGCGCGATCGAGCGCACCACCACCTCGGTGGTCGTGGGGATCCCGAGCTGGTTCATCGCCGCGGTGACGGCGTTCTCCTGAGACAGCTCCATGTCCTCGGCGTTGCGCTGCTCGACCTCCTCGGCGGTCTCCTGCCCGGTGTAGAGCGTCCGCTCGGGGACGACCACCGCGTCGGGGTCTATCCAGTCCTTGACCGCCTCCAACAGCCCCAGCCGACTGCGCGGGCCTCCGCTCTCGGACACCGTCGTGAGGTCCAGCCGGCCGTCCGTGGGGTAGGTCGTGGTGCCCTCGATCAGGATGAGCGGCTCGCCGTTCTGCTCACCGAGGGTGTCGAACACCGGACCCGGCGACAGCGACACGTACGGCATCGGCAGCAAGGCTCCGACGGCGACCAGCGCCGCCAGCACGATCCCAGCGGTCACCTGGACCGCGACCCGACGCGACACGAGGGTGCTCAGCGCTCCGGGTTCGGGTCGGCGGGGTCGGCCTTGGATCTGGGCGGGGACGGCTCGATACCCGTCTCGCGCTCCATCGCCTGCCGGAAGCGGTCGTGGGCGTCCACGGTCTCGTCGGTGCCCGCGGGCGGGCGCGTGCGGTGGGCGATCTTGAGCCAGAGCAGCGCGAGCACAAAGGCCGCCACCGGGATCAGCAGCCAGACCAGTGCGTCCACGGCGGTCAGCCTAGGCGGGACCGCCCATCGGGTCAGCCCGCCCGTCAACCCGCCCGTCAACCCAGCCGGCGGCGGCGCGCGCGGCAAACGGCGCCCGCGCGGCGGCCCCGGCAGACCGGCCGTCCACATGGGGGGGCAAAGGGCGGCTCCCAGCCTGGCAGGCGCACCACCACATCGACCCCGCTGAGCGTCTGGGCGACGTCCGGGTGGTCGATCCGGGCCGTCCGCCAGGTCAGCCGGTCGGGCCCCTCCTTCGCCCCCTTCGCCCCCTTCGGCCGGGCGGCGTCGATCGCGACGACGGAGCGGTAGTCCTTGCCTGCTGCGAGGCGCTGCGCAAGCAACGCTCCCGGACCCCTTGCGGCGCCGACCACGGCCACCACCGGGCGGCTGTCGCCGCCCCTCGGCGTGCGGCGGTCGAGCTTGGCCTGCTCAGCCATGGCGGCTCGCCGCTCGCGGAACAGCCAAGGGCCGCGCCATCGTTACGGTGGGGGCGTACCACCCGGTGCACAAGCCCGTGAAGCGCACGGGCCCATCTTGGCCCCAGGAGCCCCCACGTGAGCGATCAGCCGTTCGGCTTCGGACTGCCCTCCGACGACCCCGACGAGCCCGGCGACGGAGGGCCTGGCGGCGCCAACCCGTTCGCCGCCTTCGGCTTCGGCCCCGGTGACCTCAATGCTGCCAACCTCAGTCCCGCCAACCTCGGCGCAATGCTGGAGCAAGTCGGCCGGATGCTGCAGTCGGGCGGCGAGGGGCCGGTCAACTGGCAGCTGGCCCACGACACCGCACGGCAGGCGGTGGCTGCGCGGGGCGACGCGTCGGTGCTGCGCACCGAGCGCGAGGCGGTAGACGAGGCCGTGCGGCTGGCGGAGGTCTGGCTGGACCCGGTGACCGCCCTCCCGGCGGGGACCTCCACGGCGGTCGCCTGGAGCCGGGCCGAGTGGGTGGAGGGCACGCTGCCGGTCTGGAAGGGGCTGATCGAGCCGCTCGCCGCGCGGATGGCCGAAGCCTCAACGAGCGCCCTCCCGGCCGAGGCGCAGGCCATGGCCGGCCCGATGCTCGGGATGTTCCAGCAGCTCGGAGGGGCCATGGTGGGCGCGCAGGCGGGCCAGGCGCTTGGCCAGCTGGCTGGCGAGGTGGTCGGCTCCACCGACATCGGACTGCCCCTCGGCCCGGAGGGCAAGGCGATTCTCGTCCCGGTCAACATCCGCTCGTACGCCGAGGGCCTAGGCGTTCCCGAGGACGAGGTGCGCCTGCACCTCGCCCTGCGCGAGTGCGCCCACCAGCGGCTCTTCGCGCATGTGCCGTGGCTTCGGGGCGCGCTGCTCGATGCCGTGGGCGCGTATGCCGCAGGCATCACCTTCGACGCCGACACCCTGCGCGAGCGGATGGGCTCGATCGACCCCAACGACCCCGCGTCGATCCAGGGGGCCCTGGAGTCGGGGCTGTTCGAGCCCGCCGACACCCCGGCGCAGTCGGCGGCCCTCGAGCGGCTCGAGACGCTGCTGGCCCTGGTCGAGGGCTGGGTCGACCTCGTGGTCGAGGCCGCCGCCACCCCCACGCTCCCCCACGCCGTCGCGCTGGCTGAGACCGCGCGTCGGCGGCGGGCGGCCGGCGGCCCCGCCGAGGCGACGTTCGCGGCGCTGGTCGGACTCCAGCTGCGGCCACGGCGGATGCGCGAGGCCGCTGACCTCTGGCGGCAGCTCACCGAGGCGCTGGGATCGGACGGCCGCGACGCGGTCTGGGAGAACCCGTTGGGTTTGCCCGGTCCCGCCGACCTCGCCGAGCCGGCCGCGTACATCGCGCGTCGGGCCTCGGTGGACGACGAGGTCGCCGGCCTCGAGATTCCCGACGACCTGTCCGGCCTCGACGATCTGTGATCGACCCCCCGCCGACGGCCGCCCACCAAGACGCCCTCGCCGCCCTGTCCTCCTGGCTGGCGCCCGATGAGGCGCAGGCCGAGTTGCGGGAGCGCTTCTGCGCGGTGCTGCGTGCCCGGCCGGACGCCGTCGACCGCTCCGGCAGGCCCGAGCACCTGACCGCCTCGGCGCTCGTGCTGTCGGCCGACGGCGACCGGGTGCTGCTCGGCCTGCACCGCAAGGTCGGGCGCTGGCTGCAGATGGGCGGCCACCTGGAGGCCGCCGACCGGTCGCTGTCGGGGGCGGCGCTGCGGGAGGCGCGGGAGGAGTCCGGCGTCGGGGGCCTGGTGCTCCTCGCCGGCGGGCCGGTGCGCCTCGATGCCCACCCCGTGCGCTGCGCCGGGCCAGCCGAGCCCGAGCGCGTCCACCTCGACGTGCAGTACGCGGCGGTCGCTCCGAGCGGGGCCGTCGAGCGGTTGTCGGAGGAGTCCCTCGCCTTGGCGTGGTACCCCGCCGACGCGCTGCCTGCGGACAGCGACGACTCGGTGCGGCGGCTGGTGTCAGCCGCGCTGCGTCGGCGCGCGGAGGTCGGCTAGAACAGCCAGTCCCGACCGTCGTCGAGGTCGGCTGCCTCTTGCTCCGGGGAGGAACCGGGCTGCGTGGATGGCCGGCCCTCGGCCAGCGCGTAGCCGTCGAGGAAGCCACGGGCGCGCTCGGTGCCGGGATAGCGCGCCACCAAGGCCCAGAAGGCGGGGCCGTGGTTGGCCTCCTGCAGGTGCGCCAGCTCGTGCACGAGGACGTAGTCGAGGACGTAGTCCGGCATGGCCTGCAGGCGCGAGGAGACCCGGATCGAGCGGTCGGCGGGCGTGCACGAGCCCCACCGCTGCGCCTGGTTGGTCGCCCACCGCACCGAGTCCGGCTCCGCGACCCGGCCGTCCACCGCGAGGTGGGCGCGCGCCAGCAGCCGGGCCCGCGCCAGCAGCCGGGCGTCGCTGGGGGCCATGCGGGTGGCCTTGGCCGCGAGCCGCGCCACCATGGTGTCGACCCAGTGGGCCTCCTCGGCCCGGCTCATCCGGGCCGGGATGAGGACCACCACCCGGTCGCCGGAGCGATAGGCCGACACGGTCTTGCGGCGGCGCGCGGAGCGGCGCACCTCGACTTCGGGGGCGGGGCCCGCGTCGGCGGAGTCGGGGATCGGGGTGGCCATGCGCGGACGCTACCGCCGGGCCCCGACACCAGGCCGCGCAGCGGCCTGGTAGATCGACCCGGTGCATCAACCCGGTGCCTCGATCGGTCACCATCAGGCCGCCGGCCGTTCACCCCCGCGAAGTAATTTTCGTCCACATCCTGCGAGCGCAAAGCCGCAGGTCAGAGCGTTACGCATCGAGTTGCCCACAGCGGGGTCCCCAGAATCTGGACTCGGGTCCACAGGCTCCCCCGGCGCGGTCCCCACCCTGTCCCCAGGCTTGTCCACAGGCCGGGTGTCGGATTCGGCCGGTTGGCTTGACGCGCCCCCCGAGTGCCCGCCTAGGTTCACGACCGCACCGAGGCCCCCGGGAGAACTCGCCGGGGTCGTCCGAAAGGGGAAGTCGGACGACCTGGGCGTGCGCCCTGGGGGCCTCGTCATGTCCCGGGCCGCCTTGTCCCGGCCGGCGTGCCCCGCGTGCGGCCCGACCCACGTGAGTGAGGCCACCTCCCGCCATTGCGCCCGCGACTCGCGTATGGTTCGCCCCGCAGCCAGAGCACCTCCGGCGGCAGCACCATCAGATGACCGTTCGACAGGGGAGGCCCTCGATGGCTGAGAGCTACACCGGCGAGGCGTACTGCGTGAAGTGCAAGGCGAAGCGGGAGTTCACCGGCGAGGTCAAGGTGAGCGACTCTGGGCGCCGGATGGCCAAGGGCACCTGCCCGGTCTGCGGCACCACCGTCAACCGCATCCTCGGCAAGGCCTGAACCAGCCCCGGCTGTTTCGGCCCGCAGGGACGAGTGAGGGCGGCACCCCATCAGGGGCGCCGCCCTCACCCATGCCCGGGTCCCTGCGAACCGGCCCGCCAACCGACGCGGTGCGGGAGGATCGCCGGGTGACCGACCCCCGCGCAGCGGTCGAGGCGGCCCTCGCGCGGCTGCTGCCCGGCCTGGACGACCTGCTCGCCTCGCTGGTGGCGATCCCCAGCGTTGGGGGGACCCCGTCGGAATCCGACATCCAGCACGTGCTCGCCGGGCGCCTCGACGACCTCGGCCTCGAGGTGGACCGCTGGCCGCTCGACCTCGCAGGCCTCGCCGCCGAGCCCGGGTTCCCCGGCAGCGAGGTCGCCCGCACCGAGGCCTGGGGCGTCGTCGCGCGACTGCCGGGGGCTGGCGGCGGGCGCTCCCTGCTCCTGAACGCGCACACCGACGTGGTCCCCGTCGGTGACCTCCGCGCCTGGACCTCGCCGCCGTTCACGCCGACGTTCCGCGGGACCGGCGACGAGCGCCGGCTGGTCGGCCGGGGGGCCTGCGACATGAAGGGCGGCCTGGCCGCGGCCTTCCTCGCGGTGGCCGCCGTGTCCGCGGCGGCCCGGTCGGGGGCCCGGTTGGCCGGTGACGTCCTGATGGCGCCCGTGGTCGGCGAGGAGGACGGCGGGCTCGGCACGTACGGGATGCTGCGGCGCGGGTGGCGGGCCGACGGCTGCGTGATTCCCGAGCCCACCGGGCTCGACCTCGTGGCGGCCAACGCCGGGGCCCTCACGTTTCGACTGACCCTGCGGGGCAGCAGCACGCACGCGTCCCGCCGCACCGAGGGGGTGAGCGTCCTCGACCACCTCCCGAGGGTGCTGGCGGCCCTGCGAGCTCTGGAGGAGCGCCGCAACGCCTCGGTCGACCCGCTGCTGGCCGGCTGGCCGCTGGCCTACCCCCTCTCGGTCGGACGGGTCTCGGCCGGCGATTGGGCCAGCAGCGTGCCGGACCTGCTGGTCGCCGAGGGCCGGTACGGGGTCGCGTTGGGCGAGCCCGTGGACGAGGCGCGGGCGGTCTTCGAGGATGCCGTCGCCGCGGCGTGCGCGGGAGACCCGTGGCTGGCCGCCCATCCCGTCGAGGTCGAGTGGTGGGGAGGGCAGTTCGCGTCGGGCCGCACGGATCCCCAGCACCCCCTGCTCGCGGCGCTCGCGTCGGCGCACCAGGACGCCGGCGGCGCGGAGCCCGCGGCGCTCGGCGCTCCGTACGGCTCCGATCTGCGGCTGCTCACGGGCATCGGCGGGATCCCAACGGTGCAGTACGGGCCGGGCGACTCGGCCGAGGCCCACGCGCCCGACGAGTCGGTGGCCCTGGCCGACGTCGCTCGCTGCGCCCGGGCCCTCGCCCTGCTGGCCGTGGACTGGTGCGGCGCGGCCCCCTAGCAGGTCCGGGCTGGGGATCGGGCCAGCGATCCACAGCGGCGGGCGGGCACCGTGGCCGCATGCCCGCCGCCCGCACCCAACCGGTCATCCGCCGCCCGATCCTCAAGGCGCTGCGCCGCGCGTGGCGCGACCCGGCCACCCTGCAAATCGGGGCCGACCCCGACCGCGCGCGGGTGCTGGCCGGCTTGTCCCTCGATGCCGCGGTGCTGATCGGGCGGCTCGACGGGTCGACCGACCGAGACGGCTTCTTCGCGGCCGCCCGCGAGCGCGGCTGGTCGACGGCCGAGGCCGGGCGGCTCCTCGACGTCCTCGACGACGCGGGGGTGCTCGATGACGCGGCGGTCGACGCCGCGGCCTTGCGGGCGATCGCCCGGACCGACCGCGACCGGCTCGCGCCCGACCTCGCCGCCGCCGCGTTCGTCCGGCCCGGTCGCGGCATCGCCGTCGCCATCGCCGCCGCGCGG
>Ga0114939_10002780_pt1 | contig 12660 bp, 10 predicted proteins | sample AshMeaCrysSpring_FD_87196 | JGI IMG/M metagenome (GOLD analysis project Ga0114939, IMG submission 87196) | Groundwater microbial communities from Big Spring, Nevada to study Microbial Dark Matter (Phase II) - Ash Meadows Crystal Spring | ecosystem: Environmental > Aquatic > Deep subsurface >... | reverse complement strand
CGCTAAGGAAGACCCGCTCGACATCCTCGACGTGGACAACACCGCTGTTAGACTTTCCCAGATCGAGCGCCTGAAGAAACTCCGCGCCGATCGCGACGAGTCCGCCTGCCAGGCCGCCCTAACAGCCCTCTCCGAAGCCGCAGGCAGTGGCAATGGCAACTTGCTCGCCCTCGCCATCGAGGCCACGAAGGCACGCGCCTCGCTCGGTGAGATTTCCGATGCGCTCGAAAAACACTTCGGCCGCTATCAAGCCACCATCCGCTCGATCTCCGGCGTCTATGGCAAGGAATTCAGCAATCAGGGCAACATGAACGACATCCCCGATCTCATCGCTCGCTTCGAAGCCGCCGAAGGCCGCCGCCCGCGCATCATGGTCGCCAAAATGGGCCAGGACGGCCACGACCGCGGTGCGAAAGTGGTCTCCACCGCCTATGCCGACATGGGCTTCGACGTCGATATCGGCCCGCTGTTCCAAACGCCCGCCGAGACCGCGAAACAAGCCGTCGAAAACGATGTCCACGTCGTCGCCATGAGTTCCCTCGCCGCCGGCCACAAAACCCTGCTGCCCACCCTGATCGAGGAACTCAAAAAACTCGGCCGCGAGGACATCATGGTCGTCTGCGGTGGCGTCATCCCCGCCCAGGACTACGAGTACCTCTATCAGAACGGCGCCGCCGCCATCTTCGGCCCCGGCACCGTCATCCCGGACTCCGCACGCAAGATCCTGCAACTGCTGCTGGAGCAGATCGAAGCGTGATCGCGGCTGCCGCAATTCATGGAGACACATTGCGGCCAGGAGCACCGGTTGCGGCTCCGAACCAAATCGGATAGTCGATGCTCTCCCGATACATGGGAGAATGCGGCTTGAGGAGCCATTGCTTGCCATCGCCGGCGGGGATGGCGGAGGCGGGCTCTATTCTCCATCGGCGGCCTGCAGACTTCCACGCGGCATGGTGGCGAACTTTTCATTCCTTGTGGCGCGGCTTTCCGGCAGGATCGGCGGCGTGAGCGGTGACAAAAATGAACTGGGCTTTCTGCGGGATATGCCTCCACCGGAAGATCCGCGTTATTGGCTAACGGGCGATGGCGGGCGAGTGGCGTGGAACGAATATGGCGATCCCGCCGGACGGCCGATGATCTATTGTCACGGCTGGCCAAGCTCGCGGCTGCAGGCGCGCCTGCTGCACCACCTGGCCCGCGAACGCGGCATCCGCGTGCTGGCACTCGACCGTCCGGGCATGGGCCGCTCCACCCGCCAGCCCGGCCGGACGCTGGCATCATGGCCGGCGCTGGTGGCGGGTTTCGCGGATGCGCTGGGCATCGGGCGTTTCGCGCAGCTCGGTGTTTCCGGCGGAGGACCGTATGTGCTGGCCTGCGCGGCGTTCCTGCCGGAGCGGGTGGCCGCATCCGCGGTGCTCTGCGGCGCGGTGCCGCTGGCGGGCGCGGATTGGCGGGGACTGCACCCCGCCTATCGGATGCTCATCCCGCTGCGCAAGCTGCCGGGACCGCTGTTCAACCTGCCTCTCGCGCTGACAGGTTTGTTGGCGACGGGCGGATTCGGGAAAGCGCCGGTTTCATGGCTGCTGCGGACGCTGGCGGACGCGGACCGAGAGCTTCTGCTCGCCCACCCCTCCGCGCAGCGCGTGCTCGCCGAGAGTCTTCGCGAAGGCATCCGCCAGGGCGGACGCGGCGTGATGGCGGACGCGGATGTTTATTTCCAGGACTGGGGCATCCCGCTGGATCAGGTGCGGTTGCCGATCCGCTACTGGCACGGCGGCATGGACCGCAACATTTCCGTGGCTATGGCCCGCCGCTTCGTGGCGCGAATTCCCGGAGCCCGGCTCGACATCGACTCCGGCGAGGGGCATTTTTCCCTGGCCATCCGCCGGGCTGCGGACGCGATGGATCATCTCGCGGCATCGTTCAATCACCACCCATGATGAATCCCACGCACCCTTCCCAGGCGCAGTCGGTGGCCTCCGTGCCGGATTGGATTCCCGAGGGTTTGGAAAACGATCCGCACTTTGCGTGTCGCGTGATGTCCGGCGTTTTGCCAATCTCCACCGACGTGCAGCACCACCGCCCCGCCAAGCGCCGCAAGCTCTCGCTCGATGATTACGAGCAGGGCGTGCTCGCGGGCGATGTCGGCATCCTCTCGCGGGCCATCACCCTGGTGGAAAGCAATCATCCGGCGCACGAGGCGCTCGCCCAGGAACTTCTCACCCGCATCCTGCCGAAAACCGGAGCCTCGATCCGCGTGGGCGTCACCGGCGTGCCCGGCGCCGGAAAAAGCACGCTCATCGAAACACTCGGCTGCCAACTCTGCGATGAAGGCCGCCGTGTCGCCGTGCTCGCCGTGGATCCCAGCAGCAGCGTGACCGGCGGCAGCATCCTCGGCGACAAAACCCGCATGCAGAATCTCGTCCGCCAGCCCGGTGCCTACATCCGGCCCTCGCCATCCGGCGGCTCGCTCGGCGGCGTGGGCCGCAAGAGCCGCGAGACGATGCTGCTGTGCGAGGCCGCGGGTTTCGACGTGATTCTCGTCGAGACGGTGGGCGTCGGCCAGAACGAAGTCACCGTGCGCTCAATGGTGGATTTTTTCCTGCTCCTCATGATCGCCGGCACCGGCGACGAACTCCAGGGCATGAAGAAGGGCGTCATTGAAATCGCCGATCTGTTGGCTGTGAACAAGGCGGACGGCGACAACGTCAGCCGCGCCAAGCTTGCCTGCGCCGAATACAACCGCGTGCTGCATTTCCTCCAACCCGCCACGCCCGGTTGGAAGACCCGCTGCACGACGTGCTCCGCGCTGCTGCCGGAGACGCTGCACGCGCTGTGGGAGACCATCGGAAAATTCGCCGCCGCCACCCGCGAGTCCGGTGCGTTTGATATGCGGCGCAGGCGCCAGTCGATCGAATGGATGCACTCGATGATCGAGGAAGAGCTCCACCACCGGTTTTCCCGCAACGAGCGCGTGAGGCGTCTCCTGCCGCAGCTGGAGCAACAGGTGGCTGGACAAACGCTGCCCGCGGCCACCGCCGTGCGGCGGATCATGGAGGAGTTCTGACAAGCGGGCCGCGCAAGTCGCGCTTGCCATGGCTCATATCGGTGCGAGTTTTCCTCCCCATGACCTGCATCAACAAGATACTGAGCGCCATCACCACCGGAATTTTCGCGACGGCCGCGGCCGCCGAACCTCTGGCCGTTGGGACCGCCATGCCGGCCGTTTCCCAGAATAACCAGGACGACCGGCTAGTGAACCTGGCGGAAACCGGAGCCGCCGGATATCTGCTGGTTTATTTCTATCCGAAATCCGACACGCCGGGCTGCACCAAGCAGGCATGCAGCCTGCGCGACGCCTATGCCAAACTCGCCGAGCGCGGCGTCAAAATCTACGGCGTGAGCGCCGATGGGGTGAAGGCGCAGAAGAACTTCAAGGACAAATACCAACTGCCCTTCGATCTGTTGGCCGACGAATCCGGCGCGGTAACCGGCGCTTTCGGAGTTCCCAAGCGGCTCGGTTTCGCCAAGCGCCAGGCCTTCCTTTTCAAGGACGGCAAGCTCGTCTGGCGCGATCTCGAAGCCGCGACCGACCAGCAGGCCGCGGAGGTGCTCGCGGCAATCGACCAGAAACCCTGATCGAATCCATTCCCGCCAATTTCAGTGAAAACACCGTTCTCCAGCTTGGCCAATACCGAGGGGCCACCGCAGCGGCCATGAATTTGCGGTTCTCGAAGGCCTGCTCGGCAGACGTTTCCGCTCTATCACAAAGACCCGGTGCGAGCCGGACACACCGGCAGGATGCGCCAGATCCTATACAAACTGGTGCCCGGAGAAGCCTTTTGGGCGCTCAAGCCGGACAAGGCCGCCGAATTCCGAGGCCCGCCCCACCGCGCGCGACCTAACAAAACGCCTCCGCCTGCTCTTTCCCGGCCCCGGCGCTCATCCGCGCGAGGAACTCGCCGTGCTGCACCAGTTCCAGCCTGCCGTCATCGTGCTCGATGATGGCGGTCATGCTCTCCACCCAGTCTCCGGAGTTGAGGTAATGGATGCCGCCCACCTGCTTGTCTTCCGGCGTGTGGATGTGGCCGCAGATGATGCCGTCGCACTTCCGGTGGCGGGCGAGTTCCTGCAACAGCTCCTCATAGCGGTCCACGAAGCAGACCGCGGATTTGACCTTCGCCTTCACGCTCTTGCTGAGCGAGAAGTAATCCTTGCCGCGCCAGGTCCGCCAGCGATTGTAAAGACGGTTCATTTGCAGCAGGAAATCATAGCCCACGGCCCCCAGCAGGGCCAGCCACTTGTGGTTGGTCGAGACGCTGTCAAAACCGTCGCCATGCACCACCAGATAGCGTTTCCCGCAAGGCGTTGCATGGATGTGCTCCTTGACCAGGCGCACTCGGCCGAAGGCCAGCGGCAGGAACCGCTCGAGAATCTCATCATGGTTGCCCCGCAGGTAGATGACTTCGGTTTCGTCGCGTTCGGTCATCTTGAGGATTTTGCGGATCACCCGACTGTGGCGCGAGGTCCAGCGGCCGCCGCGCCTCAAGGCCCAGCCGTCGATGATGTCGCCGTTGAGCACCAGCTTGCGGCAGCGGATGTGCTTGAGGAATTCGACCACCTCGTCCGCCTTGCTGTCCAGGGTTCCCAGATGAAGGTCTGATAGAAACACCGTCCGGCATTCGAGTTTCGGGCGTTTGGTCTTCCCCTCCGAGGGCTTCGGAGAGCGGCGCTTGACGCCCGCGATTTCCTCCAGGCGGGATTCCAACTGGCCGACGACCTGATCCCAGCCCAGTTGTTCCGCGCTCTCGCGGGCGGACTGCCGCAGCGGATCGCCGGGCTTGATGGCAAGCGCCGCCACCGCGTGGCGGATGAATTCCTCCGCGTCCCCCTTGGTGGCCTTCAGGCCGTTTTCGCCGTGCCTTACGTGCAGCGCGGACGCAGCGTAATCAAAGCTCACCGTGGCCAGGCCGACGGCCATGCCTTCCAGCAAGACATTGCCGAATGTCTCCGTCTCGCTGGGAAACACCAGCACGTCCGCAGAGGCGTAGTGCGATGCCAGATCCTCGCCGGTCCTCAAGCCCGCGAAGCGCACCCACGGATGCTTCTCCGCAAGCCGCTCGCGCAGCGGACCGTCGCCCACCACCACGCAGCGCGTATCGGGCACCTCCCGGCGCATGCGCTCGAAGGCCGCCATGGCCAGATCGAAATTCTTCTCGGCCGCCACCCGGCCAACCATCATCGCCACCGGCGCTCCGGGACGCGCGCCCCACTCGGCGCGCAGGGTTTCACGGCGTTTCCATGGGGCGAACAAGTCCGTATCCACGCCCCGCCCGAGACGGTGGACGCGCTCGAAACCCGCCGCGGTCAAACGCTCGACCATGTCATCGGACGGCACCAGCGTGCAGTCCGCGCGCAGGTGGAAGCGTTTCAGATAGGCCATCGCCACCGGTTGCAGGGCGCCCATCCGGTATTGGCCCATGTAGTCCTGGAAATTCGTGTGAAAGCCGGTGGCCACCGGGATGCCCAGCGCGTTGGCTGCCTTCACCGCAGAGACTCCCAACGGGCTTTCAGTGGCCACATAGATCACGTCCGGCCGCTTGCGCATCCAACGCGCCCTCAATTCGAAGGGCTTTGGCAGGCCCACCCGCACCTCCTTGTATCCAGGCAACGGAACCGCCGCAGCGCAGGTTTCGCCCGCTTTGGCGCTTGCACCCGTGTGGATCACATGCACCCGGTGCCCCCGCTCCCGCAACCCCTCTCTCAAACGTCCCAAGGTCATCGCCACACCGTTGACGTCAGGCGCGAACGTATCCGTCACAATTACGATTTTCATGACATTTCGGAAGTCTTGACCGCTTCCGTGGAGATCAAACACTTCCGGGAGGACCCGCACGCTTTCAAAGCTGTGTCGATTTTGTCACAAAACCCTCGCCGGCTCTCACTCGTCCGCGGATTCCGCCGCGCGGCTCGCCTTGCGCAAATACTCGCAAATCACCGGAATCCTCGCGCCCACCGCCTCCATTTCCAACAGGCCCTGGCGCAAGTCGGGATCATGAATGAACTGCTGGCAAACAATGTCCGTCATGAGTTCCGGCCCGTCCGCCCGGTCCAGCAACGCGAACACACCCTCCTTGACTTCGTCCGGAAGCGGGCGGATCGCATCCTCCACCGCGCCGCGCAGCGTTTTCATGGCCGCCACCGCCTGGTGCTCCGGGCTGAATATGGAAATCACCGGCTCGATGCTCGCAAACGGATACGGCCGCTCATCGTGCCACTCCGTGAAACGCACCCGCATCACCCCATGCAAGAGGAGTTGCGAGGTTCCATCCTCAGCCTCGCGCGAGGCCCGCACCAGCCCGATCGTTCCGACCGGAGCCGTGCATGCTGAGGGACCGCCCATCTCGCTCCCGGTCAAGCGCGCCACGGCGAAAAAACAATCCCCCTCCAGCGCGTCCTCCAGCATCCTGCGGTAGCGCGGCTCGAAGACATGCAGCGGCAGGCCGCCATGCGGAAACAAAGTGCAATCCGGCAACAGCATGACGCCGCAGCGCTCGGGGAGATGAATGGTCGGCATCGCACCAGCATGCAGACACAAGCCATCACCGCTGGCAAGTCGGATAGAAATCGACCGCTCATGCGGGAATCGTCGGGAAAATCCGCCTGCATTTGCGCTTGTCACATTTTTTCAAACAAGAACCCTTGCCGACGGCGCTTGTCCGCGCGCGGACCGATGTCGCCACGCCAATTTCCAATCCAACCCCATGATCGAAGTCGAAAACCTCACCAAACAGTTCGGTTCCAAACGAGCCGTGGACAATCTCTCCTTCACCGTGAAGAAGGGCGAAGTCCTCGGCTTCCTCGGGCCCAACGGAGCCGGCAAATCCACCACCATGCGCATGATCACCGGTTTCATCCCGCCCACCTCGGGCGATGCCCGCGTCTGCGGCGTCTCGGTGATCGATGACCCGAAGAACGCCAAAACCAAGATCGGCTATCTGCCCGAATCCGCGCCGCTCTATCACGATATGACCGTCGTCGGCTTCCTCAAATTCTGCGCCAGCATCCGCGGACTCGGCGCTTCCGATAGGAATTCAGCCGTCGAGCGCGCCATCGAAACCTGCTTCCTCTCCAGCGTCGCCAAGCAGTCCATCGACACGCTCTCCAAGGGCTACCGCCACCGCACCTGCCTCGCCCAGGCCCTCCTCCACGACCCCGAAGTGCTCATTCTTGACGAACCCACCGACGGCCTGGACCCGAACCAAAAGCACGAGGTCCGCCAGCTCATCAAGCGCCTCGGCAATACCAAGGCCATCCTCTTTTCCACCCACATCCTCGAGGAAGTCGAGGCCGCCTGCACCCGCGCCGTGATCGTGGACCGCGGCAAAATCGTCGCCGACGGCACACCCGCCGAGCTGCTCGATCAATCCGGCACCGGTTCGCTGACCGATCTGTTCCGCCGCGTCACCACCCGCGACACGGAAGCCGCCGCTTGAGACGCATCTCAAATTTGAAATTTCAATTCTCAAATCCCCAATGACTTCCCTCACCATCTACAAGCGCGAACTCACCAGCTACTTCGCCCAGCCCACCGCCTACGCCATCATCGTCATCTTCCTCGCCCTCTCAATGGGCCTGACTTTCAGCTTCGGCAACTTCATGCGCGTCGGCGACGCCTCGCTGGAATGGACCTTCTTCTTCTGGCACCCGTGGATCTTCATGCTGCTGGCGCCCGCCGTGGGCATGAAACTCTGGGCCGACGAACAGCGCACAGGCACCATCGAACTGCTGGGAACCTTCCCGCTCTCCACATGGAGCGCCATCACCGGCAAGTTCCTCGCCGCCGCCACAGTCTGGCTCGTCGCCCTGCTGCTCACCTTCCCCATCGTCGCCACCGTCAACTACCTCGGCGATCCGGACAACGGCGCGATCTTCGCCGGCTACCTCGGCAGTTTCCTCGTCTGCTGCACCTTCCTCGCCATCACCATGCTGGTCTCCGCCTGCACCCGCGACCAGGTTGTCTGTCTGATCGTCTCGGTGGCCATCTGCGTGACCATGGTGCTCTGCGGTTATGATGACTTCACCCGCGAGCTCGGCAAAGCCGCCTCGCCCGGTGTGGTCGAGGCAGTCACCTCCATCGGCGTCTGGGAACACTTCCGCTCGCTCAACCGCGGCCTGTTCCGCCTGCAGGATCTCGTCTGGTTCGGCTCCTTCATCTTCGTCTGCCTGTTAGGAACCAGCGCCATCCTCTCCGCCAAACGCGCCTGACAAAACAAACGCTGAAATCATCGTTCCGGCGCTCCCATTCCAGGTTTTCAATCTCCAAATTTCAGCTTTTCAGAATCTCAGCCTTTCAGCTTTTACCCATGAAAATCACCCATCCCGTCACCCGCGCGGCGTTCGGAGTCGCCGCACTCGCAGCCATCGCCATTCTCGCAAACTGGCTCGTCTCGCTCACCCCCGCCGGCAACCGCGGCGCGGATTTCACCGAAAAACAAATCCACACGCTCTCGAACGGCACCCGCGCCATCCTCGGCGAGTTGGACACTCCGGTCGTCATCCGCTACTACGCCTCCCGCAACACCGACTACATGCCGGAGGAAATGAAACTCCACATGCGCCGCGTGGACGATCTGCTCAAGGAATACTCATCGCTCTCCAAGGGCAAACTCCGCATCGAAAACCTCGATCCGCAGCCCGACACCGATGCCGAGGACTCCGCCAACCTCGATGGCATCAGCGGCCAGCGCATGGACGACCAGAACCTCTACTTCGGCCTCGCCGTCTCCTGTCTCGACCGCACCAGCGTGATCCCCTTCATCGATCCACGCGATGAAACCATGCTGGAATACCATCTTTCCAAGGCCATCGCCGAAGTCAGCACGCCCACCAAACCGAGAATCGGAATCATGTCCGCGCTCGATCTCAAAGGCGGCCCCGCCATGATGCCCGGCCAGCGCCCCGCCCCGCCGTGGGTCATCTATCAGCAACTCAGGCAATCCTTCGAGCTTGAGGAAATCCCGCTGGAAACCACCTCCATCGATCCCAAGTCCGTCAAGGTCCTGCTCCTCTTCCACCCCGCAGGCATCACCCCGGAGACGGAATTCGCCATCGATCAGTATCTCCTCGGCGGCGGCACTGTGGTCGCCTGCCTAGACGCCTACTCCGTGGCCGCACAAATGACCGGCGGCGGCAATCCCATGATGGGCCAGCAAGGCAGCCCGACCACGTCCACCCTTCCCACCCTGCTCTCCGCATGGGGCGTCTCCTTCGAATCCGGCAGGGTGCTGGCGGATCCCGCATACGCCACCCGCCTGGCCGGAGAACGCATGGGCCTCGCGGTGCTGACCCTCAACAGGGAAGCCATGCCGCAGCAGGACAATGTCATCACCAAGGATCTCGCCTCCGTCACCTTCTTCCTGCCCGGCGCTTTCACCAAAACCGGCGGCGGCGGCGTTACCGCCAACACGCTGCTGAAATCCACCTCCGGCGCGGGCTTCGTGGATGCCATGCGCGCCTCCCAGCTCGATCCCTCGCTGACCACCACCTTCCGCCCGGGCGGCACCGCCTACGATCTGGTCACCCATCTCTCCGGCACCTTCAAGACCGCTTTCCCCGATGGCAAACCCGGCGAGAAAACCGAAACCGCCGACGACAAGAAGGACGACAAACCCAAGGAGGAAAAACCCACCTGGCTCAAGGAAGCCGCCAGCCCCGGCAACGTGTTCCTGATCGCCGATATCGACGCCTTCTACGACCGCTTCGCCTACAACGTGCAGAACTTCGGCGGCATGCAGATGGCCTCGCCGATCAATGGCAACGCCTCACTGCTCCTCAATCTGCTCGACCAGGCCGTGGGTTCCAAGCACCTGATCGGCTCGCGCTCGCGCTCCGCCATCCGCCGCCCCTTCACCGTGGTCCAGAAAATGGAAGCCGACTTCAACAAACAGGTCGGCACCAGAATCGAGGAGTTCCAGGAGAAGCAGAAGGCCGCCCAGCAGAAACTCAGCGAGCTCCAGTCACAGAAATCCCGCGGCTCGGAACTCTACCTCTCGCCCGAGCAGGAGGCGGAAATCCGCAAGCTGCGCAAGGAACAGGTCGAGTATGCCAAGCTCATCCGCGAGCAGGAAAAAGACCTCCGCCGCCAGAAAGACAAGCTCGCCGGCAAGATCACTCTGCTCAACGTCGCCGCCATGCCGCTGCTGGTCATCCTCATCGGCCTCGGCCTCTTCTTCCAGCGCCGCCGCTCCACCCGCGCCCGCTGATCCATAACTCTCAACTCTCAAATCCATCCTCACATGAACAAACGTCAGGTCATCATCCTCTGGATCATCGCCATCGCCCTCGGCGCCGCCGTGGCCGCCGTGAAGCTCACCCAAAAGGACACCGCCAGGAGCGCCACCAGCCGCGCCGCAGGACAAACCCTGTTCGAGAGCTTCCCCGGAACCGATGTGGCCACCGTGGAAATCCGCGGAGCCAAAGGCCCCGTGACTCTCGCCAAAAAGGACGACAAGTGGACCGTGGGCGAGCGCGACGGCTACCCGGCCAACAGCGCTTACGTCAACGAGTTCATCCGCACCCTCGGCGATCTGAAAGTCACCCGCGGCATGGAAGCCGGCCCGTCCTTCGCACCGCGCTTCGGCATGGATGAAAGTGCGGCCAAGGCGGAGGACCGCGGCCTCACCGCCTCCTTCAAGGACTCGTCTGGCAAGGAACTCGCAAGGGTTTCACTCGGCAAGAACATCGAGAGCGGAGCCGATGCCGGCCCCATGGGCGGCGGCGGCGCGGTCGGCCGCTACATCCGCAACCACGCGGACGAATCCGGTTTCTATGCCGTGAGCGAAATGTTCCCCTCCGTCAGTGACGACGCCACCCGCTGGCTGGCCGATGATTTCTTCAGCCCGGAAAAAATCAAATCCATCACCCTCAGCCAGAAGGGCAAGGATGAGCCCGCGTGGAAACTCACCCGCGAGGCGGAGGACGCCGAATTCAAACTCGAAGGAGCCGCCGGCGATGAAACCCTCAACACCACCAACGCGTCGCCTCTCAAAAGCCTGTTCTCCTACGCACGCTTCACAGACGTGATCCCCGCCGCCAAGGCGGCGGAACGCGCGGACACCGCTAACAGACGCGCCGCTGTCATCGAGACCTTCGAGGGCTTCACCTACAAGCTCACGCTCACTCCCGCCAAGCCTGCGGACGGCGCGGCGACTCCAGCCGCCGACGAACAGCTCCTCACCGTAAGCGTCACCGCCGAACTGCCGAAGGAGCGCAAGAAGGAGGCCGACGAAAAGCCCGAGGACGCAAAGACGAGGGACGAGGCCTTCGCCACCCGCCTCAAGACCCTGACTGAAAAGCTGGAGAAGGAAAAAGCCCTCGCCGGCCGCACCTTCCTGGTCAGCAAGAGCACCGTCGAGGCCCTGCTCAAGGAGCGCGCCGATCTGGTCACCAAGGCCCAGCCCGCCCCCCCGGCGGACTCCTCCAAGGGCACCGTGCAGCAACTCCCCGGCGGCATCATTGCCAAGCAGCCGGTCAAAACCACCACCTCTGTGGTAGCCGTCACCCCTCCGATCTCCGTCCCTGCCGCGCCAGAGGAAAAAGTGGAGGAAAAGAAAACTGGGGAATAACGCCGCGAAGCGGAAGCCATCAACCGCCCGGCTGCCGCGCCTTTTGCGCGGCGGCCCGCTGAATGCCTGGTGGTCCCAGTGCCAAAATGAATTTTCCCAATCCGGAGCACGGCCGCGCGACACGGCACCGAGCTCCATTTCACAAGAACGGGTTGGCCGCGCGCTCCCCGCCGAGGGTGGTGGCCGGACCGTGGCCGGGAAGAAGCAGGGTTTCATCCGGCAGTGCGGCCAGCGCGGCGCGCAGCTTGCGCAGCGCTTCCTGATAGAGCGCGGGCGACGCGCAGCCGCCGATGGAGCCGGCGAAGAGCGCGTCGCCGGTGACCAGCACGGGCGCTCGCAGCCCCTCGATGTGGAACCCTAGCGCCGGAACCGCGTGGCCCGCCAGATCGCAGGCGCGGATCCGCAGCGGACCGCTGAAAACGGCGGCTCCCGGCAGCGTCGGAATCGTTCCCGGAATTCCCGCCGCGTGAACCGGAATCCCGCCACGCAGGAAATGATCCACGGCCGCGGTGTGATCGCGGTGGGCGTGGGTGATGAAAACCCGGTCCGGATTTCTTTCCAAGCGCCGCTCGAGGTCGCGCGCTTCGCAGCCGGCATCAAACAGAATCGTCTCTCCACCCGCGCACAGCAGCCAGGCGTTGACCTGTTCCTTGCCGAATGGCAGATCGAGGCGCGTGATTTCCGCCAACTCCGGCGGCTTTGGCTGATAGACATCATGTGCCGCGAAGGCCCGCGCGTTGAGGCCAAGAACCGGCGCGATCTTGCGGGCTGTTTCCGCGCGGAACGCGCCGCGCAGGAAGGCGAGCACCTCTTCCTCCGGGACGCCGGCCCGCGCGGCGGCCTCGCCGGGTGTGAGGCCGTGGCCGGCGAGGGCTTTGCGCAGGACATGGGTGAAGTCGTCTTCCAGCATGGCAAGTCGGTCAGGAACGCGCGGCCTGGGCACGCAGCCCGAGGAAAATCACGATCCCGGCGAACAGCAGGAACACGCTGGCGGCAATGCCGAAGATGATGAACAAGAGGCTGCTCGCGGAGT
>Ga0114939_10002777_pt1 | contig 12672 bp, 11 predicted proteins | sample AshMeaCrysSpring_FD_87196 | JGI IMG/M metagenome (GOLD analysis project Ga0114939, IMG submission 87196) | Groundwater microbial communities from Big Spring, Nevada to study Microbial Dark Matter (Phase II) - Ash Meadows Crystal Spring | ecosystem: Environmental > Aquatic > Deep subsurface >... | reverse complement strand
TTCCGCATCATTCGCGACGACGATCTGTTCCGGCGCAAGCCCCTGCGCAGGCTGAATCCGGAGCGCGACCGCTTCCTGCACAGCGTGGGCAACTCGTCGGTGTTCCGTTTCGAGGTCGGGCAACACGGCTACATCCTCGACGCCTATCTCGCCGACCCCCGGGGTGCGGCCGAGCGCTACGAGATCTCGCAGCAGTTCCAGAGCGCGCAGCTGGCCGCGCATGGCGACCTGGCCTACTGGCCCAGCGACTGGTGTGTCAGCTTCAAGAACGCCTGCGTGCCGCGCGGCCTGAAGAGCTACCTGGCCGACCCGGCCGTGCCCGGTGGCGCACGCATCGTGGTCTTCGCGGGTTCGCCGAAGATGGGCGACGTGCTGGCGGGCCGCGGCCAGCGCTGGTACCGGCGCATCGGCGACATCGACTGGCTGCGCCGCGCGTGGCAGTGAGCGGCGACACGCCCGGCCCGTGGGAGGCGGCGCTGCACGAGCTGCGCCGGCGCAGCCTGCGCGGGGTCAAGCGCATCGCCAGGCCGGTGTGGATGCGTCGGCTCGACGCGCGCAATCGGGCGGCGCGCGAGCCGCTGCTGTCGGCCGACGGGCCGGTGGTTTCGCTCACCACCTACGAGCCGCGCTGGCACAGCGTGCACTACACCATCGAGAGCATCGGTGCCGGCCGGCTGCGGCCGTCGCGCCTGGTGCTGTGGGTGGCGCCGTCGGTGCTGACGCTGGGCATGCCGCAGGCGCTGCAGCGGCAGGTGGCGCGCGGCCTGGAGATCCGCAGCTGCGAGGACCTGGGCCCGCACAAGAAGTACTACCCGATGGTGCACGAACCGTCGCTGGGGCGTGACCTGGTGACCGCCGACGACGACGTGCTGTACTGGTCCGGCTGGCTGGCCGCCCTGGACGCGGCCGCGCGGCGCCGGCCTGGTCTGGTGCACGCCCATCGCGCCAGCGTGATGAGTTTCGACGGCGCCGCCCGCTTCCGGCCCTATCGCGAATGGCCGGCCTGCCGCACGACGCAGCCCAGCCCGTTGCACTTCTTCACCGGCGTCGGCGGCGTGCTCTACCCGCCGCCGATGCAGGAGGCCCTGCGCGGCGCCGGCGACGGCTTCCGCGCCACCTGCCCGCGGGCCGACGACATCTGGCTCAACGCGGTGGCCTGGCGCAGCGGCGTCGCGGTGTGCCAGGTCGCGCGCTTCGCGCCGCTGCTGTTCGAGGTGCCGGGCACGCGTGCGCACGGGCTGGCCAAGGAGAACCGCGACGGCGGCGGCAACGACCGGCAGCTGATGCAGACCTACACGGCGCAGGAGCGCATGCGCCTGCAGGCGCTGGCATCGGAGCAGGCGCTGGAGCGGAGCCGATGACGAAGCAGGTGGTGTGCGTGAAGTGGGGCAGCGGTTACGGGCCGGAGTACGTGAACCGCCTCTACGGCATGGTGCAGCGCCAGACCACGCCGCCGTTCCGGCTGGTGTGCCTGACCGACGATCGCCGCGGCATCCGGCCCGAAGTGGAATGCTTCGACCTGCCCGAACTGGGTTGCCCCCACCCGCAGCGCACGATGGGCAAGTGGCGCAAGCAGGTGCTGTGGGGCCGCGACCTGCCAGGGCTCGAAGGCGTCGCGCTGTTCATCGACCTGGATTCGGTCATCGTCGGCTCGCTCGACGATTACTTCGCCATCGGCGACCCCGCCGATGTCTATGTCGCGCGCAACTGGGCGCGGCCACTCGAACGGCTGGGGCAGACCTCGGTGTTCCGCTTCCCGGTGGGGGGCAACGCACACATCCTCGACGACTTCCGCGCCGATCCGCAGGGCATTGCCGACAGGTACCAGTTCGAGCAGCACTACGTGACCGCGGCCGTCCGGGGCGGGGTGAAGTTCTGGCCCGAAGCGTGGACGCGGCACTTCCGTCTGCATTGCCTGCCGAAATTCCCGCTGCGCTACTTCCTGCGTGCCAGGTTGCCGCCCCAGGCACGCATCGTCACCTTTCCGGGCGGCCCGAACCCGGACGACGTCATGGTCGGCCGATGGAACAAGAAGGTGCCGCCCTTCCGCACGCCCTGGCAACACATCCTGGCCACCTTCAGCGGCCCGCGGGTCGATGCCAGCCGTTGGCGACACCTGCAGCGCTACGTGCTGCCGGTGCCGTGGATCGGGCAGTACTGGCGCGACTAGCTGCAACATCCCGGAGGCTTCGCCGCGCAAGCCAAGCGATGCGTTCGGGTCGGGGACAAGGCGCCAACCTCAGCGATGCCCGGTGGCATGGCGATCGTTTGCAGCGCCGCCATCGGGCCGAAGGCGCGCTTTCGCCCGAGGCCGGGCCGGGCAGGCACTGCTGCGCATAGGAGCGGCCGCAGCGTCGTCGGCCCTGGGCCCGTGCGGCCCGGTCGCGCCCTCAGGCACCGAGGCAGGTGTCGATGTCCGCAAGGCTGGTCAGCGGCACGAGGTGCAGCTCTTCGAGAAGCCGATGGTCCCAGCTGTCTCCGGAGCCGCCATCTCCGACCAGTGCCGCACACCGCACCCGCGGCATCAGCAGCCCGGCGGTGAGCAGGCTGGTGCTCATGCCGCCGACCACGGTCAGCTCGCGATCCCGCAGCATCAGGTACATGCATTCCACTGGCAAGGTGCGCGGGACCTCGCCTGCGGCGCCGCGAGTGCGCAGCCCCAGGTAGTCCGCCTGCGACTCGCGCGGGTGGTACTTGACGAAGTAGGGCCGCGAGGCCTGGCCCAGCCGCCTGGCGCAGGCCTCGACCATGGACGCGTAGCCCGGGTTGCGCCGGGCGTAGCTGGAGTGGCTGACGGTCAGCACGGTGGCGCCGCCCGGCACCGAGCCGGGGTCGAAACCCGTGCCTGCGCAAAGCGCCTCGGCCAGACCGTGCAGCGCGGGCGATTCCAGCGCGGCGGCGGGGAACTGGAGGACGTGGCGGGAGCGCAGTTCCTCGCGCAGCAGCGACGGCCGCAGCGCGATGAACCGCTGCACCAGCGGATGCGTGCCCAGCACGCGGACGTCGCTCCAGCAGCGGCCCAGCCGCAGCCGCTGCCGCCAGCGCGTGGCCAGGCCGTGCGCACGGTAGCTGAAGCGCGTGTAGGCCTGCGCGCCATCCTCGGCGCAGTGCCGCTGCGCACGCGGAAAGCGCCGTGCCACCGCGATCAGCGCCGCCTGGCCCGCTTCCTCCCGGTCGTTGAACACGGTCAGCGAGACCGGTTCGGCCTGGGCGATGGCGGCGTCCAGCTCGCGCCGGACGGCCGCGGACGTGGGGCGAGGAGCCGCCTCGCCGGATGTGCGGCGGCGCGACTCGATGTGCAGCACCTGGTCGAACGGCGATTCCGGCCATTGCCGCCCGGCCCGCAGGAACAGCCCCGGGTCGAGCAGGTCGGGCAGGAAGAGCATGCGGCAGTCCTGCTGCGTGCGCGCGCGAGCGTCGGCGGCCAGCGCCGTGGCCAGCAGGTACTGCAGACTGCTGCGGACGAGAAAGACGTGCCTGCCGTGCCCGGCAGCACGGTTCATGCGGTGGCCTGCTTCCGGTCGCCCACCGCCGCCAGACGCTCGAAGACGTCGGGGCGCACGTCGCGCGCAGCCACGGCACGGCGCACGAAGTCCTCGCTGACCTCGCCGGACTGCAGGCATTCCTTGACCAGCGAAAAGAAGAAGGCCTCCTGGCGCGGGTCCGGATGCGGCTGGAAGCGCCTGGAAGGCAGCAGGCCGCGGTCGCGCAGCCAGCGGCGCATGCGCCCCGACGCACCCTGGAAGTTCATGTTGAAGTCGATCGGCAGCCCGGTCTTCCAGGGCTGGGTCAGCCGCTCGGTCATGTGCAGCAGGCGGGTCTCGGGCTCGAGCTTGTCGAAGGAGTTCCAGACCTCGGGCAGTTCGCCGATCGTGTCCTGCGGCTCGTCCGCCAGCTGGATCCACACCTTGTAGTCGAGCCGGCCGGCGAACATGGCGTCGATCTGATCGTCCCAGCGCCAGTGCTGCAGCCTGGCGCAGTCGAGCAGCAGCACGCTGGTGGCCCACTGGCCTTCGCCGCCGCCCTTTTCCACCGGCAGGTTGCGGCAGATCACGGCCTTGCCGCCCATGTCGCTTTCCAGCAGCTCGAGCACGTCGCCGTGGACGGCGAAGACATCGGGGTCGGTGACGAGCGCGCGGCCCTGGAAGCCCATCACCTGGGGCACCATGCGCCGCAGCGGGCTGAAGGACTGCAGGTCGTCGTTGTGCCAGGTGGCCTGCTTGCCCTTGCGCAGATAGCTCTGCCCTTCGCGGCGGTACAGGTGCGGCGTTTCCTCCAGGCGCAGGATGCGCACGTCGAAGCGTTCCGGGTGGCGGCTTTGCCGGCGGAACGAGTGCGCCGAGGCGATGGCCCCGAGCATCTGCTGCTCGTTGGTATGGATGAAGACGACGGGTTTGCTCATCGCGTCGTGCAGCGCAAGTGCTTCAGGCGCGACAGTGTACGGCGTCGCCTTGCCTGCAGGGTCCGCCTCGCGCAGCGCGCCGACGGCTTCGCCGCGCGAGGCGACGGCCGCCGCGGCCGCAGCGCTTATGCTTGGCGCCCTATCTTGCATGGACCCCCGCATGTCACGCCACGGCCGCTGCATCGTGCATGCCGGCACCCACAAGACCGGCACCACCACGGTCCAGGACCTGCTCGCCTCGCACCGCACGCAGCTGGCGGCGGCCGGCGTGCACTACCCGGCGCTGCAGCCCGGCGAACGCGACCACAACTCGCTGGCGCATCGGCTCGCGACCTGTACGCAGGCGGAGCTGCCGTCGCTGCGCGCGGCGCTGCTGCAGGGCCTGGGGGGCTCCGGCACGGCGGGCCACGCGGCCACGCTGCTGATCAGCGCCGAGGAGCTCTCCACGCGCATCGCCGGTGCGGACCCCTGGGCCGGTTTCGACGACGGCGCCTACTGGGAGCACCGGCGGCAGTTCCTGGCGCGGCTGCGCGGGGTGTTGCCCGAAGCGCTGCCGGTCGAGGTCTACCTTTGCTTGCGCGACCACGAGTCCTATGCCCATGCGCTGTACGCGACCAAGCTGCTGAGCGGCCGCATCGACTGGAGCTTCGACGAGTTCGTCAAGCGCTGCGCGCCCATCTTCGACTACCCGCGGCAGGTGCAGGTCTTCGAGGACACGCTCGGCCCGGTCAGCGTGCAGGGCTTCGATCGACTGCGCGGCGACCTCGCCAACCGGTTCTTCGGCTGGATCGGCGTGCCGCTGCAGGTCCGGGACACGCCGCGTCTGCGGCCCACGCCGACGCTGGACCTGGTCTACTGGCTGTTCAGAAGTCTGCAGTCGCCCATGGGCCGCGAACAGCGCAAGCTGCGGGCCGAGTACTGCCGGCGCCACCCGCTCCCGACGGGCCGGGAACGCGCCGCCGTGCACAGCCTGTGGCAGTCCGAACGGCAGCGCCAGGAGTTCCTGGGCAGCTGCCGCGCAGCGCCGATCGACGGCTGGCCACCGCCGCCGGCGCAAGGGCGCATCGCCGATCCCTCGGTGCTGGCCGCCCGGGCCGACCAGATCGAGGCCGAGTTCGAGCAGTGGCGGCGCCGCGGCGGGCAGCGCAAGCACTGGATCCACTTCTGGCGATGGCGGTAGCGCGTCTTGATGCCAGGCGCGGGGGGGCCGACCGAAAGCGGGGAATGCCGAGATGCTCCCCGGTGGCGCAGCGTTCGGCGGGCGCGCAGTCGAGCCTGCCCTGGCGCTGCAGGCGGTCGGACCGAACGGCCTGAAATTTTCGAAAGGCTGCGCGCAGCTCGTTCACTTGCTCGCGGCATGCAGGCCACAGTCCGGTGCGCCAGACGATGCGGAAGCGCTGCGCCGGCGAGTTGCCGCTCGCGCGGCGCGCACGCTTCCGGTCGTGGATGCAGAGCCAATCGCCCGGCGCCGCGAAGGAGGGCGCGGTGCCGCTGCCGCACAGCACGCCAATCTCCGGGCTGGCCCCTGCAGATCTGGTCCGAAGTTGGCGAGCACCTTCTTGCACGAAACACCTTCCGCCAGCCTGCGGCAACGCCTCATGAAGCGGTCTCTGCAGGTGGCGCCCGCGCGCAAGAGGAATCTCCGCACGAGGGTAGCCGGGTCGATGGACGGGGCGGATTGCGAGCCGTCCGGTCAGATGCCAGGCGAGCGCCCGAGCCACTCCTGCCGCAGCTGGCGCAGCGGCATCACAGGCCTGATGTTGCCGTGTAGAACTTCCTCGACGCGCAGGTGAATTCCGTATCGCAGCGCGAACGCTTCGTGCATCTTCGGGCTGCCGTGAAACTTGACGATGGTTGCCCGTTCAATGACTTGCCGTGCCTGCGCTGCGGAGCGCCGGCCCACCCGCACTACGTCCTTGAAGCTGGCGATTTGATCGACAGGAAAGTGTCCGACATGCCTTTGCAACTGGTGCCGAACCACCGCTCCATGAATGAAGTCCTGGTCGCCTGGAACACACTGCTCATAGACTTCGCCGCGGACAAAGGCATCGTAGACGCGGCCGAGTCCTTCGCGCCGAATCCGCATTACCGAGGAGTTGTACCCCTCGTTCCTCCAATGGGAAACTATGACGAGATCCTCCGCGCGAGCAAAGGCCTGCGCCAGCAGGTCGGACATGTCGCGTCTCACGATCAGGCTGATGTCGAGATACAGGAATCGGTCGAACTCGACATAGCCGGGGTTGAACAGTCCGAGCTTGCGCGTCGTGGGACGCATGCCATCGCGGACCAGCTCCGACCATCCGCCACAATCGCGCTGTTCGATCTGCATGGGCAACTGCCGCGGCCGATCGGTGTAGCAATACAGTCGAAAGGGGTGTGGACAGTGGCGCGAAAGCATGCCGAACAGGCGGCTGACGTAAGTTTCAGTCATGCCGTGGAAGTCGCCGAAGGCGAAACAGACGACCGGCAAGGGGTCAGGTATGTCAGCAGCAGCTGGGAGCAGGTTCACAGGCATCCGATACCGTTTCGCACTGTCGACGCTAGATCCGTTGCGGCGATTTCTGCAGTTGAATTCCTGGGGGTCGGGACTTTGCTGGCTGCTCGTTCCCGCCGAGGCTGACTTGCAACCCATGGCTCCAACTTCCCAGGCGACGGTCGCGGCGATGGTTTCCGTTGCGCGGGCAGACGGGTAGTCCTGGGGAGGCGGTTCGACAGGGTGTCTCCGTCCACCAACTGGGGCGCATTGCAGTTGCAGTGGTGCATTCTCCCCTCAGCATGAAACACATCTTGCGGGTGATGCGCTGCCGGCTCGTCGGCGGCGGCGCATCCGCGCGGGGCATCTATGTGCAGGGGTGTGCCCGCTCCGGCAATACGCTGATGCGTGAGCTTTGTGTTGCCGGCTTCGCCGGAGCCGAAGCATTGCCGCTGCCAGGTAACCGTTCGGAATGTTCCTTCGAGTTCATGGTGGCGTCTCTGGCCAGGTCCCGCGCGGCCGGCACAGTCTTGGTGGCAAGCCGCAACCGCGATGCCAGCCTGGCCATGGACGGGGCGTTGTTGCGGGCTCATCCTGAAGTCAATGTCGTGTGGATGCTCCGTCACCCCTTCGACGTGCTCACCTCGTTCCACGGAAGCGAACCGGACCGGTTCTACGTCAGCCCCGAGCGGATGATTGCGAGCCTCGACCTGCACGAGGAGTTCAGGCACGAGCCACAGGTGCTGACGTTGAGATACGAGGACCTCATCCTGCAGCCGCAGCAGACGCAGGGCGCGATCGCGGCGGCATTTGCCTTGGAGCCTGCGCGGAGTTTCGTCGAATGCCATCCGCACTTCACGACAGGGGCCAAGAGTGTTGTGGCGCTCCACTCCATCCGCCCACTTGATGCTGGCAGCATCGGTCGCTGGCGCCGGAATTCCAAGCACCTCGAGTATCTGCGCGGAGTTCTCCAGGCGCACCCGGAGTTGGTCAGCGGAGCGCGCCGCGCTGGCTACGAGCTGGAGTCCGATCTTTGTGACGTCCCTGGGCCCGCGACTTGAGCGTCGGTGGCTCGACCGAAAGTGCATGGACTGGCCGTGCCGGTCGGCATTTTGGGCGAGATCCCGGCGATGTCTGATCAAGGAGGCCGCGGCCACACCGTTGCTGCCGGCAGACGGCATCTATTCGAGCCAGTGCTCGGCGATCCACGGCGCCGGCCGCGCATAGCGCCAGTTGCCGTTGCGGCGCCCTGACAAGGCATCCGGCGGGTTCATCACGCCGTGGAAGACCAGGATGCGCGCGCCGGGCGGGATGCGGGGTTCGCGCCAGTAGTTCGTCGGAAAGGCGGGAATGCAGTGGTACTTCCAGCTGGCGCACCACTCGGCGGGCCAGTACGCCAGCCTGCCCTGCCGGTGCAGGCGGTCCGACAGATAGGCCTGCTCGTTGCGGAAGGCCGCGCGCACCTCGCCGACGTGCTCGCGGAAGTACTGCAGCAGGTCGGCATGCGCGCCGATGCGAAAGCGGTACACCGACGAGTTGCCGGTCACGCGCCACGGGCGCTTCCAGTCGTGGATGATGAGGAAATCGCCCGGCGCCTCGAAGAAGGGCGTGATGTCGCCGACGATCACCACGTCCAGGTCCAGGAACAGCGCCGTGCCGCGCAGGCCGTGCAGGTCCGCGGCGAAGGTGGTGAGCTTGGTCCAGCCGCGCTCGGGGATGCCCGGCGGCAGGTCCAGCGGCGGGATCGGACGGCACTGCACCTCGGGGCGGATGCCCTGGCTGCGGTCGGTGAGGCAGACGAAGCGGAAGTCGCCGCGCAGATGCCGCCGCACCATGCCGTAGAGGCGGTTCACGTATTCCGGCCCGTACTTCGTGCCCCACTTCATGCACAGCACGATGCGTCCGTCGACCGTGTCGGTCATCGCGCCACCTTGGGCGCGTCGCGGGCGCGGTCGGGCGCCTGGAAGCCGGCCGGCGCTCTCACAGCGAATCCATGCGCCTGGGCGGATAGGTGTCCCAGCCCTGGCAGCCCGGGCACTGCCAGAAGTAGTGGTGGGCCTCGAAGCCGCAGGCGGCGCATCGGTAGCGTTGCAGCGGGCGCGCCGCGGCGGCCACCACCTGACGCAGCTGCTGCGGCGTGGCGTCGTCCCACTGCACCACCGGGAGCTCCAGCACCTTGGCCGCCGCCGCCAGCGTCGGCTGGCGCTGCAGGTGGTCGAGCACCAGGCGGTCGTGCCGGCCCGAAGTGCCTTCCAGTTCGATGCGCGCCTGCAGCAGCTCGATGCCGGGTTCGGCCTCGTAGGCCGCCTGCAGCCGCTCGAAGGCTTCACTGCAGTCGACGCAGGACAGCGCGCTTCGCGCATAGTCCGAGGCCACCAGCGGCCAGGCCTGAGGCTGCTGCGCGAGCATTTGCTGCCATTGCTGCAGCGCCTCGGCATGCTTGCCGGCCCGCGCCAGGCGCTGGCCCGTCAGCAGCATCGGCCGCACCGCCTGGGGCGCCGCGGCGCGCGCGCGTTGCAGTGCCTGCTCGGCCTGTGCGGGCTGGCCCGCGGCATCGGCCTCGAGGGCCATTTCGCAGGCGTAGTGCGCGATGCGGTTCGCGAAGGAGCCGGCGCCGCGGCGTTCCAGTTCGCCGGCCACCTCGGTGGCGGCGCGCCAGTCGCGCGCGCGTTCGTGCAGCGACAGCAGCGCGGTGCGCGCCTCGGTGTCGAAGGCCGAGCCCTCGAGCGCCTTGTAGGCGGCTTCGGCGCGGTCGAAGAGCCCCGCCTTCATGAAGTCGTCGGCCAGCGCGTACTGTGCGCGATGCCGGTCCACGGCCTTCAGGTCGGCGCGCTCCAGCAGGTGCTGGTGCACGCGCACCGCGCGTTCGAACTCGCCCCGTCGGCGGAACAGGTTGCCCAGCCCGAAGTGCAGTTCTGCCGTGTCGGGGTCCTGCTGCACCGCTTCGATGAAGGCGTCGATCGCCTTGTCGTGCTGCTCGTTGAGCAGCAGGTTCAGGCCCTTGAAGTAGGCCTTGGGTGCGCTGCGCCCGTCGCGCCGCACCTGGCGCAGGTCGAAGCGCGAGGCCGCCCAGCCGAGCGCGAAGGCCACCGGCAGCGCGATCAACAGCCACTGCAGCTCGAAGTCCATCGACGCTTCAGCGGCTGCAGACCCTGCGCGGCACCGCAGGCTGGTGCGCAGGGCGACGCCAGGGGAGGCCGGCAGCGGTCATTCAGTTGCTCCACCGCGCGAGGCGCGGCCCGCGGCGCATGAACCCGACGCATCGGGCGAGCGCCGCGGATCCGGCTCGGCCGCTGCGCTGGCGGTGCCGGCAGCGCGGACGCTGCCGTCGCTCGCAGGCGAGCACATTCCGCTGGGACTGTGGTTGGTGCAGCTCTTCCCCCTCGCGGGGGCGCGCGAAGCGCACAGCGGGTGTTTCATTTCAAAGACCCTCGCGCGGCGGGTGCTCGGGCACGAACTCGGAGATGACGCTGTCGCTGCGCGACACGTTGCTGGCCGCGGCGGCTGGCGGCGGCGACAGGCGCAGCGCCTCGCGGCGGTGCCGCCACCAGCTGGGCACCATGGCCAGCACGCCCAGCGCACAGCCGGCGGCAAAAACCACCAGCACGACGATGACCATCGGCGCATGCCATTCGACGCCGAAGAACCAGCGCACGTTGGCCGGCTGCTGGTTGTTCAGTGCGAACGCGAACAGCGTGAAGAAGATCAGTGCCCTGAAGATCCAGACGAGGACTCGCATGCTCGTCCGATTCTAGGAGGCTGGATGAGGACGCAGACCGGCCGCCGCCCGCAGCGAGGGCAGGCGCCTCCGTCAGCGCTCGGGGTCCTGCGCCGCCGCCCCGGGGTCGACCGGAACCCGGGCGTCCACCGATTCGCGCAGCGCCTTGCCCGGCTTGAAGTGCGGCACCAGCTTCTCGGGGATGGTCACCTGCTCGCCGCTGCGCGGGTTGCGTCCGACGCGCGGCGGCCGGCGGCTGATCGAGAAGCTGCCGAAACCGCGGATCTCGATGCGGTGCCCGCGTGCCAGGGCATCGGACATCGCGTCCAGAATGGTCTTCACCGCGAATTCGGTGTCGCGCTGCGTCAGCTGGGCAAAGCGTTCGGCCAGTCGGGCCACGAGGTCGGAGCGGGTCATCGAGGCGGCTCGCGCAGTTCTGGGCTGGAAGACGGTACCGGGCCGGGCGGCCCATCGCACGGCGGCGCCACGCTGCCTGCGCACCGTGGCGCGCTCGCGCCGCCGCGGTCCCGTAGCGGGCCGCGGCGGCGGTGGGCATCACTCCTTCTGCGTGTCCAGCTTGGCGCGCAGCAGCGCACCCAGGCTGGTGGTGCCGGCGGTCTCGCGCTCGTTGCTCTGGCTCAGGCGCTGCATCGCTTCCTGCTGGTCGGCGTTGTCCTTGGCCTTGATCGACAGCTGGATCGAACGCGTCTTGCGATCGACGTTGATGATCATCGCCGAGACCTCGTCGCCTTCCTTCAGCACGTTGCGCGCGTCCTCGACCCGGTCGCGGCTGATCTCGCTGGCGCGCAGGTAGCCGGTGACGTCTTCGTTCAGCTGGATCTCGGCGCCGCGCGGGTCGACTGATCTAACCTTGCCGGAGACCACCGCGCCGCGGTCGTTGACCGTGACGAAGCTGGTGAAGGGGTCGGTGTCGAGCTGCTTGATGCCCAGCGAGATGCGCTCGCGCTCCACGTCCACGGCCAGCACGATGGCCTCGACTTCCTGACCCTTCTTGTAGTTGCGCACCGCGCTCTCGCCCGGCTCGTTCCAGCTCAGGTCGGACAGGTGCACCAGGCCGTCGATGCCGGCTGCCAGGCCGACGAAGACGCCGAAGTCGGTGATCGACTTGACCGGGCCCTTGACGCGGTCGCCGCGGTTGACGGTGCCGGCGAACTCCTCCCAGGGGTTCGGCTTGCACTGCTTCATGCCCAGGCTGATGCGGCGCTTGTCCTCGTCGATCTCCAGCACCATGACCTCGACCTCGTCGCCCAGCGAGACGATCTTGGCCGGCGCGACGTTCTTGTTGGTCCAGTCCATCTCCGAGACGTGCACCAGGCCTTCGATGCCCGGCTCGATCTCGACGAAGGCGCCGTAGTCGGCGATGTTGGTGATCTTGCCGAACAGGCGCGTGCCGTTCGGGTAGCGGCGGCTGACGCCGTGCCACGGGTCGTCGCCCAGCTGCTTCAGGCCCAGGCTGACGCGGTTCTTCTCGGCGTCGAACTTCAGCACCTTGGCGGTGAGCTCCTGGCCGACCTGCACCACCTCGGTCGGGTGGCGCACGCGGCGCCAGGCCATGTCGGTGATGTGCAGCAGGCCGTCGATGCCGCCCAGGTCGACGAAGGCACCGTATTCGGTGATGTTCTTGACCACGCCGTGCACGATGGCGCCTTCGCTCAGCGTCTCCAGCAGCTTGGCGCGTTCCTCACCCATGCTGGCCTCGACCACCGCGCGGCGCGACAGCACCACGTTGTTGCGCTTGCGGTCGAGCTTGATGACCTTGAACTCCATGGTCTTGCCCTCGAACGGGCTCATGTCCTTGACCGGGCGCGTGTCGAGCAGGCTGCCTGGCAGGAAGGCGCGGATGCCGTTGACCAGCACTGTCAGGCCGCCCTTGACCTTGCCGTTGACCGTGCCGGTGACGAACTCGCCGGACTCCAGCGAGTTCTCGAGCGACATCCACGAGGCCAGGCGCTTGGCCTTGTCGCGGCTGAGGATGGTGTCGCCGTAGCCGTTCTCGACGGCGTCGATGGCCACCGAGACGAAGTCGCCGACCTGGACCTCGACTTCGCCCTGGTCGTT
>Ga0114939_10002776_pt1 | contig 12676 bp, 7 predicted proteins | sample AshMeaCrysSpring_FD_87196 | JGI IMG/M metagenome (GOLD analysis project Ga0114939, IMG submission 87196) | Groundwater microbial communities from Big Spring, Nevada to study Microbial Dark Matter (Phase II) - Ash Meadows Crystal Spring | ecosystem: Environmental > Aquatic > Deep subsurface >... | reverse complement strand
CCGAGGCGGTGGTGGAGGTGGTCGGCCAGGCGCTTGGCCGTGAACACCACCGGGCCGGCCTCGGTGACGGGAGGCTCCAGCTCGGCCTGCTCCACGAGGTCGGGAGGAGGTGGCCGGCCGGCGGCGCCCCGCTCGTCGTTGCCACTGGCCAGCGCGTGGGCCAGTGCGCCGGGATGGCCGAAGCGGGCCAGGAGGTCGGCCCGCCCCAGGCCGGCCACGTCGCCCAGGGTGCACAGCCCGAGGCGCCCGAGCACGTCGACCACCTCGGCCAGCGTGCTCGGGCCGGCCGCCACCAGCGCGCCCAGCGGCCGCTCGGCCAGCCACGCCGCGCTCGCTCCCGGTGCCACCACCACCGGCCGGCCGCCGGAGGCTGCCGAGGCCCGGGCGGCCAGCACGGCGGTGAAGCGACCGTCGGCGACGCCCACCCCCGGCGGGCCGGTCACCTCGCCGAGCGCCTGGGCAGCAAGGGCCTCGTCCACGTGACGGGCGGCCAGCGTCGCCAGCGCCTCGTCGCCACCGTGGTAGCGCGACGGGCCACGGGTGGCGAAGGCGGCCAGGCCGGGGTCGGCCACCTCCACGAGAGGCGTGAGGGCGTCGAGCGCCCGGGCCACGACGGCGAAGGCCCGGGCGTCGCGGGCCGGGTCGTGGTCGAGCAGCACGAGGCCGGGGCAGCGTCCCTGCGCCTCTCGCCGGCGCAGCCCCGCCACCACGCCGTCGGCCTGGGCGGCGAGGCTGGCCGCCACCACCCGGTTGGCGTGCAGCACCGCTGCCGCCTGGCCCGGTTCGGCCCCGGCCGCCAGCACCGGCCACTGCGGGCACCACACGACGGCCAGGCGGCTCACGACGCCCCCCGCAGCGAGACCACCGTGGCCCCTTCGCTCGCCGCGGCACCCTCCGGATCGGGCAGCCACAGCGTGGCCTGGCGGGGGCGGGCGGCCGCCCGCCGGCCGACCGCCTCCACCGTGACCCGGCGGGCCCGCAGGTGCCCGGCACCATCGGCCAGGCCGTCCCACGCCGTGGCCCGAGCGGTGAGGGTGACGTCGACGTCGAGCGGCACCGCCTCGGCCCCCACGAGCACCAGCACCCCTTGGCGCTCGCGGACCCGCGCCTGCAGCCGCCGGGCGTCGCCGGGTGGCAGCCGGCGCGGGGGCGCGGCCAGCACCACGTCGACCCCGTCGAGCAGGGTGGCCACCACCGTGGCCCAGCCGGCGGGCTCCGGGGCCGCCACCAGGACGAGCCGCCCGAGGGCGACGCCGGCCTCGGCCGCCGCCAGCAGCCCGAGCGACGCCAGCCCCACCGCTCCCACCCACGAGCCCGACGACGACGGCCCGGCGGCCAGGGCGAGGGCCAGCGAGGTGGCGGCCGGGCCGGCGGTGGCCAGCACCGACCCGCGCCGCACGCCGGGATCGGGGAGCAGGGGGGCGAGCGCGGGCACGACGTCGAGCAGGTGCTCGCGTGACAAGGCGACGGGCCGGGCCAGCGCGGCCGCCCGGGCCAAGGCGGCCTGGTCGCCCCGCTCGACCCGTGCGCCACTGGCCGTCCGCTCCATGCTGCGACCGTACCGAACGCGTGTTCGTCCCGGCAAGGCCCGCTTCGCCGGGCCGCCGGTCAGACGGCTTCGCCGGCGTGGGGATGGAAGGTGCCGCTGGCCGCCTGCTCCACGAGCGCCACCAGCCCGCGACCATCGGCGGCGAACGCGTGGGCGCCCAGCGCGACGGCATCGGCCTCGCCGGTGACGGCACGGCCTCCCACGAGCAGTGGGACGCCGGGGACCTCCTCGCGCAGCACCGCCAGCAGCTCGCGCGCTGCGTCGAGGGCGCCGGGCGAGGTGACGCTCACGCCGACGGCGACGAGGCGGCCCGGCTCGTCGCGCGCCGCCTTGGCGAACGCCTCCGCCGGCAGGTCGGCCCCGAGGTCGGACACCTCGAACCCGGCCGCCCGCAGCAAGTCGGCCAGCAGCGACACGGGCAAGGAGTGGCGCTCCCCGGCCGGGGTGCCGAGCACCACCACCCCGCGCGTGCGCCCCCGGCGCACGAACCGCGGTCCGAGCCGCCCGACGAGGCGCAAGGCGATGCCGCTGGCCCGGTGCTCGGTGGCGATGTCGAGCTCGCCCCGCTCCCACCGAGCCCCGATCGAGGCCATCGCCGGCGCGATCACGTCGAGGTAGAGCTCGTCGATCTCCGAACCGGCCGACAGCGCCGCCTCCACCACGCCCCACGCGCCCCGGGTGTCGCCGGCGACCAGCCGGGCCTCGAGCCGCTCGGCCCACGGCGCCCGCCGCCGACCGGTGGTAGGGCCCGTGGTACCGGATCCGCCGGCGCGGAACTCGTCGAGGTCATGGCGCTCGACCCGCCAGGTGCCGCCCACCTTCTCAGCCGGCAGCAGCCCGAGGCGCACGTAGCGGTACGCCGTCATGTAGTGCACCTCGAGGAGATCAGCCGCCTCCTGCAGGGTCATCGGTGCGTCGGTCACGGGCGTCCTCGCTCGGGCGGCGCCAGTCCGGCTCTTAGCGCTCAATCGAGAGGGTACGCCCTGGGGTGTCCCCGATGCGTGATCCAGCCCCCGAAAACCGGCGACCGAGCCCCGCGCAAGTGCCAACTTCTTCGAACAGTTCGAGAGAGTTGTGGGCGGCGGTGGGACGCGTGGCGGGCGGCTGAGCGCAGCGGCGCGTCAGGCGCGGTTGGCGAACCAGCGGGCCTTGGCGGCCTTGCTGCGCTCGAGCAGGTGCGCCGGCACCCGGCTCGCTGCAGCCGACAGGGCGGCCGGCTCGTCGCCCGCGGCGGCCGGCGCAGCGGCCACGGCCGGCTCCTCGGGCATCGCGAGCGGCGGCGGCACGAAGCCGGGCACGTAGTACACGTAGAGGTTCTCGACGATCTCGGCCAGCCCGTCGGCCGTGTGGCCCTTCTTCACGTCGACCGTGATCACGTTCTGGTACACGTGGACGGCGTCGACCTGGCCCGTGGCCAACAGGCGGCGGGCCACGGTGGCGGCCGGCGTGCCGGCGGCGGCGTCGGCCTCCGAGCCGAAGCGCTCGTGGCCCATCCCGGTGAGGCTGCGGTTGAGCTCGAAGCGCACGACCCCGGGGCGGGAGCTCGGCTTCTCGACGACGGCGACTGGCTGACCCATGGCGCCGGCGATCGTAGCCCTGCGCTGGCCGGGGTCACGGATGCGCTCCCGGGCCGGTGCCTACGCTGCGCTGGTGATCCATGCGCGCCGCTACCGCGCCGACGGCCGGTGGCACGACGTGGCCGTCGACGACCTGTCCGAGCAGGCGGCCGACGACGGGCTGCTGTGGGTCGACGTGCACGGCGACGAGCACGACATCGACGTGGTCGCGGCGGAGTTCGGGCTCCACCCGCTCGCGATCGAAGACGCCCACCACCACGGCCAGCGTCCCAAGCTCGAGACCTACCCGACTCACGCCTTCATCGTCGTGTACGCCGCCGGCATCGCCGAGGTCGACCTGTTCGTCGGGCCGAGCTGGCTCGTGTGCGTGCGTGAGGTCGGCGATGACGGCCGGGTGTGGGACCCGCGTCCGGCGATCGAGCAGTTCGAGCGCACCGCCGGCGACCGTCCCGAGGTTGGACGGCTCCTGCACGCCCTCCTCGACACGATCGTCGACGGCTACTTCGAAGCCTTCGAGCTCGACGAGGGGCGCCTCGAAGAGCTCGAGGACGAGATCTTCGCCGACCGGCCCGCCAAGGAGTCCGACATCCAGCGGCACCTCTACGACATCCGCCGCGGTCTCGTGCGCTATCGACGCCACGTCGTGCCGATGCGCGACGTGATGAACCAGCTCGCCCGACGTGAGGTGCCGTGGATCGACAACGACTCGCTGCTGCTCCTGCGTGACGTCGAGGACCACGTCCTGCGAGCCATCGACATGATCGACAGCGCCCGTGACCCCATGGGCAACGCCGTCGACGCCCACCTGTCGATCATCTCCAACCGGATGAACGTCGTGATGAAGAAGATGACCTCGTGGGGAGCGATCCTCTTCGGCGCCGGGCTCATCGCCGGTGTGTACGGCATGAACTTCGAGGACATGCCCGAGCTCGGCTGGCGCTTCGGGTACCCGATGGCCCTCGGCATGATGGCCGGCCTCACCGTCGTGCTCCATCGCGTGTTCAAGAGCCGCGACTGGCTCTGAGGCTCCCGGTTGGGGTCCGGGCACGCGGGCCACGTATCTTGACCGCCGAGTCAAGGGGGTTCACCGCAGATGGCCGACATCACGCTGGAGCAGTTCGAAGCCGAGGCCCGGGCCTTTCTCGGGGCCAACGCCGCCCGCAAGGAAGACGAGAAGCGCTTCGTGTGGGGCGAGGGCTCGGACAAGGTGGCGCTGTTCGACGAGAAGACCCGCGAGCGCGAAAAGGACGACCTCGAGCGGGCCCAGCAGTGGCGGGCCACGAAGTTCGACGCCGGCTTCGGCTGGGTGACCGGCCCCAAGGCCTACGGCGGCCGCGAGCTCCCCCACGCCTACGACCGGGCCTGGGCCGCGCTCGAGGCCGAGTACCAGGTGCCCAACCAGAGCTTCTTCGGCATCGGGCTCGGCATGGTGGCGCCCACGATCCTGGCCCACGGCACCGACGTCGCGAAGGACGCCTACCTGCGGGCGATGTACCGGGGCGACATCGTGGGCTGCCAGCTGTTCAGCGAGCCCGGTGCCGGCAGCGACCTGGCGTCGCTGCAGACCAAGGCCGAGCGCGACGGCGACGAGTGGGTGATCACCGGGCAGAAGGTCTGGACCTCGGGCGCCCACTACTCCGACATCGGCGAGGTCATCGCCCGCACCGACCCCGACCTGCCCAAGCACAAGGGCCTCACCGGGTTCGTCGTCGACATGCGGGCCCCCGGGGTGGAGATCCGCCCGCTGCGCCAGATGACCGGCGGGGCGTCGTTCAACGAGGTGTTCTTCACCGAGGTGCGGGTGCGCGACGACCACCGCCTCGGCGACGTGAACCAGGGCTGGACCGTGGCGCTCACCACGCTCATGAACGAGCGGGCGTCGATCGGCGCCGGTGGCGCAGGTGGCGGATCCGGCGGGCTGCTGCCCCGGGTCATCGAGATGGTGCGCCACTACGGCCTCGACTCCGACCCCATCGTGCGCCAGCGCCTGGCCGACATCGTCACCCGGTTCCGCGTCGCCAGCTACACGAACCAGCGAGCGATGGACAAGATCAAGGCCGGCCAGCTCCCCGGGCCCGAGATGTCGATCGCCAAGCTGACCCTCACCCAGAACCAGAAGCTGCTGAGCGAGTTCGTGGCCGACGTCCTCGGCGTGAAGGTCACCGCCGACTCCGGCGAGTGGGGCACCTACGCGTGGAGCCAGCTGCTGCTCGGCGTCCCCGGCATGCGCATCGCCGGCGGCTCCGACGAGGTGATGCGCAACATCGTGGGCGAGCGCGTGCTCGGACTGCCCAAGGATGCCGGCATCGACTCGACGACACCGTTTCGCGAGCTCAAGGTGGGCACGCAGAAGGAGCCGGCGGTCACCTAGCCCTGGTTGGCCGGACGGCGGCGCCGGACGACGACCACCACCGCCAAGCCGGCCACGACCAGCGCCACGGCCAGCGTCGTCGCCGGTGCCACGTCAGCGCCGGTGTCGGGGAGGGTGCCCGGTGGCACGGTGGTGGGTGGCACGGTGGTGGGTGGCGGCGACACCACCACCGTCGCCGTGGCCCGGTTGTTCGTCGCCGTCGGGTCTGCTGTCGCCGAGCTCACCACGACGGTGTTGGTGATCGTGCCGACCGCCCCGGCTCCCACGTCGGCCACGATCTCGATGCGGGCCGAGGCGCCGACCCCGAGCGACGAGATCGAGCAGGTGACGGTGGCACCGACCGTGCAGGAGGCGTTGGCGCTCGACGCCGTGCGCGCGGTGAGCCCGGCCGGCATGGCGTCGGTGACCACCACGCCTCCTGCCACCGACGGGCCGGCGTTGGACACGCTGACCGCGAAGGTCACCTGGCCGCCGGCGCTCACGGTACCCGGCGCCGCGGTCTTGGTCACCGCCACGTCGGCGGCCGCGCCGACAGCGGTGCCGACGGCGGCGCTGTCGTTGTCGGGGACCGGGTCGGTCACCGCGGAGGTGATGACCGCGCGGTTGTCGAGCGACGCCACTGCGCTGTCGGCGGGCACCGACACGACGATCGTGACGGTGCCCGAACCACCGGCGGCCACGGTGCCCAGCGCACAGGTGACAGTGCCGCCGGCCAGCGTGCACGACCCGGGCTGGGCCGACAGGAAGGTCGCCCCCGTGGGCAGCGTGTCGGTGATGACGACGCCCGTGGCGTCGGAGGGCCCGGCGTTGGCGTAGCCAATGGTGTACGTGAGCGTGGTCCCGGCTGGCACCGGGTTCGGTGACGCCGTCTTCGTCACCGACAGGTCAGCGGCGGGCTTCATCGTCACGGCGACGATGGCGCCGTTGTCACTGGTGTTCGTCTCCTTGAAGATCGGGGGTTGGCCTGGGAAGCCGTCGAGCGCCGTCGCGCTGACGCTCGTCGAACCGGTCACCCCGGCGGGGACGTCGAGCGTGAGCGTGATCGTCTCGTCGGCGCCGACCGCCAGGGGCCCGCCCGCGCACAGGATCTCGGTGGGGGTTGCCGTCGGGGCGCAGCTGGCCCCGGTGGCGCTCACGAACGTGTAGCCGGTGGGGATGGTGACCAGCACCGGGGTGTCGGGCACGGTCGAGGGGCCGAGGTTGCGCAGGGTGAACGACGGAGCGGCGCTGGCGCCGGGGACGGCTTCGATGGGGGTGGTCACCGGGACGACAATGAGGTCGGCGCTCGGGAAGGCCTGGTCGGTGATCTCCACCTGGTTGTTGGGGACGAAGGTCTCGGTGACCGTTGCCGGTGCGGTGACGGTGGCGGTGGCGGTGAGCGTGCCGGGCAGCGATGCGGCCGCGGTGACCTCGATGACGGTGCCGACGCTGGCACCCGACGCGATGGCGCCGAGGGTGCAGGTGACGGTCGACGCGGAGGCCGAGCAGGGCCCCGAGCTGGCGGCGGTGAGGCCGAGGGGAAGCGTCAGCGTGAGCTGGCTCCCGGCGACCACGCCCGACGGGCCGTTGTTGGCGACCGACAGCGAGTAGAAGGCGGAGGAACCCGGCGCGAGCGGCTTGGGTGTGACGGTGCCGGTGACGGCCAGGTCGGCCCGCTCGGCGACCCCGGTGACGAGCGTCGCCTGGTCGTTGCCCGAGACCGGGTCGGGTGGGTCGGTCGGCGCCGGCGGCTGGATGGTGGCGGTGAACGTCTGCGTGCCGAGCGCGGTGGCGGCCCACGTGCCAGAGAGCACCAGGTTCGTGGTGGCCCCGGGCGGCAGGTCGAGGGTGCAGGTGAAGCGGTCGGGCACGCCACTACAGCCTGCTGGCAGCGAGGCGATCACGAAGGCCGGGGACGGTGGCAAGACGATGTCGACCTTCGTCCCGGGCGCGTCGGAGGGGCCGTTGTTGCGCACGCTCACGGTGACGGTGTCGGCCTGGCCGGCGACCGCCGTCGAGGCCCCACCGATGAGCACACCCCGATCGGCGGCCCGGTTGACGGGGGCGGCCACCGTGGCCAGGTTGTTCGCCGGAACGCTGTCGGGCAGGGCGCCCGACACCTGCGCCGTCACGTCGACGGTGCTCGGCGCGGTGGTGCTCACCGCGGCCGTCACGACCTGCGGTCCACCCCGCCAGGTCGTACCGGCGGGCAGGTTCCCGACGTCGCAGAGGATCTGCCCCACGAACGCGGAGCAGCCGGCCGGCAGGCCGACGGGATCGACCGTGAGGCCGGCCGGTACGTCGAGCGTGAGGTAGACGTTCGAGGCGTCCGTGGGGCCGTTGTTCGTGACCGTGAAGGCGAACAGGGCGGCACCGCCGGGCTGCAGCGGCGCCGATGACAGCGTTCCGGTCACCGCCAGATCGGCGTCGGGCTGCAGGGTGGCGCCCACGACGGCGCTGTTGTCGGTGGGGTCGGGATCGAAGACGGCCGACGAGACGGCCGCCCCGATCTGCACGCCGCTCACGACGGCGCCGCTGCGGATCGTGGCAGTGACGACGACGGTCCGCGTCGCCCCTGCGGTCGGCGGGAGGTCACCGAGCGGGCAGTCGTAGACGCCACCGCCGAGCGACGTGCATGCTGGGCCGCCGGCGACCGTGACCGAGGGCGACAGCAGGTCGGCCTCGGGGATCAACGTGAGGCGCACCGACGTGGTCGTGGCGGTGGAGGGGCCGGTGTTGACGATGCCGACCTCGTAGGCGATCGGCGCGCCCTGGCTGACGGGGGTCGAGGTCACGGTCGGGTTCACCACGGCGAGGTCGGCGGCGGCCTCGACCGAGAACGTCTGCGTGACCGTGTTGTTGGCCGGGATGGGGTCGCTGTTGGTGATCGAGACGGCGGCGACGATGGCGAGGTTCGATCCGACGCTGCTCCGCCGGAACTGCGGGCTGAACGTGTACGACCCCCCGACAGGAAGCGACGAGATGGAGCACGTGGCGGGCGGACCACCCGTACACCCCGGCCCGCCGACGAGCACGGTGTCGGGGGGCAGCGTGAACGTCACCGTGGGCGCCAACGCCGTCGCCGGCCCGTTGTTGGTGACGGTGACCGGGTACGAGAACACCTGGTCGATGCCGATCCTGGTGGGCAGCGGCCCCTGGCTGATCTCCACGTCGGAGTTCTGGTCGACGTTGATGGTCACGGTGGCGTCCCGGCTCACGGCGCTGTTGGGGTCGGCAGTGACGCGGTAAGTGAACGTGACCGTGCCCGAGAACCCGGCCGCCGGCGTGTAGGCCACCCGCTGGCCGTCGGGGGTGACGGTCGCCGTGCCGCTCGTCGCCGGGGTCGTGATGGTGATCCGGCCGTTGGCGACGGCGTCGTTGGCCATCACGACGAGCGACTGCGGGCGGTCTTCGACGACCGTGTAGGTGTCGTCGAACGGTATCGGGTTCACCGTCACCCGGACGGTGGCCGACGACGTGACCCCCGTGGCGTCGCGGATCGTGTAGGGGACGGTGGCGATGCCCGACCACTGAGCCGGCGTGAACCGCACCCTGTCGCCGGTGATCTGGGCCGAGCCGGCCTCCGGCGGCGACACCGGCCCGACGCTGGTGATGGTGAGGCCGGTGCCGATGTCGTTCGTCAGCACGGCGACGTCGGTCACCGAGCCGAAGCTCCCCGTGGCCGTGTCGTCGCAGGCGCCGGCCTCCAGGGTGAAGACGATCGCGTCCAGGAAGTTGCCGGTCGATGAGTCGATGGTTGTGGAGCCGTCGGACTCGAAGGCGAAACGGGTGGTTGTCTGCCCGCCTGGCACCTTGTACCGGCCCGTGTGCGGCGTCCACCCGTTCCGGCCCGGTCCGTTGAGGTTGGCTCGAAACCGGCCGAGCTCAGTCAGCGGCCCGTTGGGAGGCCCGGCCCGCACGACCATGGTCTCGCCGTCCCTCTGCCGCGCCTTGTGCGCGATCGAGAACACCATCTCGGTGCCGGGGAGGGTGGCGAGGTCCTGGTAGAGGGTTCCCGCCTTGTAGGCGTTGAGCTCGGCGAACTGGCTGCCCTCGAACGCGGAGTATCCATAGAACGAACTGCTCCAGAGCTCGACGAAGTTCTCGGCGCTGTTGGCCCACTCGAGCCCCGGAACCGGAGTCGCCTGGATTTTCGTGTTGTTCGCTCCGATGCTCGGCGCCTCGAAGCCGCCGTTGAGCAGGTTGGGCACGGTCGCCCCGCAGTTCGACGACTGGGCGGCGGCGCCCGTCGTGCCGAGCGCCGTGACGACCACGAGCGCCGACAGCGCGACGGTGACAGCAAGAACAGCACGTGGCACGGCGCGCCACGACGAGACGAGAAACGAGCCCACGAAACGAGCCTAGCCGGGAACCCTGAAGGGCCATCGGCAGCGGTACGGACCGCGCAGTCACGGTAGCGCCAACGCGTTCGTCGGCAGCCCGACGAGTTCCTGCTGCCGGCGTCGACCACCTACGAGTGACGGTGCAGGTCGTCGTGGGGGCCGGGAGCCGCCGGCGTGGTCACGATGCCCTCGGCGCTGGCCCAGGCACCGACGTCGTGGCCCTGGAGGGCGGCGGCCAGCAGGGCGGGGAAGCGGTCGGGCGTGCAGGCGAAGGCCGGCACGCCGAGCGAGGCGAGCAGCGCGGCGTGCTCGTGGTCGTACGCCGGTGCGCCCTCGTCGCTCAGGGCGAGCAGCACCACCACCGTGACGCCCGAGCGCACGAGGGCACCGACGCGAGCGGCCAGCTCTTCGCGGATGCCTCCCTCGAACAGGTCGCTCAGCAACACGAGCACCGTGTCGGCCGGCCGGCTCACCAGCTGCTCGCAGTACGCGACGGCCCGGTTGATGTCGGTGCCACCGCCGAGCTGGAGGCCGAACAAGACGTCGACGGGATCGTCCAGCAGTCCCGTGAGGTCGACCACCTCGGTGTCGAAGGCGACGAGCGACGTGTGCAGGGACCGCAGCGACGCCAGCGCTGCCGCGAACACACCGGCGTACACGACCGACGACGCCATCGACCCCGACTGGTCGATGGCCAGCACCAGCTCCTTGCCGAGGGCCGGGGCCCGCCGCCCGTAGCCGACGAGGCGCTCGGGCACCAGCGTCTCCAGCTCGGGCAGCCAGTGCGCAAGGTTGGCCCGGATCGTGCGGTGCCAGTCGATGTCGGCCGGACGGGGCCGCCGTGAGCGGGTGCTGCGGCGCAGCGCACCGCTGACCGCCTCCTCGAGCGGGCGGGCCAAGCGGGCCTCGAGGTCGGCCACGACGCGCGTCACCACCTCGCGGGCGGTGGCGCGCGTGGTGTCGGGAAGGAGGTGGCGCAGCGTGAGGAGGGTCGCCACGAGATACACGTCGGGCTCGACGGCGGCCAGCATCTCGGGCTCGAGCAGGAGCCGCTGGAGGCCGAGGCGCTCGATGGCGTCGCGCTGCATCACCTGCACGACAGTCGACGGGAAGTAGCGCCGGACGTCGCCGAGCCAGCGAGCGACGTTGGGCGACGACGCACCGAGACCGCCCCGGCGCCGGGCGCCGCCGCCGCGGACCGGCGGGGCGTCGTAAAGGGCGGCCAGCGCAGCGTCGATCCGGGCGTCGTCGCCGGTGACCTCCACCCCGGTGCCGTCGTCGTCGCCGCCCAGCACGAGCCGCCACCGGCGCAGCCGCTCGGCATCGTCGACGGACGACGCGCTCATCGCGCCACCCCCATCAGCACCGCCAGGTGGTCGAGCGCCGGGTCCATCCGCTCGCCGTGCAGATCTTCGGCCGCCACCACCGGCTCGGCCGTAGCTCCTCGTCGTACGAGATCGCCCACGAGGCGCCGCTCGGCCGGATCGAACGAGCCGAAGGTGCGCCGCAGCAGCGGAAGGACGCTCGTGAAGGCATCGGTGGCCAGTCCGGCCAACCACTGGTCGACGAGCCCCAGGAGCGTGCGGTCGTGGACGAGCACGGTGCCGCTTCCGGCCAGGAAGCCCTCCACGAACGCAGCGCCCTCGGCAGCTGCCGTGCCCACCGACAGGGCCCGTGACAGCGCCGCGCCGGCCGCTGCGGGATCGAGGTGATCGGCGTCGAGCAGGAGCCGAGTGGCCCGGCCCTGCACGTGGCCGTGGACGGCCCGGCCATCGACGAGGCGGGCCAGCGCCAGCGCCCACGCGTCGAGGTGGGCGGGCTGGCCGAGGAGGGCGAGGGCACCCTGCATGGTCGTGCATCGAGCGGCCATCGCCGCGGCCTCGTCGTCGTCGAGGGACAGCGCGGCCAGCGGGAGGCCGGCGGCGATGCGCACGACGAGGCCGTCGACCGTCGCCGCCAGCGCGCCGGCGTCGGTGCCCCGCACGTCGCCGTAGCGGAGGGAGCGCACGAGCGGGCCGAGTGCGTCCATGAGGTGGGCGACGTCGCCGTCGAGGGCCGCCCGTGCCGCGACCGCCGCCAGCACCTCCCCGAGGGCCTCGGGCAGGTCGGCCAGCAGGCAGGCCTCGACGGTGGCCGTGAGGGCAGCCAGCGTGATCGCCTCGGCCGCCCGGCGCCGGGCGGTGGCCGTCGCCGCCGCGACGACGGTGGTGCCGGCCGCGCCAGCGTCGACGAGCCGCACCGACAGCTCGGGCCGCCATTGGAGCCGCCAGGTCTCCCGGAACGTGCCCGACGATCCCCGCCCGCCGTCGAGCACGCCCCAGTGCACGCCGAGCAGCGCCAGGCGGTGCAGCAAGCGCGAGCGCGCCCGGCTCCGGTCGTCGCGAAGGTCGAGCTCGAGCACGCGCTCGACGGCTTCCGGCTTCAGACGGACCCGGCGCTGCTCGGTGAGCAGGTCTCGGGCCAGCGGGACCATGGGCGTCTCGTCGGGCACCGAACCGAGCTGGTCGCCGACGAGGAGCCGCTCGCGCAGGAGCACCATCGCCGTGTCATGCCCGTCGGCCAGCACGGCCCGGGCGGCGTCGGTCACCTCGGCGATGCCGGCCAGGGGCCGGCCCCGGACCACGGCCAGCGCCTCGGCCAGCCTGGTCGCCTCGATCACGTGGTCGGGCGACGTGGCCCGGTCGGCCGCCCGCAGCACCGCCGCGGCTTCTGCGAACCATCGGACCACGACGTCGGGGCCGGCATGCACGAACAGGTGGTGGTACCAGCCCGGCGACGGGACACCGGCGCCGTACCCGGTGCCCGCCGCGAGGCGCTCGTGGGTCCACGGCACCCACGTGACGGCCACCTTCACCTT
>Ga0114939_10002775_pt1 | contig 12676 bp, 12 predicted proteins | sample AshMeaCrysSpring_FD_87196 | JGI IMG/M metagenome (GOLD analysis project Ga0114939, IMG submission 87196) | Groundwater microbial communities from Big Spring, Nevada to study Microbial Dark Matter (Phase II) - Ash Meadows Crystal Spring | ecosystem: Environmental > Aquatic > Deep subsurface >... | reverse complement strand
GACCTCCGGCAGGTCGGCCAGGTCGCGGATGCCGGCATAAGTGGGATCGACCTTGTCGGTCGGCACGCCGATGATCTTCTGGTCCTGCTTGCCATCGTCCTGCATCCGCAGCACGCCCACCGGCCGGAAGCGGATCAGCACGCCGGGATGCAAGGCCTCGCGCGTCAGCACGAGCGCATCCAGCGGGTCGCCATCGCCGGCCAGCGTGCGCGGCATCGACCCGTAGTTCGCCGGATAGGCCACCGGCATCGACTGGAAGCGGTCGACGAAGACCAGGCCTTCCTCGTTGATCTCGTACTTGGTGAAGCTGCCGGCGGGGATCTCGACCGCCAGCACCGCGCTTTCCGGCGCGTCCTTCGCCTGCCCCGCGTGGAACGGGTGGCGGATCGACGGATCCGCGGCGTGGCCCGCGAGGGCCGCAGGTAGCAGAAGCGTCGCGACCACCAGCCGCAGGATGGTGCCGCGCATCGTCATTCCCAGCATCGGTCGCTCCTTCCCGTCAGTGTCCGTGCACGCGGGCAGTCGCGTTCGCCGACGCGCCCCGCCTCGATTTCGACCAAGCGCTTGCCCACCGCGCCGCCATCGATCAATTCGAACGCGTCGTACAGGCGCCCGGTCGCGGTGCGCGCCTCGTAGCGCAAGCGCTCCCCCTCGAACCGCAGCACCTGGAACAGTTGGGTGTCCTCGGCGACTGGCCGCATGCCGGCGCGCGCCTCGCCTGACAGTCGATACTGCTTGGCCCCGGCCACCGAGACCACGAATACCGGCGTCGCCGCATCTTCCTGCACTCGACGGCCATACACGTGGTCATGGCCCTGCAACACCAGGTCCACCTGGTGCCTGCGGATCACCGGCAACAGGTGTTCGCGCAGCAGCGCGTTGTCACGTCCGTCGCGCGGCGAGAAGAATGGCTGGTGGGTCAGCACGATGCTCCAGCGATGCGGGTTGGCCGTCAACACCGCATCCAGCCAGGCCGCCTGCGCGCGCGCCGTGCCCAGGTCCAGCGCCGAGGTGCCATCGATCGCCACCACGCGCACGCCCTGGTAATCCAACCAGTAGGTGGTCTCGCTGGCAGCGGGCGCACCGTTCGCAGGTAGCGCGAATGCCAGCGGCCAGTGCTTGCCGAGCACGCGGCGTTCGCGCGGGGTGTCCTTGAATTCCTCGAAATACTCGTGGTTGCCGATCGCGGGCGCCACCATCATCGATGTCGGCAGCGATTCGTTCGCCTCGAACCACTCGCCCCACTCGTTGTCGTCCTCGCCATCGCCACCACTGACCAGGTCGCCGGCGAACAGCGCGAGCCGCGCGTCGGGCGCATGGCGCATCGCCTCGCGCACCACCCGCGTGGTCAGGCTGGTGTTCTTGTTCTGGGTGTCGCCGAAGTACAGCAAGGTGAGGGGTGCATCCGCGCGTGCAGCGGTGCGGGTGTGGTGCCACGCGCTCCAGGTGCCCTGCCCCTGCACCCGCCAGGCGTACAGCGTGTCCGCCTGCAGGCCATCCACGACCACGGCATGGTGATGCGCCTCGCCATTTTCGCTGGCGAGCGCGCGCGAAGTGCCGCGAACCTGGCGCGGCCGGCCCATGTCCGGCGAATCCCCGGCCACCGCGATCTCCAGCAGCGGCGCCTGCAGCGAGGTATCGGTACGCCATGCGACCGAAAACCCCTTGGCCGCATCCTGCAACGGCGAAGCGACGATCCGGTCCGGGAACGCGCTCGCCGCGTGGCGCCTGACCCCTGCGGGGACGCGCGTGTTGGGCTCGTGCCTGCCTGGCAGCTCCTCGCCTGCGGATGCGGCAGCGACCACGCTGCCGAGCAGCATCGTCGCAAGCGCGACAGGCCAGGCGCGGCGCAGCATCAGCGGGCGTTGCAGGCCGGCAATGCCAAAGCCCCGGCGATGTCGCGCCAGTCGAACGCCGCCACCGCCACGTCGAGGTGCGAGGCATAGAACACGCCTTGCGGGAAGCGCGCGTCGCCGCGTTCGTCCAGCCACACGCCGTCGGTCAGGCCGGTGACCTCGCCGATGAACGACCCGGCATGCTGCAGCGAACGACGTTCGAACAGGTGGAACACGGTGCGGTCGTCGAACTGGTCGCTGGCCACCCACCAGCCGCCGCCATCGGCGCAGCGCATCAGCGCGATGCCCTCCGCCTGCGCCCTGTAATTCGCCGTGCCGACATCACGCCCGGTGTACTTCCCCGCCAATGTGTACTCGCGCAAACGGGTGCCGGTGGCGACATCCTCTTCCGCGATCAGCAGGCGGTCGTTGGCCTCGTCGCCGAACAGCGATTCGGGGATGCGGATCGCGCCGGCTTCGCTGGTGTCGCCGAAATGCCCGGTGTTGCGCGCGATCCAGCCGCCCTCCTTGCGATCGACCTGGTAGCGCTGGAAGCGGCGGCCAAGGTCCGCCAGCGGCGGGATCATCTCGTTGCCCTGCGCGTCCTCGCCGAGGTCGTAGGCATCGCTGACGAAGACCTCGTAACCACGCTCGTGTGCACGCACCCACAAGCCGTAGGGCTTCTGCAGTTCGGCGGCGCCGAACGCGAGCAGGGGCTCGAACGCCGGCAGCGCGAACATCTGCACCCGGCGGTTGTCGCGCTCGACCACGAAGACGTACTTGTCGTCGATGGTGGCGATGCCGTTGGGGCGGTTCAACTGGCCCAGCGCGGTGCCCGGCGTGCCCACGGTGCGCAGGCGCCGTCCGCTGTCGCCGTCGTACACGATCAGCTTGTCGATGGACTTGGCGCTGGCCACGACCATGAGCCTGCCCGATGCATCACGCCAGCTCGCAGGCGAATCGACATTGTCGTCGGCCGCTGCCGTGCTCACCCAGGCCTCCTTCACCACCACATGCGGGATCTGCGCCCGGTGCCTGCTGAACAGGGCGTCCTGCTTGCCGGCCTCGTCAGGCTCGGGCGCGTCGCCCTTCACCTGCGGCGTGGTGGCGCACGCCGCCAACAACATCGGCAAGACAAGCAGGAACGGCGACAGTTTCAACGTGGACTCCAGGCGGGCGCTTCGTCAAACCGCCATGTTCTACGCGGCAAGGATGACGCTTTCGTGTCATCCCGCCAAAGCCCGCACCGCGATCACCGGGCTGTCATCCCGGTGGCACGGCGCTGTCACCTTGGTGCCATCCGGGCTGCATACAAAGGCGCGTTAATTTTTCCGCAACGGGACCACCAACGATGAAACGCAACGCATTGGCCATCGGCCTGTCACGGGCACTGGTCTGCATGGCCTTGATTCCCGCAAGCTTCGCGGCCAGCGCGCAGCAGCCGTCTGTCCCGGACGGCGCCAAGGATCCGAAGCCGACCCCGAAGGAGCTAGACCGCGTCGTCGTGCAGGGCGAGATCGCCTACCGCGACCGCACCGAGTCGACCGCACCGGTGTTGTCGTACGACCTCGAATACTTCCAGCGCTTCGAACCGAACACCGTGGGCGACATGCTCAAGCGCGTGCCGGGCATCGCCTTCGTCGGCTCCGACATCGGCGAATACGATGCGGCCCAGCTGCGCGGCATGGCCGCCGGCTACACCCAGGTGCTGATCAACGGCAAGAAGGTGCCAGGTGCCGGCGACGACCGCTCGTTCTGGGTGGACCGCATCCCCGCGGAGATGGTCGACCACATCGAGATCATCCGCAGCAGCAGCGCCAACCGTAGCGGTGATGCGATCGCCGGCACGATCAACATCGTATTGCGCGACGCCTACGTGTTCGACGGCAGTTATCTGCGCGCCGGCCTGAACCGCTGGTACGACGGCGAGGTCAACCCGACCTTCGGCGCGGTCACCAGCGGCGACTTCCTGGGCGGCCGCATCCTCGCCGGCCTCAACGTGCAGGACCGCTACCGCGGCAAGCTCAAGCGCTCCGATCGCTATGCGGATCCGTCGCGCGACGAGCTGATGAGCTTCGAGGACCAGGAGGAGGTCAAGGACGGCCGCGACTACTCCGCCAACCTCTCGTGGAAGGCGGACGTGGGCGAAACCGGCCGCCTCGGTGTTGATGGGTTCTTCGTGAAGACTGATCGCGAGATCACCGAAGTCTCCAATGAAGTCGAATACGACGACGGCGACGTGATCGAGAAAGACGTGCCCGGCTTCAGTCCGGTGGACCAGGAGAACTGGGGCCTCGGCGTCGACTACAAGTTCGACATGGCCGGTGGCACCACCGCGTTCGACCTCAACCATGCGCGCTTCAAGGACGACAGCGCCGAGCGGGAGGAGGAGATCGCCTACGTCAACGGCGAGTGGGACGAGGCCGAGGGCGAGGCCACTTCGGTGGACGCCAAGGACGCCGAGACCGGTTTCAAGCTGGCGCACACGCGTTCCGTCGGTGCCGCGGAACTGGAGTTCGGCGTGGACTGGCGGAGCAAGAAGCGGGACGTCACCTACACCAACTTCGAGTGGGAAGGCGAAGAGGAAGGCGACCCGGTGGTGTACGAGCTCGACGGCACCGTCACCTCGGTGATCGAGGAAAAGCGCCTGGATCCGTACGTGATGGTGTCGGGCAAGGGCGAGGCGTTCGCCTGGGAAGCCGGCCTGCGCTACGAGACCACCCGGTCCGACATCCGCTATTCCGAAGACGGCGACCTCGAAGAACAGGTCGACAACGACTACGACGTGCTGCTGCCCTCGCTGCACTTCAAGTGGAACCTGAGCGACGCCACCCGCGTCAACCTGTCGCTGGCGCGCACCCTCAAGCGCCCGAACTTCAACGAACTGATCCCGGCCCTGCTGGATGGCGAGTTCGGCGACAACGACTACATCGGCAACCCGCTGCTGGATCCGGAGACCGCGAACGGCATCGACCTCGGCTTCGAGCACCGCCTCGGCCAGCATGGCGTGGTCGGCGTCAACGTGTTCTACCGCGACGTCAAGGACCTCATCGAGCTGGTCAACACCGGCGAGTGGAGCGAGGACGCGCAGGACAACTACGAGGATGACCTCGAGGAATTCCTGGACGAGAACCCGGACGCCTCCGAAGAAGACTTCGAGTTCGAGCCAAAGAGCTTCGTCTACACCTCGGCGAACGTCGGCGACGGGCGCGTATACGGCATCGAGTTCGACCTCTCCACCCCACTCACCGCGCTGGGCCTGCCCAACACCGGCGTGTTCGCCAACTACTCGTGGCTGGACAGCAAGGTCACCGACTTCATCGGCGAGCGCCGCTTCAACGACCAGGCGAAGAGCGTCTACAACATCGGCTTCATCCACGACATGCCCGCACTGGCGGCCAGCTTCGGCGCCACCTACCGCAGCCAGGGCGACGCGTTCAGCCGCATCCTGGCCGAGGAGGTCACGACCCGCTACGGCGCGGACCTGGAGATGTTCGTGGAGAAGCGCTTCGGCAAGACCCTGTCGCTGCGCCTGAGCGCGTCGAACCTGCTGGACGCCTCCAAGGACGAGGAGTACCACAAGTTCGACGACCTCGGCGACCAGCTGGAGCGCGACTACGACGAGTTCGAACTGGAAACCGAGGAAGCCGGGCCAAGTTACCAGCTGGTGATGCGCTGGTCGTTCTGACAGCGGGCGCATCTGGTCCATCGCGAAGGCCGGCACCCGCCGGCCTTCGTGTTTTCCGGAGTGGCTGGCTTGGGCCACAATCGGGGAACCACGGAGTCCCTGCATGAAGACCGTCGAAGTCGACCATCCCCTCGTCCGCCACAAGCTCGGCAAGCTGCGCGACATCGCCACCGATCCGGTGCATTTCCGGCAGCTGGCCGGCGAGATCGCGGCCCTGCTCGCCTACGAGGCCACCCGCGACCTGCCCACCGAGGCGCAGCAGGTGCAGACCTGGGCCGGGCCGCTCGAGGTGCGGCACGTGCGCGGCGAAGACCTGACCCTGGTGCCGATCCTGCGCGCGGGCCTGGGCTTCCTGCCCGGGGTGCAGGCGCTGCTGCCGGCCGCGCCGGTCAGCGTGATCGGGCTGCGCCGCAACGAGACCACGCACCAGCCGGAGGGCTATTACCAGCGCCTGGCCGACCGCATGCAGGAGCGGACCGCGTTGCTGATCGACCCGATGCTCGCCACCGGCGGCAGCGCGGTCGCGGCCATCGACATGCTCAAGGCGGCCGGCTGCACGCGCTTCAAGTGCCTGTTCCTGGTCGCCGCGCCGGAAGGCTTGCGCGCGCTCGAAGCGGCGCATCCGGACATCGAGGTCTACGTGGCGGCGATCGACGAGCGCCTGGACGAAAACGCCTACATCCGCCCCGGCCTGGGCGACGCCGGCGACCGCCTGTTCGGCACCCCGGTCGACTGAGCTGCGCGCGCCTCAGCGCAGGGCGAGCCAGGGCCCGGCCATGGCCATCAGCAGCAAGGCCAGCCAAGTCAGCGCGGTGCCCCAGAAGCGGCCGCGGGAGTAGCCGCCGCTGCGCGACAGGCCGACGGCATGCAGCAGGCGGGCGAGCAACAACAGCCCGCCGAAACCCCACACTGCCGCCGCGGCAAGGCCGCATAGTTCCAGCAGGGCCAGCACCAGCAGCGCGAGCGGCACGTGCTCGATGAAGTTGCCGTGCACGCGGCTCTTGCGCGCCAGCACATGGTCGCCGCCGTCGCCCAGACCGATCTTGTGCGCGTGCCGGTGGCGCGCGATCGGCGCCGCCAGCGCCAGCATGAGCAGGACGTGCAGGCAGGCGAACAGCAGGGTGATCTTGGGCATCGTCGGGTCTCAGCGGGCAAGCGAGCGCGCGTGCAATTCGGAGTGCTCGTGGGTGGTGGCGAACCGGCCCTTGGCGTCGCGCGTGACCTGCGCCAGCGCACACCCCGGATCATGGGTGAAGAACAGGTGCACGTTGCGCGCCAGCTTGTCCTCGAGGAAGGCCCGCTTCTCGTCGATCAGCAGTTCCGCGTTGCGGTCATAGCCCATGGTGATCGGCACATGCACCCACGGCCGCCCGGGGATCAGGTCGGCGCAGAACACCACGCCGCCATGCGGCTGGCCTTCGAGCACCTCCGGGCCCACGATCTCCGCCAGCAGCAGGCCCGGCGTGTGGCCGTCGCTGTGGTGGAAACGCACGCTCCCGCCCAGCGCCCGCGAATGGTCGCCGTCCACGATCTCGAGGCGGCCACTGGCTTCCAGCAGGCCAGGCAACTCCGGGATGAAGCTGGCGCGGTCGCGCGCATGCGGCTGCCGGGCGCGCTCCCAGTGCGCCTTGCCCACCACATAGGTCGCATTCGGAAACAGCAGGCGCGGCGGTGCGCCCACTTCCCATGCGGCAAGCAGGCCGCCGGCGTGGTCGAAGTGCAGGTGCGAGAGCACCACCACATCGATGTCCTCGTGCTGGAAGCCGGCGGCGCGCAGCGATGCCAGCAGCACGTGGTGCGCTTCCTGCACGCCATAGCGCTCGCGCAATGCCGGCTCGAAGAACGCGCCGATGCCGGTCTCGAACAGCACGGTCTTGCCTTCCAGCGGCGAAGCCAGCAGCGCGCGGCAGGCCAGGTCGATGCGGTTGCCGTCGTCCACCTGCGACCACTTCGACCACATGGCCTTCGGCGCATTGCCGAACATCGCGCCACCATCGAGTTTCTGGGAATTGCCGAGGATCGACCAGAGTTTCATGGCCGCAGTTTACGCCCTCCCCGCAACCGGGGACGCGATGCCGCACGCTGCCATCAGGGCTTGATCGCGACCGCTGCCTTGCCGGTATTCGTGCGCGGGTCGCTGGCGCCGCTGAGCGTGTTGCTGCGCTTGTCCCACAGCACGGTATTCATGTTGCCCCAGGCATCGCTGGAGCGGCGGCCCTGGTTGTCCTCGCCGGGCACGGTCAGGGTATGGCCCATCGCGCGCAGCGCAGCAACCACGTCCTTCGACAACGCATCGCGCTCGACCTCGACCACGTCCGGCCACCACTGGTGGTGGAAGCGCGGCAGGGCGGCGACCTGCGGCGCGTCCAGCCCATCGGCGTAGCCAAGCATGCCCAGCAGGACCATGGTGATGATGCGGCTGCCACCCGGGGTACCGATCACCACCACCTTGTCCGCATTGCTCATGAAGGTCGGCGTCATCGAACTGAGCATGCGCTTGCCGGGCGCCGGCGCATTGGCCTCGAAGCCCATCACCCCGAACGCGTTCGGGGTGCCCGGCTTCAGCGCGAAATCGTCCATCTCGTTGTTCAGCAGCACACCGGTCCCCGGCGGCACCAGTCCGGAGCCGAACAGCAGGTTCACGGTCTGGGTGACCGCGGCGCGATTGCCCTCCGCATCGATGATGGAGAAGTGCGTGGTTTCCTCGTCCTCCATCGGCGTGGCCGCGCCCGACAGCAGGTCGCTCGGGGTGGCCTTGCCCGGGTGGATGGTGGCGCGCAGGCCGGCGGCGTAGTCGGGATCCATCAGGGTCCGGAGCGGTATCTTCACGACATCCGGATCGCCCAGGTAGAAGGTGCGGTCGCGGAACGCGCGGCGCATGGCTTCGATCACCAGGTGCACGCGCTCGGCCTGCGGCAGCGTCTGCAGGTCCCACGGCTCCAGCACCTGCAGCATCTCCGCGATCGCAATCCCGCCCGACGACGGTGGCGGCGCGGTGACGACCTCCCAGCCGTCGTACTCGAGGCGCAACGGCGCGCGCTCACGCACCCGGTACGCGGCAAGTTCATCCGCCGTCCAGCGGCCGCCCTGCGCGTTCACCCCGGCGATGAGGCGCTTCGCCGTCACCCCGCGATAGAAGCCGTCGTGGCCGTTGGCCGCCAGCCGCTCCAGCGTGTCGGCGAGTTCCGGCTGGCGGAACAGGTCGCCCTCGACCGGTGCCCTGCCGTTGCGCAGGAACACCTCGCGGGTGCCGGGGTAGCGCTCCATCACCGAACGGCGCTGCGCATAGCCACGTGCGAGGCGGCCGTACACCGGGAAGCCCTCACGGGCGATCCGGATCGCCGGCGCCAGCGCCTGCGACAGCGGCAGCCGGCCGTACTTGCCGGCCACGTGCACCAGCGCGGCGGGCAAACCGGGGATGCCCGCCGCCCACGGACCGTTCTCCGAGCGTTCGCGATCCAGGTTGCCGTCCTTGTCCAGGTAGGCCTGCGGGGTGGCTGCCACCGGCGCGGTCTCGCGCGCATCGACGAACACATCCTTCCCGGTCTTGGCGTCGTGCAGCAGGAAGAAGCCGCCGCCGCCCAGGCCGGAACTGATCGGCTCCACCACCGACAGCACCGCGGACACCGCCACCGACGCGTCGAAGGCGTTACCGCCCTGTGCGAGCACCTGCAGGCCGGCATCGGTCGCCAGTGCGTGCGCAGAGGCAATCACCGCGCCTGGCGGATGCTGTGGTCGGACCTGCTGCGCCTGCCCGCACGCCAGCAGCGGGACCAGCAGCAGCGACAGTAGCCAGGCCGGTGCGGATTTCATTCAGTGCTTCCTTGTGCCTGCAGCCCGGCCAGCTTGGCGAGCAATTGCTGGTGCGTTTCCGGGTGTTCCGGATCGGGATCGATGCACTCGACCGGGCACACCACCACGCACTGGGCTTCGTCGTAATGGCCGACGCACTCCGTGCACAGCGCCGGATCGATCACGTAGATCTCCGGCCCCATCGAGATCGCCTTGTTGGGGCACACCGGCTCGCAAACGTCGCAGTTGACGCAGGGTTCGTTGATCCTCAGCGACATCGTGGCATTGCATCGCGTTGCCCGCCCCTCGCGGGGCGGGCGATCGCCGGATTACTTCGCTTCAACGAAGACGTACTTCACGCCGGCGGGCTCGGCCGCAGCCTTGACCTTCTCGCCGTCTTCCGGCTTGCCGATGAAGACGACCTTGACGCCCTTCATCGTGCCAGCCTGCACCTGGCTGAAGCCGGTCACCGCCAGTTCGGCGGCCTTGGCCGAGGACGGCGAGGCGAACAGCAGCATGTTGCCCTCGATGATGCCGCGGCCCAGGTCGCCCTCGACCTTCTCGAGCAGACGCTCGTACTGGCCGCCGAAGCCTTCGCTGGTCTCGCTGGGCAGGAAGTACACGTACGGGCTGTTGTTGACGCCGTCCATGTGGCGCTTGGCCACGTCGGTCACGTAGGCGCGCCAGGCGGCCACGTCGTCGGTGGTGGGTGCGGTCATCGGCGCGGCCTCGACCGCGGCCGCCTGCGCTTCTTCCTTCTTGCACGCGGCGAACGGCAGGGCCAGGCAGGCGATCACAAGCAGGCGGGACATCGTGTTCATAAGCTCTCCCCTCGTTCTACGTTGATGGTGCTCGATGTTGCGGTGGCATGTTGCGTTGCGCGCGACGGCCGTCAATGCCGGCCGCGCCATTGCGCTTCGAGCGCGGCCGCAACGGCCGCGGGCACGAAGCCGGACACGTCGCCGCCAAGGCGCGAGATCTCGCGCACCAGCGACGACGAAATGAAGCCGTACTGCTCGGCCGGGGTCAGGAACAGGGTCTCGACCTCCGGGATCAGGTGGCGGTTCATGCTCGCCATCTGGAACTCGTACTCGAAGTCCGACACCGCGCGCAGGCCGCGCAGCAGCACGCCGGCATCGCAGGCGCGGACGAAATGCGCCAGCAGCGAATCGAAGCCGCGCACTTCCACGTTCGGGCAGCCGGCCAGCGCATCGCGCGCCAGTTGCACGCGCAGTTCCAGCGGCAGCGCCGGCCCCTTGGACGGGCTGGCAGCGACGCCGACGATCAACTTCTCGAACAGCGGCGATGCGCGTTCGACGAGGTCCACGTGGCCATTGGTGATCGGGTCGAAGGTGCCCGGGTAGACCGCAACGCGTCTGGCAGTCATGTCTAGGCTGGATCGCCGCCGTGTTGGACTGGCGCCAGTGTAACGCGCCGGTACAGCGCATAGCGCACCTCGCGGGTCCCGCTTTCGCGATGCAATGCCCATTCCGGCGGCAGCACCGGCGCATGCGCGGCGGGCGTCTCGAGGTACAGCCAGGCATCGGCGGCCATCCGTGCCGGCAACAGGTCCAGCACCGCGGACCACAGGTTGGCGTCGAACGGGGGGTCGACGAACGCGATGTCGAAACCGGATTCATCCGCGGCGCGCAGCCACGCCAGCGCATCGCCGCGATGCACCCGCACCTGCGGGCCGGCGTCCAGCCGGATCGCGGTGGCCTCCAGCGCCTGTGCCAGTTGCGGATCGGCTTCGACCAGCCGCGCCGAGGCCGCCCCGCGCGAGACCGCCTCCAGTCCCAGCGCACCGCTGCCGGCGAACAGGTCCAGTACCTTCGCGCCCGGCAGCACTGGCATCAGCCAGTTGAACAGGGTCTCGCGCACGCGGTCCGAGGTGGGCCGCAGGCCGCGCTTGCCCGGCACCTGCAGGCGGGTGCCGCGCCAGCGGCCGCCGATGATGCGCACGCTGCCCGGAACCGCGCCTGCGGGCGCGGGTTTGCGCCCGGTCGTGGTGGGCTTGTTCATCCTGGCGTGCGCGGGGCGGGTGTTACCATGCGCGCCATTCTCGCTCATTCATCGGCGCCGCCGCGGCGCGACCCACCGCACGCATGGCCAGCTGGTTCCGCCGCAAGAAGCCCGACGCCGAATCCGCGCGTCGCCTGAGCACTGAAGACCTGGCCGCGGCGTTCCCGCAGCCGGCGCTCGCCAATCCGCAGCCGGACCAGCCGCTGGAGCCGCCGATCCCCGAGGAAGTCATCGCCGCGGCGATGGAGGACGGTCCCTCGCTGGCCGCGCTGGAGGCCACGCAGCCCGCGCCGGTGCCAGCCCTGCCACCGGCGACTCCCGCGCCGGCCGGCAAACCCGGCTGGAGACAGCGGATCGGCAGCATCCTGACCCGTGACATCGCCGAACTGTTCGGCCGCAACCCGATCCTCGATGACGACCTGCTGGACGAGGTGGAGACCGCGCTGCTCACCGCGGACGTCGGCGTGACCGCCAGCACACAACTGGTCCAGGGCCTGCGCAAGCGGATGAAGGCGCGCGAATTCGCTGATGCCGGGGCCTTGCTGAAGGCGCTGCGCGCCGACCTGGTGGCGATGCTGGCGCCGGTGGCCCAGCCGCTGCAGATCGATACCGGCCGCAAGCCGTTCGTGATCCTCACCGTGGGCGTCAACGGCGTCGGCAAGACCACCACCATCGGCAAGCTGGCGCGCCGCTACAAGGACGAAGGCCACGGCCTGATGCTGGCGGCGGGCGATACCTTCCGTGCCGCCGCGGTCGCCCAGCTGCAGGCATGGGGCGAGCGCAACGGCGTCGCCGTGGTCGCCCAGGGGCAGGACGCGGATCCGGCCTCGGTGGCTTTCGACGCGCTGCAGGCGGCGAAGTCGCGCGGCGTCGACGTGCTGATCGCCGATACCGCCGGCCGCCTGCACACCCAGCAGGGCCTGATGGCCGAACTCGGCAAGATCCGGCGCGTGCTGGGCAAGCTGGACCCCGACGCGCCGCACGAAGTGCTGATGGTGATCGACGGCACCACCGGCCAGAACGCGATCAGCCAGCTGCGCCAGTTCAACGCCGCGGTCAACGTCACTGGCCTGGTGGTGACCAAGCTGGACGGCACCGCCAAGGGCGGCGTGGTGTTCGCGCTGGCCCGCGAATTCGGCATCCCGATCCGCTACGCCGGCATCGGCGAGCGTCCGGAAGACCTGCGCGTATTCGACGCCGAAGCCTTCGTGGACGCCCTGCTTCCGGAGACGCTGGGCGGGTGAACACCGCAGCGACGGTGCCGGCGCGCCCGGCCCTTCGCCGCCTGCTGCGGCTCATGGCCGCGGTCCTGCTGGTGCTGGCCCTGCTGGCTGCCGTG
>Ga0114939_10002774_pt1 | contig 12677 bp, 14 predicted proteins | sample AshMeaCrysSpring_FD_87196 | JGI IMG/M metagenome (GOLD analysis project Ga0114939, IMG submission 87196) | Groundwater microbial communities from Big Spring, Nevada to study Microbial Dark Matter (Phase II) - Ash Meadows Crystal Spring | ecosystem: Environmental > Aquatic > Deep subsurface >... | reverse complement strand
GGCGCACCCTGGAGTTTCGGCTTTGCGAGAAGACGAAAGAGGAACGCCATGCTGATTTTCGACGGCATCTATGCCTGGGAAGGGTTCGGGGGGCGGCTGAAGCTGTCCAGCGGGAGCTGCCGGCTGCGGCTTTACGATTTGAGCCGGGAGCCGTCGCACGGCGCGGCGCATCTGCGGCCCTTTATCGCCATCGTTTCGGATGTCCCGGAAAGCCGCATGTCGGCCCGCAGCTGCGCCGGCCATATCGCCACTTCGGTAGCCAGGGACTTCAAACTTGATCCGCAGCGCATGCTCTACATCGAATACTACCCGGAGAGCGTCTACGGGGAGCGCCGCGAGCGACGGATTCCCGAGAAGTACGAAGCCGTCGATTTCAACTGGACCGAGGGCGGGGCGATCCAGCCGCGGTGGCGGACCCTGCAGCCGCCGCTGCTGGATGCGATCCGCACGCTCGTGGCGTCTTGAACGAGCGCGTGCTTTCGCGCTTTCTTGCAATTGGACAGGTAAAAAAGGTTATCGCAGCGGAAACACGGCGAAGATGACCATGCTCCAGACGGCGTGCGAGAGGATGACCGGCGGCAGGTGTCCGAGACGCGCGTACATGGCCCCCCAAAACGCGCCGGCCACCGCTGCGGCGCCGACCAGCATGAAGTTCCACGACCAGATGTGGACGCCGGCGTAAATGGCCGTGGCCGCCGCCCATCCGGGCCAGCGGCCGAAGCGCTCCATCAGGCTGCGTTGCAGATAGCCCCTCCAGAAGATCTCTTCGCTCGGTCCGGTCACCAGCAGGAGCAGCAGGGCGATCGCCAGCATGGGAGCGCCCGCGCCCTTGTGGTAGATCCCACCGATCTGCTGGCCGGCAAAATCGAAGAGGGCCGTTGAAATCGTCTTGCCGGCCCAAAAGATGAAATAGAGCGCCGCTGCGGAGAGGATCCCCGTGAGGACGGCGGCGCCGTCGAAGCGGAAATCTTCGCGCTGCGGAGGGCGCAGAATGACGGCCGTCACCGCCAGCAGGGCGGCCGAGAGCGAGATCTTGACCCAGAAGGAGGCCCATTCCAGCGCAAAGGTGATGAACCACAGGCCGGCCGCCAGGAGCACGGTCGCTGCGAGCGGGACGGGACGGAAACGGGTGCGGGTCACCACCAGACTCTCACGACCAGGGAAAGGACCAGCAGCAGGCCGAACGCCGTGTCGAGTTTGGCGGTCTGCGCATCGGCGTCCAGCGGGATCTCGTGGGACATCTGCCGCAGCAGGTTCATCGCCAGCGGGGTCGATACCAGGACGATCAGAGACCAGACGGTCAACGGCCCGAACACCGACATGACGACGACCGCCAGGTAGGCCGCCACGATGAGGGCGAGGTAGACCGAAATCCCCTTGCGTTCGCCCAGCATGATCGCCAGGGTGCGAATGCCCTTGCGGCGGTCGTAGACCGCGTCGCGGATGTTGTTGGCGAGCAGGACCAGCGCCACCAGGACCCCGAAGGGGATGGAAATGAGCAGGGCGTCGGCGCTGACCGCCTGCTGCTGAACGTAATAGGCGCCGGTGACCATCAGCGGACCCCACATCAGAAACACCGAAAATTCGCCCATGGCCCTGTACTTGTAGCTGAGCGGCGCGGCGGTGTAGGTGATCCCCGCCGCGGTTCCGATGATCCCGAGGATGATCACCAGCGGACCGCGGGTGACCGCCAGGAAGATGCCGATCGCGGCGGCGAGGAGATAGAGCAGATAAGCCGCCAGGCGGACCTGCTCCAGCCGCAGCCGTCCCTCCCTCAGGGGGTGCGGGCGGTAGCGCGCGGTGGGGACCTCGAGGGTGTCGACGCCATTGCGGACGTCATCGACGTCGTTGATGAGGTTGCTGGCCGCGTGCATGAGCACCGCCGCGATCAGGGCCAGGAGGAACAGCGGCCAGGAGAAGGTGCCTTCGACCGCGGCCAGCGTGCTTCCCACGCTGACCGAAATCGCCGTCATGGTGAATGACCAGGGCCGGGCCGCCAGGAACCAGTCGCGATAGACGTTTGCCATGGGTGCTTCGCTTTTATTGATTGTCCGATCCCGGCAGGCGGAACGCCGTGCGGGCTTCTTCCGACGCCGCCCGTGCCCGGTCGACGGCGCGCTGCGCTTCGGCCCGGGCCGCTTCGGCCTTGTTTTCCTCGGCGCGGAGCTTGTATTTGAACTGCTCCCGGCGCGAGGGCGTGTTGCCGAAGCGCTTGCGGTATTCCAGAGCGCGCTGGGTCTGCGCGTCCGCTTTCCGGACGGCATCCTGGGCTTGTTCATCCGCCTCCCGCGACCGGCGCAGGAGATCTTCCCGTTCGGACCGGCGCTGCTCCTCCAGCCGCGCCTCTTCGCGCTGCTGGCGCTGCAGTTGACGCTGCCGGGACTCGACCGGCGTCAGCACAGGGGCCTCGACCACGTCCCTGACGCTCGCTTCCACCGGCGGGGGGTCGTCCGTGATGTGGAGCTTGCCCTTGGCGTCCGTCCAGGTGTAGACCTTGCCCTGGGCTTGGGCCGCCGAAGATGCGCTCAGTGCCAGAAGCAGCATGACGCCGATTGGAATGGATTTCATCCGGTCTCTCCTCGAAACCCATTTATTTTCCGAACCCCTCAAAGATATAGGAGAAAACGTGAGGGATGTCAATTTGAAGCGGGATTCACCAAAAGCGCACCAGCTCGGCGGCCAGCTGGTCATGCTGCCGGATGCTCACCGGATTCCAGGCCTTGGGCAGCAGGGCGCGGTAGTGCTCGGAGCCGTAGCGCTGGTCGATCAGGAGCACGACGCCGCGGTCGGTCTCGGAGCGGATCACGCGGCCGGCGGCCTGCAGCACGCGGTTGATGCCGGGATACAGGTAGGCATACTCGAAGCCCTGCTCCAGGCGGATTGCGAAGTGCTCGCGGATCAGTTCGCGCTCCAGGCCGACGGCGGGCAGCCCCACGCCGACGACGGCCGCGCCGGAGAGCCGCGAGCCGACCAAGTCGATCCCTTCCCCGAAGATGCCGCCCATGACCGCGAAGCCCACCAGGGTGCGCGGGTTGTCGGTTTCGAAGCGCGCCAGAAAGGACTCCCGCTGCCGTTCGCTCATGCCCGGCTCCTGAACGAGGATGTCGATGTCCGGGCCGATCGCCTGGAATTCCGCCAGCACCAGGCGCAGGTATTGGTAGGAGGGGAAAAAGAGCAGGTAGTTTCCGGCGCGGGTCTGAACGAGGCCACGCAGGATCCGGGCCACCTCGGACTTGGTGCGATCGCGGTGGCGATAGTAGGTCGAAAGCCGGTCGGCGACGAACACGGCCAGGTTCTCGGCCGGGAACGGCGAGGGCAGCGACAGGGTCTCGGCGGATTCGCTGGCGAGCATGGTTTGGAAGTAGTCGAGGGGGGTCAGGGTCGCCGAGAAAAACACGCTCGATCGGCAGCGGTTCAAGGCATCGCCCATCTGCCGCGACGGGTCGATGCAGAAGAGCCTGACCCGCAGGTCCTGGCCCATCGCCTCGTAGCAGACGGCATAGGTCTCGTCGAACTGGTCGGCCACCCGCAGGAAGCCGCCGACCTCGAAATAGGACTCCAGAAGCGCCTCACGGAAAGCGGAGGCGAGGTTTTTCTCGAGCCACTTCTCGGCGGCAGCCGTGAAATCGCTAAGCAGGGGATACAGCGCCTCCGGCGCGCAGCGCTCGGCCGTTTCCGCGCCGGCCGCCGCGGTGCGTTTGCGGGCATCGAGCATCCAGGTGTTGACCCGGCCCAGCGTGCGGTAGACGGACGGAAGCGCGTCTTTCACCTCCCGTCGCAGATCGAGAAACGGCTGCTTGCGCAGTTCGGCTGAAAACATTTCGCGGGAGCGGTCCACCAGGTTGTGGGCTTCGTCCACGAGAAACATGTAGTCCCCGGTTTGCTCCAGGAAGAACCGCCGCAGATAGGCCTTGGGGTCGAAGGCGTAGTTGTAGTCGCAGACGATCAGGTCGGCCCAGAGCGCAAGATCGAGCGAGAATTCAAAGGGACACACCCGAAATCGCCGGGCGGCGGCGGCTACCGCCGCGTGCGTCCAGGCATCTTCGGCAAACAGGGTGCGCCGCGCCGCCGGCAGCCGGTCGTAGTGACCCTTGGCGAACTCGCATTCTTCGGGGCAGCAGGCACGGCCGGGGCTGAAGCAGGCCTTTTCCCTGGCGGTCAGGGAGAGATGCTTCAGGCGCAGGCCGCGGCCGCGCATTTCCTCCAGCGCTTTTTCAGCCGCCAAACGCCCGGTGGTGCGCGCGGTCAGATAGAAAACCTTGACGCAGGCGCGGTCGGCGATGGCGCCCACGGCGGGAAAGAGCACGGCCATGGTCTTGCCGATGCCGGTGGCGGCCTGGATGAGAATGCGTCCGGCATTTCGCGCGGTCTGGCGGACCGCCTCCACTATTTCGCGCTGGCCGGGGCGGTAGTCGTTGAAAGGAAACGCCAGATCCCCGATCGCATCGTCGCGCCGGCGCTGCCATTCGGTCAGGAGCGTGGCCCATTCCAGGTAGCGCGCCACCAGGTCTTCGAAGAAAGGTCGAAGTTCAGCGGCGGCGAAATAGCGGCGCTCTTCCCCGGTGGCGCCCGTATCCAGCCGCGCGTAGGTCAGTTGAACGCCGATGTCGGTCAGCCCGCGTTCGGCGGCGTAAAGAAAGGCATAGACCTTGGCCTGTCCCCAGTGCAGCGGGTTCTCCTCGCGCAGGCATTCCTCCGGTTTGCGGCGGGTGGTTTTGATCTCCTCGACGACCGGGACGCCCGTGCCTTCAAACACGCCGTCGATCCGGCCGCCGATGGTCAGCACCGCCTGCGGTGTCTTTACCTCGCGGCAGATGGCGACCTCCGGAGAATATTCCGGCGGCCGTGCGTACTGGATCCTCTGGTGGAGCCGAATGGCGTCGGCCGCACGGGAGGCTCCCGCGAACTCGACCTTCAGATCGCCGCTGCGCAGCACGAACTCGACCAGCTCGCGCACGCCTATGGATAAGCAGGTTTTCATCAGACCGGTGAGAGCGCCGGGCACCCAACTCCGCAATTGCGAATTACAGGAAAACCTGCTATCAGAAAAGCGCCGGAGAATCCACCCGCCGCCTGACGGAGGCGCGACCTTGGAAAGAGATCCATGAGCAGCTCCAACCCCACGTCGAACAAGATCATCTCGATCGGCCCCTCTTCAGCCACCCCGTTCAAAGACATCGTCGGCCAAAGCCCTGCGATGCAAAAGATCTTCCGCATGATCGAGAAGGTGGCCGGCAGCGATACCACCATCATGCTCAACGGCGAGACCGGCACGGGCAAGGGGATGATCGCCCGGGCCATTCACGAGAGCTCGCCGCGCCGCGGCAAGCCGCTCGTTCAGATCAACTGCGGAGCAACGCCGGAGGGGCTGCTGGAAAGCGAGTTTTTCGGATACCGGCGCGGCGCTTTCACGGGCGCCGTGGCGGACAAACCCGGGAAGTTCGAGATGGCCAACGGCGGCACCATTTTTCTGGACGAGATCGGCGACATGAGCGCGGATCTGCAGGTGAAGGTGCTGCGCGTGCTGGAAGAGGGGGAGTTCGAGCGCGTCGGCGGCCGCGAGACCATCAAGGTGGACGCGCGCATCATCGCGGCGACGCACCGGGACCTGGAAGAAGAGGTTCAGAAAGGCCAGTTCAGGGAGGACCTTTTCTACCGGTTGTATGTGATCCCCATCATGCTGCCCGCCTTGCGGGAGCGCAAGAGCGATATTCCTTTTCTGGTTTACCATTTTCTGGAGGAATTCGCGCGCAAAAACCAGAAGAGCGTCATGACCGTCGCTCCCGAGGCCATGCAGCTGCTGATGAATTGCCCATGGTACGGCAACGTGCGCGAGCTCAAAAACCTGATCGAACGCATCGTGGTCCTCAAGGACGGGGATACCCTGCGGGCGGAGGACCTGCCGGAAAAAGTCCGGACCAACGCGCAGTCGTCCGGGCAGCGGAGGCTGGGGGCCGGCGAGGAGGGCATTTCGTTTCAAACGGCAGTCTCGGAGTTCGAAAAGGCGCTCATCCTGACGGCGCTGGAAAAAGCCAACTGGGTCAAGAACCGTGCAGCGGACCTGCTTCAGATCAAGCGAACCACGCTGGTGGAAAAGATCAAGCGCTATCAGCTCGATAAACCTCCGGGGGATTCATGATGTCGACGAACGACGCGGAAATCCTATTTGTGGACGATGACCGTGCGATTCTGGAGTTGGTCCGCGAATATCTCGCGGAATCCGGTTACCGGGTGGAGGTGGTCGACAACAGCGTCAGGGCCCTGGAGCTGATCAGGGACCACCCGTATGCCATCGTCTTTACCGACATCAAGATGCCCGATATCGACGGACTGGAACTGCTGGCGGCCATCAAGGATCAGCGTCCGGAAACCGAAGTGATCATCGTCACCGGCCACGGGTCGATGGAATCGGCCATCAAGGCCATGAAACATGGAAGCTACGATTATCTTCAGAAGCCCTTCAAGCTGGATGTGCTGAAGCTCATCGTCGACCGCATCCTCGACGCAAAGAAGCTGAAACAGGAAAAAGTCGTTCTGAGGAAGCGCGCCAAGGAGCGACATCGCTTCGAGGGGCTGGTGGGCATCAGCCTCAAGATGCAGGAGATCTACGCAACCCTCGACCGCCTGCGGGGGGCTGGATCGAATGTCCTGATCGAAGGCGAAACCGGGACGGGCAAAGAGCTCACCGCCCATGTCATCCATCGTTTGGGTGCACACCGCGAGGAGCCCTTCGTGAGCGTCGCCTGCCAGGGCTTCCTCAAAGCCGCTGCCACCGACGACACGGAGGAACGCCTGCGGGAAGCGCTTCGCAGCGCCGGCAAGGGCACGCTGTTTCTGGATGACATCTGCGAGCTTCCATTGCCGGCACAGGCCGTCCTGGCCGGTTTCATGGCCGAATTCCGTTCAGAGGGGGCGCCCGTCGCGCGGCTTGTTGCGGCGACCAATCGGAGCGTCAAGAAGGCGCTCAGCAAGGGCGCCCTCGACCCGAGGCTGCATGCCTCTCTCGCGGAGGTCTTCATTCAGATGCCGCCGTTGAAGAACCGCAAGGAGGATATCTGCCTGCTCATCAATCACTTCCTGGAGCAATTCAACTCCCGGAGCGCCAAAAAGGTGCTGGCCGTGGCGCCCGAAGCCATGGATTACCTCCTGAGCTACCACTGGCCGGGAAACGTCATCCAGCTGGAGAATGTGATTGAGCGCGCCTTTGCGCTCGGTGTAGAACTGGTGATCCAGATCGATGACCTGCCGGCGGAGATCAAGACCGCCGGTCAGATCGCTCGGATGCACTGATAGGACTCTCGCCGCAGGTGGGTTGACCGCGGAGCCCCAGACAGCGGCCCTTCAATCCTCGAGCCGCGGGTCCACGCGCACAGCGACGTGCAGTCGAACGTCGCGCAAACCGATATCATCCAGGGCAAGGGTCACCTCGGTTCCGTCGGCCGTCTGAGGCGGAATGCTCAGCGAAAATTCGCGCTCGGTCTGGACGCGGCCGCTGGCGCTGCAGACCGGGCAGAAGAACTGCCCAAGCATGCCGCCGCGAAGGCACGCGGGGCAGGGCTCCACGACCGGAAAGCGTACCGGGAAAAGCCCGCCCTCACGCGACTCGCGGGAGGACAGGATGACCTCCAGATAGACGGCCTTCTCAAAGCCGTGCCGGCGTGGACGGGAGTATAAACCGGGCAGCCATCCTTCGAAGAATTCATCCACCAGGGATTCGCGCTGCGCCCACTCGGCGCAGAGCCGGCTGCGGTCGCGGACAATCTGCGGTATTTTCCTCAGCCGCGGGGAGGACTCGCCACGGATCAGCTCGTCGTCATAACGCCGCCGCCGGTCGGAGTCCGCCAGGGTTTCATAGGCTTCCTTGACCTCCATGAATCTCTCAGCGTCTGCCGACGGAACGCGTCGGTCGGGGTGGAGCTGTTTGGCGATGCGCCGATAGGCGTGCTTGATCTGACGGACGTCGGCACAGCGGTCTATACCCAGCAGCATGTAGTGGTTCTTGGCCATCCCTCATCGCCTCCGGTCACCTGCTGACGCCTCGGGAGTTGCCGGGATGAAGGGTCGTCCGGCGATAGCCGGAACTCCGCGATGCTCGAATCGCAGGAGTTCCGGCTTCAGCTGCATTACGCCGCTTTTATGGCAATTTTACGCGGGGTGGCTTTTTCGACCTTGGGAAGTGTCAGGCGCAGAACGCCGTCTCCCAGCTTGGCATCGATCTTGTTCTGATCGATGACTTCCGAGAGAGTGAACTGGCGATAGAACCGCCCGGTTTCGTACTCGATGAGGACGTCCTCTTCGCCGGAGTCCTGTGCCGGATCGATGTCGCCTGTGATGGTAAGGATGTTATCCCGCAAGTCGATGTTGAGCTTGTCGGACTTCACTCCGGGGATGTCGGCCAGCAGGGTGAGTTCCTTATCGGTTTCGAAGATATCCACCTGCGGCGTGAACACCACTCCGGGAGTCGTCTGCTCGGCCGGCGTCGTCACCTCTTGCTTTTCGCGCACTTTGATGTCTTTGCTGTCTGCCATTTTATCAGCCTCCTTTCACACCTATCGAACGGCGATCTGCCGTGGCTTTGCCACTTCGGCCTTGGGGACGGTAACGGTGAGAATGCCGTTGACCAAGCCGGCGTCAACCTTGTTGGGATCGATCTCGCTCGGCAGAGCGACCATCCTGGAAAATTTACCGGCTTCGCGCTCGCGGCGGTGCCAGCGGGCATCCTTGTTTTCGGCCGGCAATTTGCGCTCGCCGCTGATGGAGAGACTGTTCGATGTCGCCTGGATGTCGAGATCTCCGGCAGCCACTCCCGGCAGCTCGGCCCGTACATAATACGCGTTCTTGTCTTCCGTCAGATTGATCAGAGGAAAAACGCCAGCGTAGGGACGCTGGTACGTTCCGGATAAACCCTCCATCAGCCGGTCCATCTGCCGCTTCATGCGTTCAAGCTCAGCAAACGGGCTTCTTGCCTCCCAATTCGGAAATCCCCAGAACCTTCTGTAAATCATACGCAACCTCCTTCTGTGGTTTTGTTTCAGATCGAATTGCTTACGGGGGAAAATCTAAAATCGATAAGCGATATGTCAAGATAGAATTTTTATAAAACAAAAAAATTACTAAAAAATAATTAAAAAAATAATAATGGTACGTGAATGGTTTCAGGTGAACATACACAGCGGAAGGCAGTGGGTCGGCGGTGTGGGCAGGCTGCGAGACGTTGATCGCCTGGGCACTCTAAAAGTCTATTTTCGCAGGAAGGAGGCGGCAGCTCGGTGGGCGGGCTATGCTTGGGCGCTGCGTCGCGAGAAGGTCCGAGTCAGCGGCAGGCTCAGACTCAGCTGGTCTTGGCCAGCCCGACCACCAACTGCTGGCCCGGCTTGATGGGATCGTTGGGGCCGAGCTTGTTCATCTTCATCAGCTGATCGGTGGCGATCCCGTACTTGCGGCTGATTCCATAGATGGTGTCGCCTTTTTGGACCGCGTGCAACTTCGGTTTGGAGTTTTTCTCGGTCTTTGCGGGTGCGGCGGGCTTCGGGGACGCAGCCTCGGGCTTCGGGACGGCAGCTTCCGCCCTGGGCGCAGCAGGCTCGGGCGGTTTGGGCGCAGGTTTGGTCATGTCTTTGGCCAGCTGGTCGACTTTTCGGTTCAAGTTGGCCTCCAACTGGGCGATACGATCGCTGATCGAGGCGATCTCTTTTTCCTTGCGCTCCAGCCGGGCCATGCCGGTATCAATCCATTCCAGCTTGGCAAGCTTTTCCTCCATGGATTTCAGCCGTGTTTCAAGTCCCTTGAGCAGGTCTCTTTCAGCGGTTTTGGGAGCGCCTGAAAGAAACATCAGTATGACGATGACGGCTACGAGAAGGGCGCCGCCTCCTATCAGGACAGGCTTCAAGGATTTCTGCCGGCCGCCGTCTTCCGCCTGGGAATAGCCATAAGAATCCTCACGTTCCTCTCCGCCGGCCGGTTTGCCGCTCATTACGAAATTTTCTTTGGAGGTGCCGTCGTGATCCTGCATGTTGTACCTCATCTATGGTTGGCTTTGAGAAACATTCGTGCTCCCGGAAGGACCAGACCAGCTTCACAGGGATTTTTCTTTCGGCTTTCAATGGAATACCGGCTTCTGGCGGGAAGCACGCCACCCCCACCGGGCCTCGGATAGGGGTGATTATGGACTTAATACACTATATATAGGCGCTTTCGGAGATAAAGGCAACGAAAAAATTAGGGGTTTTTTACAGGGGTCTTGATGTTGCCTTCGAAGGGCTCAGGGTTGCTGAAATAATCGTCAGGGTCGGCTATCAGGTTTTCCAAGCGGTATTGATAGTATCCAATCCGAACGCGTTTGTTTTTCTGAGAGCCGAAATGATCGAGCGGCAACGCTTCGAGCTCTTTGATTTTATTCTCGATTTTAGCGCGCTCGACCGCAATCAGCTCCTCCCGGCTGAGAGGCGCGCTCGGCGCGGCTGATCCGGCCTCTGCGCTGGGCTCTTCTATGCCTTTTTTCTCTTCATCGGCCTCAGGCGGAATCGCCTCGACGCTGCTCGAATTGTCGGGCCGCTTCGATGGCGTGGCTTCCGGGCCGGCGGGCATCTCGCGAAATATCACTTGAGCGTCGCGGGCATTTGATGGGGGCCGGTTGCCGAACACCACCTTGCCGCTCGAATCAGTCCAGCGGTAAACGTCCGCGCTGAGATAAGACAGACTCGGGATGATAAAGAAAACAGCGGCGATCAGAATTCGTAATTTCATATGGTTCCCATCAGTTCTGCTATGGTTGATTTGCCAGGCGCTGTGTCCTCGGACGGAGCGCGCCGGATGGCGCGCGCAGCGCTCATTCGATCGCAACGTACTCTTTGATGGCGCTCCCTTGGGGACTGGGGACGCTTTCAAACTTGACCCCAAAGCCTTGAGGCCCGCTCCAAGCAATTTTGCCGGACATCGTCAGTGGTTGCGGCAGGCTCGGCAGGCTGAAATTGAGCGTGATATTTTCACCCACGGGGACGCGTTCGTTGGTTTCGATGAATACCCCGCCGATGCTGATGTCCAGAATGTAGCTTTTGAAATTGTTGCCCTGGATGCTGTAATTGGCGTTGATGAGACAGGACTTGCGAGGCTTCTCGCGCATCAAAGGCTCGGTGCCCTCGAGGCTGATGGTTGTCTCGGGCTCCTCGTACTCCAGCGGATGGCCCATCTGTTCCAGGAGAAGCAGCTGCTGCTCTTCGGACATGTCCACGATCAGCTTGAACAGCTGCTCGGTGATCCTGTCGCCCGCCAACTGGTTCAACAATACCAGCTGCTGATTCTTGGGCATAAGACCGATCAGGCTGAAGAGCCTAACCGTGATGCCGTATTTTCCCATCTGCGGCTCAGCGTTCGGCATGAAGAGCGTTTCCCTCGGATGAGTGCCCGCGGCAGTCGCCACGGCGGGTTTCAATGCTTCAGGGACGCAGGCGATTTCAAATGATCTTATTTTACCAGCATCGGGTGAGATAGTCAAATCTAGAAATAGCCGAATTTATATTTAATTTAAATGGTTATAGATTTACCGGGACGGATCGAAATTCTTATCCGGCCACGCCCGGACGAAGCCATGCCAAGGCTGTGCGCGAATGAGGGGCTCAGCAAGGGGGGATCAGGCCGCGGAGACGATCTCGTACTCGGTGGTGATCTGGGCCACCCCACGGACCGTGGCGGCCACGGAGCAATATTTCTCCTGGGAAAGGGTGATGGCCTGTTCCACGGCCTTCGGAGTCAACCCTGTCCCGGATAGACGATACTTCAGATGAATTTTGCGATAGGGCCACGGCGGCTCCGGGTCGTGCTCGCCGGTGGTCACCACCTCAAGCTGGCTGAGTTTCAGGCGCTTCTTAGCAAGAATCTCGACCACGTCCACCGACGAGCAGGATGCCAGGGCGATCAGGAGCATCTCCGATGGCTTCACGCCGATGCCGTCGGTCTGTCCGGAGAGCACCACCGAGTGATTTCCGGAGTCGATGCCTACGAAGTGCATGCCGTTCAACCAGCGCAGGGTTGTGGTGACTGCCATGAGCGAACCTCCTTTTTCGTGAAGTTGGATTTGGCTTCTCGATTAGCTCAAATCGCGAGGAAAGTCGAGCCAGGGGAATCGATTGACACCCAAGGGGGTTTCAGGGTTAAATGCGCGCACCCTCGGCGGGCGTATGCTGCCGCCGAAGCAACCAGCGGAAGGAGCAAGCCATGGCAGAGCTGTTGCGGACCGTGCTGAACGATCGTCATGCGCGTCTCGGCGCGACGCTAGTGGAATTCGGAGGGTGGGAAATGCCGGTGCAGTATCCGACGGGCATTGTGCAGGAGCACTTGGCGACCCGCCGATGCGCAGGTCTTTTCGATGTGTCCCACATGGGGCGTTTCCGGCTGCGCGGCGCTGACGCCTTGCCGCTGCTCCAGCACGCGCTCAGCAACAACGCCGCGGCGCTGGAGGTCGGTGAAGCGCAGTACACCATGATCCCAGACGCCGGCGGCGGCGCGATCGACGATGCCTATCTCTATCGGTTTGTGGAGGAGGAATATCTTCTGGTGGTCAACGCCTCCAACCGGCAGCGGGACTGGGAGCACCTGAACGCGGTGCGCCTCCGCTTCCCCGGGGCGGAGCTGACGGACCTCACCGCGGAGATTGCGATGATCAGTCTCCAGGGCCCGGC
>Ga0114939_10002772_pt1 | contig 12678 bp, 9 predicted proteins | sample AshMeaCrysSpring_FD_87196 | JGI IMG/M metagenome (GOLD analysis project Ga0114939, IMG submission 87196) | Groundwater microbial communities from Big Spring, Nevada to study Microbial Dark Matter (Phase II) - Ash Meadows Crystal Spring | ecosystem: Environmental > Aquatic > Deep subsurface >... | reverse complement strand
CAGGTTGCATTTTGCCAGGTAGCTGAGAAAACCGTGCAGTTCCACCCCGCTGTGGTTGGGTCCGGTAAGGCATCCGCCACGCATGCAGCAGGTGGGAATGCCAAAATAGCGGCCGTACTCCTGCACCAGCACATCGGCGGCCACTTTGCTTGCGCCAAACAGCGAGTGCTTGCTTTGGTCTATGGGGAAGTCTTCGGCAATGCCGTTGGCAAAGGCGGGATCGGCATAGTCCCAGCGAGTTTCAAGCTCGGTGAGCGCAATGGCGTTGGGCCGGTCGCCATACACTTTGTTGGTACTCATGTGTACAAAAGGTGCCTCGGGGGCATGGCGGCGGGCAGCTTCAAGCAGGTTGAGGGTACCTGTGGCATTGGTGTCAAAATCGTCGAAAGGTATGTCGGCAGCTTTGTCGTGGCTGGGCTGCGCGGCGGTATGCACAATGGCAGCAGGTTGTATATCGTGCACCAGGCGTTGAATGCCTGCGCGGTCGCGTATGTCCAGCTCATGGTGCTCAAAGGCAGGAAGCGAAGCCAGCAGCCGCTGCTGGTTCCAGCGGGTGTCGCCGGCAGGGCCAAAAAACACGGCCCGTTGGTTGTTGTCGAGCCCATGCACCTGCCAGCCACGCTGTGCAAACCAGGTAGTCACTTCCGAACCGATAAGCCCCGATGAACCGGTGACGAGTATCTTTTTCAAACCTTGCGTACGTTTAGGCAGGCAAGTTAAGTACCGCAAACCGATTGCCGGCAAGGCGGGCGAAAGATGCATTTTCGATTTCCACGACACAGCAGGATTTCATCATCTATGCATGCCATCAACAACGGAAATACCAGGCGACGGGCATTCAATCTGCTGCGATTTTACTCTAACCTTGTGTGCCGTGGTATACATAATAGCTCGCGCATAATCGTTAAGCAAAGTATACTGTAGTACCATATCTTTATTTAGTGTAATACGCTGAATTCACTAAAAACAGAATCCTCCTATGCTTGGCTTGTTGGTGCCTGACATGCTTTTTGGTACCGGTATCTTTTGCCCAAAGGAGCCCTTCTGATGGATCCTATACTGTGGTGATACAAGTGGGCGGCGAGCGGCTTGCTGATGATGTGCGCCTCGAACTGAAGGAAACAAATCCACCTACCTACTCCTGTCGGTTTAGTGCCAAGCCTATGCGTAGGAAGTTTCAGAAGCCGCAAAACGTGCTCATAAAAATCCGCTACGAAACCAAGCATTGGGAGTAGTATACCACCGAATATGCCAAACAGGTCAGCTTTATGGGCCCCGGATTTTATGCCGTGGTGCTGAGCATGGGCGAGCGCACTGCATGACGCCCGAGGGCAATAACTACCGGTACACCAAGCGCACTTTTAGCATTGTGGCTGTGCAGCAAAGCGGCGAAACGACCCTGGCCCTGGTGCCTGCCGTACAGGTGTACGATCTAAGCCAAATGCGTGGCCGGTGGAATGAAATAAATCCGGTACATGTAAAATGGCCGGAGGGCAAATATTTGCACAGCAATAGATTGCTATTACATTCTTGAAGGCCAAAACATGGATACTGCAAACGCTTGCCCGGTACACCTATACACACATAAGCAGGCAAGTATTTGTACCTGTATACCTCAAGCATTATCTTCGTCACTACTTTTTTTTAAACAGCAACCACCATGAAGAACCTCCTTTTAATTGTGCCCGCCACCCTGATTGTGGGAATAGCATCAGCACAACAAGCCTTTGTGCTTGAAGGCGATTTAAGCAAACTGAAAGCAACCTATGAAAAGGCCTACATGTCCTATTATGCCGGCGGCGAAAGCCACAGGGATAGTGCCGAAATCACCAATGGAAAATTCACTTTCAAGGGGTATATTACCGACCCTGTAATGGCAAATGTGTTTATTAAGGCCAAAGCTGAACCGGGCAAGCCTATACCTGCAATAAATATGCGCAGAGATGGCTACAGCATATTTGTGGAAGGATCCAAAATGTCGCTTACCGCGGTTGATTCCATGGCGAATGCTACGGTGAAGGGTTCAAAGGCTCACAACGATTACCTGAAGTGGAAGGATGCAAACAAGCTGGAAGACGCCAGGATGAGCGAGCTGAACAAGAAGTACAACGAGTATTACCGCGCCAAGAATGAAAACGGCATGAATGAAATTGAAAAAGAGATGGATGCCGTAAGCGCTGTGATGAAAGGAAACAACATGAAGTTTCTTGAAGCCAATACATCATCGCCCATAGCCTTGTTTGTGCTTGGCCGCATTGCAGGATATGATATCAACGCCGAAGAGGTAGAGCCCTTGTTCAACAAGCTGCCCGAAGCAGTACGTAAGGGCAGCGGCGGCACCGAAATGGCAGCCAAAATTGAGATAGCCAAAAAAACGGGTGTGGGCGTAATGGCTAATGAGTTTGTTCAAAACGATACCGTGGGCAAGCCGGTTGCGCTATCCTCGTTTCGCGGAAAATATGTGCTCATCGATTTTTGGGCAAGCTGGTGCGGCCCCTGCCGGCAGGAAAACCCCAACGTGGTAACCGCCTATAAAAAGTTTAATGCCAAAGGCTTTGAAGTGCTTGGCGTTTCGCTCGATCAGCCCAATGCCAAAGAAAAATGGTTGAAAGCCATCCACGACGACAAGCTTACCTGGACGCAGGTTTCGGACCTTCAGTACTGGAAAAATGCCGTAGCGGTGCAGTATGGTATACAGGCGATTCCGCAAAACTTTTTGATAGATCCTTCGGGAAAAATTGTTGCAAAAAACCTGCGCGGCGAGGAGCTACAGAAAAAGCTGGGCGAGATTTTTAATATGTAGGAGGTCCTTAAAAAATTGGGAAAAAGGGTGACAGCGGGTCTGTTGCCCTTTCTTCATACCTCAAATAATTGATGGGCTCAATTGCCTTGTTATTGAGCTGAGTTTGTACTGCGCAAACATGAAGGAAAAACTGCATATGTGCTTTTGCATGCTGCGGGAAGCGTTGGCATCATCTGCTTTGTGGGCAATCAAACACACATCGCTAAGGCGCATGATTATGCATGGTTAATCAACAGCCCGGATATGTGATACACTTATTGAGGAGGCAATCCCAGGTTAGAATAATCCCAGGCCCGATCGCCGGATATGCGCCATTGACTGTTATCTGCCGTGGTGCCTTTAGACAAGGCCCAGTCTGTAGTGGGCGATAGTACATTTGGTTTCCGAAAAAAGTTTCTGTTACGTGTATCCCTGGTTTCGCCGGCAATCGTCCAAATGATATTGTTTCTTGCGCTGGTAGCACCCTGACTGTTAACCCTGGGCACCAGCGGGCTGCCAAATACGTCAATAATCCGGTAGTTGGTACCGTTTAAGTTGTAAGCGCCTCCTGCATCTTTTTTCAGCAGTGCTATACCGCTGTTTCCGCTTAACTGCAAGGGTGTATTTGCCTGGGCGGCCAGTGTGCTGGTGGTACCCCATGCTGTATCTCTTTTAATAACAACAGGATCAGCCTGCGGAGAAGCAATAACATAACATTTGCCCTGCGCCAGCGTGCCGCGCAGGAGGAAGAAATTTGCACCAAAGTTCCAGGGTATTAAAGAAGCCGTGTCTGTAACGGCCATATAGCCAATAGCGTAATTGGACAAATCAATGGCAGCACTGGTTCCGTTGAATAATTCTACATAATGCGTACGAGTACCGCTGGCACTTGGATCGGTGTTAATGGCTGTTAAAATCTCCGAAATCATCAGGTCGGAGGTTACCACAGGAGGAGTAGGCGGCACAGGCGTAAACTCAATTTCTGATGTGCAGCCCGCCAACAACAATGCAATGCATAAAGCCGCTAACGAGGTTCTTTTCATAAATATTAAATCAAAATGCTAATGATAAGAATTGATTGCCGCGCATTCGCGTCAGATTATAACAATAACTGAACCGCAAGATTGGTTACCCATTGTTTGGTACTGATGGCAGACATTTGATCTTCTACAATGCTGCTATTAATACCAATTTTAAGCGCATTATTTTTCATGAACTTGTGCACACCAACCGTAAGCCAGTTTTGCTGATGCACCAGCGAGGTAGCCGTGTCAAACTCAGGCCGCACCAGCGAGTACCTGCCGTCTATTGCCCATCCGCTTTTAAAAACATAGGAAGACTGAATGTTAAATGCATTTCCCAGCCTGTAATAGGCACTGGCCACTTCTTCGGTCATTTTATTGGTACCTGCTGTATTGGTAAAAAGATCGGTGCCACCCACGGTGCCCACCATGTATTCACCCACCAGCGCAAAGCCCTTATATTTAAAAATGAAATCAGCAGCCAGTTTTCGGTAGTTGGCAAAATCGGCCTTGCCTTCTTTGTTGTAAATGCCGCTTATTTCGGGGTATCCGCTGCCATCGCGGTTGCTTGCATCCATATTAACGCTGGCAGCTACGCCCACAGCCAGTTTGGGCCTAGGCTCCCTGTACAAATCGTGTGCTATATAGGCATTGTTTTTTACGAAGTCGCCCATAGGCATGATATCCAATCTGCCGCCATATTTATATCCAATACTGTTTTGAACGGTAAAGAAGTTCTGCCCATCGCCGGTGGTTAACGACAGCGATGGATATATCCGCATCTTGCCGAGGGTAAAATTCGTTTCCAGAAACAAGCCTCCTTCGCGGGTACTGCTTACAAAATTGTGCATCAGTCCCCCATACGCAATGCCGTTGGCCGAAGTCCCCGAAATGGTTTGGCTCATCACCTGTGCATATCGTTCGTCAGCCATGGCCAGCCGATTGTTGGTGTGCGCCTGTTTTTGGCCGAATATGATTTTAGCATGCCTGCTGAATGCATATCCCATCCATGCCTCCAGCAAAGGTGTAGTACCGGTAAAGTCGGTAACAATGCCCATGGTCACCTTATTCTTGAAAGTGGTAGCGCTCAAGACAATTCGGAACAGGTTGAGGCTCATACGGCTGCTATTTGATTTGATGGAAGACGAATCAAATTGATCCACCTCTATGCCTGCCTGTGTAGTGGTAAGAATATTGATTTTTGTGCCATCGCCTTTGCCTAACGTAATGGTGGTGCCTTCACCGGTTTTGTACACAAATGAGGAATCAGCAACCATTGACTGTGAAAGGGCAGCAGGCATTGCAAACAACGCCACGAAGCCTGTAAGTATTATTATTCTATTTAACATAATATCTTCAGAATTTTAAAGCTGGATAGTAAATTGCATTTGAGCGTAATAAGTTCCGCTTTGTGTATCGGTTTTCAATGCATCTCTCAACTCGTTGTACCCTACTTGCAGGTTGAATTTGAGATTGTGGCCCGACAGGTATTTTGTTATCACCAGGGCGTAGTACTCATTCAGGTCGGCAAAGTCAGTGGTTATTTCATCGCGGTTTAGCGAAGAATAACGTGCACCGAATGCCCAGTTAGAGGGAAATACATAACCCGCCTGCATATTGAAACCGCTGCCCAGGTTTAGCCTTGACAATACCAGGTCGCGGGTTTGCTGTGCGGTTTGCGATGCTGGATATGGCATAAAAGTGCCATTTAGCCGAAATTCGCCACTGATGCCATCCGGCACGCTGGCACTGGTGGTTACAAAGCTGCCCATTGAATAGAACCCGTTGTATTTAAACAGGTAATCGGCCCCGAATTTGGAGTAAGCAGGAAACAGATGCTGCTGGGTTTTGTCGCCGTATATCCACCGGCCGCCATTGGTACCCTTGGCCGAGGTAGCCGATGCATTGTAGCTGTACACCACGCCCACCACCAGTTTGGGCTTGTCTTCGCGATACAAATCGTCCATATAAAACTCACCAAATTGTACAAACCTGCCGAACGGCAGATAGTCAAGCCGAACACCATACTTTAAGCCGCCATAATTCTGCTGGAGGCCGCTTCTGCTGTCGCCAGTGGTTATGGATGCATAGCTTTTAATCCATTGATTCTTTCCTACGCTATAGTTGCCCTTGTAGCGGATGCCAAAATCGAAAATGGCATCAAATGCATCAGATACAGCACTGCGGTCTATAAAGCCAAGGCTCTCGCCTTCAATTCTTGTTTCTCTACTGTCGATATAATCGGCCCTCAAGCCGAAATTGATGGCGTGCTTTCGGTTGGGCCGGTACTCAATATTGGCCTCCTGCAGCACAGTATTAAAAGAACGATCACCGGTAGTAACACTTTGAAAATTGGAAGCAAAATTCAAGCGTGCCGACAGGCTCAATTTACTGTCGAACACGTTGCCAAAAATGTTGAGCCTGGCCCTGTTGATGGCAAATTCGGAAGAAGGATTGGATAAGTCATTACTCATGGAATAAATGGAGTAAAGCGTTTGCACGGTTTGGTTGACATTGATATTGCCTTGCGATGAGCGCAAGGTGATGCCGTCGCCCAGTGCATATCCCTGCTTCAACCGTACTACCTGAACACTGCCCATCGGCTCATCCGCTTCCAAGGCGGCTGTATCGCCTGCATACCGTATTTCTTCCTGCCCCATGCTTTCGGCACCGGCAAGCAAGCCTATACTAATGCACAATGCTTTTATCAACCTTTCTGAAATCATCATATTCATTTGCCTTAGCGGCTTTTCATTTTACAGGATCGTACGTTTATTATCCTTGCTCAAAATTTAGAGAAGCTGTGGGCGTATGCTACCCATGTATCGCTATCTCTTTTTTTCAATTCCACACAGGCTATCCGTTTTACGCTGCAGGTTTAGATTAACTTTACTTTGTCTGGCAGTTTTATTGAGTTGCTCTACCGGCTAACAACCTGGGTAAAGCTTGTTCGCCCATTTTCTCGTTGTTGTGCCCCACGTCGGGTACCAGTATTAGTGTCCAGTTAAACGGTACTTTTAATGCTGCCGCTCGTTGCTTGGCATATTCAAAGTAATACTTTCCCCGTTCGAACCTGTTCTTACCCTGAGCATCTGCTTCAGCTGTTACGTTAAAGCCAACGCCATCGCGGTCGGTATCGGCTGTGCCAAGCAATACGCTCATGTTTAATGAAAAGAACCTGGCAAGCGCAGCATCGTCAACCGGGCTACCCTTTAGGCCATAAGGAAAGCCGTAATCGTTGCCCGGCAAAGTGTACCAGCCTGCATTGGCAATAGCGGCCTGTATTACCCTGGGGTTGTGCACAAACATGAGGTAGCGATGCACAAACTGCGCACCTGCCGAATGCCCGTACAGATAATAGCCCTTGCACTGGCTTTGTGTTTGGCTCACTACATAATCAAACAGTGGCTCAATCAACGAAAAACTCCATTGGTCCGCGCTGTTGAATGCTTTCTTGTTGCGATTGTATACATTACCCAGGTTGTATTTATCCGCGCCGGCATAGTCTTCCTTATCAAACTCCGGAGCAATGATTTTGCAACCCAATTTGTTGGCGGTGTTCATCAAACCATTCAGGTATGCCGATGCATCGCGTTCTGCCCCATGCAGCATCACTACAATGGGCATTTTGTCGTCATCGGCCTTTGGGCTGTAGTAAAACACCCTGATGGGGCTATTCAACTTACCGCCGTTGTCGAAATAGAAACCATGCTTACCTACAGTGCTTCTGGTTAGCTGACCAACAGCCGTAGTTGCCAATGCTCCAAGGCACACGAAATAGGCTAAAAGTAATTTCAAGGTATATTCGCTGTTATTCAACAATAAGTTTTTGGTAAACTTCGTGCTCACCCCCGGTTACGCTTATCATGTATATGCCGGCTGGCAGTTTTTTGCTAAAATTCAGGTTCAGCACTTCGGCAGGTACACGGTGGTCGATGGTTTTCTGCAAAATACGAGCGCCATTCATGGCCATTAGAGTTACAGTGTACTTGCCCACCGGCATATTGTTGAAGCCAACGGTAATCACATTGCCACTGGCAGGGTTGGGATGTATACTTATTTGTGCCTTTTTCTGCATGTTGCGCTCAAGCTTCACAATAGGCGAATGTTTGGACGCCCCATTTTTGTCCACCTGCCGAAGGCGGTAATACAAAGTGCCTTCGGGCGTATTCAAATCGGTATAGGCATATTCAGCAGTGATTGCGCTGTTTCCACGTCCTGCCACTGTACCAATTGCTTTAAAGTTGGCGCCATCCAAAGAGCGCTCAATTTCAAAACGGCTGTTGTTTTGTTCGCTGGCAGTGGTCCAGGTCAGTTCGGCATTGGCATTTACCATGCGTGCCGAAAAACGAACCAATTGAACCGGCAATGGCGGATTGGCATCAATCGTGTTATCCAAAAATGCCTGGGCCTTGCTATCTGCTGCAAATGCGCTTATCAGTATTACAGTAAGCAGCACTGTCTTTGTAGTAAATGTTAGTTTCATAAAAGCGTATTTGTACTTTCAGAATGTTTCTTTAGGAATCAAATCATATGGTGTCCGCTGAGGCAAGCATCTATTAATTTTTACACACAACTATTTCCAGCCGGTTGTCGCCTGTTTGCAATGCATCGCTGGGATCAACCTGTATTGTGTAGCTCACACCTTTTTGCAGGTGCGTAAATGTGTTTGTGAGCTTATCGTGCAGTTGAAGTTTCAAGCTGTTGTCGATGCCGTAATCGCTCACCATTAGGGTAAAGTTTTGCCTGCCGCTCGATGGAGGAAGTGCAATACCCAAAGGAATGAGGCCCGATGGTGCATTGGTATAGCTTGATGCCAACTTATGATTATCGGCGCTGAGGGCATACAGGCTGAGTCCGTCATTCATCAGCTTTTCGGCATCCAGATTGTCGAGGTTTGCATCATAGCCATTGCCAATATTCAGCGAAAGGTTGTCTACCTCCATACCATTGGCGTTTACTTGCAGTTGTAAAGCATTTGCAGCGCGCCGTCCGTTGAAAATCTGCGGGCAGTTGGTACACACAGCTTTATTGGATTCGGTGAAATTGAGGTTTGTGGCAGCATTGGCCTTTACAAAAAAAGCTGCATGAGCCGGAATAACATAAGAAGCTGGAATTGGGCTTACCGTGATATAAGAGCCTGTTTGCGGATTGCGCAGGTAAAAAGCATTACCTACATTGGCGCCGGCGGCGGTAAGCACGGCCCCAATATCCACCGGTGAAGGATATGGGTTGGCAACCAGGTTGTAACCTGCAGTTGACCCACTGCCACCGGTTACCAGCGGCACGGCAATGTTGCCTGTGTTTACCATACCGGCCATTTCAAGGGTGACCGCATTGGGTGCCGCATCTGCGCCATCCAGTGTGCCGGCCTGTCCTTTGGTTCCGCGCGTTAATACCCTGATGCCTTGCCCTACGCCCCAGTTGGTGCCGGTGGCATTTAGGAAAGCTTTCCATCCGCCATCGGTGGTGGCATCGCCATTGGCATCAGCAGTGCTAAAGAAGTAGCTGCTAGGGTTGTTGGTAGCAGTGCTGGTAAAACCGGCGCCTACGGTTTGGCCCTGTTCACCTGTGGTACCTGCTGTATTTCCCGTGATGTCTATTTCATCCGCTATCTGGCTTAGAGGTTGGGGCGCATTAAAAGGATGGCTCAGGAAACGGTATTTGCGAAAGCCGCCCGGTATGTATTGCTGCACCGTAACGTTGCCTACGATGGAGGCGCCGGTAGCCAGGGTACCAATGGAAGCAGTACCGCCGGGTCCCGACTGCAAAGTAAATTTGCCTGAACCGGTTGGGGTGGGAAAAGCCGTTGCCGAATTAATCAGCAGCCGGGCGCCAGGCAGCAGGGTGATGTTTTGGGTGGTAGGCGCCGTAATAGTTGCCGCTCCAATGAGATTAACTGTAAATGTGCCTTTGACCGTAAGATTGCCCGCGCCATAGGTTTTGTTGCTGGCAGCCGATAGGTTGGCCAGCGTAAGGTTGGCATAATTGAGTGCCTGAATGGTTTGTGCGCCCGTTTGACCCGAAGCGCCCCGGTAGTACTCAATAGCAGAAGCGCTGCCCAGGATTAGGTTATCGCCCTGTGTAACGGTGGCGCTGTTGAACAGTAATGTGGCATAGGACGTATTATTTACAACCGGAAAAGGCACATTGGCTGTAAAAAGGCCACCGGTACGTCCTGCTTTCAATCGGCCGTTAATCGTCACTTTTCCACCTGCCTTTATAGCTATCCAGGTATTGGACCCGCCTACCGGGCCGGTAAGGGTGCATCCTTCTTCAATAAAAAGGTTGCTGACAGTTGGGCCGTTGGTAGCGCCAGCAATGTCAATATTAGCGCCATTGATGAGGCTTACATTGCCATATGTGCGGGAGGTGCTGGTGGCAAAACTGGCTCCGTCAAACACCAGTTCCAGGTTAGGGTCTACTGTGCCTACTGAAATGGGCGCACTGTTTTGGTAAACGATTTTGTGGGTGCCCGAAGCGGGGGCAGGCACATCGAACAACTGACCCGCTGTATTGATAACTGCGCCAGGTGCCACCGTAAGACTTATGGCCGGCGTGGGCGTAGTGGGGTTGCCCATATACACTTTGGTGCCTGTGCCACTCACCGTCCAGGTGCCTGTATTAAACACAATGGAGGTACTGTTTTGGATAATGTAGGAAAAACCAGCACCGCTAAAATCGGTAATGCCTCCGTTACCACCCGAGCCATCGGTGTTTACCCCCCAGTTTGCAACATCGTTCAGCGCTCCAGTACCTTTGTAGTACAAGGTACTTTGGGCCGAAACGCCCACCCATGAAAATATGAGGGCGATGCTTAACAGCAGGGTAGCCAGAACCATTTTGGCAGCTAACCCGGTTGCTCCTTTTCGATTAATAGTCATGTTCATAAATAGCAATTTATCGTTATTGGTATTGTTGTTCTGGTGGTCAAATTAGCAATATTGAGGTCTGTCCCAACTGTTGAATAATTATAGCATTCTAAACTGTTTTTGCTATTAATTCTTTTGTGATATCGGTTCTGACACCGGAATAATGTCGTTTGCCCCATCTGAGGCAATCGGCAGCACTTCAAACTCCTCCACAGGCTCCAAATGCAACCCAAACACCCGGTCCATTTTAGCCCTGTCAAACATTTTTTCGTTTATAGAAAGAAAGACCGTGGCCACGCCATTGCCAATAAAATTGGTTATAGCTCTGGCTTCGCTCATAAAGCGGTCCACGCCCAGCAGCAATGCAAGGCCTTCAATCGGTATCACTTTGGTAGCAGTAAGCGTGGAGGCCAGTATTACAAATCCACTACCCGTAACACCAGCGGCGCCTTTGGAGGTTACCATCAGGAATCCGAGAATCATTAAAACCTGGTCGAACGTAAGCTGAATGTGAAAAACCTGGGCCAGAAAAATTACAGCCATCGAAAGGTAAATGGACGTGCCATCCAAATTGAAAGAATAACCGGTGGGTACTACCAGCCCCACTACCGACCGGTGGCAGCCCATATGCTCCAGTTTTTCCATGAGCGAAGGCAGGGCAGCCTCCGACGATGAGGTGCCCAATACTATCAGCAGCTCGTTTTTGAGATACCCTAAAAACGCCAGGATGGAAATTTTGTAATAGCGCACAACGGCGCCCAGTACCAGAAATATGAACAATGCCATAGTGATGTAAACACAGGCCATCAACTTGGCCAGTGGCAGCAAGGTGCTGAGACCGTATTTGCCAATGGTATAGGCCATGCCGCCAAAGGCGCCAATAGGCGCGACCATCATTACCAGATGCAGACCTTTGAAGATGTATTTGGCTGCCACATTGATAGGCTTTAGTACCCTGGCTTTTTGCGTGAGCCTGCTTATAACAATACCCGCAATTATGGAAAAGAGCAATACCTGGATGGTAATGTTTTCGCGAAAAAATTGCAACCAGTTGATGTTAACGTCTGCCGTGGTTACCGGGGCCTGGCCAGTTGATTGCAGCTTGGTGGTATCAATACCTGCACCCGGCTGTATAACATAGGCAACCACCACGCCAATTACCAGCGCCAGGGTAGTTACCACTTCAAAGTAAAGTAATGCCTTAGCCCCCACCCGACCTACCTTTTTCAGGTTGTCCATGCCGCAAATGCCGGTTACGATGGTAACAAAAATGATGGGGTTGATAAACAGCTTAATGACGTCGATGAAATACTTGCCCAGGGGTTGCATAGCCACACCGGTGGCCGGAGAAAAGTGCCCAAGTAAAATGCCGGCTGTAATTGCCAGCAACACCCAAAAGGTAAGGTTCTTTAGAATGCGTTTGGCCATGAGCGTAAAGAAAATAAAATGCCTGATGGCTAAATAAACGTTGGAAAGCGGCAAATGGGCGCTGTGCACTCTGATAATCGTGCACTTGCCCTTGCAAATCGTTTTTTGTTACTCAAATAAACATCAGCCTTGTCAGCTTTACGCATCTGTTGGCTTTCCTTTTCAGTTCCAAATAATTCTCTACTTTCGGAAAGTCTGAATATTTTACCGAAAATGGTTAACATATTGGTTTTCAAACCGCTGCAAGAATGCTGAAGAAGGGCAAAGAAGAGATTGTTTATTTACTTACCCGGTGTATTGAAAAGTTTCAACTGGAAACCAACCAGCCAATTATTCAAAACACCAACCGCAAGAACTATGAATCGCTGGCGGCCAGGTTGAGCGAAATATCCAATCGCCTTCCCGAAACAGCTTCTACCCTCAACCACCAACCTTACGACCGCGACCTCAATCCAAGAAACCTGGAATATCCTTTTCGCAAATATGATATTACCGGTGGGCAAATTAAGGATGCGCTAATGGGCTTTGTGGCTAACCCAAGGTCGTTTTTGGTTGATACTTGTTACATCTATTT
>Ga0114939_10002771_pt1 | contig 12684 bp, 14 predicted proteins | sample AshMeaCrysSpring_FD_87196 | JGI IMG/M metagenome (GOLD analysis project Ga0114939, IMG submission 87196) | Groundwater microbial communities from Big Spring, Nevada to study Microbial Dark Matter (Phase II) - Ash Meadows Crystal Spring | ecosystem: Environmental > Aquatic > Deep subsurface >... | reverse complement strand
TGCTCGCGCGAGCATGGCGCGGTCCGCCTCGGCGCTAGCGCTGCTTGCGCAGGTCCTGGTGGATGCACAGGATGTTGCCCTCGGTGTCCTTGAACCAGGCGGCCTTGTCGGTGCCGACGATGATCATGTGGCCGACCGTCTTGAACCCCGGGAAGTCGTAGTCCTCGAACACCACGCCGCGCGCCTCGAGCGCCTTGATCGCCGCGGCGACGTCCTCGACCTCGAACCCGACCGCGGTGTGCTCCGCCTTCGTACCCTCGGGCTTCGGTATCAGCCCGAACTTGGTGCCGCTCGCCCGCACGACGAACTTGCCGTCCGCTGCGAGCCCCTCGGCCTCGAAGCCGAGCTTGTTGACGTAGAAGTCGCGCGCCCGCTCGAGTTCCTTCGCGGGCAGCATCGTCATCACCGGTGCGCGGCTGAGCATGGTCGCCTGCCTCGTCACTGCAGCTTCGCCTTGAACCACTTCTCCACCGGCTCGGGGTTGGGTCGGAAGAACGAGGGCTTGCGCTGCCACACCAGCACACCCTCCATGACGTCACCCTTGACCGTTCCGGTCCAGTGGTTCGTGCCCCACTCCGGGCTGACCGTCTTGGCCTCGAAGCGGATCGCCTCGCCGTCCTTGGTCGTCGCGTACGCGCCGCGATCGAAGCCGTACTGGTCGCAGACCGAGGAGCGGAACGTGCCGCCGGCGAACGTGAACACGACGTTGGCGTCCTCGACGCCCTTCCCTTTCGGTCCGATGTCGCCGACGAATTTCCTGCCGTCGAGCGCCTCTTGCGCGAGCGCGAGCGGCGCGGCGAGCGCAAGCGTCGCGCCGGCGACCCATCGTTGCCATGTCTTCATTGCCGTCTCCTTTCCTCGGCTGTCTCAGGCGTGCGTGTGCGTTGCCTTGGCGTAGTCGATCATTCCCTGGAAGTCGACGACCACGGCGGGCTCGTCACCGACCACCCAGGCGTCGTGGCCTGAGGGCAGCAGCGAGACCTCGCCGGGCCGGCAGTCGAATTCGGTGCCGTCGTCCATCAGGATCCGCAGGATCCCGGACACGTGGTACTGGAAGTGCGGGGCTTCGCAGCTCTTGGTGTTCACGAGCGGCTGGACCGACGTCGACCACTTCCAGCCGGGCTCGAAGACCGCACGGCCGACGATCGCGCCACCGATCCTGACGAGCTCGAGCCTGCCCTTCGGAAACTCGCGGACTTCGTCGGGCCTGCCGAAGTCCTTGCGCTCGGCCTTCTCCATGTCGACTCCGGGTAGCGCCGGCCCTGCGGCCAGCATGCCGTCAGTTGTAGACGGCACCGTCAGCGCGCGAAATGCGTAGGCCTACGTACGCATGGGACCGGGCGGTCCCCCCCCAGGGGCTACAGTTCGGCGACCAGCCGGGCGGCAATCGCCTCGAACCGCCCGACGTCCCCGTAGGAGCGCGCGAGCATCATCGCGCCCTCGAGCGAGCCGATGAGCGTTCGCGCGACCACCGCGGGCTCGCCCGCGAAGCGCAGCGTGCCACCCTCGCGCCCGGCCGCCAGGACCGCCACCAGCCACTCTTCATTGCGGTCGAAAAAGTGCCTCACGCCGTCCTTCACCGGCTTGGCGAGCGTGGCGTAGTCGGAAGCGAGCATGCCGCACAGGCACATCCGGTTCGCACGCAGCACGTCGACGTAGATCGAGGCATAGCGCCGCAGCTTCTCGCGCGTATCGACGCCCGAGCGGTCGATCGCCGCAAGCGCCTCGAGGAAGCGGCGCTCGTAGCGCTCGATCAGCCGGCGGCCGAGCTCGGCCTTGGTGGGGAAGTGGTAATGGAGACTCGCTTTGGTGATCCCGAGCGCGTCCGCGATGTCCGCATAGCTGAAGCCGTTGAATCCGCGCGTCTGCACCAGCCGCTCGGCGATGTCCAGGGCCCGCTGAGAAGTGTCCGGGGTCGCGGTCGACTTGATCCGAGCCATGCGCCATTGGACGTCACCTACCAACTGATTGACAAGTACCTTACTAGTTGGTAGTGTGCAAACGGGTCCGGGTCAGACCGTCAGGGGGTGACATGGAACCGCTGACCAGCCACGAGTTGAGACGAGCGCTTGACACGCTGCTCGCGATCAGCGCGACCTGCGGCGGGCCCGACGACTTCGCGCGCCGCGGCGTGGAGCACCTTCCGGCGTTGATCGGAGCGGACCTCACCACCCTCTCGACCTGCGACTGCGACAGCGGCCACCGCGGGTTCGTCAGCGACCAACCGGGCGCGATCTCGGCCCGGGACAGCGACGTGTTCGACCACTACTTCCACACCCACCCGCTGTTGCGCGACCACGTTCGCAACCCCGCGGCGGTGACCAAGCGCATCGACGACGTGCAGCCCGAGGGCGCCTTCCGGAACACGCCGCTGTTCAACGAGTACTACCGGCGGATCGGCATCGACCACGTGATGGCGGTGCCCGTGCACGTCGACGGGCGGTTCCTGGTGAGCTTCGTGCTCAATCGCAGCGGCACCCCGTTCGGCGCGCGCGACCGCGACCTCGCCGAGGTGATCCGCCCGCATCTCGCCAACCTCTATCACCTGGCCGTCGCGCGCGCGCGGAGCCGCGATCTGCCTGCGGACGCTTCGTTCGACCGCGCCGCTGCGCCGCTCACCCTGCGCGAGCGCGAGGTGCTCGACTGGGTGGCGGCGGGGAAGACGAACCGCGACATCGCCGCGATCCTTTGCGCGAGCCCGCGCACGGTCGAGAAGCACCTCGAGCACATCTACGAGAAGCTCGGGGTCGAGACGCGCACCGCGGCGGTGATGCGAGTGCGCACGGTATCGCGCCTGCACTGAGGTCGCGTCCACCGCGGCTCGCCCGGCGGTGAAGGCGGCGGGCTGTCGATCAGCGGCTCGATGCGGGAGGCGACGAAGGGCGGGAGGTCGGCAGAGACGGCGCCGGTGCCCGGGTCCTCCGCGCGCGGCGTGAGGACCATTCCGAGCGCGAGAAATGACGGTCGGCAGCCGCGAGCGTCTTGCGGTGGCGGACGCCAATGGCCACGCGCCAGCCGTCGGCGAGCCAGCCATGCGCAACGGCGCGGCCGATGCCGCTGCCGGCACCAGTGACGAGGGCGACACGATCGTGGGGAGTCGTCATGGGTTTGGGTCCGTCAAGGGGCCGCTCTGCGCCGGCGCGTCGATCCCCACGGGATCAGGCGGCGCAGGCGTCGGTGAGGCGGGCACGCCGAATTTCGCGCCAGGAGTCGGTTCAGCGCGTGAGCCGGGCGTAGACGGCCGCCAGCCGGGCGGGCAGCTCGGCCGGGGCACGCACCTGCGCCCAGCCGCTGCGGCCGAACAGGTGCGGCAGGTATTCGTGCGCTTCCTCGTCGATCGACAGGCAGAACGGCAGCAGGCCGACCTCGCGCGCCTCGTGCACCGCGTGGCGGGTGTCCTCCAGGCCCCAGCGGCCTTCGTAGACGTCGAGGTCGTTGGGCTTGCCGTCGGTGAGGATCAGCAGCAGCCGCTGGCGCTCCGGGCGCAGCGCGAGCCGCTTCGTGGCGTGGCGCAAGGCTGCGCCCATACGCGTGTAATAGCCCGGCTTGATCGCACCCACGCGGGCCTGCGCGGCACGGCTCCACGGCTCCTCGAAGGCCTTGAGGTGCTGCATGCGCACGTGCTGGCGCCGCACCGAGCTGAAGCCGAGCATCTCGAAGGCGTCGCCGGTGGCTTCCAGCGCCTCGCCGAAGACGTACAGCGCGTCGCGGATCACGTCGATCACGCGGGCGTCGTTGTTGACGTGCGCGTCGGTGGACAGCGACAGGTCGGCCAGCAGCAGCGTGGCCAGGCTGCGCTCGCCGCGCGTGCGGCGCGCGAACACCAGCGGGTCGCGCGAGGCGACCTGCGGCGAGCGCTGGCCGGCCTCGTCCGCGGCGTGGCGCACCCAGGCATCGAGGTCGATGGCCTCGCCGTCGGCGCAGTGGCGCTGCCAGCGCGGCGCGGCAAGTAGCACCTCCAGCCGGCGGCGCACCCGGCGCGCGGTGGCGCGCAGCGGCGCGGCAGGCACGAAAGGCTGGGCCGGCCGTGCCATCAGCGTGACCACGCGGCAGCGATCGGCCTGCAGGGCCTGGCGCTTCCAGTCCCACTCGGGCAGCGAATCGGCCTCGCCGATCGGCACGTCGTCGGCGCTGGCGCTGGGCAGGTCGAGGTCGAACCTGACCCGCGCCGCTGCGGCCTTGCCGTCGCGCGTGATCGCGAGCTGCTCCATGTCGTCGGCGGCGCGCAGCGCGTTGCCGTCGTCGTCGTCGTCGGTGGCGCGGTCGACGGGCACATGCTCGGCCCAGGTCATCAGCTGCTCGGTCTTCGAGGGCAGCAGCAGCGGGGCCCGTTTCTCCTGCTGCGGCTCGAGGCGTCGGGTGCGGCGGCGCGTGCTGCTGCGAGGAGCTCCGGCGGCGCCACCATCGTGCTCGTCACCTTCGGCAGGCAGCGCGCCGGCTTGCGGCGGCAGCGCCTCCAGCCAAACCCACACCGGTGCGACGGCGTTGGCGGCGATGTCGGTCGCGCTCACGCCCTCACCGCGCAGCGCAGCCTGCACGGCCGCCTCGGCCCGTGCTGCCGCGCCGCGCAGCCGCGCCGGATCGGGCCGCTGCGCCAGGTGCGCCGCGCGCAGCCGCTGCCAGCGCGAGCGCAGCCCCGGGCAGCGCCGCAGCACCTGCTCGGTGGCCTCGACGTTGGCGGCGATCCAGCCGCCGCGGCCGGCATGCGAAGCCGCGAGCGCGGCCAGCCAGAGATAGAGGTCGCGGTTGAGCGACTGGTCGTCGAACACCGCGATCAGCGGCGGCAAGGCCAGCGTATCGGCGTCGAGCTGCGCGGTGGCGGCGCGCCGCCCGCTGCCGGCGATGCGCTGCAGCCAACCGCGCGGACCGCCGGCCTTCGATTCACTGGCCGGCACCACGCGCACGCCGTGGCCGCCGCCGATGGCATGGAACAGCATCGCCGCCGAGCGCTTCACCTCGTCGAGCACCACGCCCTGATCGGGAAAGCTGCGGTCGGCCGCCCGCGTGATCCAGCGGTGCCAGTGTTCGCCGATCCACTCTTCCACGGCGGGTTCCTAGCCGCGGTCCTCCCGGCGCTGGCGCAGCGTCTCGCGCACCGCGTCGAGCCCGACCTTCCATTCGAGGTTGGGGCCGCGGCCCTGCGTGTCGTGGGTGTTCTCGCACTCGGCGAGGCACTGACCGCATTGCACGCACGAGAACATCATGCGCTTGATGTTGCGCGGGTGCAGGCGCATCGGGCAGGCGGTGTCGCAAGCCGAGCCCTCGGGCGACCTCGCCGTACGGCAGCTGCGGCAGTCGCGCGCGCGGTCGCGGTCGAAGGCGACCACCAGACCCTTGGGGTTGGCCATCCAGGCCAGGCTCTGGAACAGCCCGACGGCGCAGCCGAAGCGGCAGAACAGGTGCCGCGCGAACATGAACTCCAGCGTGAACACCACGCTGCCGATGACGATGAAGCGCGTCTGGTTCGGCGTGAGCGTGCCGGCCAGCAGGTTGCCCCAGATCTCGCGCGGCGGCAGCAGGTAGGTCAGCAGCGTGATCGCCCACAGGAAGCCGAAGGCGGCGCAGGCCACGAAGAAGGTCGGCCACCAGCGCCCATCGGGCCGCTGTCCGGCGCGCAGGCTCGGGCGCTTGTCCCAGAAGCTGAGCTTGCCGCTGGCGCGCTGCAGCACGCCGTTGAGCGTCTCGACCAGCGAGAAGTGCGGACACAGCCAGCCGCAGTAAAGCCGGCCGTAGCGGTAGGCCACCGTCATGAAGGCGGCCACCCCCAGCACCGCCGGCACGATGGCGCGGAAGACGATGTTCAGCGCCGCGTGGGTGGAAGAGATCTCGCCGCGCACGAAGTCGTCGATGCCGAGCGACCAGCGAAAGCCCAGCACCCACAACTGCGCCTCGTGCAGGTCGAAGCGCAGCAGGTTCAACGCCGGCGCGAGCAGGAACAATGCGAAGAAGCCGATCTGGAAGACGCGGCGCCTGCGCTGCAGCCGGGCCATGCGCAGGGTTGGCGCGGCGTCGCTCACCGCCAGCGCGATCGTCCGTTCAGGCATCGCCGATCACCGCGGCCACCACCTCGCCGAGCGCGCGGGCGGTGTCGCCGTCGTCGGTCAGCGCATCCACGATGGCGGCCCGGCAGGCGTCGTGCAGTGGCATGCCGGAAGCGGCCAGGCGCGCCGCCATCACCAGCAGACGGGTGCTGGCGGTCTCCTCGAGGTCGTGGTCGGTAAGCCGGCGCAGCGCCTGCGCCAGCGCGACCAGGCTGGCCGCCACCGGCGCGCCACAGCCGCCCTCGGCCTCGACGATGGCACGCTCCACCGCTGGCTCGGGGTAGCCCAGCGTCAGCGCCACGAAGCGCTGACGTGTGCTCGGCTTCAGCCCCTTGAGCAGGTTCTGGTAGCCGGGGTTGTAGGAGATCACCAGCATGAAGCCCGGCGCCGCAGGGATCAGCTCGCCGGTGCGCTCGACGGGCAGCACCCTGCGGTCGTCGGCCAGCGGGTGCAGCACGACGGTGGTGTCCTTGCGCGCCTCCACCACCTCGTCGAGGTAGAGGATAGCCCCCTCGCGCACCGCGCGGGTCATCGGGCCGTCGCACCACACCGTGCTGCCGCCGGCGATCAGGTGGCGACCGACGAGGTCGGCCGCACTCAAGTCATCGTGGCAGCTGACGGTGACCAGCGGCCGGCCCAGCCGCGCCGCCATGTGCTCGACGAAGCGCGTCTTGCCGCAGCCCGTCGGGCCCTTGATCAGCAGCGGCAGCCGGCTGGCGTGCGCCTGCTCGAAGAGCTGGCACTCACCACCCTGCGCGGCGTAGTACGGCACCGCCGCGATCTGCCGGGCGCTGGCCAGCTCCAACTCGGTCTCCCGTCTCAGGCGGTGGCCAGGCGGCCGCCGGTCTGCTCGGACTCATCGGGTGCAGGCCCGATGAAGAAGCTCGCCAGGTAGGTCAGCAAGCCGGCGAGGAACATCACGCCGCCGGCCACGCGCACCCAGTAGAAGAAGCGCAGCTGGTCCTGCGTGGCCATGAAGGACATCGCGCCTTCGGTCGGGATGCGCTGCAGCCACACCTGCAGGATGCCCGCGCCGGTGAGCGCCAGCACCATCACAGCCATGCCGATGGTCATGATCCAGAAGCTCCACATCTCGGCGTTCTGCGCGCGCTTCGGTGCGGCTTCCCAACCGCGCAGGATCGGCATGGCGTAGCTGATCATGGCAATGACCACGAGCACGTAGGCACCGTAAAAGGCCAGATGGCCGTGAGCCGCCGTGACCTGCGAGCCGTGGGTGTAGTAGTTCACCGGGCTGAGCGTGTGGATGAAGCCCCACAGGCCGGCGCCCAGGAAACCCATCACCGCGGTGCCCACCGCCCACAGCACGGCGGCCTGGTTCGGGTGCTCGCGCTTGCGGCGCTGAACCATGTTGAACGCGAACAGCGTCATCATGAAGAAGGGGATCGGCTCGAGCGCGCTGAACACGCTGCCCACCCAGCTCCAGTATCCCGGCAGGCCGATGAAGTAGAAGTGGTGGCCGGTGCCCAGGATGCCGGTGACCAGCGCCATGGTGATGATCAGGTACAGCCACTTGTCGATCACCTCGCGGTCGACGCCGGTGGTCTTCACCAGCACGAAGGCCAGCAGCGCGCCGAGGATCAGCTCCCAGGTGCCTTCCACCCACAGGTGCACCACGAACCACCAGTACATCTTGTCGCGCACCAAGTTGCTCGGGTTGACGAAGCTGAACAGGAACAGCAGCGCCAGACCCCACAGGCCCATCAGCAGCACCAGCGAGATGGCGGTCTTGCGGCCCTTCAGCACCGTCATGCTGATGTTGAAGAGGAAGCCCAGTGCCACGATCACGATGCCGACCTTGGTGGGCAGCGGCTGCTCGAGGAACTCGCGACCCATGGTCTGCAGCAGGTCGTTACCGGTCCACTCGGCCAGCTTGGCGTAGGGCACCAGCAGGTAGCCGAGGATGGTGGCTGCGCCGGCGACGAGGAACACCCAGAACAGCAGCTTGGCGAGCAAGGGGCTGTGCAGCTCGGTGTCGGCCTCCTCGGGAATGAGGTAATAGGCCGAGCCCATGAAGCCGAACAGCAGCCACACGATCAACAGGTTGGTGTGGACCATGCGCGCGATGTTGAACGGGATCGCGGGGAACGCGAGGTCGCCGATCAGGTACTGCAGGCCCAGCGTGAGGCCGAAGATGATCTGGCCGACGAACAGGCCGATCGCCGCGGTGAAGTACAGCCGCGAGACTCTCTGCGACTCGAATTTGACGGTCATTGCTTTCACGGCGTTCTCCTCAGCCTTCGATGTTGGGTGGCCACTTCTCGGTGTCCACGCCGTTGGTCCACTTCAGGAATTCGACCAGGTCGTCGAGCTGCGCGTCGCTGAAGTTGAAGTTGGGCATCTGGCGGCGCCCTGGCGTGCCCGTGGGCTGGCTCTTGATCCAGGCCTTGATGAAGTCGGGGCCGCGACGCTTGTAGACGTTGCCGAGCTCGGGCGCGAAGTAGGCGCCTTCGCCGAGCAGCGTGTGGCAGCCGATGCAGTTGCGCGTCTCCCAGAGGTGCTTGCCGCGCACCACCGCCGGGGTGATATCAGCCGCCTTGGAGCGTTCGGGGATACGACTTTCGGTGTTGAAGATCAGGACGGCGAACAGCAGCACGAAGAACACCGTGCCGCCGTAGAAGATGTTGCGCGCCGCCTGGCTGGTGAAGCCTTGGGCCATGGAAGTCTCCGCGGGTTGTGGACAGGCATAGCCTACGGACGGGGTCGGGAATTTCCTTGACCCCGTATAAGAAAGCTCGCGGAGCCTGGCCGCGCAGGTGGCCGTGACTTGCGTGGGAGCGTTCGGCAGCTGCTTGTGCCCGAGCCCGCTGATGGGCTGACCGGCGCTTCGCAGGCGTGTGCGCATCCTCGGCGGCCGTGACGGCGCGAGCCTGACAATCGTCCAGAGCACCCGTCATCGCACCTCCACCCCGCCCCCAGCCGTCGAACCAGAAAGGCCGCAGCCCAGTCCATGAAGGCCTGCACCCGCGCCGCGCGCTTGCGCCTGGTGGGCGTGATCAGGTGCAGGGGCAGCGACGGGCCCTGCCAGTGCGGCAGCGCCCGCATGAGAGCGCCACGGCTCGCGTAAGCGCTGCCACGAACTCGGCCAGGACGATGAGGCCCAACCCATCGAGTCCTGCACTCAGTGCGGCGGCACTGTCGGTCGTCACGAAACGCGCAGGGGCATCGAGTTCCGCCTTGCGCCCACCACGGCTCAAGGTCACCGGCCGCACCTTTCCGGTCGATGCAAGCAGGTAGCCGACCGGGTGATGACGGGCCAGGTCCTGCGGCGTGTTCGGCAGGCCGTGCTGCTCAATGGAGCGCGGCGTTGCACAAAGCACGAACCGCAGGTCCCCGACGAGGCGCGCCGCCAGGCTGGAATCCGGCAGCGGTCCGCCGCGCAGCGCGCAGTCCACCCCCTCCTGAACGAGATCGACGGCGCGGCCGGGTCATCCCAGCTCGATGGTGATGTTCGGGTAGCGCTCCAGGAAGCCGCGGATCTCCGGCGCGAAGACCAGGCCGCAGATGAAGCCGCCGGTCGCATCGAGCCTGGCGAATCGCGGAAAGACGTGCGCATGGGTCTCGGAAAGGGTTATCGGCGTGTTCGACAAACCTGACGACCTGCACGCGGTGCGCGTGACGGGCTTGTATCGACTCTGACCGGACGTCGACCGTCCCGATCTCGCTGCCGAAAAGCCGTCAGCGGGGCCGCGGGAATCTAGATGCCCGACAACACAGCGTCAATGGCTGACACCAGCGCATGGGCCTGCGCGGCCACGTTGTCCACGGCTCGCCGCAAGGCCCTGGCCGGCAACGGCGCGGCATAGTGCGCCAGGGCATGCAAACGCTGGCCTTTGACCACAATGACCGGGCACAGCGCGGTCGGCACCTTGGCCGCAACATCAATCTCAGCCAGCGGCATGGTCAAGCGCGTGGCAAGCGCGTCAAGCAGGTCGCTCTGGACCACGACCACGTAAGGGATGCCGTTGGACGCGCTGCGGCTCGGGTTGACGTAAACGTCGTACTGGGCCATCAGCCGCTCACCATGGGCGCAAGTCGGCACCAGGAATGCCGTGCACTTCGAAGCGGGCGTTCTGAGCGGCAATCCACTCACCGAACTCGGCTTCGAACGCCTTCTTGCGCGCCGCGTGGTGGGCCTTATCGCGGTGGGCCCGCAAGGTCTGGTACTGCTCGGCCGAGAGGATCACCGTGTCGATCTGACCGGCCTTCTCGACGAACACTGGCTCGCGTTTGGCCTGGGCGCAGACGCTGCCAAACCGATTCTTCGCTTCAGTGGCGGTGACGCGCATGGCGGGGCTCTGAGGGAACTGCCGAGTGATTAGCCATTTTAGCCATCAGTGGCGCCATCAGCAAATTGGTACGGCGTCCGATGCAGCCAGCGGCGCAGCAGCCCCACACCAAGGACCGCTCCTGGCCGGTCCGCGTCGTTCGTCCTGGGCCAACAACGGGGTACAGGCGCTGATCTGGGCGATCACGTCGGCCCAACGCTTGCGCTTCGTCGCCGGCGCTCCTGGCTGTCGCTCAGCCTTGGCAGACCGCCAGGCGCTCGGCATCGACGATGGTGATCTCGCGCCGCTCGACCTTGATCAGGCCGGCCTGCTCGAGATCCCTCAGCACACGCGAGAAATACTCGGGGGTGATCGACAGCAGCGACGCGATCATCGCCTTGCTGCCCGGCAGCGTGACACGGGTGCCGCGAGACAGCCGCAAAGGGTCACCGTGCTGACGCAGCAGGAATCCCACCACCCGTTGCGGAGCCGTCAACAACGACTGGGACTGCAGGTGCTGGAGCGCCTGGTTCAGCCGATGCGACAGGCGCGACACGATCCTCATCGCAAAGGAGGGGTCGAGCTCCGCCTCCTGCAGCACGGCTTCGCGCTGCACCTGCAGGATCAGCGCATCGCACGTGGCCTGCCCGGAGAGCAGGCAGGCGACGTCCTGGAACATGAAGGATTCGCCGAAGCTGCCGCCCGGCTGGACGATCTCGACCACCTTCTCCTGGCCTGCGCGTGACACCACGAACAGCTTGACCGTGCCCGTGATCACCACCTGCAGCCCGGCACAGGTTTCGCCCTGACGACTGACCAGTTCGCCGCGACCATATCGCCTGAGCTGGCTGCACTGCGATAGCCGCAGCAGGACATCCTGGTCCACGCCCGCGAACACGGACTGGTGCGTCATGAGCTTCAGCAGGTCGAAGCGCGAGGTGTCCAACATGTCGATAGGCCTCGGTCGGGTCGGCATCGGAATCGGCAGGGCCGCAGTGTCTGCAACGGGGTGCCGTGCGCGCATTGATGTCCATCAAAGAGAGGCTTCCGTCGGCAGCTCGCTACGCGCGCCTTGATCTCCATCAAAAAGATGCCTCCGTAGGCAGTTGCCCCGCAGCGGCTGGAGCGATCCACTCGACCGGCTCGGGTTTTTCTGGCCATGGGAGGCCGATCCGTCACAGAGCGTGACTCAAGGACCGGTCGGCCTCGCGGTGCCAGGGCAAACGCTTGCGTGACCGCGATGGGGTCGAAGCCGTGAACTCGCCGGTTGCGACCGACAAACCACCGGCACTGCGAGGCGCAGTGCGCCAACGCGCCACTTGCCCGCCATGGGGCAAGCCCGCGCCTGCGGCCGTTCGCTGCGCCGCACCTTTCGGCGCGAGAACAGCTGCTACCGGCTCTCAGGGCACCAGCACCGCCGCGCCGCGCACGTGTCCGTCGCGCAAGTCGTCGAGCGCGCGGTTGGCCTCGGCCAGTGGGTAGCACTGGGTGTGCACCACCAGCGGCACCTCTGCCGCCACGCGCAGGAAGGCTTCGCCGTCGGCGCGCGTGAGGTTGGCGACCGACATCAGCCTGCGTTCGCCCCACAGCAGTTCGTAGGGGAACGACGGGATGTCGCTCATGTGGATGCCGGCGCACACCACGGCGCCGCCCGGACGCACCGCGGCCAGGGCGGTGGGCACCAGTTCGCCCACGGGGGCGAAGATCAGCGCCCCATCGAGGACGGCGGGGGGAGCGTCGTCGGAGCTGCCGGCCCACAAGGCCCCGAGGTCGCGCGCCAGGTGCTGCGCGTCGTCGTCGCCCGGGCGGGTAAAGGCATACACCTCGCGCCCCTGGTGGCGTGCCACCTGGGCGATCAGGTGCGCCGCGGCGCCGAAGCCGTAGAGCCCGAGCCGGCGCGCGCGCCCGGCCATGGCATAGGCGCGCCAGCCGATGAGCCCGGCGCACAGCAGCGCGGCGGCCCGCTCGTCGGCGTAGCGGTCGGGCAGGCGGAAGGTAAATCGCGCGTCTGCCACCGCATGTTCGGCGTAGCCGCCGTCGACGTGCCAGCCGGTGAAGCGTGCATGCGGGCACAGGTTTTCGCGCCCGCCGCGGCACTGGGCGCAGCGGCCGCAGGCCCAGCCCAGCCACGGCACGCCCACGCGTTCGCCGATGGCGAGGCCGTTCACGCCCTCGCCCAGCGCACTGACGCGGCCGACGATCTCGTGCCCCGGCACCACCGCATGTCCGGCCAGCGGCAGGTCGCCGTCGGCCAGGTGCAGGTCGGTGCGACACACGCCGCAGGCCGCCACCTTGATGCGGATCTGTCCCGCCTGCGGCACGGGCAGGCGGTCGCGCAGCACCTGCTGCAGCGGCCG
>Ga0114939_10002770_pt1 | contig 12685 bp, 8 predicted proteins | sample AshMeaCrysSpring_FD_87196 | JGI IMG/M metagenome (GOLD analysis project Ga0114939, IMG submission 87196) | Groundwater microbial communities from Big Spring, Nevada to study Microbial Dark Matter (Phase II) - Ash Meadows Crystal Spring | ecosystem: Environmental > Aquatic > Deep subsurface >... | reverse complement strand
GCCCGCGCGAGGTGGCCGCCGAGTTCGACAAGTACCTGCACGACGAGCTCGACCTCGGCCGCGAGGCCGCCAACGCCGCGCAGCTGCGCCGCAACATGGACGGCCTGGACCTGCTGATGGTGCCCGAGATGATCTGGGACCTCAGCTCGGCCGAGGTGCTGGTGATGGAGCGCATGTTCGGCGTGCCGATCAGCCAGGTCGAGCGGCTGCGCGAGGCCGGCGTGGACATCCCGAAGCTGGCGCGCGACGGCGTGACCATCTTCTTCACCCAGGTGTTCCGCGACGGCTTCTTCCACGCCGACATGCACCCGGGCAACATCATGGTGTCGCTGGCACCGGCGACCTTCCAGCGCTACATCGCGCTGGACTTCGGCATCGTCGGCACGCTCGACGCGCGCGACAAGGAATACCTGGCGCAGAACTTCATCGCCTTCTTCCGGCGCGACTACAAGCGTGTGGCGGAGCTGCACGTCGAATCCGGCTGGGTGCCGCCGAACACGCGGGTGGATGCGCTGGAGAACGCGATCCGCGCCGTGTGCGAACCGCACTTCGACCGTCCGCTGAAGGACATCTCGCTCGGCCAGGTGCTGATGCGCCTGTTCCAGACCTCGCGCCGTTTCAACGTCGAGATCCAGCCGCAGCTCGTGCTGCTGCAGAAGACGCTGCTCAACATCGAAGGGCTGGGCCGCCAGCTCGACCCGGAGCTCGACCTGTGGAGCACGGCCAAGCCCTTCCTGGAGCGCTGGATGAACCAGCAGGTCGGCTGGCAGGGGCTGGTCGAGCGCCTGAAGAACGAAGCGCCGCGCTACGCCCAGCTGTTGCCCGAGCTGCCCCGCCTGCTGCACCAGGCCCTGCAGGCGCCGGCGCAGTCGGCGGCCGAGTCGGGCGCCCTGGTGGCCCTGCTGGCCGAGCAGCGGCGCACCAACCGCCTGCTGCAGGCGCTGCTGTTCGGCGCGCTCGGCTTCCTGGCCGGCGTGCTGCTGGTGCGGGCCTGGCTGCACTGGTGGCCGGCCTGAGAGCCGGGGCCGCGAGCTCGACGCCGCCCCGGTCGCCCCGGCCGCCCGGGATGCGCGGCTGGCGGCCCGACGGCCCGGCTCCGATCCCTGGAAATGGGGCGCGGATTCTATAATTCGCAGTTTTGCATCCTCCACGCCACCATGCCGATCTACGCCTACAAGTGCGAGTCCTGCGGATTCCGGCAGGACGTGCTGCAGAAGATCTCCGACCCGGCCATGGGCACCTGCCCGTCCTGCGGCGCGCAGAGCTTCGTCAAGCAGGTCACCGCCGCCGGCTTCCAGCTGAAAGGCTCGGGCTGGTACGTCACCGACTTCCGCGGTGGCAGCACGGCCGCCTCGGCCGACAAGGCCGATGTCAAGCCGACCGACGCGCCAGCGGCAGCGGCCACGGCAGCGACCGCGGCGGCACCGGCAGCCGGCGCGGACAAGCCGGCCGCCCCGCCCGGCGACAAGCCGGGCCCGCCCAGTTCGGAAGCGGCGTGAAGAAATATCTGCTCGCCGGCCTGCTGGTATGGACACCCCTGGCGATCACCGTCTGGGTGCTGACATGGCTGCTGGGCGCAATGGACGGCTTGTTCGCGTGGCTGCTTTCGCTGCCGCAGGCGCTGCTGCCTCCCTCTGCACACGCCAGCATCGAGCAGTTGCGGCACGTGCCGGGGCTCGGCGTGCTGGTCATGGGCCTGGGGCTGCTGCTGACGGGCGTCTTTGCCACCAACATCTTCGGCCAGTGGTGGCTGCGCCAGTGGAACCGGCTGCTGCACAAGATCCCGATCGTGCGTTCGGTCTACAGCTCGGTCAAGCAGGTGTCGGACACGCTGTTCTCCAGCAACGGCAACGCCTTCCGCGAAGCCGTGCTGGTGCAGTACCCGCGCCAGGGCTCCTGGACCATCGCCTTCGTCACCGGCAAGCCGGGCGGTGAGGTGGCGCACCATCTGCCGCCGGCCTGCGTCAGCGTCTACGTACCGACCACGCCGAACCCGACCTCGGGCTTCTTCCTGATGATGCCGCGCGCCGACGTGGTGCCGCTGGGCATGAGCGTGGACGAGGCCCTGAAGTACATCATCTCGATGGGCGTCGTCGCCCCGCCCCAGCGGGCACCCGCCGCACCGCCGGAGCCACGACCGCGCGCTTGAGCCGCGGCACCTTCGCAAGCCGTGGACGCGGAACGCCGCCGCACCGCCGGCCTCGAAGGCGCCGCCGACGCCCGCCGCCGAAACCCATATCGATCGGAGCAGTTCCCATGAGAACCACCTATTGCGGCCTTGTCAGCGACGCGCTGCTGGGGCAGACCGTCACCCTGATGGGCTGGGTCCACCGCCGCCGCGACCATGGCGGGGTCATCTTCGTCGACCTGCGCGACCGCGAAGGTCTGGTGCAGGTGGTCTGCGATCCGGATCGCCCGGGCATGTTCGCCACGGCCGAAGGCGTGCGCAGCGAGTTCTGCCTGCGCGTCGTCGGGCTGGTCCGTGCGCGACCCGCCGGCACGGAGAACCCCAACCTCACCAGCGGCAAGGTCGAAGTGCTGTGCCACGAGCTCGAGGTGCTGAACCCGAGCATCTCGCCGCCCTTCCAGATCGACGACGAGAACCTGTCGGAGACGACGCGCCTGACGCACCGGGTGCTGGACCTGCGCCGGCCCTACATGCAGCGCAACCTGATGCTGCGCTACCGCGTCGCGATGGAAGTGCGCAAGTTCCTGGACGCCAACGGCTTCATCGACATCGAGACGCCGATGCTGACGCGCAGCACGCCGGAGGGCGCACGCGACTACCTCGTGCCCAGCCGCGTGCACGACGGGCAGTTCTTCGCCCTGCCGCAGAGCCCGCAGCTGTTCAAGCAGCTGCTGATGGTGTCCGGCTTCGACCGCTACTACCAGATCACCAAGTGCTTCCGCGACGAGGACCTGCGCGCCGACCGCCAGCCCGAGTTCACCCAGATCGACATCGAAACCTCCTTCCTCACGGAGGAGGAGATCCGATCGATGTTCGAGGGCATGATCCGAAGCACCTTCAAGCACGCCATCGGCGTGGAGCTGCCGGCCTTCCCGGTGATGCGCTATGCCGATGCCATGCGCCTGTACGGCTCGGACAAGCCCGACCTGCGCGTCAAGCTGGAGCTGACCGAGCTGACCGATGTCATGCGCGACGTGGAGTTCAAGGTGTTCGCGGGCCCGGCGGCGCAGGCCGACGGCCGCGTGGTGGCGCTGCGCGTGCCCGGCGGCGCGGAGATCAGCCGCAGCGAGATCGACGCCTACACCGAGTTCGTCAAGATCTACGGCGCCAAGGGCCTGGCCTGGATCAAGGTGAACGATGCCGCCAAGGGCCGCGAGGGCCTGCAGTCGCCGGTGGTGAAGAACCTGCACGACCAGGCGCTGGCCGAGATCTTGCGCCGCAGCGGCGCGGCCGATGGCGACCTGCTCTTCTTCGGTGCGGACAAGGCCAAGGTCGTCAACGACGCGCTGGGCGCGCTGCGCGTGAAGATCGGCCACAGCGACTTCGGCAAGGCCCACGGCCTGATGAAGGGCGACTGGGAGCCGCTGTGGGTGGTGGACTTCCCGATGTTCGAGTACGACGATGCCGCCGGGCGCTGGAATGCCGTGCACCACCCGTTCACCGCGCCGAAGGACGGCCACGAGGACTGGCTGCAGACCGACCCGGGGCGCTGCGTGGCCAAGGCCTACGACGTGGTGCTCAACGGTATCGAGCTCGGCGGCGGTTCGGTGCGTATCCACCGCGAGGAGGTACAGAGCAAGGTGTTCCGCGCGCTGAACATCGGCGCCGACGAGGCGCGGGCCAAGTTCGGCTTCCTGCTCGACGCGCTGCAGTACGGCGCCCCGCCCCATGGCGGCATTGCCATCGGCCTGGACCGCTTCGTCATGCTGATGACAGGCGCCGAATCGTTGCGCGACGTGATCGCCTTCCCGAAGACGCAGCGCGCCCAATGCCTGCTCACCGGCGCGCCCAGCCCGGTCGACGAACAGCAGCTGCGCGAACTGCACATCCGCCTGCGCAACGCGCAGGCGAGGGTCATCGCCTGATACCAGTTCGCAATCAAACGCAAAGAAGCGCGGTGTCAGTACCCGGCGCATGGCAGCCATCTGCATTTGCAGCTCTTGCGCGAGCCGAGGACGACGGGGAAGCGAATCCGTCCATGTCCCCCCGCCCGGCCTGAAGCCCGGGCTCCTCCTCTACTTCCCGGATCGGCTTCGCCACCATCCTCGTCGGGCGACCGCGGTGGTGTTCTTCGCCGAACCCATCGCGCGCTCGTTGTAGCGCGATGGTGGCCACCCGCGGGCGCAGGCCCCATTCGCGGTACGCTGCTGGTGACCCGCCTGGTCAGTGTTGATGAGGCAGCCTGGGCCAACACCAACCGGTCGCCCGCGAGCGTGGGCCGGAGAACGCGGGTGACGCCAGCGCGCTACCGCAGCCGACTCGGCACGCCCTACGGCGCGCACGACAGGCGCCAATCGACAGACGGCGGTGCGCCGTCCTCAGCCACCAAATTCCTAGGCGATTGATTGCAAATCGGCATGACCGGCCCGGACGGATGTGCCGTCACGGCCGGCCCTCCGCGGCGGCCGGCCGGTAAGGGCTCGCCGTTGCGCAGCGGCTCGCGCCGCGCCCCGCGACGTTCAGGGTGCAGCGCTCTCAAGCAAATGTGGCTCTGCCACTTTGCTTGACCCCCGCGGGGGGCGGGCTGGGCGCAGCCCGGCCCTGGGGGCGCTCACAGCCGCCACAGGCGGACGCCGGCCGCCTGCAGGGCGGTCGCGTCGTACGCGCTCTTCACGTCGGCAAAGACCCCGCCGGGCGCCAGCTTGCGCAGCAGGCCGTCGAGGCCCATCGCCGCATACGCCTTGTGCGACACCGCCGCGACGATGGCCGAGGCGCGCGGCAAGGCATCCCAGTCGGTCAGCTTCAGGCCGTACTCGTGCTCGCATTCGGCGGAATCGGCCAGCGGGTCGTGGACCCGCACGTCGGCACCGAAGCTCTGCAGCTCCCGCACCACGTCGATCACCTTGCTGTTGCGGATGTCCGGGCAGTTCTCCTTGAAGGTCATGCCCAGCACGATCACCGGCGCGCCCTTGACCGGCAGGTCGTTGGCGATCATCTGCTTGACCGTCTGCTCGGCGACGTACTTGCCCATGCTGTCGTTGATGCGCCGGCCGGCGAGGATGACCTGCGGCGTGTAGCCCAGCATCTCCGCCTTGTGCGTCAGGTAGTAGGGATCGACGCCGATGCAGTGCCCGCCGACCAGGCCGGGGCGGAAGGGCAGGAAGTTCCACTTCGTGCCCGCCGCCTGCAGCACCTCGAGCGTGTCGATGCCGATGCGCCTGAAGATGACGGACAGCTCGTTCATCAGGGCGATGTTCAGGTCGCGCTGGGTGTTCTCGATCACCTTGGCGGCCTCGGCCACCCTGATGCTGCTGGCCGGGTACACGCCGGCGGCGATGATCGCGCCGTACACCGACGCCACGCGCTGCAGCGTCTGCGGCGTGTCGCCGGACACCACCTTGACGATCTTCGTGACCGTGCGCTCCTTGTCGCCGGGGTTGATGCGCTCGGGGCTGTAGCCGACGAAGAAGTCGCGCTTCCACTGCAGGCCCGAATGCTTCTCGATGATCGGGATGCAGACCTCCTCGGTGGCGCCCGGGTAGACCGTGGACTCGAACACCACCGTGGCGCCGCGCTTCAGGTGCCTGCCGACGCTTTCAGAAGCCTTGACCAGCGGCGTGAAGTCCGGCTGGTGGGCCTCGTCCACCGGCGTCGGCACGGCGACCACGATGAAGTCGGCTTCGCGGATGACGGCCGGGTCGGTGCTGCAGCGCAGCCGCGTCGCGGCACGCAGATCTTCGGTGCTCACTTCGCCGGTGGGGTCGACGTGACGCGCATAGGCGGCCACCTTGTCGGCCGCCAGGTCGAAGCCCAGGGTATCGAACTTCTTGCCGAACTCGACGGCCAGGGGCAGGCCCACGTAGCCGAGCCCGATCACAGCGATGGTGGTCATGTCGTTTGAATTCATAGGGTGGAGAGCTGAGGTCGCCGCGGTGCCGGTCAGACCTTGAAGTAGCTGCGATACCAGTGCACGAAGTTGCGCACGCCGTCGCGCACGGGTGTCGCGGGCCTGAAACCGGTCCATTCGGACAGCTCGGCGACGTCGGCAAAGGTCGCGGGTACGTCGCCGTCCTGCAGCGGCAGGAAGTTCTTGCGCGCCGTCGTGCCGAGGGTCTGCTCGATGGCCTCGATGAATTCCATCAGCTGGACCGGATCGCTGTTGCCGATGTTGAACACACGGTAGGGCGCGTTGCTGCGCGCCGGGTCGGGGTCGGCCGGGTCGAAGGCGGCATCGGCCCGCGCCGGACGGTCGAGCACGCGCACCACGCCCGACGCGATGTCGTCGATGTAGGTGAAGTCGCGCACCATCTGCCCGTGGTTGAAGACGTCGATCGCGCGGCCTTCGAGAATGGCCTTGGTGAACAGGAACAGCGCCATGTCCGGCCGACCCCAGGGGCCGTAGACGGTGAAGAAGCGCAGCCCGGTGGTCGGCAGCCCGAACAGATGGCTGTAGGTGTGCGCCATCAGCTCGTTCGCCTTCTTCGTCGCGGCGTACATGCTGACCGGATGGTCGATGTTGTGATGCTCGGAGAACGGCATCTTCGTGTTGCCGCCGTAGACGCTCGAGCTCGAGGCGTACACCAGGTGTTCGACCCCGGCGTGACGGCAACCTTCGAGGATGTTGGTGAAGCCGACGATGTTGCTGTCGATGTAGGCGTGCGGGTTCTGCAGCGAATAGCGCACGCCGGCCTGCGCGGCCAGGTGCACGACGCGCTCGAAGTGCTCCTGCTCCAAAAGCGACGCCATCGCCGGCCGGTCGGCCACGTCCATGTAGACGAAGCGGAAGTTGGGCGACGGGCTGAGCCGCGCGAGGCGGTCCCGCTTCAGTTCGGGGCTGTAGTAGTCGTTGAGGTTGTCCAGGCCGACGACGGTGTCGCCTCGCGCCAGCAGCAGCTGGCAGACATGCATGCCGATGAAGCCGGCTGCGCCCGTGACCAGGATCTTCATGAATGCGGGCGCCTGGCGCCTGAGAGCCACATGTCGATGATTATCCGTGAGCCTCGCGGGCCTCATGCGCGGCAAAAGACACGATTGCGATGCGGCGCGCGGGCCGGGCCTCGGTTCGAGGGGGTGGTGCCGGCAAGCCTTTGCGCCCTTCGCCCGGGCGGCGCGGGGCGACGGCGAAGACAGGCCGCAAATCCCCGACGCCGCCGCGAGCCGGGCCCGGCCAGCGCCCGCGCCCGAGCCCGCATGGGACCACCGGCCGGGCGGCGGGCAGGCCGCCCGCCACCCGCACGAAGCGTTGCGGCCGGCTATTTCGAGCCGCCCTCCTTGGCGCCGTGGGCGGCATCCAGCGCCTCGGACGCCGCCGGGGCGAACGCAGGCAATGCGGCCGATGCCGCATCGGCCGCAGGCGCGGCGCCGGCGAACGGGCCGGCGTACTCCACCTTGGCGGCGGCACGCAGCGCCTTGATGTCCTTGACGATGAGCTCGCGCTTGCGCGCGTTCAGCAGGAACTGCTCGACGGCCGGCGTGGCCTTGTCCAGCGCCACCGGCTGCGGGCGCGAACCGGCCCGCACCACGAGCAGCGCACCGCTGGCGGTCGGATTGAGGATCGCCTCGCCGTCTTTCATCCCGGAGATCATGCCCAGGCTGGCCAGCGGCAGTTGCTCTGCAGCCCGCACCGCCTGGTTGCCGGTGAACCGGTAGTCGTTGGCCTTCAGGTACTCGATGAATTCACCCACGTTCCTCAGGTCGGCCATCTTCGCCTTCAGTTGCGCGACCTGCTCCGGCGTCGCCTCGATGGCGATCTCCTGCAGGCTGTAGACGCGGCGCTCCTTGAACAGGGCCGGGTTCGCCTCGTAGTACTGGGCCACCTCCTCGGCCGTCGGCCTGGTGGCCGCCTCGCCGGCCTTTTCCAGGTAGGCACGCGACAAGATCTCGCGCCGGCTCGCCTCGATCTGTTGCAGGACCCGCGGCTCCTGATCCAGCTTGAGCTCGGCCGCCTTCTGCACGGCCAGTTCCTGGTCGATCAGGCGCTCCAGGATCTGCCTGGAGGCGGCCTCCGTCTGCTCGGGCTTCAAGCCGCGCTGCTGCTGAAGCACGAAGTTGATCTCCTGGACCGTGACCTCGCCCTTGTTGACCTTGGCCGCCACCTGAGAGCCGTCGGCGCTCTTCTTGGGCTCGCAGCCGGCCATCGGCAACGTGGCTGCGACCACGAGTGCCGTGACCCAGCCGGTGACGGCATGGCGGGCAGAACGCGGATTCGAGTGTGGCATCGTGGTTCAGCTCCGGGCAGTTGGCTTGAGCGGGGCGATCGGGACAGCCGCGCTGGCGAGCCTGCAGCCGACCCCCGGCCCCGCGCAGTGTAAGCGGGAGAAATTCGGCCGGACGCGGCCGGAAACGGCGCTCGCATCGCCCGGGCGCGCCGCGGCGGCGTCGGCCGCCGGCGCCGCCGCGGCATTCAGCGGATCGGTCTCAGCACTTGACGCCCACGTGCAGCGCCACGACGCCTGCCGTGAGGTTGTGCACGTCGACATGGCCGAAGCCCGCGGCCTGCATCAAGGACTTCAGTTCGGCCTGCGACGGATGCATGCGGATCGATTCCGCAAGGTAGCGGTAGCTCTCCGCGTCGCCGGCGACCCACTTGCCCAGCCGCGGCAGCACCTGGAACGAATACCAGTCGTAGGGCCGGCGCAGCGGCTCGGCGACGCGCGAGAACTCCAGCACCAGCAGCCTGCCGCCCGGACGCAGCACGCGGCACATCTCGGCCAGGGCCCGGTCCTTGTGCGTCATGTTGCGCAGGCCGAAGGCGACGCTGGCCAGGTCGAAGCTGCCGGAGGCGAAGGGCAGCTGCTCGGCGTCACAGACGATGCTGGGCAGCACCAGACCGTCGTCGAGCATGCGGTCGCGCCCGGTGCGCAGCATGGCCTCGTTGATGTCGGTGTGGACCACCGTACCCTCCGGCCCGGCCTGCCTGGCGAAAGCCCGCGTCAGGTCGCCGGTGCCCGCGGCGATGTCCAGCACCTTGTCGCCGGGCCGCACGTTGGCCACGGCCACCGCATAGGCCTTCCAGGCGCGGTGCACGCCCAGCGACATCAGGTCGTTCATCAGGTCGTAGCGGGAGGCCACCGAATCGAACACGCCGCGCACGTGCTGCGCCTTCTGCGACTCGTCGACCGTCTTGAACCCGAAGTGCGTCTTGGTCACGACCAGGCCCCCGGCGTCAGTGCCCGTGCCCGCAGCCGGCGCCCGCCGGCGCCGCCATGGGCGTGTCGCGGTCGGCGCCCGCGGCGGCCAGCCGCTGCTCGTACTGGCGCCACAGCTCGTCCTGCCGGCTGCCCAGGTGGTACAGGTAGTCCCAGGAGAAGATGCCCGAGTCGTGTCCGTCCGAGAAGCGCGGCTGCACGCCGTAGTGGCCGACGGCCTCGAGCTGGACGATGCGCACGTCGCGCTTGCCGGTCTGCAGCACTTCCTGCCCGGGGCCGTGGCCCTGCACCTCGGCCGACGGCGAATAGACGCGCAGCAGTTCGAAGGGCAGGCGGAAGCTGCGGCCGTCGGCGTAGCCGACCTCCAGCACGCGCGACACTTCGTGCAAGGTCAGCGCGGTGGGCGCGGGCGCGCCGGTGTCGAGTCCTGCCATGGCATGCCTGGGTTCGTGGGTCGGGGGTCGCGCGAGTTTAGCGCCGGGCCATCAGACGAGAACCCGCTCGATGCCCCCGGCGTTGGCACGGGCCACGTAGTCGGCCAGCCAGTTCTCGCCCAGGATGCGGCGCGCCATTTCGACGACGATGTAGTCGGCCTCGAGCAGGCCGTTGCGCAGGTCGTCGCCGTAGCGGCTCAGCCCCTGCAGGCAGCTGGGGCAGGAGGTGAGGATCTTCACCGGGCCCTTCTCGCCGACCGCGCCGGTGGCGCGAAGCGCGGCCTCGTCCTTGCGCAGTTCCTCCTCCTTGCGGAAGCGCACCTGCGTGGCGATGTCAGGCCGCGTCACGCCCAGCGTTCCGCTCTCGCCGCAGCAGCGCCTGCTCTGCAGCACGTCGCTGCCCACCAGGGCCTTCACCGTCTTGAGCGGGTCCTGCAGCTTCATCGGGCTGTGGCAGGGGTCGTGGTACAGGTAGCCGCGGGCGCCCTTCGGGCCGCCGGCTTCGCCGTCCGCCGAAGGGGAATCGCGCAAGGTGATGCCCTTTTCCAGCAGGTACTCGTGGATGTCGACGATGCGGCAGCCCGGGAAGATGTCCTCGAACTTGTAGCCCTGCAGCTGGTCGTAGCAGGTGCCGCAGCTGACCACCACCGTCTTGATGTCCAGGTAGTTCAGCGTGTTGGCGACACGGTGGAAGAGCACGCGGTTGTCGGTGATCATGCGCTCGGCGACGCCGAACTGCCCGGAGCCGCGCTGCGGGTAGCCGCAGCAGAGGTAGCCGGGCGGCAGGACCGTCTGCACGCCGGCGTGCCACAGCATCGCCTGCGTGGCCAGGCCCACCTGCGAGAACAGCCGCTCCGACCCGCAACCCGGAAAGTAGAACACCGCCTCGGACTCGGCGCTCGTGGCCGCGGGGTCGCGGATGATGGGCACGTAGGCCCGGTCCTCGATGTCGAGCAGCGCGCGCGCGGTCTTCTTCGGCAGGCCGCCCGGCATCTTCTTGTTGATGAAGTGGATCACCTGCTCCTTCACCGGCGCGGGGCCCAGCGTGGCCGGCGGCGCGGCGGTCTGCCTGCGCGCCGCGCGCTGCAGCAGGTCGTTGGCCAGCCGCTGCGCCTTGAAACCGAAGCCCACCATGCCGGCGCGCACCGTCTTGACGATCCGCGGATCGGTGGCATTCAGGAACATCATCGCCGCCGCGTTGCCGGGCCGGAAGCTCTTGCGGCCCATCTTGCGCAGCAGGTTGCGCATGTTCATCGTCACGTCGCCGAAGTCGATCTTCACCGGACAGGGCGATTCGCACTTGTGGCACACCGTGCAGTGGTCGGCCACGTCCTCGAAGTCTTCCCAGTGCTTCAGGCTGACGCCGCGGCGCGTCTGTTCCTCGTAGAGAAAGGCCTCGATCAGCAGCGAAGTCGCCAGGATCTTGTTGCGCGGGCTGTACAGCAGGTTGGCGCGCGGCACGTGCGTCGCGCAGACGGGCTTGCACTTGCCGCAGCGCAGGCAGTCCTTGATGCTGTCGCTGATGGCGCCGATGTCGCTCTGCTGCATGATCAGCGACTCGTGGCCCATGAGCCCGAAGCTGGGCGTGTAGGCCGCGCTCAGGTCCGAGGCCAGGCCATCGCCGGCCCCGCCGCGCAGCAGCTTGCCCTTGTTGAAGCGGCCTTCGGGGTCGATGCGCGACTTGTAGTCGGCAAAGGGCTGAAGTTCGGCGTCGCTGAGGAATTCGAGCTTGGTGATGCCGATGCCGTGCTCGCCGCTGATCACGCCGTCCAGCCGCCGCGCCAGCGCCATGATGCGCGCCACCGTCTCGTGGGCCGTCTGCAGCATCGCGTAGTGGTCGCTGTTCACCGGGATGTTGGTGTGCACGTTGCCGTCGCCGGCATGCATGTGCAGCGCCACCCAGACGCGGCCGCGCAGCACCTCCTGGTGGATGCGCCGGCATTCCCGGACGATCGGGGCGAAGCGCTCGCCCGAGAAGATGTCCTGCAGCGGCGCCAGCAGCTGCTTCTTCCACGAGGCGCGCAGCGTATGGTCCTGCAGCTGCGCAAACAGCGTGCGGCCCGGTTGGCCGGCCACGTCCGGCTGCGTCACGTCCAGCTGCGCCAGCCAGAACTGCCACTGCCCGCGCACCGTGCGCAACAGCGCCAGCGCCTGCTGCACCCGGTCCTCCAGCAGTTCGGCGCTGGCCAGTTCCGAGGTGTCGTCGCCCTGCCCCAGAGGCAGGCTGCCCTGGGCGAAGAAGCTCTCCAGGCCTTCGGCCAGCTCGATCTTGTTGCGCAGGCTGAGTTCGACGTTCAGCCGCTCGATGCCTTCGGTGTACTCGCCCATGCGCGGCAGCGGGATGACCACGTCCTCGTTCACCTTGAAGGCGTTGGTATGCCGCGCGATGGCCGCCGTGCGCTTGCGGTCCAGCCAGAACTTCCTGCGCGCCTCCGGGCTGACGGCGACGAAGCCCTCGCCGCCGCGCGAGTTGGCGATGCGCACCACCTCGCTGGTGGCACGGGCCACGGCATCGGCGTCGTCGCCGACGATGTCGCCGAACAGCGCCATCTTCGGCAGGCCGCCGCGCTTGCTCTTGGTGGCATAGCCCACCGCCTTCAGGTAGCGGTCGTCCATGTGCTCCAGGCCGGCCAGGATGGCGCCGCCGCGCGCGGCCTCGGCGAACAGGTAGTCCTTGATCTCGACGATGCTGGGCACGGCGTCCTTCGGGTTGCCGAAGAACTCCAGGCACACCGTGCGCGCGTGCGCCGGCATGCGGTGCACGAGCCAGCGCGCGCTGGTGATCAGGCCGTCGCAGCCTTCCTTCTGGATGCCGGGCAGGCCGGCCAGGAACTTGTCGGTGACATCCTTGCCCAGGCCCTGCTTGCGGAAGACCGCGCCAGGGATCTCCAGCAGCTCGGTGCGTTCGAGCCGGCTGCCGCCGGCGTCGAAGTATTTCAGCTCGAAGCGGGCCAGCGCAGCATCGTGGATCTTGC